>Ga0070761_10002593_pt1 | contig 11039 bp, 13 predicted proteins | sample HubBroMetageREF1_FD_66724 | JGI IMG/M metagenome (GOLD analysis project Ga0070761, IMG submission 66724) | Reference soil microbial communities from the Hubbard Brook experimental Forest, New Hampshire, USA - Hubbard Brook CCASE Soil... | ecosystem: Environmental > Terrestrial > Soil >...
CCCTCGGAAACGAGCAGGGTCTCGACCGAGCCGATCTCGAGCGCACGGCTGACGTCGGCCTCGCCGTACGCTGCGACGCCGGCCTCAGCCTTGCGGATCTCGGCGAGGAGGCGCTGCACGATCCGCTTCTCTTCAGTGATATCCAGGCCGTGCAGGGTGTGGGTTGCCTTCTCCACCAACTCCTTGAGCCCGGTCTCGTCCGTGTACCCGGTATCGAACAGGGGCTGGACGACCTTCTGCTGGAGCTCGTACTGCAGGTAGGATTCCTTGTAGAAGTACTCCTTCGTCGCCCCCGGCCCGCCGATGAGGATCCCCTTGAGGGTGTCCTTTCGGGGGAGGAACAGTTCGGCGGCCATCTCGGCGATCTTCACGAAGAACTCGTGCGCTGCGTGCTCGATCAACCGTTCGAAACGGTGGGCCGACTGTCCCCCCCGCCCGTGCTTGCTCGGGACCAACGACTGCCGGTTCCTCAGCGTCTCGACCCGTTTTCCCCGCAGGAGACCGATCGTGACCTCCGCTCGGTCCATCACGATCAGACCCCATACATCGGGTTCGTGGACCATCGCGAGCAGCGGGTCGAGGAAGAACGAGGAGTCACAGCGGTAGAGGTACGTGTTGAGCGGCTCGGGTGGCTCCACGATGAACGTCACGGCCTCGGACTTGTCGGCGCCGATCGCCTTCGAGCCCACGAAGAACGCAACGCCGTTGGGCGGGGGCTGCTTGAACTGTCGCACGCGGCCCATGAGCGACTCGATCGCCCACATCACGTTCTTCCGGGTCGTCCGGCTCTTGATGTTGGAACTCTGGGCGTATTCGTTCCGTAGGTACGACATGACGTCGGAGATCTGCTTTCCCGGCGAGACGTAGAGGCTCACGAGCTCGGTCGCCCGGCCCTTGACGGCCGCGATCTCGTCCAACTTGCGCTGGAACGAGTAGCGGGCGAGCTGGAGGTCGGTGCTCGGGACGCTCATGCGACCCTCCCGGGAGTCGGTGCTTCAGCAGGGAGCCCGGAGGCAGTTTGCGCCGCGGAGAAATCGCCGCGACGCCCTTGCCCGGGGCGGGAGAGTCAGAGCAAACGGCGGACGTGCTCGTCGATGACCTCTTCGGGGTACGCCCCGACGATCCGGTCGACGAGTTTTCCTTCCTTGTAGAACAACAGGGTGGGAATGCTCATGATCCCGAGGGCGCCGGCCTTCTCGCCGTTGTCGTCCGAGTTCATCTTGGCGAACGCGACCTTTCCCTTGTACTTCTCGCTGAGGCGGTCGACGATGGGGGAGACCATCCGGCACGGGCCGCACCATGGGGCCCAGACGTCCACGACGACGGCGGAGTTCTCCTGAGCGAACTTGTCGTAGTTGGGGCCGCCGACTTCTTGAACTGACATGGACACTACCGAGGGCTTCGAGGCCAGCCGGATATAAATCGTTCGGCCTATTTCCGGCCACCTGATGGTGTCCGGCACCTCCGGGGTCGAGAACGGAACCGCAGCCACCCGCGCGCGACTGGCGAACGTTCATAGCTTGGGGCGCCCTAGGTAGTACTGTGACGCCCTTCCCGGTGGCGCCCAATCCCTCGGTCTCTACCGCCGAACTTCAGAGTCCTGCAGGGGACTCCGTGCCCTCGTACCTCGACCGGCACGCTCGCGCCCCGTCGCTCATCTCACCGGCGGCGCGCAAAGCGATCCGGCAGCGGATGCTGCTCCTGCGCCAGGCCGCTCTGGACCGGATCGTGCGTCTCACCCACGTCTCGGCGCCCGACCTCGCGCGATACCGGCGTGACCTGCGCACGAGCGGAATCCCCGAGACGCTGCTCCAGCGAGGAGCCGGCATCGCGTTCACTCACGAGCTCCCGCAGGGAGCGCTGCTCTACCTGCTCGTTCGCGCCACTCGCCCTCGCGTGGTGATCGAAACCGGGGTCCGACCCGGGTACTCGACGGCATGGATCCTTGCCGGTCTCCAAGCCAACGGGGAAGGGACGCTGACCTCTCTCGGACCCGGTCCGACCGCGGGGCGGACGAACGGGGTCCACGACGTGGGGGTCGGACAGTTCGTGCCTCCCTCGCTCCGGTCCCGCTGGACGCTCGCCCTCGGCAACACGGAGGACCGCCTGCGCGAGCTGCTGGGGTCCGCACGGGAGGTCGACCTCTTCTTCTACGACAACGGCCCCGAGGTCGCTCGCGCTCGCTTTGAGCTCCGGGCGGCGTGGGAGGCGCTCTCGCCGAACGGGATCCTCCTCGCGCACCACATCGAAGCCAATACGGCGTGGAGGGACTTCTGCCAACTCCAGGGCCTCCCGCCGCAGATGCTCGACCCCGGACCCCCCCCGCTCGGCGCGCTCGGCGTGCGCGGCGAGGGGAACGGCAACGGCCGGGCCTAGCGCTCGAGCTCCTCGACCAGGTGGATCGCCGCCGGAAGGATCAGCTTCTCGAGCGCGGTACGCACCGCGCGCTCGCTACCCGGCAGGGCGAAGACCGGCTTTCCCTTGAGGAGGTAGAGTGCGGCCCGGCTGATGATCGCGAGGGGCCCGACCTCCTGGAAGCTCACCGAACGGTAGATCTCTCCGAATCCCTCGAGCTTCTTGCCGCCCATCGTCTCGAGCGCATTCACCGTCAGGTCGCGCGAACTGACCCCGGTTCCGCCCACGGTGACGACGCACTCGACGGCGTGCTCCGCGAGCCACGGTTCGAGCGTATCTCGCGCGTCCGCGATCGAATTCGCCACCAGCGCGTAATGCACCATCTTGTGACCGGCGCCGGTGACCAGCTCCCGGGCGAGGGTTCCCGAAGGGTCGTCGTCCTCCGTGTGGGTATCCGATACGGAAAGGACCGCGAATCCGAGGGAACGGGTACCGCCGAGATGATGTCGGCCGGCGCTGGACGGGGAGGGAGTGGAGTCGCTCATGGTTCCTTCGCCTCGTCCTTGCGTTTCGTCACGACGCGAATCGGCCCGAGGGACGTCCGCGGATAAAGTCCGCGGTCGTCCTTCTCGAGGTATTTCACCATGTCCCACACGGTGAGCAGGGCGATCGTGGCCCCGACGAGCGCCTCCATCTCCACGCCGGTCCGGTCCACCGTCTCCGCCTCGGCCCGCACGCTCACGCCTCGGGCCGACACGGTCAGGTCTACCCGGCTCGCGGTCAGCGGGACGGAATGGCAGTGCGGGATCAACTCCGGGGTCCGCTTCATCGCCAGCAGGCCCGCGAGCTCACCGGCCGCGATCGGGTCCCCTTTCTCCACGCGACCGGCCTTGACGGCGCGACGCGTGGCCCCGGAAATCGCCAGCACCCCCTCGGCGACCGCCCGCCGGTAGACCCGGGGTTTGGCGCCGATGTCCTTCTGGCGGGTCATCCGAACTACCTCGCCGCGGGGGCGCCCGCGGCCAGATGGGCGAGTACCGCCTCGAGCTGCACCCGGTCTCCTGCGCCTTGGGCAAGGCGGAAGTCGACCTCGGCCAGGTACTCGACCAGCCGGATCTTCTCCCGCGCCGGCAGCACGGTTTCCGGGATCTCGGGAAGATAGCTATGGACGGCCTTCAGGATCTCCTCCCCGGCCGCGCCTCGGTCGGTGAACAACGCGTAGAGTCGGTCGCGCGCCCCGAGGAAGTCTCCGGCGAGCGCGGCTCCCAGCATCCCCTCGACCTCCCGGCGCAGAGGGATCGTCGCGTGCTCCTGGACTGTCTTGGCCGTCACGTGGTCGACGTGGGTCGCCGTCAGCTGGAGCAGGTTGATCGCGCGTCGCATGTCCCCCGCGCTCCCGGCGAGGATTGCGTCGTAGGCTTCCGCGTCCACGCGTTTTCCTTCCGCCGCGGCGATGCGCTCGAGCTGCTGACGGACGGCGTCCGTCGAGTACGCCCGAAACCGGAAGACGGCGCAGCGGGACTGGATCGGGTCGATGATACGGGACGAGTAGTTGCACGAGAGGACGAAGCGGCACGACCCCGAGTACCGTTCCATCAACCGCCGTAAGGACGCCTGGGCCTCGGCCGTAAGGTTGTCGGCTTCGTCGAGGAACAGCAGCTTGAACCCGACGTCGCCGAGGGGGGAGGTGCGGGCGTACTGCTTGATCGTCGTGCGGACGGTGTCGATCCCGCGTTCGTCGCTCGCATTGAGCTCGAGGAAGTTCTGGCGCCACTCGGCTCCGTATAGGTCCCTCGCGAGGGCCAGTGCGGCCGTCGTCTTACCGGTGCCGGGCGGGCCTGCGAACATTAGGTGCGGCATCGACCGTTTTTCCGCGTAAGAACGCAAGAGCGGAACGATGGCGTCCTGGCCGAGCATCTCCTTGAGGGAGCTCGGGCGGTACTTCTCCACCCAGACGGCTTCGGTCCCTCGTCCCGTCATCGCCGATCCGTCCCGGCTTCCCGCCGGCGGCTCATTAGTGTTACTCGAAGGGAGTCAGCGAATCGGCGCTGCAGTCGTCCGGTCCGCCGCCGCCAGGAACCCTCGTTCCTCCACTCGATGGCGTTGCAGCGCCTCGGCGAACACCCGACCATACTGCCCGAGCGCCTGACGGTGTCCCCCGTGATCCTCCCCTTCCACGATCCGATAGAACCACCGCAGCTGGTCCAGAGAGACCGCGAACCACGCATGATCCGCGCGGAGTACCGTTCGTCGTTCGGAGAGGTCCGCCGGGAGCGGGACTGAGAGCTCGATGCGTGGGTCGTGACCCTGGAGATGACGGCGTACGGCCGCGTCGAACGCCTCCCGCGCCCGGCGGATGTCCTCGAGCGAGTACTCCTCGAGGAGCACGAGACGGTAGCTCACCCGCTCGAACCATTCGACCATCGCATCGAATTCTGCCGGCGGATGGTTTACGTCGACCGTGGGCCGGGGAAAGGACACGTCCCGGAGTCGGGTGTGCCTCCAAATCGATTTCGGGCGAGGCCGGACGCGACCGTACTCGCGTCGCCTCGATCGATACTCACCTTACGTGAGTGCGCCCGGTGGTGGTCCGCGGTGCGCTGGGAGGATGCCACCCCGCGCGGTTGGGTGGCTTGATGAACGCCTTCGCGCTCCGAAACGCTGCCGAAATCGCCACGATCCCCCGACCCACGGCCCCGCCCTCCCCGAGGGACTCGCGCGAGACGGCCCGCACCCGCGCGTCGCGCTGGTTCGCGGGCCTCCGGCCCTTTCGGACGCGGGACTCCGGCGCCAAATAGACCGCCGACCTCCCGGATCGTGGCCGACGTGGCTCCGGAGGTTCACGAGGGGTTCGTCCCCGTCCAGGGCTATCGCCTCTACTGGAAGAGCGTCGGCGAGCCGGGGCCGGCCGGAACGATCGTCGTCCTGCATGGGGGACCCGGAGCGACCCACGAATACCTCCTGCCGCTCGTCGACCTGGCCGCGTACGGCTACCGGGTCGTATTCTATGACCAACTGGGGTGCGGCCGCTCCGAGCTCGCGCGCGACGAGGCGGAGTATTCGGTCGACCGGGATGTGGCGGACTTAGACGAGCTCCGGCGCGCGCTCCGGATCGATCGGATGCACCTGCTCGGATCCAGCTACGGCGGTCTGATGGCGCTCGCGTACGCGCTCGCGCATCCGGCGCCCCTCGTCACACTGACGAGTGCGAGCGGTCTCGCGAGCGTCCCGCTGACCGTCCGGGAGATGGCGCGACTCTGCCGCGAACTCCCGCCCCCGTTCCCGGCATTCCTCGACCGACACGCGGCCCGGGGGGAGTTCCAACACCCGGAGTACCTGGCGGCGGCCGGCGAGTTCCTTCACCGCCACCTCTGCCGCCTCACCCCGTGGCCGGCGGAGGTCACCTACTCGATCGAGCACACCAACTCCGCGAAATATCGTCGGATGAACGGGCCCAACGAGTTCACGATCACGGGCACGATCCGCGACTGGGATGCCACCGACCGTCTCGGAGAGATCCGCGTCCCGACCCTCGTCACGGCCGGACGATACGACGAGGTCACCCCCCGAGTCGCCGAATCGATCCACCGGGGAATTCCCGGTTCCGAGCTCGTCGTCTTTCCGGAAAGCTCCCACCTGCCGTTCTGGGAGGAGCGGCCGCGCTACATGGATACCTTGCGCGGTTTCCTCGGTCGTCACCCGGAGGTCTGAACCGGATTCGCGCGGTTCAGGGACCGGGAGAGGCAATCACGCCTGCGGGAACGGCGCGCGACTCTCGGGCGAGAAGGGTCCGGTGCAGGCGGTAAAGCAGGTAGACGAACACCGCCGATACGAGCAAGATTCCCGGGATACTGAATTCAGCGACGATGTCCCAGGCGAACAGGATCGCCAGCATCCCCGTTGCGAAGTAGAACTTCGAGCGTTCGAGGCCCTCGGTGCCGACCCGGCGAAGGACAACGTAGAGCGCCCCGAGGGCGAAGGCCACGAGGAGGATGGCCGCGCCCCACGCCGGTACGCGTTGGGTACCGCCGGCGAGGACGAGCGCCACGATCCATCCGTCGAAGTAGAGCGTGCCCGCGAACGCGATGCCCGAGTGGCCGGTCCGGGGCGGCCCGCTCCGCACCGACAAGAGGTCGGAAGGCGCGCGGTACGCCAGTACGACCAGCACCGCCAGGATCGCGAGGAAGAGTCCGAGCAGAGCGGGGGACGGCCCGTGCCCTACCACGACGGAGAACAGCGCCACCACGAAGACGTACACTCCCGCCACGAGGACGACCGACCCCCGGTCCATCCAGCGGACGTCCTTCACCTCGGGGAACCAGAGCTGGGTCAGGAGGATCGGGAGCGCGATCGAGTACGTGGCATGGAACGCGGTGAGCCCGAGCGCCCACAGCCAGTTCACCCCGAACGCGTGTCCGTACGCGCCGAGTGCGCCGACCGGAGGCATCCCCGCCGGCTCGAAGAACGTGTGGACGGCAAGTCCCTCCTCGACGATCCCGTAGGCGGCCCCGAGGAGGAGGACCGATGCCCAGCCCTTCCGATAGGTCACGACGAACTCGCGGATGAGCAGCGCGCCGGTTCCGTAGAGCGCGATGTCCCCGAGGAAGCTGATCCCGAACTGGGGCGGGTCGAAGAAGAGGGTCGTGATCGGCGTCGACCCCGTCAGAAGTTCGGGGATCGCCGGCGCGAGCAGCAGGAGCGCAAGGACCGGCAGGCGGGGCCGGATCAGGATCCGCACACTGCGAACTTCGCCACTCCCCTACAAGAACCGAGCGGAGCCGCGGCAGCCGGCCGAGATTATATCCGCCGTCGGTCTCGCACTTCCCTCGAGGACCGATGCGGGACCGCTTGGCGCACCTCACCTTCCGCGGCACGATCCGCGAGCGGTCCGTCGAACCGTACCTCCGACTGCTGCACGCCCTTCGGGGCCGGCGGCGGGTCAAGGGGGTCCTCCTCGACATCTCGAGCGGCGGCGGCGAGGCGATCGCCTCGATGGACTTCTACCTCGCCGTGAAGCGGCTGGACGCCGTCAAGCCGGTGTTCGCCTCGATCGGTTCGCTCGGGGCGTCGGGGGCGTACATGGCGGCCCTGGGAGCGCGCCGCATCTTTGCCTACCCGGAGTCCGCCGTCGGCTCGATCGGCGTGATCTTTCCTCACGTCGCGGCGCGGGACCTCCTTCGTCGCCTCGGGATCTCGGTCGAACTTCTCCACGTGGGGGTTCACAAGGACGCCTACCAGGGCTACCGACCCCTCACGGAGGAGGAGCGGAGCAAGCTCCTCGCCGTCGCCCAGGAGAGCTACGACGTGTTCGTCGACCTCGTCGCGCGCGAGCGGAAGCGACCGCCCGAGGAGATGCGGGCGCTCGCGACCGGCGAGTTCTGGAGCGGGACCCGGTCGCTCCAACTCGGCCTGATCGACGCCCTCGGCGACCGCGAGGCCGCGCTCGAGGAGCTCTCGCGGGCGACCGGTGTCTCGGTGCGCAAGACGCTCCGGATCGCGCCTCCGCGCGCGTTCCTCGACCGGATGCTCTCGGGCGGGGCGAACGCCGTGGCGGGCGGCTTCTCCTCCCGCCTCCAGGAGTCGCTCGAGGACGCGTTCGTCGACGGAGCCGGGTTCGGGCTCCTTCGCTAGGGCCGTCGCACGGACCCGACGCCCGGGTTATATACCGGCCTCGCGGTCGTATCGGACGTCATGCCCGACAGCAGCCGCCGCGGTTTCTCGAGCGCCGCGGGCCTCATCCAATACTACGACATGGAGGAGACGCGCTCGCTGAAGGTCAACCCGTACATCGTGATGTCCCTCGGGATCGCCGCGGCGATCTTCGTCGAGATCCTGAACTGGCGGCTGACCTAGATCATCCGGGCGCGGCGGCCATCGCCAGCGCGGATCCCGGCGGGGCCCGACCCGGCAGATACCGTCCTTCGGCCGTCCGTCCGAGCAAGTACACCTTCGATTCCGGGGACTCGTCGAGCCGAAGATATCCGGTCCGTTCGGCGAGACGCTGGGCGAACTCCCCGATCTCCTCGTGCGTCGGTACGTGGTCGCGGCCGAGCCGCTGGCGGGACTTGCCCATGTACACGTATCCCTTCGGCTCCACGAAATCGGGCCGCGCCACGAGGTCGAGTTCGGCATAGGCGTCGACCCATCCCAGGTTCCAGCCTTTCACGAGCGTGTGCCGGACGACGCGACGGGTCCGCAGGTCCCGCACGATCTCGAGGGATTCCCGGAGGCGGTCCCACGCGTCGTCGTAGGCGGGGAGCGTCAGTCGACGGAAGACCTCCTCGTTCGGCGCGGTGACCGAAACGTAGAGTTGCGTCGGCAGCGGGTCGAGGGCGCGCAGGGCGTCCGGATTCGTACCGTTCGTGACCAGGAACGTCGTGATCCCTCGCTCGTGGCAGATCTCCAGGAACCGGTTCATCTTGGGGTAGAGCGTCGGCTCGCCCGTCAGGGAGATCGCGATGTGGCGGGGCGCCTGGGACTCGTCCCACCTCTCGGGGCGGACGGCCGGGTCCCCCTTGAATCCGGAAAGGATGCGGCGTTGGGCGTCGACCGACCGGTCGAGCAGGAGCTCGGGGTCGTCGTACTCGGGCATGACCGCATCGTTCTCCCAGCCCTGGTTCCGCCAGCAGAACCGGCAGTGGAGGTTGCACGAATCGATCGCCGGCGACATCTGGAGGCACCGGTGGCTTTCGATGCCGTAGAAGCGACCCTTGTAGCAGTCCCGTTCGCGGACGAGCGACTCCTTCGTCCAGTAGCACAGCTTCACCGCGCTGTGTTTGCCGACGAGCTGGTACCCCTGGCCGACGAGCTCCCCCGAGAGATCCTGGTCACCCATCGCGGGCCGACACGACCCGGTACGCGCGCATAACGCTTTGGTCGCGACCGAGTTCCGCCGCGCGCTCCGGAGCCGGCCCGTGGAGCGGAACGGAGGATGGCTCCGCGTCGCCGCTAGGTGAACTCTTCCCGCTGGAAGAGCAGCAGTCCGGCGAGCGCGGCGAGGAACAGATACGCCAGCATGATGACGATCCCCTCGGCGATGCCGGACGTATACGTCGTCATGCTGAATCGACCCACCGTCGTGGTCGATATGGCGGCGGTGAGTCCCCAGTTGATGTTGGGCGAGAAGACCGCCCCGATCGTGGATTCCGCGTAGGAGATGATCATCCACGGCTCGATCTTGACCAACCCCGTGATCAGGTCCTCGAGCAGCGTGAACCCGAATAGGAACAGGATCGCCGTCAGAACGAAGCCGTAGGCGCTGGTCTTGAACAGCGAACTGAACAAGAACGTCGCGCCCATGACCGCGCTCAGGTACACGAGCGCGAGGACCAGGGACAGCCCGAGCTGCCAGGGCAGCGCCCCGCCCTGGAAGTAGTACGCACCGTTCGCGAGGAGGATCCCGAGGAAGAGGAGCAGCATCGCCACCGCGGCGAGGTACGCTGCGATGAACTTGCCCACGTAGACGGTCGTCCGCTTGACCGGCAGGCCCATCAGAAAGTAGCCGGTCTTGTTCTGGAACTCACCGGCGATCGCATCCCCGCCGAAGAAGACCGCGGCGAGCACGATGACGATGTCGACCCCACCGCCCCAGAATGACCCGTAGAAGGCCAGGTTCGTCGAGACGATGGCCCCGCGGAAGTGCGCGACCACGGCGGTGAGGATCGCACCGATCGCGAGAACGATGCCCGCGAGAGCCACGAACCGGCGCGACCGCAGATACTCCCGCAGCTGGTACCGGGCGAGCTTGGTGACCTGCTGCAGCGAGCCGGGAACGTGAAGCCGGGAACCCGGGAGAGTGGGTGTCTCCGCCGCCATCCGGCTAGTCCCCCCGCGAGATCTGGCTCAGATAGATCTCTTCGAGCGCGCTTTCGGATTCGGCGAAGCTGGTGACGCCGATGTGAAGCCCCACCAGCGCCTCGACGAGACGCTCCTGCCCCTCCGCCCCGCCCGTGAAGGTAAGGCGGATCCGCTTGGGGTCGAGTTGGGACGTGCTCGCCACGCCCGGGAGCGTTGCGATCTTCTGGGCGATCTCGGGGGTGAGGGGGCGGGCCACGCCGACGTCGACCGATGCATTCCCGTGGGAGAACCGATTGGTCACGTTCTCGAGCGTGTCGTAGAACAAGAGCTTGCCCTTGTCGATCAAGGCGACCTCGTCGCAGACGTCGACCACTTCGCTCAGAATGTGGCTGCTCATGAAGATCAGTCGTTGGCTCTTCTTGAGGTCCCGTACGATCGCGCGGACCTCCGCCATTCCCCTCGGGTCGAGGCCGGTCGAGGGTTCGTCCAGCAGGAGCACCTCCGGGTCGTGAACGAGGGCCGCCGCGATGTTGATCCGTTGTTTCATCCCCTTCGACATCCGACCGACCTTCTGGTCCGCCCAATCCGACATCTTGACTTCGGCGAGGACCGTGCGGATACGGTTACGGCGTTCCGAGGAGGGAACTCCCCGGAGGTCGGCGACCATCTCCAGCGCCTCGTTCGGGGTCAGCGAGGGATAGATCTCCGGCGTTTCGATCAGCACGCCGGCATTCGATAGTGCGCTCTTCCGGTCCGCTCGGACCGAGATGTCGTTGATGAAGGCATCTCCTTCGGTGGGGAAGATCATGTTGGTGAGCAGCTTCAAGCTCGTGGTCTTGCCGGCGCCGTTGGGCCCGAGGAACCCGACGCACTTGGCCCCGTTGACT
>Ga0070761_10002594_pt1 | contig 11037 bp, 8 predicted proteins | sample HubBroMetageREF1_FD_66724 | JGI IMG/M metagenome (GOLD analysis project Ga0070761, IMG submission 66724) | Reference soil microbial communities from the Hubbard Brook experimental Forest, New Hampshire, USA - Hubbard Brook CCASE Soil... | ecosystem: Environmental > Terrestrial > Soil > Temperate...
AACGTGTCGATGCCAAATACCCGCCCGCTGCTGCCGACATAACGCCACCAGCACTGCCGCACGCCCGCTTCCACCGCCAGGCGCCGGGTGACTGCCTGCGGCAGCACCGACTCGCGATAGTCGGCCTGCTGGGCATCGAAGGTCTCGGTCGAGGGCATGGACACCAGCCGCAGGCGCCGGCCGGTGCCATTCAGCGCATTCACCGCCTGCGCGGCGATGACGATCTCCGAGCCCGTGGCGATCACCAGCGCCTCGGGAGTCCCCTGGCAGTCGATCAGCACATAGCCACCGCGCCGCACGTTGGCGAGCTGCTGCGCGCTGCGCGGCTGCTGCGGCAGTCCCTGGCGCGTGAACACCAGCGCGGTGGGCCCGTCACGCTCGATGGCCAGTGTCCAGGCGATAGCGGTTTCGACCGCATCGCACGGCCGCCACAGATTCATGTTCGGTATGGCGCGCAGGCTCGCCAGCTGCTCGATCGGCTGGTGGGTCGGACCATCCTCGCCCAACCCGATCGAGTCGTGCGAGTACACGAGTATCGTGCGCACTTTCATGAGGCAGGCGAGCCGCACGGCGTTGCGCGCGTAATCAGAGAACACCAGGAAGGTGCCGCCGTAGGGCAGGAAGCCGCCGTGCAGCGTGAGCCCGCTCATGATCCCGGTCATGCCGAATTCGCGCACGCCGTAGTGCAGGTAGTCGCCGATCTCCTGCGCCGGCGTGATGGTTTCGGCGCCCTTGAAAAAGGTGCTGTTCGACTGGGTCAGATCGGCAGAGCCCCCCAGCACTTCCGGCAGCGCCGGGGCGATCACGTTCAGCGCCGCTTGCGAGGAGGCCCGTGTCGCCTGCACCGCGCTCTGCTGCTGCGCCGCCTGCAGGGCGCGGGCCGCGGTTTCCGGCCAGTTGGCCGGCAGTTCGTGCCGCATGCGCCGCTCGAACTCGCGCGCCTGCTGCGGGTACTTCTGCGTGTAGCGTGCGAACAGCGCGCGCCACTCGGCCTCGAGAGCTGCGCCCTTTTGGCGGTGATCCCACTGCGCCTTGATGTCCTCCGGGATGACGAACGGCGGATAAGGCCAGCCGAGCTGCTTGCGCGCGGCCGCAACCTCCTCCGGACCGAGCGCCTCGCCATGCGCCTCGGCGGTGCCTTCCTTATGCGGCGCGCCGAAACCGATGATGGTCTTGCAACAGATGAGCGAGGGACGCGTGGTCTCGGCACGCGCTGCCTGCACCGCGGCGCTCACCGCCTCGCCGTCGAGGCCATCGACGTTGGGCAGCACGTGCCAGTTGTAGGCGGCAAAGCGCTTGGGCGTATCGTCGGTAAACCAGCCGACGACCTTGCCGTCGATGGAGATGCCGTTGTCATCGTAGAAGACAATCAGCTTGCCGAGCCCCAGGGTGCCGGCGAATGAGCAGACCTCGTGCGAGATGCCCTCCATCAGACAGCCGTCGCCGCAGAACGCGTAGGTGTAGTGATCGACGATGTTCATGCCGTCGCGGTTGAACTCGCGCGCCAGCAGCTTCTCTGCGAACGCCATGCCGACTGCGTTCGACAATCCCTGGCCGAGGGGCCCGGTGGTGGTCTCGATGCCGAGAGCCAGGTCGTACTCCGGGTGCCCCGGCGTCTTGCTGCCAAGCTGACGAAAGCCCTGGATGTCCGTGATCGTCAGGGGGTAGCCGGTCAGATACAACACGGAGTACAGCAGCATCGAACCGTGGCCGTTTGACAGCACGAAACGGTCGCGGTCGAGCCAGGCGGGATTACCGGGGTTGTAGCGCAGGTAGTCGCACCACAGCACCTGGGCAATATCGGCCATGCCCATCGGCATGCCCGGGTGACCGGAATTGGCACGCTGAACGGCATCCATGGCCAGGGCGCGGATGGCGTTGGCGAGATCACGGCGTGTAGTCATGCGGTTCTCGGGCGGCACTTTGGCCGCGTTTGCTTGCGGAACATGGGGCGGCCAGTTGCTGCGCTTCCGTTCAGGTCGCGCACGCTAAAGGGGCGCGCATTTTCCACCAGTTGCCCGGCAGGCTCAAATCGGCTCTTGCAACTTAAGTTCCCGTCACTGTCGCTCACGGTGCGGGCTTGCTTCACATTATGCGCATGGCAGAGCGGAACCGCGTCAAGCGGAGCGCCGCGCGGCGCGAATGCCGGCGACCTGGTTCACTGCAGCTGCCGAGAGCCCTCTGCTACCCTGCCAGCCATGTCCGCAGTTCGCATTACACATTTCACCGACCCGCATCTGTACGGCGGCGAGCACGAATCACTGCGCGGCGTGGCGACACTGCCCGCGTTAACCGCCGCGCTGGCGCACGCGCGCGGGCGTGACTGGCCGCCGGATGCGGTGCTCGTGACCGGGGATCTGGTCCAGGACGATCCGGGCGGTTACCCACATTTTCGCCGTCTGTTCGGCGCGCTCGGGCCGCCGGTGCTGTGCCTGCCCGGTAACCACGACGAGCCGGCGGCGATGCAGCGCGAACTCGCCGGCCGGCCGTTCGTGCTGGGCGGCTACGCCGACATCGGCCGCTGGCGCATCGTGCTACTCGACAGCTGCATTCCCGGCTCGGCCAGCGGCGCGCTGAGCGCCGAGCAGCTGGAGAATCTCGAAGCCGCGCTCGCCAGCGCCGGGGCGCGCCACTGCATGGTGTGTCTGCATCACCATCCGGTCGCGATGGATAGCCGCTGGCTCGATCAGGTGGGGCTGAGCAACGCGGCCGAGTTTTTCCACACGATCGATGCGCACCGCAACGTCCGTGCGATAGTGTGGGGCCATGTACACCAGGCCTATGACGTCCTGCGCAAGGGCGTGCGTCTGCTGGCGACACCTTCCACCTGCGCCCAGTTCGTGCCGCATTCCGATGACTTCGCCGTCGACCGTCGGCCGCCCGCCTACCGCACGCTCGAGCTGCGTGCCGACGGCTCGCTGCTGACCGAGGTCGTATGGCTCGAACAGCACTCCGGAGGCTCCTCCTTACACTCAGCCTGCTCGGCAGCCTGAGCGTTCTGCCCGCGCAGGCGGGCAGCCTGGTTTGGGCACTGCACGGCCCGCACAGCACGCTCTACCTCGCCGGCTCGGTGCACCTGCTGCCCACGCAGGACGCGCAACTGCCGCCGGCGTTCCTCCACGCCTACGCCGACTCCGCGCGTCTGGTCATGGAGCTCGATCTCGGCAAGGTCGATGCGACCGCCACCGCCGACTGGATGCAGCAGCACGGCATGCTCGGCCGCGGCGAAAGCCTGCGCAGCGTCGTGGGAGCTCAGCGCTACGCGCGTCTCACCGCCGCCGCCACCCCGCTCGGCCTGCCGGTGCAGCTGCTGGACACGCAGGCCCCCTGGGTCGTCGGGCTCGAGCTCGCCGAGGTGGAGTACGCGCACCTGGGGTTTGATCCGCAACAGGGCGTCGAGGAGCAGCTGGTGCGCCGCGCGCAGGCCGACGGCAAGCCCACCGCAGGGCTCGAGACGTTGCAGGAGGAGCTTGGCGGCCTCGAAGCGCTGTCGCGCGAAGACCAGCTGCGCCTGCTGGACCAGGCGCTCGATGAGCTCAACGACGCACCCGAGGAAGAGATGCACGAGGTGCTCGCCGCGTGGCGGCAGGGCGATGTCCCCAAGCTGGCACAGCTGCTGGCGCGTGAGTACGCCGACTTTCCCAACCTGTACCGCACGCTGGTGAGTGTGCGCAACGAGCGCTGGCTGCCGCAGCTCAAGCGTCTGCTGGATTCTCCGCAGAACACACTGGTCGTGGTGGGCGCCCTGCACCTGGTGGGCGCAGGCGGCCTGCTCGAGCTGCTGCGCCGGGACGGCTTCGAGCCACAGCCGGTACCGTGAGCGTGCCGCCGGAGGCTGCGCAACTCATTCAGCGCGCGATCGCGGCCGTGCAGCGCCAGGCGTGGGACGAGGCGCAGGCACTGGCCAACACGGCGCTGCAACGCTTCGGCCCGGAAGCAAACATCCTCATGGTACTCGGCAGCTGCCAGGCGCAGCGCGGTGATCTGCCGGCAGCCATCCAGCTGTATGAGCGCGCCCGCGCGCTCATGCCGACGCACCTGCACGTGCTGGTGAGCCTCGCTGCGGCCTACCGCAGCAGCGGACGTTTGCCCGAGGCACGTGCCACCCTCAGCGCGGCGCTGCAGATCAACCCGGGCTTTGCGATCGCGCACAACAATCTCGGCAACATCCTGCTCGAGCAGGGCGAGCGGGCCGCCGCTGAGCGCTGCTATCAGCGCGCGGCCGCGAGCGATGCGCACTATGCCGACCCGCTGGCGAATCTGGCGCGGCTCGCCGAGGAGGAACACCGGCTGGAGGATGCGCGGGCTCTGGCCGAGCGCGCCCTGCAACTGGCGCCGGGCACGCCGCTCGCTCTGCTGACTCGCGCACGCGTGCGTCTGCGCCAGGAGGATGCGGCGGGCGCGAGCACGCTCTTGCAGCAGCTGCTCGCCGGCACCAGTCTGTCGCCGACCAACCGCATCGTTGCCCAGGGATACCTCGGCGAGGCTTATGACAAGCTCGGGCGCTACCCCGAGGCATTCGCGGCGTTCTCGGCGGCCAATGCGCTGCAGCACACTGAATACGCGCACCAGTACGCGCGCGACCGTGGCCCCTTTTCGCCGCCCGGCATCGCGCGGCTGACGAGTTTCGTAGAGGCGAGCGACCCGCGCGGCTGGCAGGCGCCGCCCGCGGCGGTGAATCCGGTGTTCCTGGTCGGGTTTCCGCGCTCGGGGACCACCCTGCTCGACCAGATGCTGGCCTCACACCCGGAGGTCACGACGCTCGAGGAGCGCGATACGCTCACCGACGCACTCACCGAGCTGGTCGAGAACCCGCACGGCTTGGAGCACTGGGCGTTGCTGGGGCCGCCGGAGATCGAGCGGCTGCGCGCGCGCTACTGGGAGCGGGTGCGCGCGGGCTTATCGGGAGCGCCGCTGCAGCGCGTATTCGTCGACAAGCAGCCGCTGAACGCGGTGCTGCTGCCGCTCATCCACCGCCTGTTCCCGCAGGCCAGGATCATCCTGGCACTGCGCGATCCGCGCGACGTCGTGCTCAGCTGCTATCAGCAGCGCTTCGGTATGAATGCCGCGATGTACCAGCTGCTGCGCCTCGACACGGCCACTGCCTACTACGCTGCGGTGATGCAGCTGGTGGAGCTGAGCCGCGCGCGGCTGCCGCTGCGGGTGCACACGCTCAGGTACGAAGAGCTGGTGACACAGTTCGAAGCCACGCTGCGCGCGCTGCTCGGCTATCTCGAGCTGCAGTGGCATGAAGGGGTGCGCGACTACGCGGCAACGGCGCGGCGGCGCAGCGTCGGCACTCCGAGCGCCGCCCAGGTGGTGCGACCTCTGTATGGGAGTGCGCGCGGCAAGTGGCGCCACTATCAGAGCTTCCTGCAGCCGTACCTGCTGCCGCTGGCTCCGTGGGTGCGAACCTACGGCTATGAGGCGTGAGCGCTCCTAGCCGCTGCGCAGGCGAGCACTGCGCGCGGCGTAGCAGCGCCACAGTGGCACGGTCAGCAGCAGCGTCCACAACAGCACCAGCCAGCCGATGAAGCCGTCGAAGCGGCTGAGCAGAAAGCCGAGCGGCGCGGCGCGATTCGGCCGCGTGAGTTCGTGCGCCACCAACATCACCCAGACCCAGCCGGAGTGCAGTCCGATGCAGGCAGCGATGTTGCCGGTCGCAGCCCGCACCAGGCCGAGTACGACACCCACCGCCACCAGCGCCAGGAACGCATCGGCGATAGCCAGCGGCCGGGCGAATGCCTGCAGCGTGCCGGCGAGCAGTGTGATTCCGCTGTGCGGCGTGACCTGCTCGGCGGCGATGTGGTAGCTGGCGAAGAAGTGCGTCGCGGCGTAGATCAGTGCGGTGGCGCTGATGGCGGTGCGCGTCCCCGCCTGGCGTGTGATCGCGGTCTGCATGGCACCGCGCAGGAAGGTCTCCTCGATGAACCCGACCGCCAGACCGCTGAGCGCGCGCAGCGCGATCAACTCGGCGAGCGCGCCGGCGCCGAGGCGCGCGCCGCTGCTCCAGTCGAGCAGCCCGAGCAGCGTCATGATGCCAACCACCGCCAGCATCGTGATCACCCCGAGCGCCAGCCCGAGCGCCAGCTCGCGCACGAAGGCGCGGCGCGGCAGTCCGTAGCCGAGACTCACCCGGTCGGCAAGACCGAGACGGCGCGCCACGGCGATGAAGCCGAGCAGCAGCGCCAGCATGCCGATGCGCTCGCCGATGCGATGGAACGGGAAGTTGAAATGCGGATGCAGCAGCAGCCAGGCGGGGTAAGTGAAAACTGCGATTGACGCCAGCGCCAATACCATCAATCCGAGAAACCACAGCAGTGCACGCATGGTCGGGTATGCCTCGCTTGCCTTCGCCTGGCGACCGCGCATAGCTTATGGTGGTTGCGATTGCCTGAGGAGTCAGGTTGGCCGCCCGCGTGCAACCGATCGTCATCTGGTTCGGCCGGGTTGGCGACATGATCCTGCTGTCGACGCTGCTCGATATCCTGCACCGCCGCTACGGCGCACCCTGCCATTTGGTGGGCGCCGGACCGTGGCCGGCGGAGCTGTACGCGAGCCACGCGGATGTCGCGCGCGTCTCCTGTCTGCATCGTTACACCGCCTTCCTGTTCGATCCCGCCTGGTGGCGCACGCTGCGTGCGTTGCGCGCGAGCCGCGGGGCCCCGGTGTATGTGTGCGAGTACGACCCCCGCAAGCTCGCGCGCATCCGCCGGCTGCTCGCCTGCGCCGGCATCGATGCGCGCCGCTGTCTCTACATCACCGACGATCCGGGCTTTGCGCGCGCGCGCCACTGGGTCGACCGCCTGGTGAGCTTCGGCAGACTCACCCCGCCGGCATTCAGTGCCAGCGACTATCCCTGGCCCGACCCGCCGCCGCGCTGCGCGCCGCGGCTTGAGGTCTCGGCAGCGGCGCGCAGCGACTGCGCACGCTGGATCGCAGCACAGGGCTGGCAGCAGCGGCCGCTGGTGCTGGTGCAGCCGGGCAACCGCCGCACCATGCGCGGCAACCGGCTCAAGCCCTCGCCGCAGGACGACAAGGCGTGGCCGGTCGAGCGCTGGGCGGCGCTGCTGCGGCAGGTGCACCGGCAGTTGCCGCAGGCGGTGATCGTGCTGTGTGGCGCACCACGCGAGTCGTTGCTGCTGGGCTGGATTGCATCCGCGACCGCCCTGCCGGAGGTGGTGGCGGCAGAGCTGCCGCTGCCGCGCCTGCTGGCGCTGTGCGCGCGCGCTCACAGCATGATCTCGGTCGACACCGGGCCGGCGCATGCGGCGGCGGCCCTGTCGCTACCGCTGGTGGTGCTGTTCGGCGCGCACGCGCAGGCGGAATGGCTGCCGCGCAGTCCCGCAGGCTCGGCCGTAGTCGGCATCGGCGGCCCGCCGCAGTCGACGCGGCTCGATCAGATCGACATGCAGACCGTGTTCGCCGCCTGGTGCGCGCTGCCGCTGCGGCCGTTGGCCGCCGGCAGCGACGGCGCGCTGCCGTTCACTCCCCCAGCAACGAGCGCCACTGCGCCGTGACCACGCTCAGGCGGAAGCGTGCATCAGGTTGGGCGTGCGGCCGCGCACCGCTGCGCCAGGCGCGCAGACGTTCGCCGTAGGCGTCGAACAGGCCGGCCGCCGCAGCGAGCCGTGCGGGCGCGCGGCGCCAGCCGCGCGGCAGCACGCGCACCGCGCTTTCGTACAGCCGGTAGGCACGCCGCAGCGGCAACACTTGCTGCGGGTCCGCGACTACTTCCAGCGCCGCGCCACAGTCGTGCGTCAGCACCGGCGTGCCGAGCGCATGCGACTCGGCAAACACCAGACCGAACGTTTCGGGAATGACGAAGTTGGGGCAGAAGGTGCACAGCGCCGAGCGCACTTCCTGGTGCACGCGTGCCTGCGGCACCGCGCCCAGCAGCTCGACCCCGGGCTGCATGCCGCGCCGGTCGGCCTTGTAGCCGGGATTTGCCACCAGCAGACGCAGCTCGGGCTGGGCGCGGCGCAGCGCCGCGAACGCGTCCAGCGAGAAATCCAGACCCTTGTTGGGCGAAGAAAAGAACACCAGCTTGCGGTCATCCACCGGCGTGCCATCGGGCCGCAGCGCATCCTCCACCGGATTGTAGATCGTGAGCGTGCGCACGTGCGGCAGTGCCAGGCTGTGCAGCGTCGCCTGCACCTGGCCGCGCTGCCAGTCGGAAACGCACACCGCAGTCAGCGGTTGGCGCCGCAGCAGCGGTGCGCTCTCGCCGAGCCAGCGCGCCCGCCTCGAGCCCGGGCGCAGGCGGTCGTGCAGCCACAGGTAGAGTTGGGCCTGCGGGAAGTTTTCCAGCACAAAGGGCAGCGCGCGCGCGTCCCGATTGATGACCACGGCGCGCACCCCGGCCAAGGGCTGCGGCCGCAGATAACGCCCACTGTCGGCGCTGCGGTTGTGCTGCATCACCCAGGCGCCGAGGGCATCTGCGACGCGGACCAAAGTCGCCTCGGTGCCCCCCAGCGCGCGCTCCTGCAGCGTGCGCGTGTCATAGGGCTGCTGACAGAGCGGGTCGTAGAACAGCAGCGCGCTCATGCGCCGGTGGCTCTCACGTGCATGCCCTCAGGTGCCCGCATGCGCCGGCGCGCAGGCGCGCTAGCTGCGCGCCGCCCGCGACTGCCGTGCCGCCCAGGCGGCCACCCGCCGCAGGCGCACACACGGATCATCGAGCTCGAGCAGTTCCTGGCGCTCACTCATCGCGAGCGGCAGAAGTTCCGCCCAGCGGTAACCCACCCAGGCCGCATCCTCATAGTGTGTGTCGAGGTCTCGGTACTCGCTCAGCTGCGGCAACAGCTCCCGCAGCAGCGTACTCAGGCTGGCGAAGTCGGCCGGCAGCGCCTGCGGCGCCTCCAGCGGCAGATATTCGACCGCGGCAAGGTTGAGTCCGTCGCTCTGCTGGCGGCGCTCGAGGATGCGGAAACGCTGCTCGCCGCGAGCGTGCACGCCGAGCAGACCGTCGGCGCACGGCTCGAAATCGGTGAGGCGCGCGGTCGTGCCGGTGGTGGCGATGGCGGCGACCGCGCCGACCTCGCCGCCGTCCTCGATCAGCACCACCCCGAAACAGCTCTGCTCGCGGAAGCAGCGCCGCACCAGATCGAGATAACGCGTCTCGAAGATGCGCAGTGCCAGCGGGCCCCCCGGCAGCAGCACGCAGGACAGCGGGAACAGCGGCAGGTCGCTCACCGTCATGCGCGCTTGCGCGCGGCGAGTTCTGTCAGCAGCTTGCCATGCAGGCCGCCGAAGCCGCCGTTGCTCATGATGAGCACCTGATCACCGGCACGCGCCGCCTGCGCCAGCGCGCGCGCCAGCGCGTCGATGTCACCGCTCGCATGACCGCGCGGACCGAGCGCGCTGACGACGCCCGCCGCATTCCAGCCGAGATCGGCGGGGGTGTACAGCCACACCTCGTCGGCGCCGGCGAGCGCCGGTGCCAGCAGGTGCTGATGCACGCCCATGCGCATGGTGTTGGAGCGCGGCTCCAGCACCGCGAGGATTTTCGCGGTGCCGACCCGGCGCCGCAGTCCGTCGATGGTGGTGGCGATGGCAGTGGGGTGGTGGGCAAAGTCGTCATACACGCGCACGCCGCCGATCTCGCCGCGCAGCTGCATGCGGCGCGCGATGCCGGTGAAGCTGGCGAGCGCCTCGAGCGCCTGCGGTACATCAACGCCGACGTGGTGCGCGGCTGCGAGCGCCGCGAGCGCGTTCTCCAGGTTGTGCAGACCGATCAGCGACCACTGCACACTGCCACGCGCGCGGCCGTCTTCCAGCACTTCGAAGCGCGAATAGTCCTGGCTGCCCTCGAGCGCGCGTGCGCTCCACTTGGCGGGCGCCGCGCCTGAGCGCGCAAACCCCTCGAGCGGGGTCCAGCAGCCCATGGCCAGCGTCTCCTTCAGTTGCGGGTCGAGCGCGTTCCAGATGATGCGGCCGCTGCCGGGCACGATGCGCACCAGGTGGTGAAACTGGCGCTGGATGGCCGCGACGTCCGGATAGATGTCGGCATGGTCGTACTCCAGGTTGTTGAGGATGACCGTGCGCGGGCGATAGTGGACGAACTTGGCACGCTTGTCGAAGAAGGCGGTGTCGTATTCGTCCGCCTCGATGACGAAGAACGGCTCGGTGCCGAGGCGCGCGCTCACGCCGAAGTTCTCCGGCACGCCACCGATCAGGAACCCCGGCTTGAGACCGGCGCACTCGAGTATCCAGGCGAGCAACGAACTGGTCGTGGTCTTGCCGTGGGTGCCCGCCACCGCCAGCACCCAGCGCTCCTGCAGTACTTCGCGCGACAGCCACTCGGGACCGGACACATAGGGGATCGCGCTCTCCAGCAGCGCCTCCACCACCGGCTGGCCGCGCGTCATGACGTTGCCCACCACCACCACGTCGGGAGCCGGCTCGAGCTGCGCAGCATCGAAGCCCTCGGTCACACGGATGCCGAGCGCCTCGAGCTGCGTGCTCATCGGCGGGTAGACGTTGCGATCGGAACCGGTGACGGTGAAGCCGGCGGCGCGCGCGATCGCCGCAATGCCACCCATGAAAGTGCCGCAGATACCCAGGATATGGACGTGCATCGCTCGAGTCAGCTCTTACCGGGGGGAAAGACTGCAAACAGCACCAGCCAGCTGGCCAACATCTGCAGGATCACCAGTGCCACGCTCGCCGAACCCGACCATTCCAGTGCCGCCTTCACGACGTGGCTGTAGGCGGCGATCAGCCAGGCGAGCAGCAGCAGGCCAAGGAAGGTGACCGGGGCATTCCAGGTGGCGTCCTCACCGTAACGCCGCAACAGCCACTCCGTGCCGATCAACAGCGGCGACAGCACCGCCTGCACGCCGAATACCGCGGTCACCGTCTGCAGCGTGCGCTCCGGGCGCTTCACCAGACGCAGCAGCACCACGTACCACAGCAGGACGAACAGCGAGTCCACCAGCAGCGGGCCCTGCCAGTGTTCGTCCGGCCAATGGCGGTCGACCGGCAGCGCGCTGGTGATAAGGAAGTTGACCGCCAGATAGCCGAGCAGGGTCAGCG
>Ga0070761_10002595_pt1 | contig 11036 bp, 11 predicted proteins | sample HubBroMetageREF1_FD_66724 | JGI IMG/M metagenome (GOLD analysis project Ga0070761, IMG submission 66724) | Reference soil microbial communities from the Hubbard Brook experimental Forest, New Hampshire, USA - Hubbard Brook CCASE Soil... | ecosystem: Environmental > Terrestrial > Soil >...
CTGACCTGCAGCGTTTCGGCGATTTCCTTCTCGCTGTAACCTCCGAAGTAGCGCATCTCAGCCACCTGCGCCAGGCGACGGTCTGCTTGCTCCAGATCCTTGAGCGCCTCATGCACGTCCAGGACCGTCTGCTCATCGCCCGGGAGATCGGAAGGCGACAGGCTGGATCCTTCTGAGGATTGCCGAATTCCGCCCCGCTTCAGAGCGACCCGTTCGCGTACGCTATTGAGGATGACCGATCGCATCACCTGCGACGCGTAGGCGAAGAAGGCGCGTCGGTCCTCGGCACGAAGCTCGCCGGCACGCGCGAACCGCAAATACGATTCGTGCACGAGCCCGGTCGTGTCGAGCAGCGCGTTGCGTCCTCCGTGCCGCAGCCGCGCCTGTGCCAGACCGTGCAGCTCAGCGTAGGCGGCCGCAAACAATGCATCACGCGCTGCAGCATCGCCGCCCTGCATCCGTCCGAGGAGATCGGTGAGTTGACCCATCGCATGCCCTGGCATCGTGCTCAGGTCCGGCCGGGCTAAAGATAGCGCTTTCGCCTAGTCCGAACCACGGCAAGCGACTCCGCCGAGGATGTCGGGTTCTGCCATGAGGCCGTGTCTTAGTGGGCGAGACAGGGAGAAACAGTTGGCATTTGGAGCCCGGCGGCAACAACGGTTCCGATGACTAACTCATTGAAAGAACATGCTTTGCTGCAGAGGAGCCCATCATCATGAAAACGCGCATCGTCATGGCGGCCGCTGTGTGGGGGACGTTGCTCTCGGCGGTCGCAGTATCGGGCACCGATCCGGTGCTCGAGTGGAACTCGATCATGGTCAACACGACCGACAGTCAGAACCCGTTCGCTCAGGCACGGTTCGCGGCAATTACCCAGCTGGCCGTGTTTGAAGCGGTCAATGCGATCGACAAGGATTTCGAGCCTTACCTCGGCACGATCACCGCACCGTCCGGAGCATCTGCGGATGCCGCCGCGGTCGCGGCAGCCTACACCGTGCTGCTGAATTATTTTCCCAACGATGCGGAGGAGCTGGGCGCGGCATACGACGCCTCGCTTGCGCTCATTCCCAACGGCAGCGCAAAGCAGGAAGGAATCGGAGTAGGCGTGGCTGCAGCCACCGCGCTCATTGCGCTGCGCACCGGTGATGGCTCGGCACCTCCCGAGTTCTACGTGCCTACATCCACCGCTCCGGGTGAGTGGCAACCGACCCCAAGCTGTCCGGCCGCCGGTGGCATCCTGCTGCAGTGGGGCAATCTGCGCCCGTTCGCGATCGAGAGCACGAGTCAGTTTCGTTCCGGGCCGGAACCTGCGCTCACAAGCCGGCGCTATGCGCGCAGCTATAACGAAGTCATGCGCGTCGGCAGCATCGACAGCGCCTTCCGGCCCCAGGATCGCGCCGATGTGGCCCGCTTCTACGCAGCGACGGCCCCGGTGCCGGTATGGAACTCGGCGGCTGTACAGGCGGCTGTTGAGCAGGGACGTTCGATGTCGGAAAACGCGCGCACTTTGGCGCTGATGAACGTCGCCATCAGTGACGCGGCCGGGTCGGTGTTCGAGACGAAGTATTCCTATTACCTGTGGCGCCCGGAGACCGCGATCCACGCGAGTGGCAACACGGCCTGGACGCCCTACATCGTCACACCATGCTTCCCGGGGTATGGCTCGGCACACGCGAGCCTGAGTAATGCGGCCCGCGAAGTACTCGAGCGACTCGACGGGCCGCGTCACCATTTCATCACGCTGAGCAACCCGATGGTCGCGGGTGTAATCCTGCAATACGAGAACTTCGAGCAGATCACCCACGACATCAATGACGCGCGTGTCTACGGCGGAATCCATTTCCGCTTCGATCAGGACATCGGTAGTGAACAAGGACGCCAGGTGGGCGAGTACGTGTACCGGCACATACTGCGGCGCGCAAACGGTGAGCGAGATGACGCAGAGGCGGGCCGAGCGGTGAGGTGACCGACGACGGCAGCGACTTGCCGCCGGTTTAGGACCGACACTCAAGACTCCGCAATGCGGGAAGATGGACCTGCCATGTTGCAAATTCTTCGTCATATGTTGGTCGCGACATGGGCACTGACAGTGTGTGGCGCCGCGGTCGCGCAGGTCGCCGCATCGCAGACGGCCATCCCGTACCCTACAAGACCTGTGCATCTGATCGTGCCCTACCCCGCTGGCGGCGGGGCCGATCACTGGGGGCGCCTGGTCTCCAAGGAATTGGCCGAGCGGCTAGGCCAAACGGTCATTGTCGAAAATATCCCGGGTGCAGGGGGCAACAAGGGCACGGCGGTGGCTGCCCGCGCGAATCCTGACGGTTACATCCTTCTGTTGGGTTCCCTCGGGCCTCTTGCTGTCCACCAGTTCACCTACTCGGCGCTGGCTTTTGACCCCGAAAGAAACTTTGTTCCCATTGCACTCCTGGAGTCTTCGCCCATTCTCCTGGTCGCGTCGCCCACCGTATCGGCATCATCAGCGATGGACCTCATTGACTTCGCCCGCGCAAACCCGGGAGTGCTCTCTTATGCTTCAAACGGAAACGGGAGCCCTGAACATGTCGCAGGCGAACTATTCAAGAAGCGGTTGCAGCTAGAGATCCGTCACCTTCCCTACGATGGGGCGGGGCCTGCGCGTAAAGCGGTATTGTCGGGTCAGGCCTTACTGATGTTCGATCCCTGCAAGGGAGCTCTGCCGGCAGTCCGGCAGGGCTTGCAGAGGCCGCTGGCCGTGGCCGCACCCGCGCGGTTGCCCGAATTGCCGGGCGTGCCGACCTTTAGTGAGGTTGGCATCTCACATTATGAATTGCGCATCTGGACCGGCGTTCTGGCGCCCGCAGGCACGCCGCGAGAAATCATCGCCAAGCTGCATGAGGCGATTCGAGGCATATTGAGTGCTCCGGCGATCAGGAAAGAAATCGCGGACGAAGGCGGCGAAGCGGGCAGCACGACTTCAGATGATTTCACCGCCTTCTTGCGGGCCGAGCGCACGCGCTGGAGTGCCCTGGTCGATGAAAGCGGGATTCCGAAGGTCGCCGCAGCGCCGACGACGCCCGCTTCTTGAGGCGATCCGTGTAGAGGCTCCTGGCGCTGATCGAGCGAGGGAGAGAGGTCACCCCATCGCGTTCATAGCGAGGACCGCCAGCCAGATGCCTGGAGGTCCTGGATCTCTCCCCAGCGCACTTGGCGATTGACCGTCGGCGCTCAGCCAGCGCCAAAAAACGCGCACCTTCGCTCGTCACCGATAGGGAGCTCTGCTTCGGAATTGCGGGGATCGTCTGGTCGCTCGTCGCGCGCACGGGAACGTCGACGGTTCCGAATCTGAACGGGTGTGCACTTCGGCGCATGAATAAATCGCTTGGCACCATTTCGCTTCCCGCCAATGCCGGAAAATGGCTAACCTCAAGAGCATGAAGGCATTTGTTGTGATGCTCGCGACAGTGTCCCCGGCGTTGCTGCTCTGTGCGGGTACACCTGCTTTCGGTCAGACGCAACCGGTATCCGCGGACGAAAAGTCAGCTTATTTCACAATGCAGCCGAATCCAGGAGAAAAACTCTATTACATCGGATTTCGAACAATGGTGATCAGCGCTCCGGCTCTGGATCGCTCGGTCGTCTCCCCATCGGGCAGCGAAGCCAGCTTCACAATCTTGCCGGGAAGCACCTCTAGCGACCTGAAGATGACAACATCCGCCCGGATCGAAGGTCAATTCCAAGTCGAGAATGCGCCCTACGAACTCCGAGACCACGGCGATACCGAATGCTTCCAGGGAAAATGTTCCCCCGACCACAGCGCCAGCTCAATGGTGGCGAAGGCCTCTATTTGGGGCCTGCCCGCAGGTCCGCTACACGCTGGGATGTCATGGACGGTGGAGATCAGTCATGCGTGGGAGTTTGGCCCTGCCGGCAAACAGACGATCCGCGTAATTTCGGTGGACCCGGAGGACGGCAGTGTCGTTCTGACGCGGGATGGCGAAGGCGATGGGCCACGAGCCCAGGCGGGCAACACGACGGTGGTCACGAAGGGCGGACATTCCTACACCGTTTCCGTTAAGCGCGGACGCACTCACTGGTCTGGCAAGGCTACTATCCAGCGCGGGCTAATTGTTTCAGACGAGTGTTTGGCAGATGCCGAAGTCGAACTGTCATCTCCTAAGTTCGGCAAGATGACAGGACGGGAACGGATGTTCATGGCACTTATGCAGCATCCAGAACCAATACAGTATTAGACCCATTTTGTCGTAACGCCCAAGATTGCTGCCGCAGATATGGCGGCGCCTTTCCAGGCACCCGCTATGAGGGAGGCACTGCCAGGCTGGAACTTGAGCGCCTCCCGAATTTCCGAGCGGCCGCATTTTGGGCATCGTCCCGGCACCTGTCTGCCGCTGGCGCGGCAGTTGCCGCTCCTACGCAAGTGCGCTGACCATGACGTGGTAGCCGTCAGGATCCCGGAGCGCAAACTCTGCGGTTCCCGTGGCGGGGTTCACATGAGGCTCCTCGTCGAGTCGCGATACGAGTCCGCGAGCTCGCTGTAGTGCCATCTCGAAGTCATCAACACGGAAGAACAAGAGAAGCCCGTTGCCAGGTTCCGCCGTGTCCGGACTCATCAAGGACGGATGGTCATGCGCGCCCCACTCGTGCAGACACAACAATACAGTTCCATCCGAGTCGCAGATCTGTCCCCAGTATTCATGAGCGGGAGCCGCTTCCGGGCCGCCAAGAAGTGACTGGTACCACTTGAAACTACCCGGAACGTCTTTGACGCCGATGATTGTCCATGTGCGTTTCATTTCGTATCCGGCGTAGTCCTAAAGAGCAGGCGTTTGCGAATACCTTCGCCCTGGGGTCGAGGTCCACCGTCTAGGCGCACGGCTGCAGGATCGCGTACTCCCTCAGGGACGTGCCTCAAGAACTAGATTGAAGGGCGTTTCGGTGGCGCGCCTGAACCTCGTGAAGCCTGCTTTGGTCATTACCTCGCGCAAGCGCTTCTCGCCGGCCTGCGCGCCGAGCGCCGGACCGTTGCGGGCGAGAGATACCGGCACACAGATCAGCGACGAGGCGCCATAGAATACCCTCCCCACCGGATTTGCATTATCCATGAGCGAGTCACCGGCCATCGGCTCTACGAGCATGCAGACGCCCTCGGGTTGAAGCGCCGAAAATGCGTGCCGCGCTGCGCCTACCGGATCAGCCATGTCGTGCAGACAGTCGAAGAAGGCGATGAGATCAAAACCGCGGCCGCTATAGCTCCCGGCATCGGCGACCTCGAAGCGCGCATTGCGGGTCCCGGCTTCCGTGGCTCGCTTGCGTGCAGTCTCGATCGATGGTTCGTGATAGTCGTACCCGGTGAATTCCGACTTCGGGTATTTCTGCGCCAGAAGAATCGTGCTTGCCCCGTGTCCACAACCCACGTCGGCCGCGCGGCCGCCGGCTTCCAGCTTCGCGGTAATCCCTTGAAGTGCGGGAAGCCATTCATTGACAAGGTGCGTGTTGTAGCCTGCTCGAAAGAACCGTTCCGTGCCATGAAACAGACAACGGTGGTGCTCGCCCCATTCCATGCCTGCACCACTGCGGAAATTCTGCAGGGCGCGTTCCTTCACATGATGCAGGTCTTGCACCACCAGGTAAGCTCCGGGCAAATCTACCGGGCCAGACGGATCGGCCAGACACAATGTCTGCTCGGGATTTAGAAAGTACTTGGTGGTTACCGCATCGAAATCGACGTACCCACCGGCGACCTGGTTGCCGAGCCATTCACGTACGTAACGCTCGGACGTACCGGTCTTTGATGCAAGCTCCTCAGAGGTCAGCCTGCTCGCCGCCAGTGCTCGGTAAAACCCCAGTTCGTCCCCGATGGATATCAGAACCGCGCTCATCGCAGCGCCTAAGTCACCGACAGCCTTACCGAGGAATGCATTCAGTTTGCCTTGATCGACGCTCATAGGTCTTGTCCTCCCCCGCGGATGGCATACCCCGCTTCTCAAGTGCAGGATCTTGCATCTCGCACAATTTGTTACATTTACCGGAGCATAGTCCTCGCGCTCTGCACAAGCCAGTTGCCGTGCTGCATCGGAGTGAAGACTCGGGTGTGGCTTCGACGTGTTGCTACGCTCGAGGCCGAGCCTGCTGATGGGTGGTTGCGAGTCCAGCGCTGGGTGTGCTCGCAGAGCCCAAAAAATGAAATACTCGACCAGCGATCCTCCCCCAGCGAGAAGAATTCCATGCCGCTCGTGCGAATCGACCTGCCTCAGGCCATCGACGCCGACACGGGACGCAGGATCGGCGAGACAGTCAACAGGGCCATGATCGAAATAATCAACGTGCCCGAGGGCGACAAATTCCAGGTCATTACGCGGCATGCCCCCGAGGGGCTGAACCTGACCTCGGAATATCTGGGCCTTCGTTATTCCGAGAAGCTGATTCTGATCCAAATCACGATGAACCTTGGTCGCACGCTGGAGCTCAAGAAGGCGTTCTACGAACGCGTCGCGGATGACATCAGCAAGTTGGGTCTGCGCAAGCAAGACGTGCTGATCAACCTGGTTGAAGTGCCCAAAGAAAATTGGTCCTTCGGGAATGGTGAGATGCAGTACGGTCCAAAGTAACTTACCTGCAAGCGGTTCTCGACGTGCGCGAGCGGTACTCGTCGACGCCGCTTCATTTGCGGGCGCGCGTCGCCACTACAGAGCGCGATTGGAAGTAGGAAGTCCTGGGGGCGTGGCTCAAATGGCCCCAAATGGTTCGATGACCACAACGAGATCCATCCACACAAAGCCCTGGACGCAGATCACCCCGTGACTTCATCCGCAGTCTTGAACAACCCGCAGCCTGTCCGGTCGGATAGGGACAACTCCACCTCCGAGAACGCCTACGCTGTCTTGAGCGGGGAACAATGCTGCTCAGGTAGAGAGGCTTTAACAACCACGAACTCGGCCGGAATCCGGTAGGTGCGGCCGTTGCGCCACGGAGCGATCGACTCGAGGTACCGATTCCGCACGCGTAGCCGAGCGCGGTCATCGAGCCGGGACCATGCGAGGGCTACGGGGCCGCCAACGAGAGCTGCGTCGCAGACCGAATCCTCGTCGGCATAGAACAAGGTGCTCGCCAGGCGGATGTGCTTGTCAATACTGAACCCGGCGCCAGCGCAAAGACGCGCCACTGCGTCCTGGTGCCCTAACCGAAAAAACAGCGGACAGACATCGCTAGCGACTTCTGCGTCGACAATCGGAAATAGCTCCGCCCAGCCACACTGGGCGCGCTCCCCCCAGACTGCTGCCACCAAGCGTCCACCCGGCCGCAGCAGCTTTCGGATCTCGCCGATGGCCAGCTCCGGATGGGGCATGTACATGAGCCCTAAGACGCACAGTGCTGCGTCAAACGTCTCACCGATGCAATCGAGTTTTTCCGCGTCGGCGCGCTCAAATCGCACACCCGTACAGCCTGTCAGCTGCGCTCGCTCTTGGGCAGCGGCCACCATGCGACCGGAGAGGTCGACACCGAGCACACTTCCGCCAGGCAACACTCTCCTGGCAGCTTCGAAGGTTACAATTCCAGGACCACAGGCAACGTCGATCACGCGCTCACCCGCAGATAGCCCGGCGCAGGCCAGCACTTCGGCCTGTGCCGGGGCGAGTTGGGCTTGCCAGAGCGACTCGTAAACCGGCGCGGCTAAGTCCCAGCCGTACCGCTGTATCCGTCGCTGCAGTCGAGGTTGCATCAGGTTGCGGTCTTTGCTGGGCGCGTCGCTGCGAGTGCCCGAACGTCAGAGGTAGTTAAGGGCTTCCCAGCGATCCCCCAGTCGCCGCTCTTGACCTCCTCGATAACGGCCCAGGTGACTGAGCGCATCGCCTCACCCTCGATATCGACCATCGCGTCCGTCAGTTTGCGGATGATCTGAGTCTTCTGCTCCGCCGAAAACACACCTTCGATGACCTTGACGTTGATTAGTGGCATTGGAAGCTCCTTTGTGGAATTGCAATCGCGTATTGAGCGGTGCGCCTCTGCGCCTCACACTTCCGCCTTGACGCTTCATGCGTATGGAATACCTGATGACGCGCAGAGTCCTGCTCGTGAGTCCTCGATTGCTGACCTTGCCTCGGAAGGGCTCTGGAAGGGGTATACGAGTTAGCCTAGCGTCCGGGCGTCCTGCCTCATCGTCCGAAAGGTCCGAACTCGCAATGACCGCGCTTGGCAGCTCGGTATCCAGAGCCCAGAATTGCCCGGAAAGTGGATCTTCGAGGTGGGCATCGTGGCCGAGACAATTCCGAATGCTATAAGGCGTGTGCGCGCAATCTTCGAGCGGCGTCCAGCATCGGCGAAGCACGCGGATGCGACAGCCATCGCCCGATGGGGTCACGACCTGCGCGTGATCTCGGTGGACGGAAATGGAACGACGATTGTGACCGATATGCCGACTGAATTGGGCGGCACGGGTGATCAAGTTACACCCGGCTGGTTGATGCGAGCCGGGTTGGCCGCGTGCCTGGCCACTCGCATTGCCATGGAAGCCGCTGAACGCGGCGTCCTGCTCAAGCACTTAGAGGTAAACGCTGACAGCCGCTCGGATGTACGTGGGCTTCTGCGAATGACTGACGAGCTTGGCCAACCGGTGTCACCGGCCCCCGTGCAGGCGCAACTCACGGTGCGCGCCAGCGCGGAGAATCTTTCAGACGATCTGCTCCGAGCGATGATTCAGGATTGTCACCGCGCTTCGCCGGTCGCCGCCGCGATCGAGAGCAGTATTCCGATCGTGTTGCAAATCGACCTGCAGTGATGGACGCGCTCTCCGAGACACTCCGCGTTGTGCGCCTGGTTGGCGCGATTTTCATTCATGGACGGTTTACCGCGCCATGGTGTTATCAATCGCCCCGCGCTGATGCGGCAGCGCCGCTCCTGGAGCCGAGCGCAGAACGCGTCGTGATCTTCCATCTGATTATGGAAGGCGAATGCTTCGTCGAGATCGACTCCGAAGCCCCGGTGCGTCTGAGTGCCGGCGATGTCGTCGTTTTCCCTCAGGGCCATGCCCACCGCATGTGCTCCAAACCAGGATTGGAGGCTGCGAAGGGCGCTCGACTGGAAGCTGTCCTCTCGCGGCGACCACGCAAGCTCGTCTACGGCGGCGGCGGGCAGGCAACGCGATTGGTGTGCGGATACCTTGCCTGCGATGCACGACTTGCGCACATGCTCTTCAGCGGACTCCCGTCCATCCTGAAAGTGAGTGTGCGCGGCTCAAATGCAGGCATATGGCTCGAGGCGTCGGTGCACTATGCATTGGCCGAAGCACGGTCGCCGCGACCCGGCGGTGCCGGAGTGCTGGCGAAACTCGCAGAGGTTCTGTTTATCGAGGTCTTGCGCCTGTACATGAACGGACAAGGCGTCAGTCGAACCGGCTGGCTCGCGGCCGTTCGCGATGGCGTAGTCGGCGCGGCGCTGAGCAATCTGCACGCGCGTCCGGCGCACGCCTGGACCGTGCATTCTCTCGCTCGCGCCTCGGGTACCTCGCGATCGGTGTTGGCCGCGCGCTTCCAGCATTTCGTCGGTGCTGCGCCGATGGAGTATCTCACCCAGTGGCGAATGATGCTCGCTGCAAATCTGCTTCGGCGCAGCACCGCACCGTTGGCGCGTATCGCCGAGGATGTCGGGTATCAAACGGACACGGCATTTATCCGAGCATTTCGCCGTGAATACGGTATGCCTCCTGCGACTTGGCGGCGACACCGATCTGACGTCGCCGCGCTCGCCGCTGCCCGGCCCGACGACGACGCATAGGGATGGCGGTCCTGTCTGCAGCGGCTCCCGGCTCGCACAGCGGGCGTGCAACCGCCGAGAAGAAAAGCGGTTTGGATGCTCTTAGGCTGCGTAGCCTATCTCGTTGATCGGAACGCCGAAGAGCCGTCCATGGGACAGCGAGAGACCGAACGGCTGAACGAGATCGTTTTTGGGGCGGCGCTCGCTGTGGCCGTCTGCACGGCGGCCGAACTTGGGGTCGCAGATCACATTCGGCGCGGCTCGCCTCGTTCGACCAGGCATCTTGCTGAGGCGACCCGCACTCTCGAGGCACCTCTTTACAGACTCATGCGACTGCTTGCCAGTCACGGCTTGTTCGCCGAGACGGAGGAAGGCGAGTTCGATCATACGGCCCTCTCGGAAGCACTGCGCGGCGACGCCGACGGGTCCTACCGCGCGGCAGCGCAGATGTTCCATAACGTTTGCGCCGCCTGGGGCGGTCTCGAACACGCGCTGCGCACGGGCCAATCAGGATTCGAGAAGATCTACGGAAAGCCGGTGTTCGAGCATGTTGCAGAACATCCCGGCCTCGGCCCAGTGGTAGATGATGGGATGAGTTCCATTCACGGGTACGAAACGAGCGCAATGCTCGACGTCTATGATTTTAGCGGCGTGCGGGTGCTGGCGGACGTCGGCGGCGGCAACGGATCGCTGCTCGGCGCCGTGCTCCAGCGGTACCCGCAGATGCGGGGGTTGCTGTTTGACCGAGGTCACGTCGCGGAGAGAGCACGCTGTAACCTGGCGGATCGCGGGCTCTCCGACCGCTGTGAAGTGCTCGAGGGCAGCTTTTTCGAATCCATCCCGACGGGGGCGGACGCATATCTTTTCAGGCACATCCTTCACGACTGGACGGATGAGCAGTGCCTGCAGATCCTGTGCCACTGCAGAACGGTCATTCCACCGCAAGGCCGATTGCTCGCGGTCGAGTGCATCGTGCCGCCCGGTAACAGCTGCTCGATCTCCAAGGCATTCGACATCAACATGATGACCTTCACGGGCGGGCTGAACGCACCGAAATCCAGTTTCCCGCACTGTTCGCGGACGCCGGCTTCGAGCTCTGCTTGATCACCCCGACCACCACGATGGTTAGCATCGTCGAGGGTCGCCCGCTGTCACGCTAGGGTGGCTGCCCCTCAAGAGTATTCCGCTTCTGGGTGGGTCTATCGCCATGAAAGGTCCTTGCCACTGCTATCGACGGCCTAGCCAGCCGCTTTGCCCTTCCTTAGGACGGTAATCATCATCCAAAGGAA
>Ga0070761_10002596_pt1 | contig 11036 bp, 9 predicted proteins | sample HubBroMetageREF1_FD_66724 | JGI IMG/M metagenome (GOLD analysis project Ga0070761, IMG submission 66724) | Reference soil microbial communities from the Hubbard Brook experimental Forest, New Hampshire, USA - Hubbard Brook CCASE Soil... | ecosystem: Environmental > Terrestrial > Soil > Temperate...
CTGAGCAGCAGGGTGACGTTTCTCCGGTCTGGCTTCGAGTGCTTCGAGAACTAGTGCGGATACACGCGGCGTATCAGCTGGCCCATCCCAAGCACATTGCTGAAAACGGTTTACATAAGCACTGAGCGGATAGCGGAGTTGACCGTCGAATTTCAATCTTATCGGGATAATTCCAGGTCGCCTGTTAGCTACGTTTAGCCGGTGCGCATGCTCGATCTCTGCCACGACCATCGGACTCTTGGTAGCATCTTCCGACATCAACGCGGTAAGGAAGTCCGCGCTTCCCAAGTGTTCGTCAATTATGTCGCCCCACTCCTTGCCAAGTGGAATTTGACTATCGATGAAAACCTGGTGTCGTTTGCGGATTGCCTCAGCAAGCTCCGCCGCCAGAGTCTGGTCTGGTTCGACATGCTTATAGCTGATGAAGACTTGTGCCATTAGTTATGCCGCGATGGAGTCACTTTAACAAGACTAGTGAAATTATGCTTCATTTTTCCCAATGAGGAATTGGAGACAGCAAAAGGAGGAGCTGCAGTCCAAGAATACCGTCATACCGTCGTTGAGGGTCCTGAGTTCCTCGTTCTGTTGATTTTCCAATTCACGCAGTTGCGGTTGCATCGGAGGTAGTTTGGGGGCCGGCGGATCGACGCCGAACGGCATCTGCTAACGGATTAGATTGTGACTGATGGTTTAAATCCTGACAGGCGGTACCGTGCAGCATAAAGTCAATGTCGACCTGCGATCCGGAGCCGGCGTAGCCCTGATCAGGACGGTTTAAAGTCCATTTTTGTCCCCGCCGATGAATCGACTAACGATGGCGGCGTTCTATTCGGACAGGGTTATACTCTCCTCTCGCTGAACTTGACAGAATTGATCGAAGATAGCCGTCACCGCGTGCCAAACTGTGCGGCTGTACCTGACTCACATCCGGGACCGACTCACTTGCGCGAAGAGCAGCTTGCCCGTCGGGTTGAAATATGAAGACTTGAAGGTGGGGACCCCTCATTGAAACAAGCTATCGAAATCACTGGTCAGATTCTTCTCACAGCCTGCGCGGATACTTGAAGATGTTGTCGACCGAAGCGAGCAGTATGCTATTTGTGACTTGCTCCGAACGCAATACCGGTCGAAGTGCAGAATCGCACGTGTCTTGTAAGGAGGATTTGTGAACAATTCTACAACATTTGACAAAATTGCCGAGCAAAGCTCTTGGTATGGAAAGCAGGCTCGACGCAACCACTCCCGATACGTAATGCTCAAGAGCACCCAAATCGTTTTTGCAGCATCGATTCCCGTCGTCTGTATTGCAGCGCCTGGAGACGTCCAACGGTGGGCCAGTGCAGCTCTCGGTGCGCTGATAGGCGTCATAGAGGGTTTCATCCAGTTGGGGCAATATCAGCAAAACTGGCTTTTGTACCGTGCGACCCGTAGTGCGCTCGAACGGGAAGTTATTTTGCATAGTGGGAAAGCGGGCCCTTATTTGGGTGCATCGGATCCGGATGCTTTATATATCGAGCGCAGCGATGCGATCGTATCTGGCGAATATTCGAGATGGCTCGCGTCGCAGGAACAAGCCGCCTCAACAAAAGGGACGGGACAAATCGGGGCATCATAAGTCTCGGTGTGCACAAAACTGGGACAGGCAAAACGCGTTGCGGTTCTTACAGAACAACTACTCCGTCGGGGCGCATGTCGCTGCTGCTCCATGTTTGGGCGTTGCAAGGGATTCCCCTGAAACAGAGTGCAACATATTCGTTGTGGACTGGCCAACGAGCAACCCGCCATTTGATTCTTGCTCAGCTTCGCTTTTTCGTTTGCGCAATGCCGCTAGCCGTCCCGCCAATCCTTCCGCTAACGAAAGCTCCACGGGTTCCCTGAGCTTGCCGTAAGCACGCTCAGCTAGGGCGACGGACACTCTGGGATTGCCTTTGAGCAGCATCTTGCACAGTGCCTCGTAAATTGCTTCCTCGTTTCCCTCGAATACGGCACGTGCAATCTCGGCAGCCACGTCACGCTTGGGGCGGCCGCCCGGATTACCGCTTTGGCCGGGCCTCCACGAGTTGAGGTTCTCGATGCGTCCACGCTTCCTCGTTTCCATTGTTTCATCCATTGTACTGAGCGGGCATCCGTGAGTTTTATCACGCACAGCGAAACTGGGGTCGAGCAATCCTTCGGTTAACAGCCGAGGAGGCGAAAAATCTAAATGCCGCATCTGCTGTCGCTTACAAGAAACTGGGAGCCATTCTCGCCTTCTTAGTTGCACCCAATAGGAATCGCAATCAGTGCGCGACTGTTAATGCAGTATCTAGGTATTCCGATACAGGGCTCGTAGACCTACGGGCATCTCTCTCCTGCATAAGTGAGGCAGTCCGCAATTCGAGTCGCCACAAGCCATGGTCGCCAGCTCTTCTTACAACATGATACTTGACATTCTGTTTAATGAGGCTAGACTCCACGAATTCAGGAGGGGGACTGTGAAAATCAAAATCTCTTTCTCGTTGCTGAGTCTCTTACTTTGCGGATTTGTGTTACATGCGCAAAGAACAATCCAAGGCCGGAATGCTCCCCAAGCAGCCACCGCATCAGACACGGGCGTCGTGACTATTCAGGCTGTGCTAACTCAAGTACGCTCCGCTCTCGTGAACGTGCAGGCTGATCTCAAAGGTAAGCAACTGCCCCCGCTAGCATCAGTCGATCTCACGTTGCAAACTGTCGTGAGCGCTGAAGGCGGACCGACCATTAAGTTATGGATTATATCGTTGGGCGCAACGCGAGAAAAAGATGAGACTCAGACGGTAACGATCCACCTAACTCCACCGAGCGCGAATAATGCGGTTGCAGTCGGAGCTGCCGATTTGACGAAAGCCCTCGAAACGGCGATCGTGAGCGCGGCGGAGGGCGCTCAGCAAAGCGGGACTCCAGACTATCCGCTAAAGTTTTCCGGTTTAACGGTTCAGTTGGAGTTCGCCGTGAAAACGGCGGGAAATGCTTCGATTAATATTCCCCAAATCGTTCCGATAACGGCGGAGCTAAGTGGAAAGGTTTCTAAGAATGCTACTCAGACTATCAAGATTGTGTTTCAGGATCCAACTTCCAAGCCACCCGCCAAACCAGCCGCCAAACCATGAGCCCCGCGAGGGTTTTATTTGCGATGTTGGTGCTTGTCTTGGCTGTGCCCACCGATTCAAAAGATCTGTGTACCGGCTTTGGCAGCGGGCCCACTTCTTTTACCAGTATGCATCAGGAATTTAAGCGTGCGGTCGTACGAGTCGGCGACGTAGGAACTGCATATTTAATCGATTCAGAAAACGGGTATCTGTTGACGGCTGGCCATGTGGTAGAAGGACTTGCGGCTGAAGATAATGCGGATCCGCACATCATCATGGGTGAGTCCCCATTTTCAGAATTTTCCTTCAAGGTCATTAAGCCGCCGACGGGGGTCTACGAAACGGACGTCGCGCTGCTGCAATTGGTACCTCCGGACGCGATGCGTAACGTTAGAGCGTTGGATATCGCATTTGCGGTGCCGGTTTACGAGACCCGCTTGTTTGCGATGGGATATCCTCATTACGATGATTCGAAGGTCATTCTCAGAGCTGGAGAAGCGAAATTTGCTGGTTCATCTCCCGGAGGAATTGTTGAGGTAGATCATGTAACTTACCCCGGCGACAGTGGCGGGGCGCTGCTCGACGGGGACGGTGATGCTATCGCAGTTTGCGATGAACAGTTTGCCAATAATCTCAAAGGACGTTACATTCCGATCGTTTCGATCGCTGACATTTTCTCTCAGATTCCAGTGAGCAAGAGAATGCAGAAGTTACAATCAGACATTGTCACCGGAAATATAAACCTGGATGCTCTAAAAACGACACTGACTAAGACCTCGCAGCAACAAGGCCCCTCGAATTTGGAGCTATTCGTCTGGACCCAAAGCCTCCGGTCGTCGCCGGAGGTGCTAGCGAAGGTGGCCCCATTGGTCAAATGTCCGCTTCTACATGCATTCAACGAAAGAAATATCGCAGAAGCGATTCTACCCCTCCGGGATCGGCTCGACGGCGACGATGCAAATACAGTCCAGATGACGATTGCTCAACGTGAATATTCGATCGGAAATAATAAGTCTGCCGAACAGTTGGCCGCCGCTTCAATTTCTAACCCTAGTTCGAGCACTGCGGGGGAATTCGTTAGGCGACGTGCAACCTTGCTGAAAGCGGCAATCGACGATCAAAAAACGCTTGGGGGAGCGCAAACCGTATTGCAAGATACCCAACCTTTGTATGTTCAGTTGGATTCGGGTAGGACTGACGATTATTACGTCCAGTGGGTCGCCACAATAGACCCGCTAAAATCAGAGACAGGTCACCCCTCTGAGCCTTTGAACGGCTGGCTGACTGATACGCGACAGTGTAAGTGGACCATTGGCAGTCAGATCGTGAGAACAGTGTTCTATATCGATGAAGATGGGAAAGCGCTAAAACAGAACAGTGTTGCAGCAGTGTATTCAGCAGGTTTCAGTAACGAAGGAAGCGACTTTGTGTTTACCAACTTCAGACCCGAAAACTGTGGCGACGCAGAAGCGAAATATCAAAGCGACCTAAAGAACGCGCGCTCACACATTCGAGAGATTTTTCCGACTGTGATTGCTGCTGATCGAGCTAAGGTAGCGGCCGACATTGCCAAACTACCTCACGTGAAGCGCGTTGAAGCGTCGCCGGCTGGACCAACAGGTTTGACGATGTCGGTGTATTAGTTCATGTGGCCCCAATCTTGCACAAAGGGAAGTGGTCACTGGCAGATGACGCATAGTACAAAGCCCATGCGCGCTTAGCTGAGTCGTTAAATCTCGGTCTTCGAATTTTAGAAATAGTAATTGTTGACGCATGACGAAGATAAAGCGAAGATATCGCTTCTTTGTCAGAGCAAACCAGCGTCTTGATCCATCAGGGGCGCGAGGTTTAATGACTGAAAAGATAAATGATCAATTCTGTTGGTACTGATGAATCGGGGAATCACAATAAATGAGCGGACAAGAAAAGAACGTTTTCACTGCAAAACAGTGGACGGAAGTTACCGAGCGGTTGCTGGATCTGAGCTCAAGAGCTCTCCCTAAGACAACCGATCAGCAATTAAAGAGTGCGAGCGGTCCAAAATCCAAGCGTGATTGATAAACCCTCGGATCGGCCCTTCGTCAGTTTGGGGGAATTCCGTTGCCGGACGTCGTGAGGACGGACATAGTCGCCGTACTTTTTGATTTTGACGACACTCTCGCACCAGATTCAACCACGGCGCTCTTACAAGCACATAACGTAGATACAAAGAAATTTTGGCAGCAAGACGTTCCCGCCTTGGTGACGGCGGGCTACGATCCGCCTGCGGCGTGGTTGAATTCATTGCTGAAATTAGTCGGTCTCGGAAAACCGCTTGGCGAGCTTACGAATGCGAAGTTGAAAGAATTTGGCGCGTCTCTCGACAATACGTTCTACCCCGGATTGCCCGAATTTTTTGATGACCTGCGATCGGAAGTTAAAAATAGGTTTCGGAACATGCAGATTGAGTTTTATATCATTTCTGGAGGCTTATACGAGATTATGGCTGGGACTAGCATCGTTCAAAATCACTTTAAGGCGGTTTACGGTTGCCATCTCGCCGGTGACGACGAAAACGGAGTACTTAAATACATCAAGAGAAGCATCACTTTCACAGAAAAGACGCGGTACGTATTCGAGATCCACAAGGGCCTTGATCCCAGCGAGAGCTGGAAGAAACCAACATTGGTTAACAAATTCGTGGCTGAGGATGAAAGGCGCATCCCTCTTAAAAACATGATCTATGTCGGCGACGGACTGACGGACATTCCTTGTTTTTCACTATTGAAAAAGTTCGGTGGGCACGGATTTGGAATCCTCCACAAGCGTGAAAATAAACCGAAAGAGGCACTTGAAGAGTTCTTGAAAACGGACAGGGTTGTGAGCATGCATGGACCCGACTACAGGAAGGAGGCAGATCTTGCTGCCATACTTCGCGCTGCGGTCGTCAACAAATGTGTGGACATTCAATTAAGTCGCCCGCAAGCACGAGGCTAGGTTACGTAGGTGGATTGCAGGTGGGTCACGATTTCTTCCCAAATCGCGTTATTTTCGAAGCTCGTTCAATTTGACCCAATCGCCAGGGGCGCGCTCGTATTTCCAAAAATACCAGCCGTCACAAGAACGCTTGCACGCGGCGACTCCTGCGGCAGACGGGGAGTTGTACAACTTTCCTCCAAATCTGATCGAGCCATCCCTACGGAGACGGGCCTTGAACTTCTTCCCCTTCACAGAAGCGCGAAGCTTTAGCGGCTTTTTGACATAGGGAGCGAGGATTGGCTGGCGTCCGTTCTTTTGTTTCTCCGAAATCTTGACCAAATCCGTTTTGAAGGCCTGGCCAATTAAATCCATCAATTCCTTGCGCTGATAACTCTTGATGTCCCGCTTGAGCGTCCGTTTTAGATTTTCTGATTCTTTGAACTTTCCTTTGTTTTTATTCCCACGTGGCTTCCCAGTGATATGAAGGATCAGAGTTTCGAGTTCCTTGAGGTGAGTGTCGCCAATAGTGAAATACACGCTAAATCGATCCCAAGACGAGCCGTGGTGATCGTTCAAATGTTGATACAGACGCCATTTAAGATTGCTGGCGAGCCCAACGTAGTAAAGCTTATCCCTCCGGTAGAGGGCGTAGACCCCCTGGCGATGGCTCACGTATCGTTGGAAGAGGTCCTGATATTTTTCAACCGCGTCGCGGCTGATTCTTTCGATGTACTGGCTTACCAGAGGTGTTTGTCTAGGCACGGCTTTTCAACTCCGCAATTCTAGCTGGATGCTCTCATGCTCTTCAGGCCCATCAGATGCAACCATGCGCTGACGTTACGAAAAAGATACTCGATCGCTTGGCAGGTTGTTAGCGCAGGGCCACGATCGAGCCCTATCTCACGCCTCAGCGTTTGTACAGGTAAAATGGTCACATAAGCCTGTCATCGTGCCAAATTCAGCCGGCCGCCGCCACAGCCCTATTCGTCTAGTCCGAAGGCTGTGAGAGCCTTTATGACCACTGCCGCGAGCCGTTTTGGGGGGCGGTCTTATCCGCGCCATTGTATTCGGGGTTCGACGCTTGTCGATTCTTGTGCATCCCTTGACTTCCGAATAGCTTGACCCCCGCGGGTCAAACGGCAAATTGCTGCGAGTGCTGACTGTTGTTCAGAAGCTTTATCGTAGCTGCATTTGAGTTTGCCAAGCGGCGACGTTGGAAAGTAAGTTCGAATGTAGCTAGATATCGAAGCCAGAAAGTTTCTTATGGTAGAAAGAAAATACTCGATTTTTCAATTCCTTTGCCTGGTCTGTCGGATCCAACCTGTAGCCAGCACCGGCCTGAATGCGGCCTGGCCGCAGTTGGTGACCCTCTCTGCTCCAAAACAGCCTTTGGTCAACGTAATCGTAAAACACAAGCTCAGCCGTTTGGTACGTAACCCAGATCAGTAAGGCCAACTGCCCAAGACAATGCCACAGATCCAACTCTTTCTCAGAATATACATTTCCCTTTTGTAGATGCCGGAAAGGGCGTCCGACATGTACGAAGTGCTTACTTAGATCCCCGTAGAGTTTCCCAAAATGTGGTAGCAATTTCTTAGCGGAATCGAAGTATGTCGACTTGAGATTTCCGGCTTTATATTGCGGCAGTTCTTCCCAATTTGCAAAAAGATGCAACGTCAAACCGAGTCCTTCGTAGCTGTTGCGAATGCACAAGAAAGGCTGGAGACGCCATCCGCTTCGCAGGAGCGCGAATGCGGCAGTATAGGACTTCAGTATATTTGAAAGCAATACCGCGAGTTCAGTCCGCAGGTCGTCGTTAGCATTCTCAGCTCGTTGTTTGCCCGTAATGAGGACCGCGGTGACCGAACTATAGAGCTCATCGATGTGGATCACCTGATCTCGGGCTAGGACGTCAAAATTCTTAGCAATTTTATCCGCCTCGCGATTGACACGGTTCATTAGCATGGCTGATGAGAATCGGTACAATACCTCCTTCGGTGTTGTTGTCACGGGTCTAGCGGAAATGGATTCGGAGCGCGTGGGATTGAGATTCCCCATACAGCAAAACTTATACTTCTTTCCGCTACCGCAAGGGCAGAGTTCATTACGACCGAGCTTGGGAGCCGCCATGGGCCTCGTCCTCTCCGTTCGTGACAGCTACCGCAACACTCAAGAACAGAAGAAATTCCGCGGATTCTCAAAACCGTCTTGAAAATAATGGCCAAAGGCGATGCACTTTGGACATTTATTCATTTGCGAGGCTGGACCCGCCCTTGGCGGTCAGCTTCCAAACATCATCACGCCGTTTCTCAATCCACCCTTCCCGTTGGCACTGTCTATACACTCGGTGGACGGCATCGTGCCATAGAGGGATTCCGCGAGCTGTTATCACTGCTTGGTCTGTCTCAGTAAGACCTGAAGCCATGCTATCTTTTAGGTCTGAAATAATATCGCTATGGGAAGCAGATCCTCCTCGGTTCAGCAATGCCTTCAGTGCCGGACCACGAAATTTCCACGACGGTGTACGTTTCGAACTCCGCTTACCAGGTCTCTCTGAATCACCTCCGGAGCCTTCTCCAACCGCAGCGCGAGCGGAATCGAGCAAGTGCTCCCATTCTGTGGCGAAAACATCGACACGCGCCGAAAACTCGCCCACCATCTGCCCGATGTCCATCCACTTCCTGGCAGCGTCGTATTCCTCTGCTTTCATTCGCTTCGAAGCTTTGGAATTGATTTTCTTGCGTACCGCATCAAGACGTTTGCCCAGAGTCCGAAATGTGGAATTCACCGATTGCGACTTTGGTATGAGTTGAGCCACTATAAAATGTGCTCCTTTCGCGCCAGATGCGCGTCCGCGTATGTTGAGCGACCGCTGTCGCGTGAAATTCCGACAAGATGTCGCCGAAACTCCAAACTCTAGTCGCGCAACAAGGTCGAACTTCTACGTCGCTTATCCTAGGGGCATATTCTCAGCATTTACATTGTTTAGGCAACCTGCCCTTGCAGTATGCGTTAACGTTGAGTATAAGTAGGTCGCCTGTGTTTTTCACATAATCGCGAGGATACAGGTGAGGCATAGATTCCGCGCTCTCCGGTTCGCCTCTTGTCGAAGCTGACCGCCAGTGAGATCGATAGACCGGGTATTGTCGAATGCAGGATACGAACAATTGGGCGAATCCAGCCTCCCCAGTATGTAGGCACATCGAGCTTCAGTCTGCGCGGTGCCTCGAAGCCTATCGTGCAAACCCTCTCTTGGTCAAAGAGCACGCGAATATCGAACGTGCAGTTGCCCAGGGAGGTTACGGACATCGTCAGCTATACGAGCTTATTCAAAACGGTGCCGATGCTCTCATTACGAAGCGCGGAGGCAAGATTCAAGTCTTACTAACCGAGAGATCCCTATACTGTGCAAACGAGGGCGAGCCGCTAGACATTGATGGAGCGAATGCTTTGTTGGGATCTCATCTTTCAATGAAACATGGCCTGGAGATTGGCAGATTCGGTCTCGGTTTCAAATCCGTTCTCGGAATTACCCAAGCGCCTCAGTTTTACAGCCGTTCAGGGTCCTTCTGCTTCGATGAGGTAACTTCAGCCTCGAAGATAAGGGAGGTCATTCCCTCCGCAAAAAGATTCCCTATCCTCAGAATCGCGCGGCCAATCGATGCACTAGAATCTTCTGCTGGGGACCCCATTCTCGCGGATTTGATGACTTGGGCGACCACTGTTGTCAAGCTTCCGTGCGATTCGCCTGAAGCAGTTATTCGACTATCGAAAGACATTGGCGAGTTTCCCGGAGAATTTCTGCTCTTTTCCTCGCACGTGGGGATGTTGTTATTGCAAGACCGCACTACGGGGACGCTGCGAGAGGTTTGCCTTGAGCATGCAGGCGATAGCAGAGTGCTGATGGTCGACGGCAAGAAGAGCAGATGGAGACTCTTTTCGTCGAACTTTCGGCCTCCAGATCAAGCTAGGAGAGATGCAGGTGAGTTGGCTGACAGAGAAGAACTGCCTGTGATGTGGGCAGTCCCGATGGAGGGACGCGCGGCTGCGGGACAGTTCTGGGCGTTTTTCCCGACGGAGTACAAGACCACGCTTAGTGGAATTGTGAACGCGCCGTGGAAGACGAACGAAGATCGTCAGAATCTTCTCAGGGGCGATTTCAACAGCAGTATTCTCGACTGTGTGGCAAATCTCGTAGTCGACAACCTAGCAAGCCTGTCCGATCCCGAAGATCCGGGAGCGATCGTTGACGTTCTTCCCGCGCGGAAAGAGGATGCCCACAATTGGGCCGACGAATCGTTGAACGAGGCTGTCTACTCAAGAGCGCATACGCGCCCTTGCATTCCTGATCAAGAGGGGAATCTCGCCGTACCGACAACTTTGGGCCTTCCGCCAACAGGCTTACCTCGGCAAGCATTGGAAATATGGGCATCATGCCCTGGCAGGCCTGTCGACTGGTGTCACCCTTCGCTAGAAACCCGAACGCGTCGTTTGAGAGTCGAACGCCTTGTACTGGCGGGTCGCCGCTCAGCTTCGACCGTCGCGGAATGGCTGGAGACTTTGGTCAAGCACCCCTCTCCACAGTCATCGTCTTCAGCTGTGCGCGCCGGTGCAGCGATTGTCCTTGCGAACGATCCCCTCAAGCGATTGGAGGTTGAGCGCTCGAAAATCGTGCTGACTGTTGATGGTCGGCTGGTAGCACCGGATCCCCTGCGGGTCTTCCTCCCCAGTGATTACATCTCGCTCACTGCAGACCTATCAATAGTTGATCCGGGGCTTGCTACAGATAAAGAAGCAGTCGCTGCGCTTGCCACATTCGGTATCAAGCCAGCGGATGTTCGGCGCGAGCTCGACAATCTGGTTTCGACGGGTTACGAGATGTTCCGCGACGTGGATTGGGATCGCTTTTGGATGTTGGCGGAACTGGCTGGTCAGGCAGCACCCAACCTGATCAAGACCGCTGGCAGTACA
>Ga0070761_10002597_pt1 | contig 11031 bp, 9 predicted proteins | sample HubBroMetageREF1_FD_66724 | JGI IMG/M metagenome (GOLD analysis project Ga0070761, IMG submission 66724) | Reference soil microbial communities from the Hubbard Brook experimental Forest, New Hampshire, USA - Hubbard Brook CCASE Soil... | ecosystem: Environmental > Terrestrial > Soil > Temperate...
CTGCTGCCTGGCGACTGGCGCGAGTTTGGAGTTGATATAGGAGTTAACATCGGAGGAAGCCGACGAGGGCGCAAGACCGAACGGTTCGAGGGCCGGTTTGAGAAGCGCGGTATTTTCGACCGCGTTTTGATCCACAAGGTTGCGTGCAAGATTTGCGGCAACGCCGGCGTATACGTCATCGACGGAGTTCCATGCCGGAGCTTCCTTATCGAAAAGACTGCTCAATCCACCGGCCAGCGAGTCCATTGCCCGCGCGGCCTCGCGTTCCTTGTGCTCCTGGATCGCCGTCACCAGAAGCTGCAAGGCGCTCTTGATCATGTTTTGCTCGACGGCCGACGGATTGTACGAAGCCAGGCCGTCGGCCTCAGTCTGAAGTTTTGAGCAGGCCGCGGCAACGTCGGCGGGCGCCTTGGAGCCGGTGAGCTTGGCAAAGTCGCCGGCAAGAGTGGAGAGATCGGCGGCCAGTTGAACACGCTTGGCAAGTTCGGCCTGCGTGGTCTTCAATTCCTTGCGGCTCTCGTCGGAGTAGGGCTTGGAATAAAGCTTGTCATTGATGGCATAAATCTGATCGGTGTCAGAAAGAATGACGCCAAGGGCGGCGTAGTAATCTGACAGGGACTTCGCGGTCGCCGACATTTGCGTGGCGGCCGATGCTGCGTCCTGTGAGGTCTTGCAGCCAGCGATGAGTGCCAGGCAACAGAAAAGCGCGGCCGCAAAAGCTGGGGCAGGTTGATTGAGGCGAGTTGAACGGTTCAGGGACCGGCGTTCAGGCATAGTGAATCTCCATTCACCAGTCGCAGAGATCAGGGAATCGGGGAAACAGGCAGGGCAATCGTAAGGCGAAACAGGTCGGGTGTCAATCGATTGCAACGGCCTGCGCGGAGCGGCCGCCGAGGAGCTATGCGTCTTCAGTCTTGATGTGAGAGAAGTACTCCGCAACCTCGGGCCAGTTATTCACGCGCACAAATCCGGAAGCCGAGAGGTTGTGCGGCGCGGTGTAGAGCAGTCCCTGGCCTTCGAATCGCTGCAGGTTGCGTGGCTGGTCGTCGATCAGGTAATCGGCGCGCAGAATCGATTTGTGGCCGCAGAAAACATAGTGCGTGGGCGGAATGAACGGAAAATGCCTTTGCAGCCAGCGGTACTTGGGCCCCAGCGAATTGGGAACGGCCATAGCCTGCGTGGCGATAAAGATCTCGAACCTAGCCGAAAGCTCCTTCAGAACCTCCTGCGATCCTGGAATCACGTCGAGAACCTCGAAAAAATCCTCAGCATCGAGGAAGGCCCGAAGCTGCTGCTGGTGATCGAGGGGCGTAATCTCCCACAGCCCCTTGCCGGCCAGGTCGTCCACCGTAACGTCTTCGTCGAACTCCTGGTTGTAGCGGCGCAGGTGCTCGGCCAGCGTGTCGGCCATTACCTCGTCCATGTCCACACAAATGCGACGCATTCGTCTGGACCTCCCTTAGTGTTTGCGGAGCTACGCCCCCGCCTGTCCTGGCCGGCGCACTGCGCGGCCCGCGCTGGGTGCAGGCTCGGCCTGGGGGGCCTTGGGCGCGGGCGTCATTGCGGAATCCCAGTAGAGAAGCCGGTTGCAGCTGTCGCAGGTCAGCAGCTCGCCCTCGCGAAGCTGGTTCCAAATCTGGGGCCGCACGCCCATGCGGCAGCCCGTGCACTGCTGGTTCTCGGCGCGCGCAATGCCCGTGCCGCGCGATGCCGCGATACGGTCAAAGCGCGCCAGCCATTCAGGCTCAATCTGTTGGCGTACCGTCTCCCGCTCAGCGCCCAGAGCAGCCAGTTGCTCAGTTAGTTCCTTCAAGCTGGCGATCACGCGGGATTGCGTTTTTTCAAGCGTCTCGGACAGCAGTTCAACCTGCGCGCGCGCCTGCGCCAGCGTTGTTTCAAGCGTCTCTGACCGCTCCATGCTTGCCAGTTCATCGTTCTCAAGCCGCTCAATCTCAGTTGTGGCAAAGCCAATTTCGTGCTCAATCGCCTCGGCCTGCGCAGGAGTCTTTACCACGTCGAGCTGCGCGCGGAACTTTGCCGCCTTTTGCCGGTGGCCGTCGATCTCGCGTTCGAGGCGGGTCCGCAGCGTCTCCTCGCGATTCAGCCCCGATGAAGCATCGGCCGATTGCTTCTGGGCCGCGGCCAGTGCGGCCTGAGCCTGCTTTACCTCGGCGGGCAGTACGTTGGCTTCCTTGGTCAGGCGGGCGCGATCCAGTTCCACGGCCTGCAGTTTTACGAGATGTTCAATCAGCGCTTGCATCGGTGCTCAAGAGTCTAAGGCATCGCGGCACATTCACAAAATACCCCGTTCGTCGCGTGCCCCTTTTTCCCCCTTAAGCATTCTGCATCCAACAATGGTTGGGCGCGTCTTAAGCCCATCGGGGATTGCGACAATAAAGAGTAAGCGGGAAATGGCAGAGACAAGCAAGAGTCCCTCGTTTTGGCGGCGTCACCGGGTGCTGGCCTGGGTAGGCGGATCTGCGCTTCTGCTGCTCATCGCTGCGGCGATCGGCGTTTCAATCCTGCTGCACAATGCCGAGCCCATCATGCGAGCCCAGATTGTTGCAGCCCTGGAGCGGCATTTCAATGCCCATGTCGAGCTCGACAGCTTTCAAATGTCGCTCACCGGCGGTCTGCGTGCCGAGGGCCGTGGCCTGCGCATCTGGCCTCCAGCCGAAGTACATGGCGTCACAGTGTCTCCAACCAAATCGGGCCAGCCCCTTATCTCAATCGACGATTTCCGCTTCCGCGCGCCCCTCCACTACTCCCCCAACACGCCACTGCGAATCTCTCTTGTCCAGTTGCGCGGCCTGGTGGTCGATCTGCCGCCCGCGTCGCACTTCAGCCACACGGGCGATAAAAAGCCGGCAAACGATTCCGGCTCCAGTTCAGTAAAAGAGGCTCTGCTTCGCTTCAGCCTCGACACGGTCGAGTGCGCTGACACTGTTCTTCACATCGAGACCAATAAACCCCGCAAGCTGCCACTGGTGTTTACCATATCGAATTTGCGGCTCACCAACATCAAGACTGACGGAACCATGAACTACACGGCCAACCTGGTGAACGCGGTCCCGAGGGGCGCGATTCAAACCACGGGAAGTTTTGGCCCATGGAGCACGGCCGATCCAGGCGAGAGCGCCATCACGGGTCAGTACACATTCGACAACGCCAACCTTGGCGACTTTAACGGCATCTCGGGAACGCTGCGCTCTATCGGCCGTTATTCCGGAACGCTGCGCGAGTTATCAGTAGACGGCATTGCCAACGTGCCGAATTTTGCGCTCACTCACTTTGGAACGGCCATGCCGTTGAGCACGCAATTCAATGCGAAAGTGGACGCCACCAACGGCGACACGTGGCTGCAGCCCGTGTATGCAGTACTCGGCGAGTCGCACTTTACGGTCGAGGGCCAGGTGGTTCGTGTGCCGGTAAGCGATGCCGAGGCAGAGGCAAGCCAGAACCCCGACACCAATCCGCGCGCCGCGCCGCCGTCAAAAGGCCACGATATTTCTCTCATGGTCAACGTGCCCCAGGGGCGCATGGAAGACTTTATGCGGCTGGTCAGCAAATCGGGCAACTCCATGCTCACCGGCCTGCTGAACCTTAAAACCTCGCTCGATATTTCACCGGGCGAGGAATACGTTCAACTGCGCATCAAGCTGAAGGGCAACTTCTCGCTTACCAACGTGCAATTCACCAGCGCCAAAGTGCAGGATCGCGTGAATGACCTCAGCCTGCGCGGGCAAGGGCTCACCAAGGAAGCAAAAGCAAAGGACAAGAGCGGTGAAGAGCCGGCGCAATCGACCATGCAGAGCAGCTTTACCATGGCCGGCGGCGTGGTTACGCTGCCCGATCTCGTCTACCAGGTGCCTGGCGCCAACATCGCGCTCGATGGCACCTACAAACTCGACGGTGGAGAGATGGACTTTACCGGCAAGGCAAAGATGCAGGCCACTGTCTCAAAGATGATCGGCGGGTGGAAGGGCGCGCTGGCCTCGCCGCTCGACCGGTTCTTTATGAAAGACGGCGCCGGCACCGAGATTGGCGTTCGCGTCGAGGGCACGCGTGAAAACCCGCAATTCGGGTTCGATCTTGGCGGCATCAAGCACACTACGCCGCAAAAGCCAGGGGATGCCAATCCCGAAAGCGGGCAAGCGGCCGCGCCGCAACCAGACTCAGGCGCGACTACACCGCAAAAACCACAATAATTGCCCATTCAACCTTCGCCGCGATGCACGTTGGCGGAACGGTCTACGCTGCCCGCGCCCATCAGCACCAGCGAACGCTGCGCGAATGGCGAGTAGACCAGCAGCGTGGTGCACGCCAACGCCAGGCCAAAGTTGATGTGATGCAGCAATAGAAACGGTGACAGAGCCCAGAGTTCGTCGAAGACCAGAATGAATGGCCAGATCTTCATCAGTTTTTCTCGCACCGCAGGAGGATGGAAGATCACGGCGCACAGCAGAAAGGCTCGCACCGGGATGAGGATCGCCGCCGTCGCAATGAGTACGCCGTAGACTATTTCCCCTCTTGGCAGCGCCGACACTAACCCATCGATCTCAGCCAGATTGCACAGCGCACCCACGTAAAAGCCGAGATACATGAGCTGAAAGAGAATGTAGAGCGTTTGCACCACCGCGTACGGCGATTTAGGCAGGTCGTCTTTACTGGCGAGAATGGCGAATCCCGGCTTGCTGTTGCTCTCAGATCGAGGCTCCGGCCCCGCTTCAGGCGTAACTTCGACGACTGCAGCCTCTTCATTCTTGACCTCCGGCCGTCCCGGCGCCACCAGAATCTCGCTGCCCTCGATCCGCTCTACCGGAGCGATAAAGCGGTAGCCGCGCCGCGCCAGCGTCTCAATAAACCGCGGGCTTCCGGCCGTGTCTCCCAGCGCCTCGCGAATCCGGTTCACCGCCGAGTTCACTCCGTGGTCGTAGTCCACGTAAGTTCCCTCGGGCCATAGCTCGCGAGAGATCTCTTCGCGCGTCACCAGGCTGCCCGGCCGCTCCAGCAGCATCAGCAGCACCTGGAACGGCTGCGCGTTCAGTCGCACCCGCACTCCCTGCCGCCGCAGCTCTCCCGTCGCAGCGTCCGCCTCGAACACTCCGAAGCGATAGCGCCGGTCTTGATTCGGTTCTGACATTGTTCGCGTCCAGTTTATCTGATTGAGAACTCGTGGGCGCGCTCCTGAACGAATCAATAACTTCGCGTAAACCTTCTGAATGCAAGCTGTTGCACGGTGAGAATCATTCGAGACCAAATGTTGTGCCGGGTATTGCGCTCAAACGTCTGATGGAGCAGAGTTGAGACCATGAACCGCGAGTCGAGTACAGAGTCAGGTCCAAAGCAGATCGCGAATCCGCGCGCAAGACTTGAAGGCCGCGCTCTTGCCGTGTTTTTGCCCGCAATGTGCTTCGTCTTTATATTGATTGCCGCGCCCGCCCGCGCCGTCGCCGAACCCTCACCCACGGCCGCAGTTGGCTTCGACTCTTATATCGTTCAGCTCGAGGCCCGGCTCGCTGGGCAGCACAGCTCGTCAACCGGCTTCCTCGCTCCTGCGGACGCTAGCCGCCTGCGCGCCGGCGACGTGGTTGTGGAACAGCTCACGCCCAAACCGGTACCAGACCTGCCGGGCGCGATGCTCCATCATTGGCGCGGCACCGCGTTCGTTCCGGGCGCAACCGCCGCCGATCTCGAACGGCTGCTGCGCGATTACAGCCGCTATCCCCAGGTTTACGCGCCCCAGGTACTCATTGCAAAAGTGCTCGCGCACGACGGCAACCACTATCAAAGCGCCATGCGCCTGAGCGAGAAGCATGTGATTACCGTGGTGCTCGACACAACCTACGACATTCGGTTTTTCCCCATTGCCGCCGACCCTGACGCGCATTCCGGCTCGCGCGGATACGACATCTCGCACTCCACGCGCATTGACGAAATTGCCTCGCCCGGCGCCAAGGATGAACACGCGCTCGACGCGGCTCACGAACACGGATTGCTGTGGCGGCTCAACACCTACTGGAGCTGGCAGGAGAGCGACGGCGGACTCTACATGCAGATCGAAACGGTCTCTCTTACGCGCTCCGTTCCCGCCGGTCTGGGCTGGGCAATCGGGCCATTCGTCGACAGCATTCCGCGCGAAAGCCTCGAATTCACGCTGCGCTCCACCGCCAGCGCGCTGCGACGACCCCAGCAATAATCGCCGCGAATCACGATAAAACACGAGCCTCGATAAAAGGAAAATGCCATGAGTACACTTGCGTCCACTCGCACCACGCCCGGCTTCCGCAATGCCACCCGCATCAACCGCTCTCTCACCGCGTCCATTGAAAGGCGCGTGCTTCAATGGCTGGCAATTCGCGCTCCCCTCTGGGTCACATCCGATCGCCTCACGCTGCTTGGATTCGCCGCCCAGATTGCGTGCGGCGTCCTGTTTGCGCTCGCCCGCTATCATCGCGTCCTGCTCCTCGGCGTTGTGGTTTGCCTGGCTCTCAACTGGCTTGGCGACTCGCTCGACGGAACCCTGGCCCGCGTGCGCCGCATCGAGCGCCCGCGCTACGGTTTCTACGTCGATCACATGGTCGATGTCTTCGGATCAATTGCCCTGATGCTCGGCCTCGGCTCGTCCGGCTTTCTTCACTGGCCGGTCGCTATCGCTATGCTGCTCGCCTTCATCGTCCTCGCAGCCGAAAGTTTCCTCGCCACTTACACGCTCTCGCGCTTCCAGCTATCCCAGGGCCTCTTTGGCCCTACTGAGATACGCATCGTAATGGTCATCGGCGCGCTTGCGCTTCTGCGCAGCCCGTATGCGATGCTCTTTGGCCGTCGCGTGCTGCTTTTCGACCTCGGCGGAACCATCGCTGCCGCCATCATGCTGGCCATGGCCGTAACCGTCACGCTGCGCCATACCGCGCAGCTTTACCGCGAAGAGCCGCTGCCATAACAGGCCAACGTGAATTCCCTACAATATTTCCACTCCTCATCCGTCATCACCAGTGGATGGAACAGCCGGTAATCATGACTCTGAAGACCGAGCAGAGCCGCCAGATCGCTGAAATCATTGCGAACGAGCGGCAGCGGCTGCGCAACTTTATCCGCAGGTCCTTGCCCATCGAGGCCGACGTTGAAGACCTGCTGCAAGAGGTGTTTCTGCGCGCCATCGAGGCCTACCGGTTGCCGGAGCCGGTGGAGCAGTGGGGCGCATGGATGTTCAGAGTCGCTCGCAACCGCATCGTTGATTATTTCCGGCGAAAGCGGGTGAGGGGAGTGGAAGCAAAGCCAACGGTCGACGAAGAAGGCGTCGAACGGCGGCCGGAAGACAATCTGCCTTCGTTGGATTCGGGGCCGGCCGAAGCCTATGCGCAGGTAGTTCTCAGGGTAGAGCTTGAAGAGGCGCTCGATGAGTTGCCCGGCGAACAGCGCGAGGTGTTCGTGGCCCACGAGCTTGAGGGCCTGAGTTTCAAGGAGATTTCGGCGCGAACCGGCGTGAGCGTAAACACGCTTATCTCGCGCAAGCACTACGCGGTGCTGCATCTGCGGCGCCGACTTAAAGAGTTTCACGACGAGATTCGAAAGACGGGAGAGAACTGAAATGAAAAACAGAATGCCACGCGCACTCAAATTTGTCCTCATCGGGATTGCGGCGCCGTTCGTAATCGCCCTGTTACTGGGATCGTTTAGCTGGATCGTAATGCACTTGTGGAACTGGCTTGTGCCGACGGTCTTCGGACTGAAGTCGATTACGTTCTGGCAGGCCGTTGCGCTGCTCATTTTGTGCCGGTTGCTTTTCGGCGGCATGAGGGGCGGTTCGATGGGCAGCGGCGGACGGCGCTGGCGTCATCGAATGAACGAGCGCTGGCAGCAGATGACGCCCGAAGAGCGCGAGAGGTTCCTCGAAGAGACCGGCGGCCGATGGAGTTGCGGGCGCTCGCCTGAACCGGAAACGAAGCCCGGCGTCTGACCGCATTGCTTATGCTTCGCTCCGCCTGCGGGTTCGCCGAGCGTAATTCTAGATCGCTCAACCCGCGGGCGGCTTTAACTCCCAGTGTCCGGCCGCTGCCTGTATATGTCGATGCACCCTGGTGTGATAGCTTGCTTGAGTTGGCCGTTTTTTAATCGGTTCCAGAGTCTGAGCGCACTCTACGAGTCGGTTCAGGGGTGCATTTTCGCAATCAAAATGCGACTTGAGGAATGTTGCTTCAGCGAACGCTGACTCCGGAACCGATGCAGGCTCAACCGGGCAGCCGGGGGCATCATGCAGGGTTTAAATCGTACAAGACTTATATTGGCGGGTTTGGCGGCGGTTCTTATTTTTGGCCAGATTGCGGTCACCGCGAAGTCGCAAACAGCGCCCACTCAACCGCGAACGACAAAGACGGCACAAAGCCAGCAGAACGAGCGCGACTGGTGGAAAAACGCCGTGATTTACGAGATTTACCCGCGCAGTTTTCAGGACTCGAACGGCGACGGCATCGGCGACCTGAACGGAATCACCAGCCGGCTCGATTACCTGAAAGAGCTGGGAGTTGACGCCATCTGGCTCACACCCGTTTATCCTTCGCCGCAGGTCGATTTCGGTTACGACATCTCTGACTATCGCGCCATCGATCCGCAGTACGGCAACCTCGCCGACTTCGACCGCCTTGTTGCCGAGGCAGGCAAGCGCCACATCCGCGTAATCATGGATATGGTGATGAACCACACTTCCGATAAACACAAGTGGTTCATCGAGTCCCGTTCTTCGCGCACCAACCCTTATCGCGACTGGTATGTGTGGCGCGACGGCAAGGGAGAAACCGCTACCAGCCCGGGACAGCCGCCCAACAACTGGCAATCCTACTTTGGCCATTCCGCTTGGGAGTGGGACTCGAAGACCCGCCAGTACTACTACCACAAGTTCTATATCCAGCAGCCCGACCTCAACTGGCGCAATCCCAAGGTCCACGAAGCGTTCAAAGACATCGTCGCCTTCTGGCTTCAGCGCGGCGTGGCCGGATTCCGTTTTGACGCCATCACCACGCTCTACGAAGATTCCGAGCTGCACGATGAAGGCGTGATCAAGGACCCGATGGGCAGGCCAGTCATCAATGCGTTTGGCGACCCGCAGCTTGACGACTCGCGCACCAACAATCAGCCCGGCGTTAACGAGGTCGTGGCCGAGATGCGCGCCGAAGCCAACAAATTCGACCTCAAGACCTTCCCCGGCACGCGTGTGCTGATCGGCGAAACCTACCTGCCCAACATTGCGGAACTCGAAAAAATGTATGGCACCGTGGCGCATCCCGAGTTTGAGCTGCCGATGGATACCCAGGTTGGAATGATCAACAAGCTCGACGTGGCGGCATTCCGGTCAAAGCTCACCGATGTCGAAACCAAAATCGACGACAACACCCCATTGCTGCTGTTCGATAACCACGACAATCCCCGAATCGACATGCGTTACGGCGACGGAGCTCACAACACGCAGATCGAGCGCGTCATCGCAACGGTGCTCTTTGCCTCGCGCGGTGCGTCGCTGATGTACTACGGCGACGAGATCGGCATGGTTACCACCCCGCCCAGGCGCAAAGAAGATGTGAAAGACCCCATCGGCATCACCGGCTGGCCCAAAGAAAAGGGGCGCGACGGCGAGCGGACGCCGATGCAATGGAATACCCAGCCCAACTCCGGTTTCACCACCGGAACCCCATGGCTGCCCGTGCCACCCAGCGCCGAGCAGAAGAATGTTGAGATCGAGCGCAACGATCCTGACTCGATGTTCAACTGGTATCGCACTCTTATTCATCTCAAGAAGACCGTGCCGGCTCTTGAACACGGCGCCAACGTAATGCTCGACACTGGGAACACAAGCGTGCTGAGCTGGATGCGCCAGGCGCCCGGTACGCCGCAGGTGGTGGTCAGCGTTAACTTTACGGCGCAGCCGCAGATTGTCAATCTGCAGTCCGGCGGTTCCGGCCTTGCCGCCGGCGCACTGCATACGCTGCTCAAATCACCGGGCGGCGTCGAACCCGGATCGCTCAACCAGATCGTCCTTGCCCCGTTCGGCGTCTACATCGGAGAAGTGCAATAGTTCTGCGGTTGAGTGCCCTCAGGTGCGGGTCGCGGTGCCGCAAATTACGCGATTCCAATGCCCGGCCTACAACTTCAGGCCTCGGAATTACGTCATACTGAGAAGAACTAGCTGACATTGGCCTGTCCCTATAGAGCCTGTTATTAACTTTTGCGTAGGCGGCGCTGGGAGCCAACCGAGGTCGATCTGCGTCGCACTGTGATTAATTTGCCGCGCATTATGCGCCTGTCCGTTCGCTTGCGTTCAGCCATCCAGGCGGCGTGTGTCTTAATGCTGGTGTACGCAACCTGTGCAACGCGTGCGCAGACGCCAGCTCCAACGCCGGCTGTGCCGGATTTGCCTGCACCGGTTCCGGCGGTCGCCACTGGCTCGATTCATGGAGTGGTTGAGGGCAAGGACGGCCAGCCTTACGAGGGCATCGAGGTCACGCTTTCAAGCGGCGGAGCTGAGCAATCCGCGCAGACAAATGCCGCCGGAGAGTTCCAGTTTGCAACTGTCGCTCCCGGGCCCTTCAAGCTGGTCGTCACATCACAAGGCTTCGATCCGCAAATCGTCTCCGCTATTCTTGAGCCCGGCGAGGCCTACGCCGCGCCAAGCGTCATTCTGGCCGTCAAAACGACGATTACCGATGTGCATGTCTCTGCCCAGGAGCAGTTCGAGATCGCCGAAACGCAGATTCATCTTGAAGAGAAGCAGCGGGTCTTCGGGATAATGCCCAACTACTTCGTCAGCTATTCAAAAAACCCAGTCCCGCTGACGCCGAGGCAAAAGTTTTCGCTGTCATGGCACTCCAGTGTCGATCCCTTCTCAATTCTCACAACCGCGGGATTCGCAGGCATCGAGCAGGCTGCCAACAGTTTTAAGGGTTACGGCCAGGGCATGCAGGGCTACGGAAAGCGCTTTGGCGCGGGCCTTGCCGATACCTTTAACAGCAATATGATCGGCGGATGGATGCTGCCCTC
>Ga0070761_10002598_pt1 | contig 11029 bp, 8 predicted proteins | sample HubBroMetageREF1_FD_66724 | JGI IMG/M metagenome (GOLD analysis project Ga0070761, IMG submission 66724) | Reference soil microbial communities from the Hubbard Brook experimental Forest, New Hampshire, USA - Hubbard Brook CCASE Soil... | ecosystem: Environmental > Terrestrial > Soil > Temperate...
GTAGGAATGCGCTCCGGCTCCTGCGAGTCTGCCGCCATCCACGATCAGGTACTCCTCCCGAATCGGCCGCTTCTCGCGCCAGCACTCCAGGATTTCGCGAGTTCCGGCCGCGTAGCGGGTCTGCGCTGATAGCGAGGTCCCGGAAATGTGGGGCGTCATGCCGTGATGGGGCATGGAGCGCCAGGGATGATCCTTCGGAGGTGGCTGCGGAAACCAGACATCGCCGGCATAGCCGGCCAGCTGTCCAGACCTGAGCGCAGCCGCCACATCCTCACGGTTACAGATCTTCCCGCGAGCAGTGTTCACCAGGTAAGCGCCGCGCTTCATCTTCGCAATCAGCTGTGCGTTGAAGAGGTTCTCGGTCTCAGGATACAGAGGCGCGTTGATCGTCACGACATCACAGATTTTGACCATGTCCTCGACCTTCGCGTGGAAGGTCAGCCCGAGCTCCTTCTCGACGATGTCCGGGAGCCGATGGCGGTCGGTGTAATGGAGCCTCACATCGAACGGCTTGAGTCGACGCAGGACGGCGAGGCCGATGCGTCCCGCGGCCACGGTTCCGATGTTCATTCCCTCAAGATCGTAGGAGCGCTCGACGCAGTCGGCGATGTTCCAGCCGCCTTTCACCACCCACTGGTAGGAGGGGATGTAGTTGCGCACCAGGGCGAGAATCATCATCACCACGTGCTCGGAAACACTGAGGCTGTTGGAATAGGTGACCTCGGCGACGGTGATCTTCCGGTCCATGGCCGCCTGCAGATCCACGTGATCGGAACCGATACCCGCCGTGACCGCCAGCTTGAGGTTCTTCGCCTTGGCGATGCGCGCGGCGGTCAGGTAGGCGGGCCAGAACGGCTGCGAGATGACCACGTCCGCATCGGGAAGCTCGCGCTCGAAGCGACAGTTGGGGCCGTCCTTGTCGGACGTGACCACAAAAGTGTGACCGTTGCTCTCAAGGTACTTTCGGAGCCCGAGTTCCCCGGTCACGCTGCCGAGCAGCGTCCCCGGCTTGAAATCAATCGACTCCGGTGTGGGCGTGGTCTGGCCGCCGGGATAGCGCTCGATCTTGGGAATGCCGTCGCGGGCGTAGGATTTCGGATAGCCAGTGACGGGATCGTCGTAGAGGACGCAAAGAATCTTTGCCACGGTTGTTCCCCTCAGTGACAGCGAACGATCATAGTGACAGGGGTATCGCGGTCTAACAAACGGTAACCGAACGGATCTTTGGTTGGCATCGTTCGGAAATTGATGCTTGGTTGGCCTCACGCCCGAGCTCGCGCTGCTACCAGTGCGCGACACCCTTGGTAGCGGGCGTCTCCTCAACGCGCCACCGACGTACATGCGTTCGACCAACTGTATCCCGGCGGTTTTTGGCCTTTCTTCAGAGTTTGTAAGTGACTGTTTTTATTGGTCGGAGCGCCGAGATCTGAAATCGGGACCGGCAGCCAGCAGCCGAACGCCACCGTTACCACACCCCGCGAGCGACACTGGGCAATCTTCGCTCCCATGGGCAAGACCCAGATCGAGTTAGGCCGTCGAGATCAAGGTAGAGACGACAAAACAGGCCAGATCGCTCAAGACGACCTGCGCTGAGCGCCTCAACCTCTGTGCTTGCGCCGGCGCCTCAACCAACATCGTCCTCGACCCACGATAGATGGTCTCTATTGATAGAGACGTTTAGATCTATTGGATTAATCGCGGACGACGCGTTAGCTTCAACAGGCACGTTGAAGCAGTGCAGACCTCAATCGGAGACAGCGACAACATGGAAACCGAAAGCAAATGCCCGTTCGCGGGTGGCGCTCGCAAACACACGGTAGCTGGTGCGCCATCGAACGCCGGCTGGTGGCCCAATCAACTGAAGCTGAACATCCTGCACCAGCACTCCTCCAAGTCAGACCCCATGGGCGAGGAGTTCAACTACGCAGAGGAGTTCAAGAGCCTCGACCTGAACGCCGTCGTCAAGGATCTGCGTTCCTTGATGACGGATTCACAGGAGTGGTGGCCGGCAGACTTCGGCCACTACGGACCTTTGTTCATTCGCATGGCATGGCATAGCGCGGGCACGTACCGCACGGGCGACGGTCGCGGCGGCGCAGGAAGCGGCAGTCAGCGCTTTGCTCCCCTGAACAGTTGGCCGGACAACGTCAACCTCGACAAGGCGCGCAGGCTCCTTTGGCCGATCAAGCAGAAGTATGGCCGGAGAATCTCCTGGGCCGACCTGATGATCCTGGCCGGCAACGTCGCTCTGGAATCGATGGGATTCAAGACGTTCGGTTTCGGCGGCGGACGTGAGGACATCTGGGAACCGGAAGAAGACATCTATTGGGGCTCCGAGACCGCCTGGCTGGCTGACAAGCGCTACTCGGGCGACCGGGATCTCGAAAATCCGCTCGCTGCCGTGCAGATGGGGCTGATTTACGTCAATCCGGAAGGCCCGAACGGCAACCCGGATCCGGCCGCTGCGGCACGGGATATCCGCGAGACCTTCGCCCGTATGGCGATGAACGACGAGGAGACGGTGGCGCTCATCGCCGGCGGTCACACCTTCGGCAAAACCCACGGTGCCGGCGAAGCCGCACTGGTCGGCCCTGAGCCGGAAGCTACCGGCCTCGAGGAGCAAGGGTTTGGCTGGAACAGTCGCTTTGGCACAGGCAAAGGTGGTGACACGATCAGCAGCGGCCTGGAAGTCACCTGGACCAGCACGCCGACGAAGTGGAGCAACAACTTCTTCTCGAACCTGTTCGGCTACGAATGGGAGCTGACTAAGAGCCCGGGCGGTGCGCACCAGTGGAAGCCGAAGGGCGGCGCGGGCGCCGGTACGGTGCCGGACGCCCACGATCCGGGCAAGCGTCGCTCGCCGGCCATGCTGACCACCGACCTCGCGTTGCGGTTCGACCCTGTCTACGAAAAAATTTCGCGGCGCTTCTACGAGCATCCGGATCAGTTCGCGGACGCATTCGCTCGGGCGTGGTTCAAGCTGACGCACCGCGATATGGGCCCGCGGTCACGTTATCTGGGCCCGCTCGTTCCAAAGGAGCAGCTGCTGTGGCAGGACCCCATTCCCGCAGTGGATCACAAATTGATCGACGAGCGGGACATTGCCGCCCTGAAGGCCAAGATCCTCGCATCCGAACTTTCCATCTCCCAACTGGTCACCACGGCCTGGGCATCTGCTGCTACGTTCCGCGGCAGCGACAAGCGTGGTGGAGCGAACGGCGCGCGTATACGCCTGGTGCCGCAGAAGAACTGGGAAGTCAACCAGCCGGCTGAACTGGCCAAGGTGCTGCGGAAGCTGGTAGAGATCCAGCAGGACTTCAACCGCGCACAGTCCGGCGGCAAGAAGGTTTCGCTTGCCGACCTGATCGTTCTGGGAGGCTGCGCAGCCGTCGAGGCAGCTGCCAAGAACGCCGGCCACGACGTCAAGGTTCCCTTCTCGCCGGGGCGCACGGACGCCTCTCAGGAACAGACCGATGAGGAGTCGTTCGCCGTACTTGAGCCAACCGCAGACGGATTCCGCAACTACGCCCGTAAGGGACACGAGGGAGCCGCGGCTGAGCTGCTGGTGGACAAAGCGCACTTGATGAGGCTGACCGCCCCTGAGACGACGGTCTTGATCGGCGGCCTGCGGGCCCTGAATGCGAACGTCCATCAGTCCCAGCACGGAGTTTTCACCAAGCGACCCGAGACGTTGACCAATGACTTCTTCGTGAATCTCCTCGACATGAGTACCAAGTGGCACAAGTCCGCCAGCGCTGAAGGCGTGTTGGAGGGACGCGATCGGGCAACGGGCGAACTCAAGTGGACGGGCACCGTTGTCGATCTGGTCTTCGGTTCGAACTCCCAGCTCCGAGCCCTCGCGGAAGTCTATGCGTGCAGCGACTCGCAGCAGGCGTTCGTGCGTGACTTTGTGGCGGCCTGGAACAAGGTGATGAACCTGGATCGCTACGACCTGGCGTGATCTCGCAAGAATAAAGCGTCCTGTACCGCGCAGCCGCGAGTTGGCCGGGTAATTCCGGACCAGATCGCGGCTGCGAGAGCCACGGTGACCCTGCTGCATCCAATACGGTCGGCACTCATCGCTGCTCCGCGAGGTAGGCAATAACGTCCGCACGATCCTGGGCGCTTGGCATTGCAAAGAACATCTTCACGCCGGGAATCAGCGCTTGCGGATTGGTCAGCCAGCGATCGAGGTTGGCGGTATTCCATTTCAGCCCCGAGCTCTTGAGGGCCCGCGAGTACGCGTAGCCGGGCACGCTGCCGGCCACGCGACCCACCACGCCCCGATGTCTCGGCCCAACGTCGTCTTCATCGAGTGAGTGGCACGCCATGCACACCTGATAAACGGTTTTGCCGTGAGCGGCGTCGCCACGCGGCGTATCCGGCAGTGAATCGGCATAGCACCGCGCCGTTAGCAGAGTGGCGAACGCCACGGCAGTTGCGACACTCGAGCTGAATCGGGAACTCTCATGCGTGCTCATGGGGATTCGGTCCTCAGCCGAGTGGGGTATCGCGCAGCGCCAACGAACGCGGATGGGCGTGTACCGACACGCTCGTCACCCCGAGCATCGCTGTCAGTTGATCCGCGGGTACCTTCAAGGGACCCGGGCCTGGACCCTCGCCCGGGGCGGGCTGGGGGTAAGCGGTCGAACGGGCCGTGTGGAAGGTGATATTGCCCTCGACCTTCTGCACGATCTGATGGATGTGCCCATTCAGCACCGTCACCGACCCGAACCGACGCAGCGAGGGTAAGAGTTGATCGGCATCCGTTGTCCCCCAGCCCCAGGGTTGGTACACCGTCCACAGCGGCATGTGAGCAAATACCACGATCGGCATGCTGGAGGAGCGCCCCTTGAGATCCGCCGTCACCCACGCGAGCTGCTCCTCGCCCAACGAGCCGGCCCCGCCGTCTCCGGCGTTAAGGACGTTGATGAGACTCACGAAGTGCACGCCGGAATGCTCGAAGCTGTAGTAGCCCTTATTGCCCGACGCCTTGCCGAAGCGATTGAAGTACTCGCTCACGGCCACGTCGGCGGTGTCGTGCTCGCCTGGCGTGGTATGCATCTCGGTCGCACGCAGGCGGGAGAACATGTCCTGCGCTGCGTCGAATTCGCTCGGCTTCGACAGGTGAGTGATGTCGCCGGTGTGCAGGATGAGGGCCGGCTGCTCGGGCATGGCGTTCACGAGGTCGATGGTCTTCAACAGGGTGGCGTTGACGTCGGGATTGGCATCCTTGTGAAATCCGATGTGCGTGTCGCTGATTTGAACAAACAACGGTTTACCCGAGCGGGTGCCGTCGTCCCGATTGCTGGCGGCCAATACCAGGTCGACTGGAGTGAAAACACCGCCCGCGAGGGTGAAGAGTGTACCGGCGCCGCCGAAGGCCATGCACTTCAGGGCCTTGCGACGTGATAGGGTTGATTGGTCATCTGACATGTCGGTCTCCGTGGAGCTTGCTTGCCGGAAGCAGACCCGGGGGCGATCGCTTTTATTCCCAGCATCTACTGCCGGGCATCGGATGGAACATATGGAATAAATCGTGTGCTGCTGAGGTCTGATATCCAGATGAACGGTAACCGAGTGCGATTCGAGGCGCTGGTGTTGCCGCATCTGGATGCGGCCTACCGCTTCGCCATAGGTTTGTCCCGCTCACGCGCGGACGCGGAGGATCTGGTGCAGGATGCGATTCTGCGGGCCTATCGAAGCATTGAGACGCTCAGAGCAGCCGACGCCAAGGCGTGGCTCCTGACGATAGTCCGTAATTGCTTTTTAACCGCGTGCGCCCGCGACAAGAAACGCGCGACGGTGCCGCTGCCGGATCAAGGCGATAGCGAAACGGCTGACGCGCTGATCGAGCCCTCACCCGGTCCGGAAAACGCCTCCATGCAGGAAGCCCGCCAGGAGGCGGTCGGTCGGTCGATGTCAAAACTGTCGATGGAGCATCGGCAGGTGCTGATCCTGCGGGAAATAGAGGAGATGAGTTACAGCGAGATCGCCTCAGTCATCCAGCTGCCGATCGGCACAGTGATGTCCCGATTGGCGCGTGCACGCACCGCCTTCAGGGAGCAGTGGCTTACCGATCACGGGGAGCCATCAACGTGACCTGCCCGGAAGCATTGCGGACGCAGGCCTACTTCGACGCTGAGCTGGATGCTTTGGCTGCGGCTGAGATCGAGCGGCACCTCGAGAGCTGTGTCGACTGCCGTGCTTTGCTTCAGGATCTGCAGCGAACGCGAATCGCGATCCGCCGGGATTTCGCCGAAGCAGCAGTGCCCCCGAGTCTCACTGCCCGGATCGCTCGTTCCCTGGAGAGAGAGCCGGGCGCGGGCTCGAGGCCCCGACGCCGGCCGCAGGAGAGCCTGTGGAGGTTACGCTCGTTCTGGACCGGTACGTTCCTGGGCGGCGCAGGCGCGCTGACTGCGGCGGCAGCGCTCGCCCTGCTGTTTTGGATGCCGCTACGACACAACTCCTTGCTTGATAGCCTTGTGACCGAACACGTGGACTCGCTACTTCCCGGTCATCTGATCGGCGTCGAGTCCACTGATCGTCATACGGTGAAGCCGTGGTTTGCCGGGCATGCGGATATCTCTCCCCTGGTTGAGGATTTCTCCGCTCAGGGGTTCGTGCTCGTGGGCGGCCGTGCGGACTACCTGGCGAATCAGCGCACTGCTGTCATCGTGTACCAGCATGGGCGCCACATCATCAACGTGTTCGGTTGGAAGAGTGATTTGAGATTCGCCCCGCGAGATGCCACGCGCAACGGCTACCACCTCGCGTTCTGGACGGTCGGCGACCTGCAGTATTGCGCAGTCTCGGACGCCAGCTGGGACGACCTGCATCGGCTCGAGAGGCTGTTTCGCGATCTTGGAGCGCGCGAGGCCAATCCGACTCACTAAGTCAGTCGGCAGTGCGCAATTTCGCGACTCGCTCGGCGGTCAACGCCGACGGCTGCGCACCAAATCGGCCAGTCACATAGTTGGCCACGCTCGCGATCTCATAGTCCGAGTAAGCGGCGCTGAACGCCGGCATGTTCGCCCCCCCGCCCGTGGCGTGCCGGTGCGCACCCGACAGTACGACCTGCACCACGTTGATCGCCGTGGGATCGTTCACCGCACGGGCGCCGGTCAGGGTTGCGAAGGGGATGACCGGACTCACGCCGCTCCAGCCGTGACAGCTGGCGCAGTCGCCTTCGAACATGGCCTTGCCGGGCAGATCCACGCTGGCGGCGACACCTTCGGCAGGCGACGATGGCGCCGGATGGATGTTGGGCTGAGGTAGATCGGACGTCGCCACGGCGGGCACCGACCGCAGGTACGCTACCATTGCCGCGATGTCGGCCTGCGTCAAGTGGCTCAGGCCCTCGTCGACCGCCTCCCCCATGGGGCCAGCCGCCGTGCCGTGCCCGTCCGCGTGGCCCAACGACAGATAGTGCCCGATATCGGCATCGCTCCAGGCGCCCAAACCGCTAATCCGATCCGGGGTGATGTTGTAAGCACGCCAGCCCGCCAGCACGTTGCCGGCGAACTTGCTGCGGTTATTCAGCGCCTGGAATAGGTTTCGCGGCGTGTGACACTCCCCGCAGTGGCCCAGAGCTTCGACGAGATATGCACCGCGATTCCATTCCGGGCTGCGCCCGACGTGCGGCTGGAAACGCTTGTCCGGATTGAATAGCACGGACCAAATGGTCATGAGCCCGCGCTGGTTGAAGGGAAACCCAAACGTGTTTTGCGGCGCCGCCGCATGCACGGGTTTGAGACTGAACAGATAGGCCTTGATCGCCAATGCATCGGCATCCGTCATGTACGTATAGCTGGCGTACGGCATCGCCGGATACAGGCGCGTACCGCCGCGACCGATTCCCTTGTGCACGGCGTTCAGGAAGTCCGCGTCGCTATAGTTGCCGATGCCGCTCTGCTGATCAGGGGTGATATTGGTCGAGTACAAGGTGCCGAACGGCAGCACGAACGCCCGCCCGCCCGCGAATGGCGCGCCATCCTCGGCTGTGTGGCAGGCCGCACAATCCGCAGCCCGCGTCAGGTATTCACCGCGCTCCAGCAGGCTGGCCGACTTGAGTTCCGGCGGCACGCCGGTGGGGTCCTGACCTTGATAGTTGCCGAGCGCCACACGCTCCCCGCCCGCGAAGTCCATCGGCCGCGGCGCGCACAGGATCCATGCGAAAACAATCACCACTACGACGACAACCGCGGCAACGGCCCACAGAGCGTAGCGCTTGGGGCGAGTGTTCGGTTCGGCAGCGCTCATGCCGGCTTCCTCCCGGACAGCACGTCACGGTCGATGGGTAGTCGGCGCAAGCGGATACCCGTGGCGGCGAACAGGGCATTCCCGAGCGCGGGCGGTGCGGCCGTGGTTCCGGTTTCGCCGATCCCGCCGGGAGCCTCGCCGCTCTTGATGAGATACACCTCGATCTGTGGCATCTCGTTGATCCGCAGCATGCGGTAATCATTAAAATTACTCTGCCGCACCCGGCCCTTGTCGATGTCGATGCGGCCGTAGAGCGCCGCGGTCAATCCAAACGTCAGCCCGCCCTGCAGCTGCGCGATTACCGTATCCGGATTCACGACGATCCCGGTATCCACCGCCGAGACCATCCGTTGCACGCGAACCTCGCCGTGTTCGTCGACCTCCGCTTGCGCAACGGTGGCGATGAAGCTGCCGAACGCCACCTGCACCGCGACGCCCCGCCCGGTGCGGGGCGGCAAGGGACTGCCCCAGCCGGCCTTCTCGGCCGCCAGCTCCAAGGCAGCCTTGAGGCGCGGTGACTTGTCGAGAAGGTCTCGGCGAAAGGCAACCGGATCCTTGTTCGCTTTTCTCGCCAACTCGTCCATGAAGCTCTCGATGGCGAACACATTATTGTTGGGGCCGACGCCGCGCCAGAAGCCTGTCGGTACCGCAGGCGGCTCATCGCGCACGTATTCCACGCGCAGATTGGGAATGTCGTAAGGCACGTCCGCAGCGCTGTCGATCGCATCGATATCGATGCCCTTTTGAAACGCGGGCGGCAGCCAGCGCGCAATCACCGAGGACCCGGTGATCCGATGCTTCCAGCCGGCGATGCGTCCGTTGGAGACGCTTGCAGACAAGCGATCCAGGTACACCGGCCGGTAGATGTCGTGCTGGATGTCTTCTTCGCGCGTCCACACCACCTTGACCGGCCCATCGACCTGCTTAGCGATCAATACCGCCTTCTCGACGAAGTCCGTCTCCAGCCGTCTGCCGAAGCCGCCGCCGATCAAGTGGTTGTGTACCGTGACCTTCTCGAGCGGCAGACCCGCAACCTTCGCCGCCACTTTCTGCGCCCTGGATAAGACCTGGATGCCTACCCAGACCTCACAACTCGTCGGGGTGACGTGCGCCGTGCAATTCATCGGCTCCATGGTGGCGTGCGCGAGGAACGGCATTTCATAGACCGCCTCGTGCAGTTCCCCCTCGGTCAATCCCTTGGCCGCGTCGCCCACGATTTTCGCGACAGCGCCTTCCTGCTCGCTGGCCACGCGAATTTGCCTCCAGACGTCGGTGGAGGAAACCACGGAATTCGGCCCCTCGTTCCATGTGATGTCGAGCGCACCCAAGCCTTGTTTGGCCGCCCACATGTGGTCGCCGACCACGGCCACAAACTCATCGAATGCCAGCACCTGCCGTACACCGGGCAGAAGCTTGGCTTTGCTGTCATCGACGTGCGCGACCTTGCCGCCAAATACCGGACACGCCGCCAGCGTTGCGAACTTCACCCCCGGCGGCATGACATCGATTCCGTACACGGTCTTGCCAATGACCTTGTCCGGCGTGTCCAAGCGTTTGAGCGGCTTGCCGATCAGCTTGAAATTCTTCGGATCCTTGAGGACTGGATTCTGCGGCGGCGTCAGGCCGGCGGCATGCTCGATGAGCGCGGCATAAGCGATGCGTCTGCCACTCGCAGTATGGATCGCCGTACTCTCTTCGGTGCGAATGCCGCTCGGGTCGACCCTCCAAACCCGCGCGGCGGCCTGAACCAGGATCTCACGCGCTCCGGCGGCGGCTTTGCGTAAGGGCAGCCAAAATGACCGGATGGAATTGGAATTACCGGTGACCTGAATGCCGAAGGTCGGATTGCCGTACAGCTTATCGCTGGGTGGCGCAGGTTCGAGTCTCACCTGTTCGAAAGCCGCATCCAGCTCTTCCGCCAGGATCATCGCGATCGCCGTGTAGACGCCCTGCCCCATCTCCACCTGCGGCATGATCAGGGTGATCGTGCCCTGCCTGTCGATGCGAACGAAGGCGTTAGGGGCGAAAACGCCCTTCCCCTCAGCAGCTGCGCCGGCCGCGGGTACCTGAAAGCCCACCAGCAACGCGCCGCCAACGCCCAGGCCCGCCCCCAGAAACGCTCGCCGGGTGACGAGGAGCTCTACGCCCGGTTCGGGCCGCCCGATCGCGGTGTTGGCCATGGAAAGCCCCCTAACCCGCTTGCGCGGCCTTTTTTATCGCCTCGCGGATGCGTACGTACGTGCCACAGCGGCAGATATTCCCCGCCATGGCGGCATCGATATCGGCGTCGTTGGGATGCGGCATTGTGCGCAGCAGTGCGCTCGCCGACATGATCTGTCCCGACTGACAGTAGCCGCACTGCACGACCTCTACATCCAGCCAGGCCTTCTGCACGGCGGCCCCGGTAGCACTCGCGCCAACAGCTTCGATGGTGGTGATGGGACGCTCACCGATGGAGCCAACCGGCAGCACGCAGGACCGCACCGCGTTGCCGTCCAGATGAACCGTGCAGGCACCACACTGCGCGATTCCACAACCGAACTTGGTGCCCGTCAGTCCCAAAACATCTCGCAGCACCCACAGCAGAGGCATGTCAGCGGGAACCTCGACGCTTCTGAGCTCTCCGTTAATTCGCAGCTCGATCATGCAGCACCCCCCACCACCGCAAGCTCCCCGCCGTCTCACTATAGTCCAGCGGTCGGCGGCTGAATTGTCGACGATGCGCCTGTTTGTACAAACCTGACCCGGCGTCAGGCTCGTTGCTCAT
>Ga0070761_10002600_pt1 | contig 11026 bp, 12 predicted proteins | sample HubBroMetageREF1_FD_66724 | JGI IMG/M metagenome (GOLD analysis project Ga0070761, IMG submission 66724) | Reference soil microbial communities from the Hubbard Brook experimental Forest, New Hampshire, USA - Hubbard Brook CCASE Soil... | ecosystem: Environmental > Terrestrial > Soil >...
GAAGCCTCGCCGGGCCCCATATACCTCCAGGGCACTGAAGACGGACGGGTGGCATTTCGTAATATCGTCATCACGCCCGCGCAATAGCTAGCCCGAATCCTCAAGAGGTGAGCGAAGGCTCTTCATACAGTCCGTCGCAAGCAGGAGATCCATATGGCTCAGGACGAAATTTCTCGCCGTGAATTCGTGCGACGCTCGACGGGGGCCGGTATCGCGCTGGCAGCGTCGCCGTTCTTCCTGGAGCCCCGTCGAGCGGGCGCGGCGATGCAAACGGTTTCCGCGAACGACCGAGTCCGCTTCGGCATGATCGGAATCGGGATGCAAGGCTCCGGCGTATTAAACGCCTCGGTGCGCCTCCCCGGCGCTGAATGTGTGGCTGCGTGTGATCTTCATGACGACCGCCATATGCTCGCCAACCAGATCATCAGCGCAGCGACGGGCAAGACGGTGGCCACGACGCGTCGCTACCGGGAGCTGCTCGACAACAAGGAGATTGATTGCGTGGTCGTCGCCGTCCCCGACCACTGGCATAAGCAAATCATCGTGGACGCCTGCAACGCCGGCAAAGACGTCTATTGCGAAAAGCCGATGACGCACGAGGTGGAGGAGGGATTCGAGATCATCGAGGCGGCGCGGCGCAATAACCGCATCGTTCAGATTGGCAGCCAGCGGCAGAGCTCCATCAGCTTCGCGAAAGCCAAGGAATTGATCGAGCAAGGCACCATCGGCGAGGTCAACTCCGTCGAAGCAGTTCTGGGACGCAATTCGCCGTGCGGCGCGTGGGTGTATGTGCCTCCGAGCGACCTCTCACCGGAAAACCTCGACTGGAAAACCTGGCTCGGCGATGCGCCCAAGCGACCCTTTGATCCCATCCGTTTCGCGCGCTGGCGCGCTTTCAAGGACTACGGCGAAGGCCTGGCGGGAGATCTCTTCGTTCATGCTCTCACGGGCATTCACTATGTCATGGGTGTGCACGCGCCGCCGCAACGTGCCCAAAGTGCGGGCGGCCTTTTCTACTGGAAAGACGGACGCGAATTCCCCGACGTGATGAGCACGCTATATAACTATCCGAACCTGTGCGTTGCCGTTTTGATGACACAGTGCACTCATCGGGAAGGAGCTACCCGCTTCCTCGGCACGCGAGGGATCATAGAGATCCGCGACAGCGGGCAGATGACGGTAACGCGGCAGGACGGACAGGATGACGCACCGTGTTATTACGATACGAGCTATCCAAAGAAGACGCGGGACGTCTATGAGAAATCGTGGCACGAGAAGAATGATCCGAAGCCGGGAGCGGCCAAGCCGATTGAGGGTGAAACCTACATCTTCCCGGCCAATTACAGCGAGCTCGTCGACCATTTGTGGAGTTTCTTCGAGTCTGTGAAAACCCGGCAGCCCTCGGTGGAGGATGCGGTCTTTGGAAATAACACTGCGATTGCCTGTCACATGGCCAACTACTCCCACTTTCACAACAGCGCCGCGGTCTGGGATGCAAGCCGCAGGCGGATAACGGCGTAGCAGATTCGGGCACTCACCAACTGGCGTCCGGGCATGCAGCGGCCCGGCCCTCGCCCATATCACGATCCCAAGTTCGCCGCATGGCCGTAGCAGTACCTAGCCATTTCCGATCGCTGTAGCGGCGGCCGCGCCAAGCGCAAGTTTTCGCCACGGCAACTGCGGCTTAGTCGCAATCCCGTCGTGGCACGTCGATTACGCCAGGTTTGCGATGTGGTCGTCCTGCTGCTCGCAGCGGAACGGACCTGGCTCCCGCTTCCTGCGCCTGAACACGCCCAACCTTGCGCGATCGCTACGCTGCCAGGCGAAACAACCGTGCGGTCGATTCTCGATTCGACACATTCAGTCGCGGTGTACTGCAGCCTGAGATCTCAAGCACAGGGGTGTTCGAAATGAGTTTGAGCAAATCGCGAATGAGACTTTGCGGCACCGTCGCCGCAGCCGTCGCCGCCGCCCTGCTGGCGGGCTGCGGCGGATCAGGCGCTCCGGCGTCGACGACCACCGGCGGCTCAACACCGCAGAAGATCACGGGTATTGCCACGCCGAGCAGCGTGGCAGTCGTGACCGCGACCGGCAACTAGCAATCATCGGAGAAAAGCATGATGTCTCACATTTCGCGGATGCTGCTGAGTTGCGCCGCGCTGACCGCGCTCGCCGGGCCCCTCGTCGCCGCTCCGCCCTCGACCTCGCCCTATGTCACCGATCCGCAGAACCTCTCCGTACAGGATGAAACCGCCCAGGGCATCGGCGGTCTCAACATGGTGCTGTGCGTAATCGGCGGGACGGATCCGGCCGCCATGGTCAACGCCGGTCCGTACATCGCGCTGGTTGACATGACGCAGTGCCAGGCCGCCAAGGGCGGCAGCAGCGCCGCCTCCGCCGGCGCGACCAATTTTGCCAACGCGGTGGTCAACGTTACGCGTGCGTCCAACGCCGACCCGATGATTGCCAGTATCTGGCTGTCGGTGCCCCAGCAGGGGAAGGCCACCACCAACGTCTACGCCTACCTGAGCGCAACGCAGTCCCCTGCCACCGCACCGCCCTACGGGGCATTCCGCCTGGACTACATCGGCATGAACGATGGGAATGTCGGATTCGACGGCTACATCGATTCCACCACTCCCGGGGTGATCAAATACCTGGAGACCGGACAAGGTTCCAGTAACACCGCTCTGGCGATGTCTGCGAGCTCGACCACCTCCGGCTCCGGAACCATGGTCGTTCTCGGCAACGGTGGTGGTGGTGGCAGCAGCCCGGTGACGTTCAACTTCGCTTACAACCCCAGCTACTTCCACCGCAACGATGGCACCAACGATGAATGCTTCGACCGCTCCATCGCCGACGCCAGCATTGCGGTCTTCCAGTACGGAACCTACAACGCCAACGACGGCACGCGCGTAGACCAGGCCAACCCCGGCTTTCCGGTACTGGCGACGTACAGCGGCAGCTCCTACTACGGTTTTGCCAACTACTGGGGCATCAGTTTCGATGGGCTCGACATTCCCGACGGCACGCCGATATCGGCTCTGACCGTCAGCGATCAGCGGCCAGGCAACACGACCAACTATGCGCTGAGCAAGGTTGGCGGTAAGCTGACCATGTGGACCGAGGTTTCGACGACTCTCGGCGCCCTGGATGGCATTCCGTTCACTTACGGCGGCGATCTCACTGGCCTTACCAGCGGCAACCCCGCGGTTACCGGGGCGGACAACTGGGTGATGCAGTGGAGCTCGAGCGGTGGAGACTTCACGGTCGTTGGAATTCAGACCTGCAACAATAACGGCTGCCTCACTTCCGCAGTCAGCCCGGTCGCCACGGTCACTGCCACTGCGTTCAACACGATCCCGGTCTCGGGTTATGCGAACTCGTACGGCGGCAACATCAACATTCCGCCCACGGGTTCGCCCCACGCAAGCGCCGATGCGGTGTTCTATTACGACCAATCGACGGTGATTCCGGGTGGCACTGCGCTGACGCTGTACTGCCTGAGTCAGTGCCCGACGGGCGCACAGCTGGCCGGCTATTCCAACTCAACCCTGACAACCCCGTTCGCCAACGGTACTGACATGCAATGGACCAGTGCGCCGAGCGCTGCGAATACGGTGAGCTACACCTTCGGCGCCGGCGGACTCGTGGACGCCGCGAGCGCCCCCGTGATCCTCGAGCTCGCCAGCCAGTACTCGTCCGGTTCACCCTACGCGCAGAACGGCATCCAGACCGGATGGCTGGTCGCCTCGCCGTTGACCAATGCGAATTGCCCGGCGGGGATGGCCTCCGGCAGCGTTTGCGAGCCGGCGAATCCCGCCACTTACTACACCTGGCAGACCGGACCGAATCAATGGAACCAGTCGCTGTGGCTGACGACGGGCGGCAACGTGGTGCCCTTCGATCCGCCGCAGAACATCGCCTTTACCGTGCCGACCGGTCCGGCCTATGGATCCTATTCGGGGCTGCCGATCCTGCTGCAGTTCGACGGCTTCGGTAATCTGCAGGGCATCCCGTCATACTGCGTGAGTCCTATCGACAACAGCGTCGAGGATTGCAGCATCAGCGGCACCAATTCCGTGCCGATGTTCTCCCTTGCCGACGGCACCACCATGTCACTGCGGAGCCTGAGTGGATCGACCACGACGCCGCTCATCATCAAGGCGCTGCAGGGTTCAGTTCTGCTTGCCAGCCTCGGAAGCGGCGCCGCACAGTGCTCGTCCATGACGCTGGCGCCGCTCGCACTGCCCTCGGGCGGTCTGCACGATCCGAGCAACCCGAGCGACAGTGAGTACCTGGGCGCCATGCCCGTAGTGACGGCGGCACCCCAGGTGATCAACGGCGTCGTTCAGTAAGCCGCGCAGAAGCGCTGCTGCACCGAGCGCACGCCTCGATTAGCGCATCCACAGACACCTGATCGGTGCGCGTGCAAACCGGGCGGGCCGCTGAGAAATCGCAGGCCGGCGTGCCCTGTCGGAAACGGAGCTACGAAGGATGACTAGTCCGGCGGCGTAGCCCAACGCAAGGCAGCACAGAGCGAGAATTATGTAGCTCGTCGGCGAAACACCTTCACGGTAAGTACCACAATGCCAAGCGCCCCCAAAGGCAGCACAAGAAGCACGGCCATAGCGTAGAGCAGCGGCAACAGGTCATTCATGGCAGCTTACTCGTTGGCGATACTTGGGACACAGGATGCGGCGCACTCGGTGCGATCGAAACATCATTTAGTTGGCCCGCAAGCGGAAGGAAAAGAGCCGGCCCGCTCGCGGTTGCGTCCTGCGGTGGCGCAACGTCCAGGCCTACTCGTCGGCCGAGTGGCGGGAACTTGTCAGGATAGATGGTCCGTTCCTTCACGACCAAATCCCTCACTGTCTCGAGTGTTTCGCTCGCGTCAGCCGGCGCATGCACAGGGGCGTGCAGGCGACGATGAGTTAATTATAGGCTGGGCAGGCGTGGGCGATCTGTGCGGTTCCGAACACAAGCCCGACTAAACTCGCGACGCTTATGTTAAACCGATGCGGCTTGTACCGCGTGACGCAGTTTCAACGGTGCGCTGACGTGCCTGAAGGGTTCCTTGGTTCCACCCGTTCCGGTGACAACGATGTCCCCATAGCCAAGAATCCGCGCGCCGATGCCCTGGCTAACCGCCACCGTCTCGACCTTCTGTACCTGCATTTCGAGCGTTCGCCGTTTCAGAAAGCCGACCTTGATGATGATCCGCTTGTTCGTGACGGCGAACTCCGAGGTGGCATAGTCGAGATATTTCACGGCTCCGACGGCGAGCGCGCCAAGCAGGAAGATGTGCCCAATGAGTCGGACCCCCGGACCGATCAAATAAAAAACCAGCGCAAGCACAGTGAGAGCCACCGGCACCGTAAAGATAATCAGTGAAAGGTGGGTGCGAAACGTAACCTGCTCTCCCGGCAAGAGATTGCTGTCGACGTAGCTCATATCGCCCCCAATTTGATCAGCGCTGTTGGCGCACCGCACGAATGCTGCGCACTCCCCGCTCCGCCTGCGATTCTGTCGCTTGGCCGTAAACAGCGCACGTCCCAGAGAACATGTCGCCGAGGGGATATGGTCTCGCTGCCGCCCTTCGTGCGCAGATCCCGAACCATCAGGCTAACGAGCAGCAGATCATGGCGATGGGCGCGCAACCCGAGCCGGGCGAATTGCCGCCATCTGGGCGTAAAAATGACGGTCAGCGGGACTGCGACGTCTGTTTCAAGTCAGGATCGATCCGAGAAATAGTACTAATCACCCGCCCCAAAACGTCGGTTGTAACGCCCGCGGCCCCTTCGCTTCTGCGCATACCCTCGTCGTCTGCAGCTTGAAATTGCAGCAACTGGTCTTTCCATTGCAACAAGAGCGCGAGCTTCTGCTCAGCAGTCAGCTCTGTCGAAGCACTCAACGCCTCTGGCGTGTCAAAGACGTTGGCGGGATTCTTCATTGCTCTGTCAATGTCCATCGCAATCATTCGACTCCTGTGCAATGTCTGTCGTCAAGCCGCGCCGCGAATGCCTGTCCCGCGGTGGGGTTGCCTGGACACGCGCGGGAGGCGCAGTAGTTTGGCCAAGGCTGCAGAATGCGGTTTTCCGGCAACCTCGCTAGTGCCTAAGCGACGCACCGCAAGAGAGTTGCCATTGACTCGTCGCGCTAGCGCTTGCTGTTTCCCAAGAGCAGGAGCACGCCGCCAACCACTATCGCGCCTACGCCGGCCCAAACCGGGACGTTGATCGTTTCTCTGTCCTTCACCGACAGGTCGATCGGTCCCACTGTGGCGTGGTGGGTCTCCTTGGTGTAGCTAAAGCTACCGTACGCCAAGCCCAGGACGCCGGCCACAATCAGCACAACCGCGACGATCTTGATCGCGCTCATGTGCGCTTCTCCTGTCAATGAGACAACCGGATCCCCACCACGGGCACAGGGTCGTTATCCGCGTCGACCTTGGATCACTTGAATCACGATCACCACGAGCGCGACCACCAGGAGGATGTGAATGAATCCGCCCATGGTGTAGGAGCTGACAAGACCGAGAAGCCAAAGGACAATCAGGATGATTGCAATCGTGTAGAGCACTTTACTTCTCCTTATTTGAAACGTCCGCGCGAACGAGTCTGAATCGAAGGTGGCCTAGAGGGGCAAGACGCATAGGCCCGGAGTCAGAATGTATCTATCACTTTCCGTGCCGTCACCGTCTGTGCGATAACGTACATAGGGGAAATCGTACCGCAAGGCGAATAGCATCTACTACGCATGACGATGGATCGCGATGCGCGCCACGAGTTCAGCCCTGGTCCAGCTACCCCTTTGACCCCGGCATTATGAGCCCGCTAGTTGGCTCAGGGTAACCTGTAAATTCAATGACCTGCCGAGGGGCGCCCGTTGCGAGTGGCAGTGCGAAGCACAACTGAGCACGACTAATTCCCGCACGCGGCGCAGTGCCCCCGTGTCACTTGTGTTGGGCTGGCCGAGACTTTCCCTTGTGAGCTTGCGCGAGTGAATACGTGTCTTTGACAGTTTTATAGCAGCTGCAGGCAGCTGCTACGAGGCCTCCTTGGTCGAGGATCCTGACGGTGCCGCGCCGGTAGGAGATGACCTTGCGGTCCCGGAGGGCGCACATCGCCACGCTGACACCCACTCGCCGCACGCCCAGCATGAGCGCAAGAAATTCCTGCGTAATGCGAAACTCGTTGGAGTTGACGCGGTCGTGGGTCATCAACAACCAACGGGCCATGCGCTGTGTCACCACGTGGAAGCGGTTGCACGCGGCGGTCTGCGCGATCTGGATCATGAGCAGGTGGGTAAAAAGGAACACCTCTCTCTTCAACGCAGCGCTGGTGCTGAAATGGCGGCGAAAGTCTGCGGTCCTCATCCGCATCGCTGTGCCTTCCCCTTGCACCACCGCCCGAAACGGCGAGACAGCGACCCCCAGCGCCATAGGGACGCCGATCATGCCCTCAGAACCGATCAGTCCGACCTCAGCAGCCTTGTCGGCATCCACGGTAGTCAGCATTGAGACGAAGCAGTCGTTGGGAAAGTACACCTCTCGAATCTGAGACTGGGATTCATAGAGAATCTCCCCGAAGGCCAGCTTGACCGGTTCCAGGTGGGGAAGCAGATTCCGGTATTCCCTGTGGGGTAACGCAGCAAGCAGGTGGTTCGGAGCCGAAACTTGTCTTGCGCCAACCAATTAAGACCCCCCCAGCGTGCCCGTGTGTGCAACTCCTTCGGGGAGCCATTATTCGAGCTTCGGTCGATCGGGGACGTGGCCCGATCGAGAGCCATTACGGCAATTCGCAAGTATAATTTAGTGTAGTAAAAACAAGCAATTATGTTCGACTCCGAACAAAAGTGTTCCCTAGCGAACACAGCGTGTCCTCGGAATTTCAGCTAAACTTTGGGCACTGAATACCGCCGTGGTTGACCAGCGCGAGGCTCTCCATGCCCGGCTCCCACGATCCGCACCAAAACCATCTGCTGGTGGCGACGTCCCCGGCGGAACGCGAACGACTCTACCCGCATCCGAGGATGTTTAGAGTGGGCTCATCCTTGAGCCCTGCGCTGCTCCCTCAAAACTTTTCCTCATGGAGGCATTGTGTGATGCCCCCGAAAAGGAACCGGGAAAAGTTAAAGGACCCGAAAGTCGGCCACCGTGCGATACCGTACATAACAATAGATATTTCATTGTAGGAGATTATGTTAACCGCCTGAAACGCGCTTGCTGTGTCGGACGGCGGCGGCGGGACGCAGAGCGCCCTCAGGCGCAAAGAGATGAACGATTGCCTTCGGGCGCTGTGTGCGGTACCGCGCGCACGGCGGAACTGTTGAGGTATTCTGTGCAGGCCAGTACCACCGTGGGTTGACCACAGTGACGCTCTCGATGCCAGACTCCCACGATCCGCAGCAAAATCATCTGCTTGCTGCGTTGTCGGCTGCGGAGCGGACGCGACTCTATCCGCACTTGCGGCTCGTCCAGATGCCGCTCGGCAAGGTCTTGTATGAGTCCGGGGATGTCCTGCGGCACGTTTTTTTTCCGACCGACTCAATCGTCTCCCTGCTGTACGTCCTGGCCGACGGCGCGTCGGCGGAGATCTCGGTGGTCGGCAACGAAGGCCTGATCGGCGTCGCGCTGTTCATGGGCGGCGAAACCACCCCCAGCCGGGCGATCGTGCAGAGCGCTGGATATGCTTACCAGTTGGTCGGGCAGCAGCTCAAGGACGAGTTCCACCGCAACGGTGAGATGCAGATCTTGCTGCTGCGCTACACCCAGGCCCTGATCACGCAGATGGCGCAGACCGCGGTGTGTAATCGCCATCACTCGGTGGATCAGCAACTGTGCCGCTGGCTACTGCTCTCCCTCGACCGCCTGTCGTCCAATCAACTGATCATGACCCAGGAGCTCATCGCGAACATGCTCGGCGTGCGTCGTGAGGGCGTGACCGAGGCCGCCGGCAAGCTACACAAGCTCGGCGTCATCCGCTACGCCCGGGGGCAGATCACGGTGCTCGACCGCCCCAAGCTGGAAAAGCTGTGTTGCGAATGCTATGCCGTGGTCAAGAAGGAAAGCGATCGGCTGCTGCCGCCTCCTCGTCCGAGACCGCGCGGTGGTGTTTCGTCTTCAGTTGAGACGTAACAGGACGGCGTGCCAACGGGGCGTCATACGGCAGCCGTTGACACGGTCTCATACGGTCGTCAGGCTGGTTCGCTCAGTCATCGAGGGGAACTGCCGTGGCAAAGGTACTGTGTGTTCTGTACGACGACCCGGTTGATGGCTACCCAAAGTCTTATGCGCGAGACGGGATACCTAAAATCGACCGCTACCCGGGTGGGCAGACGGCGCCGACGCCAAAAGGGATAGATTTCACGCCAGGAAGTCTGCTCGGCAGCGTGACCGGAGAACTCGGGCTGCGCAAATACCTCGAAAGCAATGGCCATACGCTCGTCGTCACCTCTGACAAGGACGGACCGAACTGCAGGTTCGAGCGCGAGCTTCCGGATGCAGAGATCGTCATTTCGCAGCCGTTCTGGCCGGCTTATCTAACCGCCGAACGTGTCGCTAAGGCAAAGAAGCTCAAGCTCGCCATCACAGCAGGAATTGGGTCAGACCACGTTGATCTACAAGCCGCGATGGACAATGAGATCACCGTCGCTGAGGTGACTTACTCCAACAGCATTAGCGTCTCTGAGCACGTTGTGATGATGATTCTGGCGCTGGTGCGTAACTACATCCCGTCTTATCAATGGGTAGTGAAAGGCGGCTGGAACATCGCCGACTGTGTTGCACGCTCATATGACGTGGAGGGCATGCAGGTTGGGACGGTGGCCGCGGGCCGCATTGGCCTGGCGGTGTTGCGTCGGCTCAAGCCCTTCGATGTGAAGTTGCACTACACGGACCGCCATCGTTTGCCCGAGAGTGTGGAAAAGGAGCTGGGACTTACGTTTCACGCGAAAGTCGAGGACATGGTGAAAGTTTGCGACGTGGTCACGATCAACGCACCACTGCACCCGGAAACCGAGAATCTGTTCAACGCTAAGCTGCTCTCGAAGATGAAGCGTGGCGCCTACCTCGTGAACACGGCCCGCGGGAAGATCTGCAACCGTGAGGATGTGGCGGCTGCCCTTAAGTCGGGACAGCTGGCGGGGTATGCCGGGGATGTGTGGTTTCCGCAACCACCGCCAAAGGACCATCCATGGCGCTCGATGCCCCACCATGGGATGACTCCCCATATCTCCGGCACGTCGCTTTCGGCGCAAACCCGCTACGCGGCAGGAACGCGCGAGATTCTGGAGTGCTGGTTCGAGAAACGTCCAATCCGTGAGGAGTATCTGATCGTCGATCGCGGCAAGCTTGCCGGTGCTGGCGCGCATTCGTACAGCGCGGGCAACGCGACCGGCGGCTCAGAAGAGGCCGCCAAGTTCAAGACCTGACCGCCCGCAGAAAAGCAACTCCCTGCGCTTACGGCCACGCCGACAGGTTCAGGACGCGAGCGCGCTGAGTAACACTCAACCGCAGCGGCGTTTTGAAATCCGCCAGCGGATGGCACTCAGTTGGACGTGGCAGCTTTCGCTTTCTCTCTTACTGCATCCATATGCGCGTTTGCCTGGTCTTTGCACGCTTTTTGAGCATCGCCTTCCAGCGCCTCGCACTTCGCCAGGGCGACTTTTGTTTCGCCCTCAGCTTGAGTAACCGCAGCGTCCGCTACAGCGCCGACACTCTTATCGGCCGCCATGACCTGCGCATCCGCCCGGTCTTTAGCTGCCTCGGCCTCGACTTGCTTCTGTTTCTCGTCTGCCTTGGCGTTCGCCTCGGCCGCATCGCTCTGGGCTTTTGCGACATCCGCTTGAACCTTATCGGGAGATTCGGCCTTGTTGCACGCAGACAGGCCCAGTAATGCGCTGGCGAGCAACGCGCAGGTTAACGCTAGTCTCATTTGAATCCTCCGGTTTTCCACTCGAAGGGGTGGAATGTTACTGGTGGAGCATACGCCTGTGGAGTGCGACCCGCCCCACAGAGCCCGAC
>Ga0070761_10002601_pt1 | contig 11025 bp, 11 predicted proteins | sample HubBroMetageREF1_FD_66724 | JGI IMG/M metagenome (GOLD analysis project Ga0070761, IMG submission 66724) | Reference soil microbial communities from the Hubbard Brook experimental Forest, New Hampshire, USA - Hubbard Brook CCASE Soil... | ecosystem: Environmental > Terrestrial > Soil >...
TCCCGAGGTCGAGGTCCGCCTCGGTCCCGTCGTCGAGAACGAACACCTCGCCGTGCTGGTACGGGTTCATCGTACCCGCGTCGACGTTGAGGTACGGGTCGATCTTGAGGATCGTGACCGCAATGCCGCGTGCCTTGAGGATGCGGCCGAGGGACGAGGTGGTGATCCCCTTGCCGAGACCGGAGATTACGCCCCCGCTCACGGCAATGACCTTCATTCACAAACTCCGGGGGGTCGTAACGGACCTGCGCCATAAAGTCTGTGCTCACGGCAGGCGCCGGACGTGCCGTGCGATGACTCAGCGCGCCCCGAACGAGACGCGGCGGCCCGAGGGGTCGCGGTGCGAGCGGGCGAATTCCTCGAGAGGGACGAGCCGCTCGGCGGGGAAGACCGGTCCATCGACACAGACGTGGAGCGGTCCGAGGGCGCAGGCGTCGCACATTCCGAGCGCGCACTTCATGTGCCGCTCGACCGAGCAGAACACGGGCACCTTCCGGGGCTGCGCGGCCACCGCGACCTTCTGCATCATGATCTCGGGTCCGCAGGTCCACACCGCATCGAACGACTCGGTCTGGAGCAGACGGTCGACGACCCCCGTCACGAACCCTTTCGTCCCTTCGGAACCGTCGTCCGTGGCAATCTCGATCCGGGCGCCCATCTTCGCGAAGCGATCCCGGAACAGGAGTTCGGGCGCCTGGGTAGCGCCGAGTGCCACCGTGAGGCGAGCCCCGGCGCGGGCCGCTCGTTCGGCCGCGGGTGCGAGCACCGCGGAGCCGGAGCCCCCGCCCACGACGAGAATGTTCCGAGGAGAGAGATCGAATCGGTTACCGTACGGACCCCGGATCCCGACCCGGGTACCGGGCGTCGTGCTCTGGACGTTGCGGCTCGTCGTCCCCATCGCCTTGATCGTTACGCCCTTCGACGTTCCCTCGGTGTAGGAGAGGGACATCGGGAGCTCGTCGTCCCCCGGGAACCAGATCATCACGAACTGGCCGGGCTCCGCGGCCGGAGCGTACTCGAACCGGAGCGTCACGGTCGAGGGCGTTTCCCGGACGCATTCCGCCACTTCGGTGACGGTTCGCACGGTCGAGCTAACGGCCCCCCGTTATAGGCGGAACGGTCACGCCTTCGCTGAATGGGCCACGCCGACCGCGTCGGCGACCGAGGCGAATCCGAGCTCATCGAGACGCGCCGAAAGTCCGGCCGCGAGTCGTCCGAAGACTTCGATACCGCCGTGCGTGACGGCGGTACCGACCTCCAGAGCGCGCGCGCCGGCCATCAGGTATTCGACGGCATCCTCGACGTTCGAGATCCCTCCGACCCCGATGATCGGGACGGAGACCTTCTCGTAGATTTGCCAGACACACGCGAGTCCGACCGGCTTGATCGCCGGCCCGCTCAGACCGCCCAGCCCGTGGGCCAGGACGGGGCGCCGAAGGTTCGTATCGATCGCGAGTGCACGAACGGTGTTGATCGCACTGATGGCCGTCGCCCCCGCCCGCTCCGCGGCGACGGCCAGAGCCGCCGCGTCGGGGGTGTTCGGTGTGATCTTCGCGATCACCGGGATGTGCACCGCCCGCACGACGGCTCCGACGACTTCCTTGACATCGGCCGGATCGCTCCCGATCTCGGTGCCGTACCCTTCGGCGTGCGGACAGCTCAGGTTCAATTCGAGAGCGACGACCCCGGTGGCTTCCATCCGCCGGGCGAGACGCTCGAACTCCGCGGCGTCACCACCGAAGATCGAACCGATCACGGTCGCGCCCGCCCCGCGCGCGACGTCGACTTCCTTCGGGTACTCGTCCATCCCGGGATTCGGAAGACCCATCGCGTTGAGCATCCCCCAATCCGCGTACGTCTCGATGGTCGGGTTCGGGTAGCCGAGTCGAGGACGCTCGCCGATCGACTTGGTGATGACGCCACCGGCGCCGGCCCGCCAGGCTCCCGCGAGCGACTCCCCGCTCTCGCCCCAGATGCCAGAGGCGAGAAGGAACGGATTGCGAAGGGCGAGGGGGCCGAGACGTACCGCGAGGTCCGCCACGACCCTTCCAACCAGAGGGGCCTTTAAATCGGCTCGGTCGGCTGCCGTTCTCCGATGCACCTCGACCGCCTCACCGATGCGGCGCGAACGGCCCTCGAAAAGGCGTTCCAGCGCGCGGCGGAGATGCGACATCCGGCCGTCGAGCCGGAGCACCTGCTCGTCGCGCTGCTCGATTCCCCCGACGGCACGACCACCGGGCTCCTTCGGAAGCTGAACGTCCCCACGGACCAGCTCGGGACCCGGCTCGAGGCGCGCCTATCGGTGCTCCCGACCGCGGATCACGTCTCGCCGAACGATCAGTACCTCTCGCGCGGGCTGACCCAGGTCATCGACACCGCCGAGGCGGAAGCCGCGAAGCGAAAGGACCGGTACACGACCGCCGACGAGCTCCTCCTCGGGCTCGCCAGCGTTTCGGGCCCCGTACGCGACCTCCTCGAGGAGTTCGACGTGCGTCGCGGCGCCCTCGAAACGGCGATGAAGGAGCTTCGGGGCGGCGAGCAACCCGTCGCGAGTCGCGGCGAAGAAGCGCAGTACCAGGCCCTCGAGAAGTACGGCAAGGACCTCACCGCGCTCGCCCGCTCCCGCAAGCTCGACCCGGTGATCGGCCGGGACGACGAGATCCGCCGCGTCGTGCAGATCCTTTCCCGCCGCACGAAGAACAATCCGGTGCTGATCGGCGACCCGGGCGTCGGAAAGACGGCGGTGGTCGAGGGCCTCGCGCTCCGCATCGCGGCGCGCGACGTTCCCGAGTCGCTCCGCGAGAAGAAGGTCGTCGCCCTCGACCTCGGCTCGCTGCTCGCGGGGGCCAAGTTCCGGGGCGAGTTCGAAGAGCGCCTCAAGGCCGTGCTCCAGGAGATCGAGCGCTCCGAGGGAGCGGTCATCCTGTTCATCGACGAGCTGCATACCCTCGTCCACGCCGGCGCGACCGAGGGAGGCGCGCTCGACGCTTCGAACCTCCTGAAGCCCGCTCTGGCGCGCGGCACGCTTCACTGCATCGGCGCGACGACGACCGCCGAGTACCGGAAGTACATCGAGAAGGACGCCGCACTGGAGCGCCGGTTCCAGCCCGTCACCATCTCCGAGCCGACGGTCGAGGACACCGTGTCGATTCTCCGCGGTCTCAAGGAGCGATACGAGCAGCACCACGGTGTCCGCATCCTGGATGCGGCCTTGGTCGCCGCCGCGACGCTCTCGAGCCGATACATCAGCGACCGGCATCTGCCGGACAAAGCCATCGACGCGATCGACGAGGCGGCCTCGATGGTGCGCCTGACCCTCGATTCACGGCCGACCGAACTCGACCAACTCTCCCGGCGAATCCGGCAGCTCGAGATCGAGCGTACGGCCCTCGCCCGTGAGCGGGACGCGGCGTCCCGCGCTCGCCTTTCCGAGCTCGAAAAAGAGCTCGCGAACCTGAAGGAGCGCGAAGCCGGACTCCAGGCTCGGTGGAAGCGCGAGAAGGAGCATGTCGAGCGCCTCCGCGCGCTCCGAGCGGAGCTCGAGAAGGCGAAGGGCGAGGAGGAGCAGGCCGAGCGGGCCGGCGACCTCGAGACCGCGGCGCGCCTCCGGTTCGGCACGGTCCCCGAGCTTCAGAAGAAGGTCGAGTCGCTCACCAAATCGGTCGAGGGCGCTACCGGGAACAGCCTCGTGCGCGAGGAGGTCACCGACGAGGACGTCGCGCTCGTTGTCTCCAAGTGGAGCGGCGTTCCGGTCAGCCGACTGCTCGAGGGAGAGACCCAGCGGCTTGTCCACATGGACGAGGAGCTCCGTCAGCGGGTGGTGGGCCAAGACGAGGCCGTGGCCGCCGTCTCGAAGGCGGTCCTGCGGTCCCGTTCCGGCCTCGGCGACCCGAACCGGCCGATCGGCACGTTCCTCTTCGTCGGTCCCACCGGTGTGGGCAAGACGGAGCTCGCGAAGGCGCTTGCGAATTTCCTGTTCCACTCGGAGAAGGCGCTCGTCCGGATCGACATGAGCGAGTACATGGAGAAGCACACGGTCGCCCGTCTCATCGGCGCCCCGCCCGGGTACGTCGGGTACGAGGAAGGCGGGCAGTTGACGGAGCGGGTGCGGACCCACCCCTACACCGTGCTTCTGTTCGATGAGATCGAGAAGGCGAACCCGGACGTGGTGAACGTGCTCCTGCAGCTCATGGACGACGGTCGACTCACCGACGGTCAGGGCCGCACGGTCGATTTCCGCAATACCCTGGTGATCATGACGAGCAATCTGGGGTCGGATGCGCTCGCCGACGCGAACACGGATGAGGATCGGCGTCGGATCATCGAGCCCGCGCTTCGCGCCCACTTCCGACCCGAGTTCTTGAACCGCCTCGACGAGATCGTCATCTTCCACGCGCTGACCGAGAAGGAGATCGTCGACATCGTCGACCTCCAGCTCGCCCAGGTCGAACTGCGACTGGCCGACCGACGCCTTCACCTCAAGGCCACCGCGGCCGCGAAGAAGCTCCTCGCGGACTCCGGCTTCGACCCGCTCTTCGGCGCCCGTCCGCTCAAGCGAACGATCCAGCGCTTGGTCGTCGACGCGCTGACCGTCAAGCTGCTCGCCGGCGAAGTGCCGGACGGCAGCGAGATCACCGTCGACGCGAAGAACGGCCAGATCAGCCTCAGCGTCGCGGCACCGAAGGGCCGGAAGGTGGTGGCATGACGACCGGGGTTACCGTCTCCGTCGTCGGGTCGAATGAGGTCGCTAAGGAGCTTGGCAAGAAGGGGACAAGCTCGGACGTGACGCTCTACAACGCTGTCCGCGACGACCACGCCGTCACGCTGGTCGAGGCGTCCCAGTTCCCCGAGAAGTTCCCCCCGCTGGTCACCGCGCTCTCGATGGGCGACCGCTGCCTTCTCGTGATCCCCGAGCTCAACCGCGCGGTCGCGGAGACGATCGCGACGGTCGACGTCGTGGACGTCCCGACCACCGTCGTCCTGGGCACCGCCGTCGGGGAAGACGAGCTCGCTCGGGCGCTGAAGGGCAGCCGCCTAGAGCGCGCCGACCGCCAGCCGCTGGACTTCCCTCAGCTGCGGACCCTGGTCGAAACCTGGAGGGCCCCGGTCGTCGACGGGCCGACGATCGTTCCGATCGACCACGCCTTCCCGGTCAAAGGCGTCGGCACCGTGGCGCTCGGCGTCGTGCGGCGGGGGACGCTGCGGGCCCACGACACGCTGCGCCTGTGGCCGACGGACAAGACCATCGAGATCCGGTCGATCCAGGTGCACGACATCGACCGCAAGGACGCGAGTTGCGGAGAGCGGGTCGGGGTGGCACTTCGCGGGATCGAAGCCGATGAGATCTCGCGCGGACAGATCCTCGCGCCGGCGGACTCGCTGAACGTGGGCGCTACGGTCCAGGGCGGTCCCTTCTCGAAGAGCCGATACTACCGGGGCGACCTTCGGGTCGGCGCCCAGCTCTACCTCATGGTCGGGCTCCAGGCGGCGCCGGCGTCGCTCGATGCGATCAGCTCGAGTGCCACGACGATGAGCGCGGACCGTCCCCTCGCGTTCGCGCCGGGGATGCCGGCGTATGTGCTCGACCTGTCCGTGCCGAGCGGCCCACGGATCGTCGGACGGTTTGAGATCCGGGCGTAAGGTGGTTCGCGCCTAGGCGAACATCGTGACGGACTCCTTGCGGAGTTCTTCCTCGCCGATGACCTTCTCGATGGCGCGGTCGAAGTCGGCGGAGGTCACGCTGTCGCGCTCCTCGCGGATCGCCCACATGCCGGCCTCCGTGCAGATCGCGCGGATGTCGGCACCGGTCGCTCCCTCGCAGCGGCTCGCGAGCGCCTCGAAGTCCACGGTCTCGCGGATCGCCATCCCCTTCGAGTGGATGCGGAAGATCTCGGCCCGGCCCAGATAGGTCGGGACCGGGATCTCGATGATCCGGTCGAACCGGCCGGGGCGGAGCAACGCGTCATCGAGGATGTCCGGGCGGTTCGTCGCCGCGATGATCTTGACGTTGGACAGCGGCTCGAAGCCGTCCATCTCGGCGAGCAGCTGCATCAGGGTGCGCTGGACCTCCCGGTCGCCGCTCGTGGCGACCTCGAGGCGCTTCGCGCCGATGGAATCGACCTCGTCGATGAAGATGATCGTCGGAGCCTTTTCGCGCGCGAGCTGGAACAGCTCGCGAACGAGCCGCGCGCCCTCGCCGATGTACTTCTGCACGAGCTCGCTGCCGACCAGCCGAACGAACGTCGCGTTCGTGTGGTGGGCGACCGCCTTCGCGATCATCGTCTTCCCCGTTCCCGGGGAACCGATGAGCAGGACGCCCTTCGGCGGGTCGACGCCGACCTTCTTGTACAGGTCGGAGCGGAGGAGCGGATACTCGACGGCCTCGCGGATCTCGCGGATCTGGTCGGCCAGGCCGCCGATGTCCCCGTAGGAGACCGTCGGCTTATCGACGATCTCGCTGGCGGTGACGAGCGGGTCGAGGGACGCGGGGAGCACGCCCATGACGGCAAGGGTCTGTTTGTTGAGCGCGACCCGGCTCCCGACCGTGATCTTCCCGTGCTCCACCGTCTCGGCGGAGTTGACGACGAAATCCGGGCCGGTCGATGACTTGACGATCACGCGGCCGTCCGTCAGGACGTCGCGAACGCTCCCGACGATGAGGGGTGGGTAGCGCAGCCGGTCGAGCTCGGTCTTGAGACGCTTGACCTCGCGCTGGAGGCGAAGGATCTCGGCCTCCATGTAGTGCCGCTCGCTCTCGACGCGCTTGATCGCCTCGGCGAGCTGAGTGTTCCGCAGCTCGAGGAAGTTCAGGCGGTCGAAGGCGTCGTGCGGCGGCGCGGCCGCATCCGGATCGCTCATGTTGGACCGAACCGATTCTCCCAAGCGGTTACCGGAGATTGACAAAGCGTGGGCCACTTATAAGCAGTCGTTCCAAACAGCTCCGGGGTAAGGTTTTTCGTGACGGACCGGGGCGTCGAAACGGCGCGAGCCTTCGCACCGGCCCACATCACGGGAATTTTCGCCCCCGAGCTGAAGGCGCGGGACCCGCGGGCGCGCGGTTCGATCGGTGCGGGCATCGTGCTCGAACTGGGCGCGATCGCCGCGGCGGAATTTCGACCGGGCCCGCGTCGTTCGGTCCGCGTCGAGAGCGATCTCGCGATGCCCCTCCCGATCAGCACGGACGTCGCGCGCCGGCTCGCCCCCCGGCGCGCCGGTGCGCTCACGGTCCGGCTCGGACACCAGCTCCCCGTCGGGCAGGGGTTCGGCATGAGCGCCGCCGGGGCCACGGCGACCGCCCTGGCGGTCGCGGCGATCGCCGGACGGTCGCGCCGCGAGGCGGTGGAAGTCGCGCATCTCGCCGACCTCTTCGGCGGCGGGGGGCTCGGGGGGGTGGCCGCGATCGAAGGGGGAGGCGGGCTCGAATTCCGTCGTCGCGGCGGCGTCCCGCCGTTCGGGGAGGTCGAGCACGTCCCGTTCCGCGGCTCGATCTTCGTCGGTATCACCGGGGATCCGCTGCTATCTCCTCCGCTGCTGGCGAGTCGTCGGTTCCTCGAGCGCGTCCGCGTCGCCAGCGAGGGACTGGACGAACTGTTGCGGCACCCGGAGCCGACTCCGTTCTTCTACCTCAGCGAACAATTCACCGACCGGCTCGGACTCGCGCCGCGACCGCTTCGGCGGCGACTCCGCGAGTTGAGGAAACGCGGCGCGTGGGCGGGCCAGGCCATGTTCGGCCGGAGCTTCTTCGCCCGTCCCAAGGGACCCGCGAGCCGGGCGGAGCTCGTCTCGTGGCTCGATCGCTCCGGCTTGCGGGTCGTCGAGCTCTCCCCCGCGCGACGCGGCCCCCACCTCCTACCGTCGAAGGCGGTTCCTCGGCGGCGGCGCTGACGATTGCGCGCGCAACACTTTTAATGGGACGCCCGTCTGGCCGCCGCCCATGACGCGCAAGCCGGCCCGAATGTACCGCAAGGTGGAGGGTCAAGTCTACACCCGCCGCGAGTACATGGGCGGCGTTCCGAACTGCCGGGTCACGCAGTTCGACACGGGGGACCTCAAGACGGATTTCCCGCTCCGGCTCTCGCTCGGCACCGAGGAAGCGGCCCAGGTGCGCGACATCGCCCTCGAAGCGGCGCGCATCAGCGCGGTACGGGTGATGGAAAAGACGTCGCTGAACCAGTACCACCTCAAGGTCCGTCGCTATCCGCATCAGATCCTCCGCGAACACAAGATGGCGATGGGCGCCGGCGCCGACCGTATCTCGGACGGGATGCGCGGGGCGTTCGGAAAGCCGGTGGGCCACGCAGTCCGCGCCGAGATCGGCAGCGAACTACTGACGGTCTACACGACCGAGGCGCATCTCGAGGATGCAAAGGAAGCGCTCCGGAAGGCGTCCCACAAATTGCCGTGCCCGACCCGCGTGATCGTGCACCGGCACGTCACTTCGTAGGCGGCGGCCGCACGACCAGCACCGGACACGGGGCGTGGGTCACCACGCCGGTCGAAACGCTGCCGAGCAGGATCCGCTTCGCCGTCGATAGGCCGCGCGAGCCGATCACGAGGAGATCGGTCGGGTGCTTGTCGAGGTGGTTGAGGATCTCGTCGACGACGACACCCTCGTAGGTGACGCCCGTGACCGCGGAGAGTCCGCTCTTCTGCGCCTTCTTCACCGCGGCCTCGGTGATCCCCCGGTACTGGGCGACCTGGCTCGGCGGAACGCCCGCGGGAACGAATGGCTCGGTGGAATTGATGTACACCGGGATGATCGGCGCCACGGCGACGACGACCAGTTCGGCCTTGTAGTGATGGACCAGGTCGATCGCGTACTCGAGCGCGGTTTCCCCGTTGGCCGATCCATCGATCGCGACGGCAATCTTTCTCAGGGACGGAGCGCTCATGGCACGATTCCCACGCTCGGAGCCTACAAGGGAGTTGCGTGCCGCCGGGGGAACCCGGTCGCCCTGAGGTAACCCCCGGTGCTCGGCGGGACGGGCGGAATCCTTTTTTACCGACTGGTGGCCTCTTGGCGCGGTTAGGTGTCCTCCGTGCCTCCGGTGTGCAGCAACTGCGGTGCGAACGACTTCGTCTGGGCGAACGATCTCAAGACCGGTGGCTCGTTGAGCGCCGGCACGCTCTCGCTCCGGCCGAAGGGGGAGCTCTCGTTGGGCACGCGGATCTGCAAGTCGTGCGGCCACGCCGATCTGTTCCTGAAAGATCCCTCGATCCTGAAGGCGCCGCACACGTGGCGCGCGGGGGAATTCGTTCCTATCCCCCCGACGACCTCCACCTCGCACCACCACGCGCACAAGGACGCGGAGACGCCCGCGGCAGCGCCCTCGCCGGCGCCCCCCGCCCCGATGCAGCCCGAAGCTCCTCCGGCGCCCGCCCCGTCGCTCACCCCACCGCCTCCTCCTCCTCCGCCCCCGCCGCCGGGTCCCGATTTCTCGAACGCCCCGCCGAGCAGCATGGACGCACCGCCCGCGGACCCGTCCGCCCCCACCGAGTCGAGCACGAAGCGGCCTCGCCGGAAGAAGGGAAAGGCGGCCGACACGCCCGAGGCGTCACCGTAGCCGGTCGAGGGCCCACCGGTCGGTGCCGACCGGCCGCGTCGAAGCCGGATCGTCGCGATGAGAACTGTGCTCGGGAATCTGCTAGCTCACGATGGAACGGAAAGATAGCGGGGCATGGATTTGAACCATGGATCTACGGGTTATGAGCCCGTCGGGATTTCAGGACGGCCGGTACGACCGGTCGCTTTCCTGACTACCCTACCCCGCTGCGGAGTCGCCCAGCAACCCTCGGTATAAGAGGCTTGGAGCGGACCGTTCTCGAGGGACCTCTCAGGTACGGCTCGGCGAGGGCAAGCCCGGTCATCGTGTTCGCATCGTGGAACTTTCCGGCACGAAGTTCACGGTAGGCGCGCTCCACGGGGACCTCGACGGTCTGCATGTCCTCGGTCACGTCGAGGTGGCGCCGGCCCGCTGTCACTCGCCGAGCCAAGAATACGCGACCCACGCTCATCATCCGGGCCGGCGAAGGATAGAACCAGCCGAGTTCGACGAGCGCGCGCCCGCGGTAGCCGGTCTCCTCTTCGAGCTCGCGACGGGCCGTCCGAACCGGCGGTTCTCCCGGCTCGATGCGGCCGCCCGGTAGTTCGAGCACGTACGCCGTCACGGCCGGGCGGTAGTTGCGCACGAAGAGGATCGACCCCGCCTCCGTCACGGCAACGACGATGGCGTAGCTCGGAGAATCGACTCGAAAACTCGTGAAAGTCGCTCCCCGGGGAGTCCGAAGGATGTCTTCGTGCGCCCGGACGTACGGGTTCTCGTAGACCACCCGAGTGGCCGTACGCTTCCATTTCGGCACGGCGAATTCCACCGCAGGGGCCGCCTTAACCCTGCGGGGACTCCGGCCCGGGATGACCGGGCCCGCGCCCACGGACCGACGCCGATTTGCGCGATATCGACCGACGGAGCGGGAGATCCGGGGACGGCACTTCTGGGCCGTTCCCGAGGGCGGCCTCTGTCTCTCCGTGTTCCTGGTCCTCACGGACCCGGTCGACCCGACCCGCGTCCTCCTGGGTCGTCCCAATCCCGCCGCGCCGTGGTCGAAATTGGGCAGTCTCGACCCGTCGCATGCCACCTCCCTCGGCGACCGCTGGATCCTCCCGGCGTCGCATCTCGTGGAGTGGGAATCCCCGACCCGCGCGGCCGCGCGGATAGCGGCGGAACAGCTGGGCCGGTCGGACCTCGCGCTCCGCGGCCCCGAGGTGTACTCGGAGTTCTACTCGTCCGTGATCGACCCCGAATCCGGTCCCCACTGGGATTTTCACTTCGTGTTCCGCGGAGAATGGACGCCCGCCCCGCGCTCGTCCGCGTGGAAGGAACTCGTGCTCCGTCGGACCGACGAATTGCGCCGGGCGGAGATCGGCCGTGGTCACGCCGACGTGCTGGCGCTCGCCGGAATGACGGTCCGCGAGTGAGGCCAGCGCCCCCGCGACGGGGGACTCCCCCTCGATCGTGGACCGAGGGG
>Ga0070761_10002603_pt1 | contig 11021 bp, 10 predicted proteins | sample HubBroMetageREF1_FD_66724 | JGI IMG/M metagenome (GOLD analysis project Ga0070761, IMG submission 66724) | Reference soil microbial communities from the Hubbard Brook experimental Forest, New Hampshire, USA - Hubbard Brook CCASE Soil... | ecosystem: Environmental > Terrestrial > Soil >...
AATATCTGCGTGCTAGCGCGGGAAGGAATGCCGCGAAACTTGGAGGATTTCGATGGATTTGCGATTAGGCCGAAGCCGACGGTCGAGCAGATGTCGTTTCCGGACGGAAGGTTTGAATCTAACCGACAACGTGCTCGCTGTGCGTCGCGGGTACCGCCTCACAAATGGATTGGCCGGTTTTCTCAGCGCTCGGTTAGGTCATGTGCGCAAGGCGGGCGAGCCGGCGAGACCGCCGAAGGATTTGAGCCCCCTCCAGTCCGTTTGGTTTCGCGCTTCGCGCGGCGCACGCGCAAACGTGCAACCCAACGGCGACCGTGGGCTCAAAGGACGCGGGTTCGTTGTGGTCTTCCAGCCAATTGTCCAAGCCTTCCAGAAATGCCTGGGTACGCTCCCTGATCAATTGACGCCAAAGCGGGACATATTTTTTTGGCAAGTGTCGTACGCGGACTGTGCGATTCACTTCCCTAAGATCGGGTGAGGTAACGCGAGAATTCTTCAACGCGGCCGCCAGAATCTCTGGCACGACCACGGCGGTGCGAACGAGTACTAACTCCCTTGCACTGAAGAGAGCCGCACGCATACTAGTTGCGAGTACGAAGAGCCCCTTTTCATTTCGCTGGATAATCCCGTTTGCACATAGAGACGCAAGGGTCTTAAGACAGGCTTTAGCCCCGCAGCGGGCGGAAATCAGTTCCTTCATGGCCGCCTCACTTAAGGGCATCGGCTCCCCCTCTTCGTCAGCGTACTGCGACTCACGATGCCAATCCGCGACTACGTTTGCCGCAACCTCCCGGATATCTTGATACCAGCCGCGTACGGCCAGCACTTGTCTTTGCGACTTCGCCGTATCTCGCTCTTTCACTCTCTTCGAGTTCTCTCGTAAGAGTTTCAGTACGTGCGACCGTGTTAGGCCAGCCTTCAACAGAAAATTAACTGTCTCATTCAAAAGCAACTCAAGAGCGACCGTCGATCGGTGATTAGGGCCTTTAGCGCTTGCTCCGCGCTGCATTTGTGTCGCGCTCATTTTTCTTTTCCTTCCTCACAGTTTCTTCCAGCGTGAGTCCAAGCAACTCGAAGCGAACGCCAGTTTCACCGTCTTCCACGGGCCCCCAGCGTGAACTCGAGAGTTCATCATTGAGCCAAGAAAACATTTGCTCGACCCGTTCTCTAAGCATCTTCCGCAATAGCGGAACGTCACTCACGCGAACAGGTTGGCTCTGCGCTTTACGCCATATGGCCTTGCTTTGAGCTAACGGACCGACACGCAGCAGCGCCTTCAAGGCGCCACGCAGGTGTGTAGATGCGGCCTGATCCTCTGCCGCAGGCATGAACAATTGCGCCGTCGAGTTTCCTCCCACCCAACGCAACTTTCCATTGGGACGTGAAATCACAAGATTGACTCGCAAAAGCTCGTCAACTATCAACCTCGCCGACACCCCGGGCGCATAATGTTCCACAAGGGTATGCACGCAGCGCTCTTTGGAGTGCTTGTCGCCAATGGGAAGATCCCGGGGACCTTTTCGCGTGGAATATTGCGGATCGGATAGCCAACCGTCCGTAACACGCCTAATTGGGTTTCGGCGACCTTCCGGAATGGTTAGAGCCAAAGCCTGATTCTTCAATATTCGCGAGACGAGATGGCGATCGAGACCCGTCTTTACAGATATCTGCGAAACATTCGGTTGCTCACCCCAGCCTCGGCGTACGTCTTTGGCTGTTTCGCGAACATAGGCAGCACGTAGCAGCCTCTCAGCTACTTGACTCGGAATGCCCTGTTCGATGAACGACTCCGCAAGCTCTTCAAATGCAACCTTGGCAATCCAGAGGGCCTTCGTTCGTGAGTGTTGGCCTGCAGTTCGGATGGAAACCGACCGCTCGCCGACGCCCGCTTTGCGCCAGTCATCGGGCACCAAAGTCTTCCGGTTAGTCATAAGGCGCAAGTTTGGCATCTGACTACGTCTGTGATTTCAGAATCGATCGTCGCGAACTCGCACCGAACGCATTCTCTGCGTGCTGGCACCTACCCAAAGGATCAAAAACGCCTACTACTTTGGTGTAAATTCACCAAACGATTACACCCCCGATAGCAGAACATCAAGGCCCACGGGGGGCGGATTCATAGAGATTCAGGTTCTTTCGCCCGGCTCAAATAGCCGTCGATGCTCGAGGATCGCGTAACGGTCGGTCATGCCAGCGATGTAATCGGCCACGGCGCGTGCGCGGCCGGGAATGCCGTGCGCCGCTTCTGCGTTCGCCGCGACATCGCGATGTTCCCCGGGCATCAGGTTGATGTCCTTCAAGAAGGCTTCAAAGAGCTGCTGCAGCACCCGTCGCGCCTTCGAGGTCATACGCAAGACCTTGAAGTGCCGGTAGACGTGCTCGCGCAGGAATTCCTTAAGTTCCAGGTGCTCTTCCAGGCAGCCCTCGCTCAGCATCGCCAGTGGTTTAGCCTGCGCGCGCACCTCGTCGATGGAGTGCGGACGGACCTCCGCCAGTCGCGCCTGCGTCGTGCGGATGAAGTCCACGACGATGTAATTGATCATGCGGCGGATGATCTCGTGGACCAGCACGCGCTCGTTCAGACTGGGATGCAGCGCCACCACCGCGTCGTACTGCCGACGAAACATGCGCACCTCGCGCAGCGCCGTCAGATCCAGCAGCTGCGCCCGGATACCATCATCAACGTCGTGGTTGTTGTAGGCGATCTCGTCCGCCAGGTTGGCAATCTGCGCTTCCAGGCCCGGTTGAAGCCGCTTGACGAACCGCTCACCGAGCTCACCGAGCTCGCGTGCGTTGCGCAGTGAGCAGTGCTTCAGTATGCCCTCGCGGCATTCGAACGTGAGGTTCAGCCCGCGGAAATCCGCATAACGCTCCTCGAGTTCATCCACCACGCGCAGCGATTGCAGGTTGTGCTCGAAGCCACCGTATTCGCGCATGCACTCGTTGAGCGCATCCTGCCCGGCATGCCCGAACGGGGTGTGCCCGAGATCATGAGCCAGGCAGATCGCCTCGGTGAGCGCCTCGTTCAGGCCGAGCGCGAGTGCCACCGAACGCGCGATTTGCGCGACCTCAATCGAGTGGGTCACCCGGGTACGGTAGAGATCACCTTCGTGATTGACGAACACCTGGGTTTTGTACACCAGCCGTCGGAATGCGTTCGAATGGATGATGCGATCGCGATCGCGCTGGAACTCGCCGCGAAACTGCGGTTTGGGCTCGGGGTAGCGACGGCCACGCGAAGCTTCATCGTGCGCTGCGTACGCCGCCAATATCTGCCCGCGGGCAACGGTGTCATTCACTGCGCTCACCCAAAGTGCGCAGCCAGGGTGCGCGTCAGCGCCGCCGGCGCGTAGTCGGCGCTCACGAAGGCCTCACCGAGCCGGCGCAGCAGCACCAGGCGCAGCCGCCCGCCGAGCACTTTCTTGTCGATGCGCATGTGCTCGAGAGCCGCCTCGGGGGTCACCGTACCGATGTGCAGCGGCAGACCGGCGCGTTCCACCAGGCGGCTGATACGCGCCGCCTCGGCGCGCGGCAGCAGCCCGCATTCAACTGACATGTCCGCGGCCATGACGAGGCCGGCACCGACCGCCTCGCCGTGCAGCCATTCGCGGTAGCCGGTCGCCGACTCGATCGCGTGCCCGAAAGTGTGACCGAGGTTGAGCAGGGCGCGCTCGCCCTGCTCGCGCTCGTCGCGGCCGACGACGGCCGCCTTGATCTCACAGGAGCGGCGCACGACCTGGGCGAGTGCGGCCGGCTCGCCTGCGAGCAGCTCATCGAGGTGCGTCTCCAGCCATGCGAACAGTGAGGCATCGCTGATGAGCGCGTACTTGATGATCTCGGCGATGCCGGCGCGCAGCTCGCGTGCGGGGAGAGTGGCGAGTACCCTGGTGTCGCTCACCACCAGCACCGGCTGATGGAAGGCGCCGATCAGATTCTTGCCGCCGACGTGATTGACACCGGTTTTCCCGCCCACCGCCGAATCGACTTGCGCCAGCAGCGTGGTCGGTACCTGCACGAAGGCGACGCCGCGCTGGTAGCAGGCGGCGGCGAAGCCTGCAAGATCACCCACGACGCCACCGCCGAGCGCCACGAGCGCGCAATCGCGCGCAAAGCGGTTGGCCACCAGCACGTCGATGACCCGCGCGACGTTGGCAAGGGTCTTGTGCGCTTCACCGTCCGGCAGGATGACTTCGACCGTGCGCCGCCCAGCGAGAGCGCGCGCTAATTGCGCCAGATAGAGCGGCGCCACGGTGGTATTACTGACGATGAGCAGGTCGCGAGCCGCCAGCTGCTCACGCCACAGCCGCGACTCGTCGATGAGGCCGGCGCCGATCAGGATCGGATAGCTGCGCGCGCCGAGTTCGACATTGAGAGTATCCAAATGGGCCGCGCCGCGCCGGAAAGTGCCGCCGCCGCACCGCGTGGCCTCAGTATACGTGAGGGTCGCGCCGGGCCGCGGCGAGTTCCGCCAGCACCTGCTCGGCGACGCTGTTGACCCGCCGGCCATCGGTGGAGACGACCACGTCGGCGATCTCCGCATATAGCGGCGCGCGTGCATCCATCAGCTGGCCGAGCCGCAGCGCCTGGTCGCCGGCGGCCAGCAGCGGCCGATGCCGGCCGTGGCGCACACGATCGGCCTGCTGGGCCACGGAGGTCTTGAGGTAGACCACCCGGCCGCGCTCGGCCAGGTAGCGGCGGTTTTCCGGCAGCAGGACGGCGCCGCCGCCGGTCGCGAGGACGATCCCCTCCAGTGCGGTCAGCGCCTCCAGCGCCTCGCGTTCGCGCTGGCGGAAGCCGGCCTCGCCCTCTTTCTCGAAGATGTAGGGGATATCGACGCCGGTGCGCCGTTCGATCTCGGCGTCACTGTCGTGGAAGGCCAGTCCCAGCGCGCGCGCGACCTGCCTGCCGACGGCGGTCTTGCCCGAGCCCATCGGACCGATGAGAAAAACGCTGCTTTTGCCGAGCATGCCTCGGCAGAGCATACCCAAAAACGCAGCGGCCGCCCGCAGGCGGCCGTCGCGTCGTCCTTACAAGCAAGCGCGTCAGTTATAGACGTTCAGGCCCTCACGCACGATCTTCGGGGTAATGAAGATCATGAGCTCGTCCTTGTTGTCCTCGTGATTGGTGGTCTTGAACAGGTGGCCGAGCACCGGGATGTCACCCAGGTACGGCACCTTGGTGTCGATCTCGCTCTGCGTGGTCGAGAGGATGCCGCCCAGCACCACCGTCTGACCGTCGTTGACCAGTACCTGGGTCGCGATCTCGCGCGTGTCGATCGAGGGCACGTTCACGCCGCCCGAGGCCACCACTACGGTGCCGACCGCATCGTCACGCACATCGAGGTCGAGAATGATGCGGCTGTCCGGGGTGATCTGCGGCGTGACTTTGAGCGAGAGCACCGCCTTCTTGAACTGAATGGTGGTCGCGCCGCTCGAGGCCGACTGCTGGTAGGGAATTTCCACGCCCTGCTCGATGGTCGCCTCTTTCTGGTTGGCCGTGACCACGCGCGGCGAGGCGATGATGTTGGCCTGCGTCTCCGCCTGTGCGGCATCGAGCTCCAGATCGACGATGAAGTTGCTGCCGAGAATGCCCAGCGCGATCGAGCCGGCCGGGCTGCTCACCGGCAGGTTGACGTTGTAGCGGTTGGGCGCGTTGGTCCCGGTGGGCGCAGCCGTAGTGATCGGCGTGGCGTTGCCCGCGGTCATGATCTGATCGGTGCCGGCGGCGGTGCCGGTGGTGGTCACCAGTCCGTTGGCGCCGTTCTTCTGCACGTTCGTGAAGCCGAACACCGCACCCAGCTGACGCTGGAAGTCGTTGTTGACGATGACGATGCGTGCCTCGATCTGCACCTGGCGCACCGGGATGTCCAGCGTCGCCACCAGGCGGCGGATATCGGCGAGCCGGTCGGAGGTGTCCTGCAGCAGCAGGGTGTTGGTGCGCTCATCGACCGCCACGCTGCCGCGCGAGGACAGCAGCGAGTTGTTGCCGGTCTTGATCAGCGCCGCCATGTCCTGCGCCTTGGCGTAGTTCACCTGCAGGTACTCGGAGCGCAGCGGCGCCAGCTCCTGCACGTCTTTGTGCGCGGCCAGCTCAGCCTTCTCGTGCGCGGCAAGTTCGGTCTGCGGCGCGACGATGATGACGTTGTCCTGGCGACGCTTGTCGAGGCCCTTGGTGCGCAGCACGATGTCGAGCGCCTGATCCCACGGCACGTTCTGCAGGCGCAGCGTGACGTTGCCGGTGACCGAGTCGCTGACCACGATGTTCTGCCCGCTGGCGTCGGCGAGCAGCTGCAGCACGGCGCGGGTCTCGATGTCCTGGAAGTTGAGGGTCAGACGCTCACCGGTGTACACCGGCTTTTCGTCCGCGGCGTTGGCCGCATGGCGCTTGGGCGCCACCTCGATCACGTACTGGTCGTCCGACTGGTAGGCGAGCTGCTCGAAGTCGCCGGTCGCGGAGATGGTGATGCGCGAGCCGTTGCCGACCCGCGCCACATCGAAGCCATTCACCGGCGTGCCGTAGTCGGTGGCGTCGTAGCGACGCGCCAGGTTGGCGGGCACCGCGGCGTCGTTGAAGTCGACCACGATCTGGTTGCCGAGCTGATGCAGGTTGATGTGGGTGTGCGGATCGGACAGTTTGACGATCACGCGACCGGCGCCATCGGCGCTGCGACGGAAGTCGATGGCGCGCAGCTCGCGCACCCCGCTCATGCCACCGCCGGCCGGCGCGCTGTTGGACGCCGGCACACTGGCGTTGGCGGCGCTGCCGCCACCCAGCACGACGATGACGTTGTTGCCATCGACGCGCGTGTCGTACGGCACCAGCTTGTCGAGGTTCAGCACCAGGCGCGTGCGGTCCTTGGTCTCCGCGGCGACGATGGTGTCGAGGCCGCCGTTGTGCACGTCGATGCGGCGCGAAGGCAGCGCCAGCGTGGTGTTGAGCAGGTCGAAGGAGATGCGTGCCGGATTGTCCACCGTGAACGACAGCGGCTGCTGCGGCGGTGCCGACAGGCGCATGGTGAGCTGCAGCTGCTGGTTAGGCAGGGGCTGCACGTCAATGGCCTGCAGTGCAGGCTGGTCCGCGGCGCGCGCCGGCGCTCCCGGCAGCATGCCCAGGGCTGCTGCGAGCAGTAGGCCGGTCACCATGCCGAGGAGACGATTCATCAGGCTAGACGCGTGCATTTATTGAAACTCCCTGCTGGACCTTTACTCGTTCAGGCCAAGCGCGGCGGGCCGCTCCATGTACCCGCCGAGACTGTCCGGAACGATTTCGACAAGAGTGATCTTGGAGGGCGTGATGTCGGTGATGCGCCCTTCCGCCTGTCCCATGTAATTGCCGGTGGTGACGCGATGCACCAGGTGGTCCTTGGTCTCCACCAGGCCAAACATCTGCCCGCCGAGGCGCAGCGTGCCGACCATCTTCAAAGTGTCGAGCGAGTACTGCTCGAGGAACTCGCGGTTGCGCTTCTGATCCGGGCGCACCCCGGCGAGCCCCGCGCCCGAACCCGGGCTGCTGGGCATGAACGGCGAGCGCAGATCCGCGGCTGCGTATACGAAGGTCTCGTACGGCTTGATCTCCGGCAGCGGCTCGACGCGTCCGCCGGGCTCGCGCTTGGTCTCATCGACAAAGCGCTGCATCTCGTCGTCGGCGCTCGAGCAGGCGCTCAGCAGCGCGTAGCTGCACGCCAGCAGCGCACACAGCAGTCGCAAACCGGGCCGGGAGCGTAGGTGATTCATGAGTGAGTACCGCATTCGCAAGCTGTTACCGTCTATTGCGCCGCCGCGGGCTTGGCGCGGTGCGTGACATCCTTCTTCTTGTCGGCTTCCGCCGCAGCAGCAGAGATCTCATCCTCGTCCATATAGCGATAAGTCTTGGCCGTCAGCTCCAGCGACAACTGGTCGTAGGCGTCCTTGTTGTCGGGCTTGATGTCGATATCGTCGAGCGTAACGATGCGCGGCAGCGCCGCGATGCCGCTCACGAACTCACCGAACTGGTGATAGCTGCCGGTCAGCCGGATCTTGATCGGCTGCTCGGCGTAGAAGTCCTTCTTCTGCTCCGCCTCGGGCTGGAACAGTTTTTCCTGCAGGCCGGCGGCCAGGCCGGTCTGCGAGATGTCCACCAGCAGGCTCGGCACCTCGGTCTTGCCCGGCAGCTGGCGCAGCAGCGCGCCGAAGGAGCGCTCGATGTCCTTCAACTGCTGCTTATAGAGCTCGAGATTGACCGCCTTGGAGTGCTTGTCCTTGAACTCCTGGCGCAGTTTGCCTTCCTCGTCCTGACGGCGCTGCAGCTCGGGGCGCTGACCGTTCCACACCAGGAACCAGATGCCGGCGAGGGATACCGCCACGAAAGCGAGCAGCACGGCACCGCCGAGCACCGGCAGTGGCCAGCGACCCGGATCGCGCGGATCAAGTGTCCGCAGCTCTTCGAGCAGGTTCATTGCTGCGCTCCCGGGCCGCCGATGCTGGCCTTGCGGATCTTGCCCTTGACCGCACGCGGCGAATTGCCGTCGTCCGCGCCGGGCGTCGGCACTTCCTGGGCAGTGAGCACGAAAGTGGAACCGGGGCCGGTGCCCTTGCCGGTCTGCACCACCTGCAGCTCGGGGTTGCGCAGCCACTGTGAGCCATCGAGGTTGCGCATGAACGACGAGACGCGCGTGCTCGACTGCGCCACGCCCTCGAACTTGAGCGCCTTGCCGGTCTGTTTGATCGAAGTCAGGTACACGCCCTCGGGCATGGTGCGCACGATCTCATCGAACACGTGCACGATCTCGGGGCGCGAGCGCTGCAGCTTCTCGATGATTTCCATGCGCGCGATGTACTTCTGTTTCTGGCTCTCGAGGTCGTTGATCTCCTCGATCTGCTTATCGAGCGTCTTGATCTCGGTGCGCAGCTGGGTGTTGCGGTGCTCCTGACCCTCGATCATCGAGCCGTACAGCAGGTAGGCGGCGAACGAGGTCACGATGCCGGCGCCGGCAGCCGCGACCAGCGCCACCATGAAGGCCAGCTTGCGTTCTTTGCGTTTGCGTTCCCGGTGGGGAAGCAGGTTTATACGCGGCATATCAGTCGAAACTCCGCAGGGCGAGCCCACAGGCAGTGAGCAGCGCCGTGGCATCGCGTTGCACGGCCTGCGCCTTGGCGCGCGAGGACAGTTTCATCTGGCCGAGCGGGTCGCCCTTTTCGGCGGAAATACCCACGCGGCTGGAAATGACTTCGGCGACGCCGGGGATGTTGGCGCAGCCGCCGCACACCAGGATCTTCTCCGGCTGCTCGCGCCCGGAGCCGGACGCCAGGTAGAACTGCAGCGAGCGACTCACCTGCTGCGTCATGTCGTCGATGAACGGGTCGAGCACTTCCGACTGGTAGTTGCCCGGCAGGCCGCCTTCTTTCTTGGCGCGGCCGGCCTCTTCCATCGCCAGTCCGTAGGTGCGCATGATCTCTTCGGTGAGCCCCTGCCCGCCGAAAGCGAAGTCGCGCGTGTACACCACTTTCAGATTGCGCAGCACGCTGAAGGTGGTGCTGCTCGCGCCGAAGTCGACCACTGCGATGGTGCGATCGATGCCGCCGTCGGGCATCTGATGCGTCATCAGTTTGCAGGCGTTCTCGAGCGCGAACGCTTCGACGTCGACGATGCGCGCCGACAGGCCCGCGGCCTTGACCGCTGCCTGGCGCTGCTCGACGTTCTCGGTGCGCGTGGCCACCAGCAGCACGTCGTTGCTGTCCGGGTCCTTCTCGTTCGGACCCAGCGTCTCGAAATCGTAACTGACCTCATCCATCGGGAAGGGGATGTACTGGTCGGCCTGCATCTCCACCTGCGCCTCGAGATCGCCGCTGCGCAGGCTGCGCGGCATCTGGATCACTTTGGTGATCGCGGCGTCACCGGAGATCGCGACCGCCACCTCGCTACTCTTCGCGCCGGCGCGCTTGACCGCGCGGCGGATCGCCTCGCCCACCGCCTCCGCATCCACGATCGCCTTCTCGTTGATCGCATTCTGCGGTGTCGGCTCCGCGGCATAGGCTTCGACCCGGTACTGCCCCCCCGCCATCGCGAGCTCTATGAGCTTCACCGATGAGGTCGTTATGTCAAGTCCTAGCAGGGGGCGATATTTGCGCTGCAGAAGGAACATTTTTATTTCCTTTTCAGGAAGTTACGCCTGAAAATGACCGCCCTATATCAAAATCCGAGACACTATATATCAGCGCAAAGTCAAATTGAACGTGAGGAGCCTCACGGAACCGAGCGCCCAAGCTCCGGCCGCAGCCCGGAGTGCTTAGAGCGTCACGCGCAGCGCCTGCTGCGCCTGGGATCAACGAGTGCCGTTTCGTTCTGTCCAAGCGTTCTGGGGACGTGGGCCGCCACCGCGGGGGATACAGCCGGCTGCAACGCGGGATTAGTCGGCCGACGCTGCACCTCCGCGAGCGCGTGGCTCAGGGGATCAGAGTGCGTTAACGTTCGGACCGGCAACCCCGCTGTCATAGGCACGTGTGTCCCGTAGACCGGAGGCTTTGCGTCCCCACCTTTCGGTGAGTTTGCCAAAAAGTCGGCGGCTACTATGCATAGCCCCCGAAGCGAGCGCAAGCAGAGGAAGTTGGTTTCTGTGAAATGGAATTACTTTCGCGTCCTGAGCATCATCGTAGGCAGTGTGATGCTGATCACACTTCTCGGCGCGTACGCGCTGGCCTGCAGTTACGTTTACTTAGTACCAACGCTGCCGTCGGTGGAAGCGATGCGCAACGTCGAACTGCAGGTGCCGTTGCGCGTCTACACGCGCAGCGGCGAGCTGATCGCGCAGATCGGTGAGCAGCGGCGCATCCCGGTCACCTACGAGCAGATTCCCGAGTTGGTCAAACACGCCTTCCTCGCTGCCGAGGACGAGCGCTTCTTCGAGCATCACGGCATCGATTATTTCGGCGTGGTGCGCGCCGTCCTGGTGGACGTGGTGTCCGGCGACAAGACGCAGGGCGCCAGCACCATCACCATGCAGGCCGCGCGCAACATGTTCCTCACGCTCGACAAGACTGCGCGCC
>Ga0070761_10002606_pt1 | contig 11014 bp, 13 predicted proteins | sample HubBroMetageREF1_FD_66724 | JGI IMG/M metagenome (GOLD analysis project Ga0070761, IMG submission 66724) | Reference soil microbial communities from the Hubbard Brook experimental Forest, New Hampshire, USA - Hubbard Brook CCASE Soil... | ecosystem: Environmental > Terrestrial > Soil >...
TCGATGCCGCCCGCAAACTGCCAGTCCGAATCCAGCTTGTAAAACGCCTCATAGCGGAATAGCGCCTCCCCGATCTCTTGTCCGCTATCGTTAGGCGCGGTCTGCGGATAGCCGATGAAATCCGCCTCCAGGAACCCGCGCTGCGTAAAGCTTTGCCCGAACGCCGCAGCGCTCAGCACCATAACCCATAACCCAGCACCCAGCACCCGCCCTGTCACATCTGCCGCCGCAACGCCTGCACGGTAAAATCGTCGTCCTTCACGGGCGCGTTGTAGCGCACGTTCTCCAGCTTCAGAATCGTGCGGCTTTTGCGGCCCAAGTCGGTCATTTCCAGCAGGCGCGCCGTCCAGATTCCCTGCAGGTTCTGGATATCTCTCTCCACCAGGCGGCGCACCAGCTTGTCTTTCACGTAGTTCTCATACTGCACCGGAACGTAGTTATCCTTGCGAATCCAGACGCGCGAAGAAGTGTATTGCGAACTCTTGCCCTCTTTGGGTTTCGATTCGATGCGCCAGCACGGCGCGCCATCGATGGATTCCTCGCCCTGCAGGCTGAAATCGAACTGGTCGACGTCGCGCTCCTCCAGGTCTTCAAAACTGAAATCCGTGCCGAAGAAGCGCGTGGAACGATCCTGCTGCGCGATGCGGCGGTCGCGGCCGATGGCCGGCGTCCACATCCACTGATCCGACGAGCGATCCGGATGGTTCACCACCAGCAACGCTACGCCCTTCACCTCGGGCGGCTCGGTGAACCGGATGATGGCCTTGCTTGCGCCGTAGGATCCTAGCCGGTCCGATTGCCAGCGTTTCTTGGTTACCTTGTTGCTGGGACTGATGACTTCGAGGGAGCCTTCGTAGCGCTGGGAGTCGGCTTGGCCGCGGCGCTGGGATTCCGCGACAATTTGGCGCGCGTCTTCGGCTGGGAGCGCACAGGACAGCAAAAAGAGGCCGGCCAAAAGCCGACCTGCAGCCAATATTGGCTGCCCCACAAGAGACTTACTCATACTCCAGGGCCTCCACTAACGAACTCCGTACCGCGCTCTCGGCGGGAAATAGCGCGGCGCCGAACGCCGCCCCCAGAATCACCGGCACCAGCAGACCCACAATCCCAAACGGAAATGTGTAATCGAGCGCGATCCCCGCGAAACTTTGCCGCACGATGGTTAGTTGGTAGTACAGATTCACGGCGCCCGCCGCCACGCCTAGCGTCAAGCCGATGATGCCGATCGCCAGCGCTTCCATCCAGATGGTGTGGCGGATTTGGTTTCGCAATCCGCCCACCGCGCGCAGCACACCGAGTTCCCGCCGCCGGTCCGCGATGGAAACCGTCAGCGTGTTGACGATGCCCAGAATGGCCACCAGCACCGCTACGAACAGTTGCAGGTAAGTCATGCCGAACCATTGGTCGGTTACTTTCAACACCCAGCTACGCACCTCCTTGTTCGAGAGCACGAAGAGACGCCGTTCGTGTACGAAACGTTCCAGAATGTGGGCCTTCACATGCGCGGCCACTGCGCCCGGCGCGAGATAAACACGGAATACGTCCACCGCGTCGTCTTTCCACAGCCGCCGGTACAGCGCGCGTTCGATGAAAATCGTACCCAACTGATTCGAGAAATCCTCCAGAATGCCGGCGATGGGCAGCCGCAGCACGCCCGCCGGCGACGCGATCTCAAGCGTCTCGCCCAGCTTCAGCTTATCCAACTGCGCGAAGTTGTCTGCGATGATGAGCCCCTTCTGTGCGGCTGTGGCGCGATACATGCCATCGAAATCGCCCGCGGTGACCTTTTGCCCCCGCGTGCGCCGCGCGATGCTCTCGGAATCGATGGCTACCAGCATCACCGGCTTTCCCCGGAAATTGATGCGCACGATGCGTACGGGCTGCACTTCCGCGATGCCAGGAATCTGCCGCAATCCATCGGTCATATTGTCCGGGAAGCGATAGGTGCGCGCGGAGATCACTTCCGAGGGGGTGACGAAGAAATCCGGGCTCATGGTGGTGTCCATCCATTCGGTGATCTCCCTATAGCTGGCGCGTGCCATGCCGCCCAACGCGATCACCAGCGCCAGCGACAGCATCAGCGCCGCCACCGTAGCGGACGTGCGCCGCGGCGATTGAATCAAGCTGTCGGCCGCCAGCGCCCCCTCCACCGGCCGCGCCCACTTGAGCGGCCCGCGCAGCACTTTCGAAAGGAACAGCGAAAGCGCCGGCGTAAGCAGCAGCATCGCGATCACCGCCAAGAAATAGCCGGCGTAGAAAGCTACCACAGAGCGCCCGAACACAATGCAGCCCGCCGCGACGGCAATGGCCGCCAGCGCCGCCGTGCGCCTTCTGCGGTTCTCGCCAGCCGAAAGCACCTGATACTGACCCTTCTGCAAAGCCTTTACCGGGTCCACACGCGCTGCGCTGCGGGCCGGCAGAAACGCTGCGACCATGCTGGTGACCACGCCCACCGCGGCCGCCGTCACCAGCAGCCAGGGCCGCACCAGCATGTGGTCCGCATTCGCCGAAGCACCCATCACGCCTTCCATGAACGCGTTGGTGCTGGCCGTCAGCCCTTGCGCCATCAACAGGCCGAATCCGATCCCCACGGCCGAGCCGGCCAGTCCGGCCACCGCGCTTTCGCCCAAGAACAGCGACCGGATCTGGCCGCGCGTGGCCCCCAGTGCGCGCAAGATTCCGATCTCCGCCCGCCGCTGCGTGACCGCGATGGCGAACGAGTTATAGATGATAAACGTGCCGATGAACAGCGCGAACAGGCTGGCGATGTTCATGGTCATGCTATACACGCTCATCAACGATTCGAAGTGCTGCCCGCGGCCTGATGGCGGGTCCACTTCGAATCCCGGCCCCAACAGCTTGCGTAGCGCAGCCTGCCCTTGCTCCAGCGTGACGCCGTCTTTCAGCCCGATGTCGATGCGGTCGAAGCGCCGCCCCATGCCGAAGAATTTCTGCGCGGCGTAAATATCCATGATCGCCAGGTTGCCGCCGAAGGCCGAGGTCATCCCGCCCGATCGCAGAATGCCGCGCACGGTGAACTGCTTATCGCCGTCCATGGTTTTCATGGCGATTTTGCCGCCGCTCGAGATGCCGTTGCGTGCCGCGAAATCGCGCGTCAGGATCAGCGAATCCGGTTGCGCCAGAAAGACCAGCGGATCGTCCATGACATCTTCGTCGCCGCCTTCCAGATCGTAATCGCGCAGGCTGCGGTCGCCGGTCATATCCACGGCCAGAATCAGCAACTTGCCCTGGCCCTTGATGCCGCTATCGACCACCTGTTCGATCACCGGCGCCGCCGCGCGCACATCGGGATCGCTTTCGACGCGCTCCAGCACCTCCTCCGCAAAACCGCCGTCGCCCGCCGAGACTTGAAGCTGCGTCTTGCCCGCGATGTGCTCGACGGTTCGGTTGAAGGCTTCCAGCACGCTCTGGTTGGCCGTGTACATCCCCACCAGCAGGGCAACTCCTAGCACGATTCCGCCAATGGTCAGCACCCAGCGGACCAGGTGTTTGCGCGCGTAAGGCCAACTGATCAGCCGCAGCAGGATCATCGGCGCACATCTCCCGCGATGCGCCCGTCGCGCAGAGTGACCATGCGCGAGCAGCTTTCGGCGACGCCGGTATCGTGCGTGACGATCAGAACCGTGGCTCCCAACCGCTCATGCAGATCGCGAATCAGCTTCAGGATTTCCACGCCGGTGTGGCTGTCCAGGTTTCCGGTCGGCTCATCGGCCAGCAGAATCGGCGGATCGAATGCCAGCGCCCGCGCGATGGCCACCCGCTGCCGCTCACCGCCGGAAAGCTCGTCGGGCAAGTGATCGAGGCGATGGCCGAGCTGCACCAGGTCCAAAAGCTCGCGCGCGCGGGCAGTGGTTTGCCGCTTCGGCAGACCTTTCAGGTGCAAGGGCAGCGCGACGTTTTCCATGCAGCTCAAGCTGGGCAGCAGGTTGAAGAACTGAAAGATGAAGCCGATCTTGTCGCGGCGCAAGCGCGTCAGGTCGTCGTCGGAGAGGCTCGCGATATTCCGTCCATCGATGCGAATCTCGCCCGCGCTGGGCCGGTCGAGGCCGCCGATCAAATTCAGCAGCGTGGATTTGCCCGACCCCGATGGACCCACGATGGATAGCATCTCACCGCGCGCCACCTGCAGGTCGATCTGTTCCAATGCAGTGACCTGCCGCTTGCCGTCGAAGCTCTTGGACACACAGTTAACTGAAATCACCCAATTCAGCGTATCAAAGGTGCGTGAAACCAATATACTTGATGCATGCGTCTCCCCGGCTTTCCCGGAATCGCGACCTCCCTTGGGCTATTCGCCGTCGTGTGGCTGATCGTCTGGCTGCGGACGAAGTCTCCCGCCAACTTCGAGCCTGGAGGGGCGGAGGGCGAGTTTGGGAAGGGACTGCTTCCTATCTACCTGGACATCACTAAACTGATCCTCGGGATAGCGGCCGGCTCAATTGTGCTGCTGGTGGGTTCCTCGAATCTGGTGCAACAGTCCAGCGGCCGCTCCCTGAGATCCTTCGCATCGCCGATGTTTATGGTGGCCATGAGCATCATCTATGGGGTGCTCTTCATGACATTCCTGGTGATCCGTTACGAGCACTATCGGCACAACCCGGCTGCGGATTCCTACAGCCGGTTCAAATACTCGGGGAACCGGGCGCTGGGGTTCAGCGCTCTCGCCTGCTTCTGTATCGGTTACGCGTGGCTGGTGGTGGATGCGACCAGGTGAGGGCTTGCGTGGCACTGACGAACGAATGATCCGGCTGGCGTGCAGTCGCTCAACTCGTCGCCCGCTTCACGATTCGCGCGATCGCGTCTAAGAAAGGAAATGACGTAGTCAGATCGGGCCGGTTCAGATCGTAACCTGTTTCGGCGACGTGATCGGCGTCCCACGGATCCTCGGCAAGTTTGTCTGGCCAAGTCGCCGAAGTAACGCTGACCATACCGTCGTTATTCCCTTCGCGAAGCCTGATATAGAGGTGTGTTGGAAACAGCAAAGTCGACCCCAAGCCGCTGCCCGCATAGGCAAAATAGCGAACGCCGCTTACCGGATCCCGTTCGCTGAAGCCAGGCGCACCAGTGGTCGCAAGATCCAAAAGGGCATGGACATTCACGGCCGCAAACTGAGCCAGCAAGTCGCGGAAAGGAAACTCTAAGCCGGCCGGTTCGCCTAGTAGCAGGTCGGCCACCGGACTTCCGTGGTGCGGCGTCGAAATAGTGGAAAGCGAAACGATACGGCCTTTACCGGCCAATCCCAACAGATTCTTCGCAAGTAGGCACCGCGCGTCCAGCCCGCCCATACTGTGGGCGATGATATGCACTTCACCAGATGGGAACTTCGCGGCGATTGCAATGGCGAGTTGTTGCGCCCGCAGTTGCACGCTTCCCAGCGGAGAAACTGGAGCAAACAGCGTGGTCTCCGCCGGATAATGCGCCGCGAGACCCTTGAAATAATCGAGCCCCGCTATTCTTTGGGGCACTAGAACTCCACTGGCAAAAACAAGATTCGGACCCATACGCCATCCTTTACGCCCTTTCAAGGGACAAGTTTTATTTTAGACAAACGGCGCAGGCCACCACGAGCCCCACGCGACAGATCAATACGGCCAGATAGGGTGGCTGAATAACCCGCCATCCACAAACAGCGTCTGGCCGGTGATGAAGTCCGCCGCCTCGCCCGCCAGGAACGCCACCGCGCGCGCCACGTCCAGCGGCAGCCCCACGCGCCCGAGCGGAGTCACGCCGGCCCAGGTCTTCCCGTACTCCGGAGCTTCCTGCTTGGTGCGCTCGATCTCGATGGCTCCCGGCGCCACGCAGTTCACGCGGATGCCATACTGGGCCAACTCGATGGCGGCGGATTTGGTGAACATCTCAATGCCGCCTTTGCTCGCCGTGTAGCTCGACAGATTCGGAAACGGAATCTTGTTGCAACCCGACCCGATGTTGACGATGCTGCCGCCGCCATGTTCGCGCATGTGCCGCCCAGCGCGCTGCGTACACAGGAAACATCCTTTCAAGTTGGTGCGGATGACGTGGTCCCACTCCGCCTCCTCCAAGTCGAGCAGCGCCTTCCACGTTTGGGTGCCGGCGTTGTTCACCAGGATGTCGATGCGCGGAAACTGGCGCAGCACGTCCTTAAACATGCGGTCCACGTCGGCCGCCAGGCCCGCATCGGCCCGCACGGTCACAGCCTGGCGGCCCAGCGCGCGCACTTCGGCGGCGGTGGCTTCCGCGCCGTGCGCATCGCTCGCATAGTTCACCGCGATATGGCAGCCACAGCGCGCCAGTTCCAGAGCGATGCCTTTTCCCACGCCTTTGCTGGCCCCGGTGACCAGGGCGGTTTTGGATTCGAGATTCGGCGGCATGACCGCGATTGTATCGCGGGCGCGGGTTTGACAAGCGGGCTCGATCCGTGTCAGTTTCGTTTCATGCCCGAAGTTCTTTCGTCGCAGGATATCGTCCGCTGGACCCGTGAGTTGAATTACGGCACCTGGCGCTTCCAGAAAAATTGGAACCCGCTGCACATAGTGGATGCGGAAGGCTGCTATTTCATCGACGTGGATGGCAAGCGCTATCTGGATTTCTCCGCGCAGTTGATGTGCGTGAACCTGGGCCACAAGAACGCGGCGGTGATCCGCGCCATTCAGGAGCAGGCCCGCACGCTGCCCTACATCGCGCCCGGCTATGCGACGGACGTGCGCGTGGAACTGAGCCGGCTGCTGCTCGAAGTGCTGCCGCGCGGCCTGACGAAGTTCTTCTTCACGACATCCGGCACCGAGGCTAACGAAGCGGCTTTCAAGATCGCGCGCATGTACACAGGCCGCACCAAGATTATCGCGCGCTACCGTTCGTATCACGGATCGACCATGGCCTCCATCGGCGCGACCGGCGATCCGCGGCGCTGGCCGGCCGAGCCGGGAGCCAAGGGGCAGGGCTTCATCTTCGCGCCGGAGGTGAATTGTTACGCGTGCCCGATCAAGCACACTTATCCGGGCTGCGATATCGCGTGCGCAGATTACGTGGACCACATGATCGAAAACGAGAACGACGTGGCCGCGGTGGTTGTGGAGCCCGTGGTAGGGACCAACGGCGTGCTGGTGCCGCCGCCCGAATACATGCCGCGCCTGCGCCGCATTTGTAACGATCGCGGCGTGCTGCTGATCGCCGACGAGGTGATGACAGGGTGGGGGCGCACCGGCACGTGGTTCGCCGTCGATCATTGGGATGTGCAGCCGGATATCCTGGTGACTGCGAAAGGCATCACGTCGGCGTATATGCCGCTGGGGCTGTGCGCCACCACGCAGAAGATCGCCGCGCATTTCGACGATCATTTCTTCGCGCACGGGCACACCTATGAAGCGCATCCCATGACGCTGGCGCCGGGAGTGGCGGCCATTCGCGAGATGCAGCGGCTCGGCCTGGTGGATCGCGCGCGGGAGATGGGAGACTATCTCGGGGGCCGCCTGCGGGCGCTGCAGAACAAGCATGCTTCGATCGGGGACGTGCGCGGGCTGGGGCTGTTCTGGTGCGTTGAACTGGTGAAGAACCGGCAAACCAAACAGCCGTTCAATACGAAGGCCGACAAGATGGCGGGCAAGCCGCTGCTGGTCGATCAAGTGGCCGGGGCCATGCTGAAGAACGGCGTGGCCATCAATTCGTGGCTGAGCCATTTCGTGATTGCGCCGCCCCTGATTATCGATCGCGAACAGATCGACGCGGGCGTGGCGGCGCTCGACGATGCGCTGGCATTGGCCGACGCGCAAGTGTAATGGCGACTGATTTTCATCTTTTTGGGCCGGCGCACCTGGCCATCGTCGCGGCGGTGCCCGCTGTCTCGGTTGGTCTGGCTTATGTGGCGCGGCGGAGCGCGCCGGCGGCGCGCGGAGTGCGCATCGGTTTGGGCGCGTTTCTGCTGGTGAATGAGCTGATCTGGTACGGCTACAAGCTTCATTTCGAAGGGTGGCGATTTCCGGAAGGCATGCCGTTGCAGCTTTGCGATTTCACGCTGTGGCTCACGGTGGTAGCCAGTTTGTGGAGGGTGCAGTGGTGTTTTGAATTCGCCTACTTCGGCGCGATTGCCGGCAGCGGCATGGCCGTGTTGACGCCCGACCTCTGGGCGCCGTTGTTATCGTATCCAAGTATCTACTTCTTTCTGGCGCACGGCGGCGTAATTGTGGCGGTGCTGACGCTGATCTGGGGCAGACAGGCGCGGCTGCGTCCCGGATCGGTCTGGAAGGCGTTCGCGGTGCTCAACGCGATTGCGGTTATGGTGGGGACGTTCGACGCCGTTTTCAAGACTAACTACATGTATCTGCGGGTGAAGCCGCACGCGTCGTTGCTAAATTATCTGGGGCCATGGCCGGTGTATATCCTGGCCGGGGATGCGGTGGCGCTGGGGCTGTTTCTGATTTTGGCGTTGCCGTTCCGGCGCGGCGCGCCACCGGGATCCTAAGTTGTTGGTGTAGCTCAGTGTGCCCTGCGGTGTCACTCACTTGTAACCCGATCCATACTATCGTAAGTTTACATAGACCATCAGAAGGTGTAGCTGACGTCGAACAAAGGAGTGAACTGCTCAAAGATTCCGCGCGCCGTATTGTGCGGAGCGGGAACGATCTCCTGCCTGGGGAATGTGGTGAGATAGTCCCGGAATTCCGCCCGCAGGAGCATGTGCGGGATTGGACGGAACGTTACGCCTCCGCCGGCGCTGAAGACGACTTTCCATACGTCGTTTGTAGTGAGACTGGCAATCTGGGGAATCGGTTGTGGAAAGGGCGCCGGACCGGCGATCACATATTCCTTGCCGCCGGAACCACCGGCAAGAAACGGTCGCCAACGGCGCTCGCGCTTCTTGAAGTGGAACAGCAGATCGCAAGTCAGCGCATCGGAATTGCCTTGTATGTCGGATTTCACCCCTGGAGCCTGGAGGAAAGGATGGCCGTCATGATACAGATAGTCAAACTCTGCGGAGACGTAGTCCGAAAATTCGTCGCCTAAAACTATGCCGGCCGCGAAGCGGTTGCGGATACCGGCTTGCGCTATACCGGACGAGGAATAGATCGTACCGTCGCGGTAGAAGCCGTACCCGATATCGGCGCCGACTTCGTACTGCTGGCCAAAAGCACAGCCGGCCATTAGAATCGCGACTAAGTACTTCATTCCGGGCACCCGTGCTGCCTCTCGGGACTGCGGGCTACTCAGGCAAACCTCAATCGCCTGTCGGCACGATGCCCGCGTTTTCGACCATCAGAATCACCGTGCGCTCCCCAGCGCGCGTCCGGTGAACCGTTCCCTTCGGAACGACCAGTCCTTGCCGTGGCGAAAGCTCGACTGTGCGGCCTTCGAGATCGATCCAGAGACGGCCTTCCACAACGTAAAAGAACTCGTCGTCATCGTCGTGCTTGTGCCAATGATATTCTCCCTCCACAACCCCAAGGCGGACCACCGAATCGTTCACCTTGCACAGAGTCTGGTTGTACCACTTATACTCGCACGCGTCCGCCAGCGTTCTTTCGTCGATAACCTCCAATGGCTTGTTGAGGATGTTGAGGCGGGTTTCGTAAGGGAAGGGAGGCGCGGCCATGGGCTCTCCTTTGCTCCAGCATACCGCAGCTTCAAAGCGGAAATTCCGCAAGCTTGGTGTATGCGGAGCCAGCCGGTGCCGGGCGGCTTTGGAAGAGGAAGAAGCGGTCGGCGCTGAAGCTGCCGAAATCGAGCGCCGGGAGCGTGGCGATGGTTTCGCGCAGATTCTGCAGAGGCACGGGTGGCTTGATGCGCGCCAAGGTCAGGTGCGGGCTGAATGGGCGGCCTTCCGGCTTAAGGCCCAGCGAGTCGAGGACGCGATCGGTTTCCGAGGCGAAGGCCGCCAGAGCGGGCGAGGCTTCCACGCCTGCCCAGAAGACGCGCGGGGAGTGCGGGTTGGGGAAGAAGCCCAGCTTGCGGATGTGAATCGCGATCGGCGGACGGGAGGGTATTCGGCCGAGCGCGGCGCGCAGATCCGCCAGACGATCCTCGGGCCATTCGCCGATGAAGCGCGTGGTGATGTGCAGATTTGCGGGCAGGATCCACTTGATGGGCGCCGCGGGGCGGAGTTGGTCGAGCAGGCCGTCGAGTGCGCGGACCACTTCGGCGGCAAGGTCGAGGCCGGTGAACAATCGCATGGCGCGGTGTTATTTCATCTCCCAACCAGACGCTTCCACCAGCCCACTTTTCCGTCCCCGAAGGATCGTGCACATTCCTCAATCGCCCGACTTCTTGCAAGTTTATCTTCGATCTGGAGGATCATATGCATTCGATCCCGGTCCCGGTGGAATCGGTCCAACTTGGCGTTGACATCCTTATGAAGCTTCAGTATGGCGCCGCCTATGAGATTCAGCAGCGCTCCCGTGGCCAGCCTGGACGAATGCATCCGGGCATCGGAGCCCAACGCCCCGATGACGAGAACCATAGTTCCAATGCCCAACAGGCCAATGGCGGACCAAAACGTTACGCGCGCTTCAACCATGCGCTGTTTATGTATTGGCCGGGTGATCTCGTCGAGTCCAGTCAAGCTCTCCACGATTTCGTCTTGAGGGCGGATCCTTTGGACCATGCAGGAATAGTCGCCCCAAGACCCTAAAATCTCAACAGACCGGCTTAATCTTGCCTTAACCTGGCAAAACGATCTCCCTTATCGGGGTGCCCCCTTCGTCCGCGATTACCAGCTTCCGATTCTTCTTTGCCTCGGCCATGGCAATCTTCAGGATCCCAAAAGCATATCTGAACAGTTGGGTCATAGAGATGTCCATATCCTCCGCCATGGCCCTGACCTCCTTAGCTACGGTGGGGGAGACGTTGAAATTCAGCCTCTCCACTTCCCGCTGAGGCTCGTGTCCGGTTGCGTATCCAGCCATAATTGTCACCTTCCCTATGTGTATTATACACCCTCCACACCTCATACAGACTCATTTAGCGCTCCCTCGGCCCAAGCAGAAAAATTAAATTCTGTTAATATCTTCCGAATTTGGCGAAT
>Ga0070761_10002607_pt1 | contig 11010 bp, 8 predicted proteins | sample HubBroMetageREF1_FD_66724 | JGI IMG/M metagenome (GOLD analysis project Ga0070761, IMG submission 66724) | Reference soil microbial communities from the Hubbard Brook experimental Forest, New Hampshire, USA - Hubbard Brook CCASE Soil... | ecosystem: Environmental > Terrestrial > Soil > Temperate...
CAACGCCCGGCGGCAAGAATCTTCATTTCGGCATCCGCGAGCACAGCATGGGAGCGATTGTGAACGGGCTTTCTCTTTCCAAGCTTCGCCCATTCGGCGCCACATTTTTTATCTTCAGCGATTTCATGCGACCCGCGATCCGGCTCTCCGCGCTGATGGAGCTGCCCACTCTTTTCGTGTTCACCCATGACGCGCTCGGCGACGGAGAGGACGGCCCCACTCATCAACCGATCGAACAGCTCGCATCTTTACGCGCCATTCCGGGCCTGGTTACTCTGCGGCCTGCAGATGCCAACGAAGTCGTCGAGAGCTATCGCTACGCCGTTCAGTTGCGGCACAAGCCGGCCGTGATCGTCCTTTCGCGCCAGCCGCAGCCGACACTGGATCGAAGTAAATATTCCTCCGCATCAGGTGTGGCACGCGGCGCTTACGTGATGGGGGACGCCCCCGGGGGGAACCCCGAGGTGATTTTGATTGCGACGGGGAGCGAAGTCGTTCTCGCGGTCCAGGCGCATGAGGCGCTTCTCGCCGAAGGCATCCGATCGCGAGTTGTTTCTATGCCGTCCTGGGACATTTTTGACGACCAGCCCCAAGACTACCAGGACAGCGTGCTGCCGCCCGCAGTGAAGGCCCGCGTCGCTATCGAGCAGGCCTCCACTTTCGGATGGGAGCGATATACGGGCGCGCAGGGACGCGTAATTGGGATGAAAACTTTTGGAGCGTCCGCGCCGCTCAAGGAACTCCAGAGGAAGTTCGGATTCGAGCCGGAACGGGTCGTTGCGATAGCGAAAGAGCTACTGGGCCGGTCATAGGATATCGCCCGGTCATGTGCAGGCTTGGCAATGATGGAAGCGCTCATGTGCTCGGCGTTGGAAGACGATCATCGAACTCCAAATCGCGGGAAAGGGCATGCTCCTTCCGTCGCTTGTGAGAGCACGCGGTAGTGAAGCGAACCTTGAGTAGTATTTCTCAACGACTCACGGCAGGAAGGGCGACCGGCGCCACGGAAGACCTTGAGAGCGCCGGTCAAAGCTCGCCTCTCGGCGCCACGCTCGTTCCCGGCGGAGCGAATTTCAGTTTATATTCGCGCAATGCTTCGGGCGTGGAGTTGCTGCTCTTCGACAGCGACGATGACACGCGGCCCTCTCAGGCAATCACCATCGATCCGATCCGCAATCGAACCTCCGATTATTGGCACGTGCGCGTGCCCGGCGTGCGGGCGGGACAGATTTATGGGTACCGCGTCCATGGGCCGTCCGATCCCGCGAATGGAATGAGGTTCGATCCTTCAAAGGTTCTGCTTGATCCGTATGGGCGCGCCGTAGTTGTCCCGAGCAACTACAGCCGCGACACTGCCCGCCTGGAAGGTGACGATACCGGATCAACGATGAAGAGCGTGGTTGTGGACCCTGATGCCTACGATTGGGATGGTGACACTCCCCTCCATCGGCCAGCCTCTCGAACTATCATTTACGAAATGCACGTGGGAGGCTTCACGCGCCATCCCAGTTCGGGCGTTCCAGACGAAAGACGTGGCACGTATGCCGGTTTGATCGACAAGATTCCATACCTCCAACAACTCGGCATCACGGCGGTGGAGTTACTGCCCGTGTTTCAGTTTGACGCACAGGATGCGCCGCCGGGGCGCGTTAACTACTGGGGATATGCGCCCATTTCATTTTTCGCCCCGCACCACGGATTTAGCTCCCGTCAAGATCCGCTTGGGCCGGTTAACGAGTTTCGGGACATGGTAAAGGCGCTGCACCGAGCGGGCATCGAGGTGATTCTCGATGTCGTGTACAACCACACGGCCGAAGGCAACCACTCCGGGCCAACGATGAGCTTTCGGGGCCTGGACAACAGCACCTATTACATCCTTGAGCCGGACCGTTCGCGGTACGCCAATTACAGCGGCACGGGAAACACGCTCAACGCCAACAATCCCATCGTGCGCCGCATGATTCTGGACAGCCTCCGATACTGGGTTGAACAAATGCATGTGGATGGCTTCCGCTTTGACTTGGCGGCCATTCTCGATCGCGACGAATCGGGCAATTTGCTGCCAAGCCCGCCGGTGATTCTGGATATTGATACGGATCCAGTGCTAGCGGGCACCAAGCTGATCGCGGAGGCTTGGGATGCGGCCGGTTTATACCAGGTGGGTAGCTTTGTTGGACACAATTGGAGGGAATGGAATGGGCGGTTCCGCGATGACGTTCGCAGCTTCTTTCGAGGCGATGATGGATTCGTAGCATCGCTTGCCGACCATCTGCTGGGAAGCCCGCAGATTTATGGTCACAAGGAGCGCGAGGCTGAGGAGAGCGTGAACTTCGTTACCTGTCACGATGGGTTTACGCTCAACGATCTGGTGTCTTACAGCCAGAAACACAACGAGCTGAATGGCGAAAACAACCAGGACGGATTGAACGACAACCGAAGTTGGAATTGGGGCGTCGAGGGACCAACGGACGATGCGGCCATCGAGCGGTTGCGAAACCGGCAGGTAAAGAATTTTCTGGTGGTCACGTTGTTCTCTCTCGGCTTGCCGATGCTCCTGATGGGTGATGAAGTCCGTCGCACTCAGCGGGGCAACAACAACGCTTACTGCCAGGATGACGAAACCAGTTGGTTCGATTGGACGCTGACAAAAACGCACGCCGATGTCCATCGGTTCGTAGCGCTGCTCACCAGGCGGCGGCTCTTGCGAGATATCGAGCCGGAATTTCGCCGCGAAAGCCTCAATCAGGTCCTCCGCGAAGCCACAAAAGCCTGGCACGGCGTAACTTTGAACCAGCCCGACTGGAGCTATCAGTCGCACAGTCTAGCCTTGAGCGCGCGAGCCGCAAGCGATCAGCTTTCGTTTTATTTGATCTTGAATGCCTATTGGCAGGCGCTCGATTTCGAGCTGCCGCATGCACAAGAGAACTCCGAGGGCGCCTGGCGTCGCTGGATCGATACGACGCTCGACTCACCCGACGATATCGCCGAATGGCGGAACGCAACACTGGTACGCGGGAGCACCTATCGCGCCGGGCCGCGCTCCGTGGTCGTGTTGATTTGCGGGGGAAATGCGGACGAACCCTCGCCTGGAAGTGGGGCTCAACATCCTCCGCAGAAATCCCCCGAGAGGTGAATGCACATGAAAAGTGCAATCGCAGAGTCCGATCGCCGTTTGGAAATCCCGGGCATCGCCCAGATCGTCGAAGGAAATGGCGGCCAGCCCAAGGTGCGCGTCACTTCCGCCGAAGCGACGGGCGAAATCTACCTGCTCGGCGCAAATGTAACTTCCTGGAAGCCAAAAGACAGAGAAGAAGTGCTCTTTCTCAGCGCAAGGTCGCGATGGGAGGATGGCCGCGCAATCCGTGGAGGCGTGCCCATCTGTTTTCCCTGGTTCGGAAACAAAGCGGATGATCCAACAGCTCCGGCTCACGGGTTCGTGCGCACGAAGCCGTGGCAGCTTGTGTCCATCGCGCAAGCAACACACGGGGTCACCGTCAGCATGTTCACCGCAAGCAACGAAGATACGAAGAAATGGTGGCCGGGCGAATTCCGCGCGGAATATCGCGCCACGTTTGGTCCCGAGCTGGGCCTCGAGCTTGAGATAACCAACACCGGGACAACAAGCATCCGCTTTGAGGAAGCCCTGCATGCGTACCTTCGAGTGGGCCATATCGAAAGCGCGCGCGTGCGTGGGTTAGATGCGATTCGCTATCTCGATAAGACCGACTCGAATCGCGAAAAGACGCAACAGGGTGACATCGCGATCACCTCGGAAACCGATCGCGTGTACCTAGGCACCACCGGCGCGATCGAGTTGCACGACCCGGTCCTGCGCCGCCGCGCCCGCATAATGAAGGACAATTCGCATACAACCGTCGTCTGGAATCCATGGGTCGAGAAGGCGCATTCCCTTCCGGATTTTGGCGATGACGAGTGGAAGCAAATGATCTGCATCGAAACCAGCAATGTCTCTGGTTTTTCGCTGGCGCTGGGGCCCGGTCAGCAACACAAAATGAAAGCTGTCGTCCGCGTCGAGGAACTCTAGCCTTAGAAAATTCAAGCGTTCGCCCCCGCGCCCGCACGCTCTCGATTCGCGTGAGGCGGACCTCGCCGGTGGTTTGAGGTCGGTGTCAACATCTGCGCAAATGTCGGCATGCTGGCAACGGGAGGCGGCCTCAGCGTCTCTGCCGCAGCATAAGTCCCGTGTGTTCAATCACTTCACGGCCGCCGTCATGGTCGACGAATTGCCCATGTACCGCGGTCGGGCCTTCTCGCAAGAGGCGTCGCGCTACCGGGCGCCCGTGGTCGAGGACGCCCTGCGCGCTCGCGACACGGTTCTGTGCGGATTGAATTTAATACGCGCGAAAACTAAACGTGCTAAACAGTTTGGTGTTGCGGTCGCTAGCGGCGCGTGGTGCCTAAGCCGATGAGATACAGCGAACATGCACGCAGCGTGGCAGCTAAGGCAGCCGGTATCGCGGTTCTGCTTGCGGGTTTCTTGCTCGCTGCAAAACTCTGCCTCGGCGCCACCGCGAAATCCGGTCAGATTCCCAGCATCTTCAATCCCGAATCAACGCCCGCGGATTCGATTTTTCGCCTGTCACTGCTGGTGCTGTCCGTTACCGCGGTCATTTTCGTCATCGTCTTCAGCTTGCTCGCTTACTCCGTCTTGAAGTACCGGCGCCGCCTGGGCGACAACGGTCGTGAACCTCCGCAGGTGTACGGCAGCAACCAGGTCGAACTTGCCTGGACGGTGATTCCCGTACTGATCGTCTTTATATTGTTCCTGGCCACCGCGCGTGTCATCGAGTCTGTGCAGAACGCTCCCGAGCCGCCGGGGGCAATCAATGTCACCGCCGTCGGCCATCAGTTTTGGTGGGAATTTCGCTATCCCGATCTCGGTGTGGTCACCGCAAATGAATTGCACGTCCCGGTGAGCGACGCGTCGAATCCATCACCCACTTTCCTTACCCTGCTTTCTGCGGATACCGACCATAGTTTCTGGGTGCCTCGCCTCGCCGGGAAAACGGACCTCATTCCTAACCACCCCAACCACATGTGGATTGATCCGCACCAGACCGGACTTTATTTGGGTCAATGCGCCCAATACTGCGGAACGCAGCACGCCAAGATGCTCTTGCGCGTTTACGTCGATTCGCGGGAACAGTTCGACAAATGGGCCGCGGCGGAAAAACAGCCGGCTTCGTCGAACGATGCAACCGAGCAAGGCCGGCGAATCTTTCAGACCACAGCGTGCGTGAATTGCCATGCGATTTCGGGGACGGCGGCGGTCGGCCGTTTCGGTCCTGACCTCACCCATCTGATGAGCCGCGACACAATCGCGTCGGGCGCGGCGCCGAATACTCCCGAGAATCTGAGGGCCTGGATTCAGGATCCGGATCACCTCAAGCCGGGCTCGCTGATGCCCGCTATGCAACTCGATGACCGCGATTTGGACGCGGTAACCGCATATCTCGAGACGCTGCGATGAGAGCAAGGACGTAACTCATGTCATCGGAAACAATCGCACTCGGTGCACTCGACGGCGGCGCGCGGCCGATCAGCGAAAGGCTCCACGACTGGGTTGTCACCGTAGATCACAAGAAGCTGGGAATTCTTTACCTCCTGTACGCTCTGCTGTTCCTCGTGATTGGTGGCATCGAGGCGACCATGATGCGGATACAGCTCATCGTTCCGCACAACAGTTTCGTCTCGCCGCAGGTCTTTAATCGGCTGTTCACCATGCACGGCACCACCATGATCTTTTTCGTGGCCATGCCGCTCGTCTTCGGCTTTGGCACCTATTTGATCCCGCTAATGATCGGCACCCGCGATATGGCCTTTCCGCGCCTGAACGCTATGAGCTTCTGGCTGACCGCTTTTGGTGGGTTGTTGCTTTACTTCAGTTTCCTCGGCGGGAGCGGTCTTTACGGAGCTGGGAATGCGCCCGATGTCGGGTGGTTTGCGTATGCGCCGCTCACCGCGCGCGCATTTTCGCCCGGGCACAGCTCGGACTTCTGGACGCTGGCTCTGCTTGTGTCTGGTATCGGCAGTATCGGCGCGGCCGTCAATTTCGTCACCACCATTTTGTGCTTGCGCTGTCCTGGCATGACTCTGGCGAGAATGCCGCTGCTCGCTTGGCTAAACCTGGTCATGGGTGGACTGGTCATTCTGGCCGTATCGCCCCTCACCGCGGCGCAGCTCATGCTTCTCATCGATCGTTATCTCGGGGGGCACTTCTTTGACACGCAGGCAGGAGGCTCCGCGGTGCTCTGGATGCACTTTTTCTGGGTCTTCGGGCATCCGGAAGTGTACGTCCTGGTCATCCCAGCCTTCGCCTTTGCATCCGAAATCATTCCGGTTTTCTCCCGCAAACCGATCTTCGGCTATCCGGTGATGGTCGGCGCGACCGTCGCCATCGGGTTCATAAGTCTTAGCGTCTGGGCCCATCATATGTTCACCGTGGGAATGGATTCGGCCGGCAACACCTTTTTCGTTTTGTCTACGATGATTATCGCCGTCCCGACGGGAATAAAAATCTTCAATTGGCTCGGGACGATGTGGGGCGGAAAGATTCAATTTACTGCTCCGATGATGTTCTGTGTCGCATTTTTGTTCCAGTTCTTGATCGCCGGCCTCACCGGGATCATGTTGGGCGCCGCGCCTTTTAATTGGCAGTTGAGCGCCTCTTATTTCGTCATTGCCCATTTTCATTACGTCATTGTTGGCGGAATCATTTTTACCATCTTCGGGGCTTTCTACTACTGGCTGCCGAAGATGAGCGGCCGGATGTACAACCAGACGCTCGCCAAATGGCACTTCTGGCTGTTTTTCATCGGCTTTCACCTGACTTTCGATTTCATGCACATCCCCGGAATCTTGGGAATGCCGCGGCGGATTTACACCTACGAGCCCGGCCGCGGATGGGAAATATGGAACCTGATCGTCACCATCGGGACTTTGGTTCAAGGTGCCGGCGTGCTCGTGTTCGTCTCCAATCTCATCTGGACGTTTTGGAAGGGCGAACCCGCCGGGAACGATCCCTGGGACGCGTGGACCCTCGAATGGTCCACCACCTCGCCTCCGCCGGACTACAATTTTGCCGTCATTCCCGTTGTAGAAAGCCGGCGTCCCCTTTGGGACATCAAGCATCCCGAAGACCCGGACTGGAAGTACGAGTAGCCAAGGAGAACTCTGGTGAGCAGCGCAGCGATTACGCAGTCAGCGGCCGGGCCCGAGTGGAGTCTGCCTTCGCGCGGACGCGTCGGGATGGGCTCACTGATTGCCGCTGAATCCGCGATCTTTACGATCTTTGTGGTCGCCTACCTCTTTTACGTTGGCAAGGATGTCTCGGGCCCCTCGCCAAAAGATGTTCTCGAAGTCCCGGTGTTCGGCACCATCTGCCTGCTCTCCAGCAGTCTGACCATCCATCTGGCTGTAAGAGCGCTGCGGGCTGCAAAGATCGGCGCCTTCGGACTATGGTGGTTCGTAACCATGGCGCTTGGTGCCATTTTCTTGATCGGAACGGGCCGGGAGTGGCATCGCTTGATCTACGAACGGGGTCTGACGATCGACTCGAATCTTTTCGGCACCACCTATTACTCGCTCGTGGGCCTGCATGCCTTTCACGTGACCGCGGGGCTGGCCGGGATTCTTCTGGTCATGGTTCTTACTCTAGTAGGCAAAGTGCAGGTGGAGCACAGCGAGCGCGTGGAGGTCTTTTCGTTGTATTGGCATTTCGTTGATGTGGTCTGGGTAATCGTATTCACCGTCGTCTATGTCATCGGCCGATAGGGAGTGGAACCACATGTCCGCGCCATCACATCGCAAAACACCGAATGGCCCCCCGGGCACGGTCATTCTGCCGGCGCCTACCGCCTGGCCCATCGTCCTTGCATTCGGCGTTACCTTGCTCGTAGGCGGCCTGGTCATGAATCCTTCCGTAAGCATTCTCGGAGCGATCCTTGCGGCGACTGCCGCCGTCGGCTGGTTCCGCGACGTGCTCCCGCAAGAGAAGGAAGAGACGCTTGAAGTAAGCGCGGAAATCCCCGCGGTCGTTTCCACGTCGCGGCGTGAAATCGAGCGCCTGCCCGTAGCTCCCGATCTGCCTCGAGCTCTGCTTCCGCTGGAAATCTATCCCGTGTCGGCGGGAATCAAGGGCGGCCTCGCCGGCAGCGTAGCTATGGCCGTGCTCGCCTGCCTCTACGGGCTTATAAGGCAACACAGCATTTGGTATCCCATCAACCTGCTTGCCGCCACGGTTTATGGCCAGTCACTGCAGTTCGGAACAGCATCCCTCGACGAATTCCATCTGAACAGTTTCTTGCTCGCCTGCGTGATTCATCTGATTACATCTTTGTCCGTCGGCCTGCTGTACGGCGCAATGCTGCCGATGTTGCCGAGGCGCCCAATTCTTCTGGGAGGCGTTGTGGCTCCGATCATCTGGACCGGACTCCTCCGCAGCATCCTGGGGCTTTTGAACCCGCTGCTGAACGAACGCATCAGTTGGCCGTGGTTCATCGCCTCGCAGTTTGCTTTCGGGATCGTGGCGGGAATTGTGGTGGTGCGCCAGGCGCGCGTGCGCACTCGCCAGTTCGAACCCTTTCTGGCACGTGCGGGATTTGAGGCTCCGGGGATGATGAAGGAAAGACCCCGGAAGGACGGACCTCGATGAAGTGGCGCCTCCTCATCCTGGGAACAGTGGGTTTCGCCGCACTGGGCCTTGGTGCCTGCGCCAATGCCCCCGGACGACCGGGGCCGAGCGATATTCCAGTTGTTCCTGGCGAAGTTTCAGATTTCACGATCCTGTACGCGCAGAATTGTTCTGCATGCCACGGCTCGGAGGGCAAAGGCGGAGCCGCCATCGCGCTCGGCGATCCTGTGTATTTGGCGATCGCAGATGACAAAGTCCTGCGCGACGCGGCCACCAATGGAATTCCGGGCACGTCCATGCCTGCTTTTGCGCAGAGCGCGGGCGGGATGCTCACCGACAAGCAGATCGACGTGATCGTTCGGGGAATTCGGGAGCGTTGGTCGAAGCCCGATGTTTTGGCCGGCGCGAACCCGCCCCCTTACGCATCCTCCCAGGCTGGCAACGCCTCCCACGGCTCAGATGTCTATGCTGCGTATTGCTCCTCCTGCCATGGCCCCGGGGGACGCGGCGGCCAGAAGGCGAGCTCGATTGTGGACGGTTCGTTTCTCAGACTGCTCAGTGACCAGGAACTTCGAACTCTAGTGATCGTGGGACGCCCCGAGCTAGGCGCTCCGGACTGGCGGGGCAACATCCCGGGGAAGCCGATGTCGGCCGAAGACGTTTCTGATGTCGTAGCTTGGCTGGCATCCCAGCGACCTGCACTTTCCGGCCAGCTTTTCGCACCAGCGGTGAAATCAGCGGGAGAAAGTCGATGACTATTCAGGGCGGACTCAGCAGACGTGGTTTCCTCATGCAGGTTGGACTCTTACTCAATGGCATCGTCGGCGTTATTTTGGCTGTGCCGATCGTGCGCTACCTGCTGTCCCCTGTTGCCCACGAACGCAAGGGCGCGTACGACTCCTGGGTTTCTGTCGGCAACCTCGAACAGTTTCCTTCCGGTCAGACTCGCTTCGCCACCTATCGAAACCCGGTTGCAAATCCGACCGACGGAGAAACGGCACAGATCGCCTGCTGGGTTCGAAATGTGGATGGGCAAACTTTTCAGGTCTTTGCCGTCAACTGCGCGCATCTCGGGTGTCCGGTTCGCTGGTTCCCGCAATCGGGACTTTTCATGTGTCCCTGCCATGGTGGCGTGTACTACCAGGATGGTTCTCGCGCCTCCGGCCCTCCCGAACGTGGATTGTTCGAATACAGCTACAGGATTGAAGGCGGAAAACTGCTGATCAAGGCGCGCGAGTTGCCTACGCCCGGCCAGGCCTCAAACATCGTTCGAGAGATACAGCCATGCGCCTGATCCAGTCCGTCGGCGAATGGTTCGAGGCACGCCTTCAGCTCGGCGATTCCATCCGCGAAACCGCGGAGCATCGCATTCCCCGTGAAACCTCCAGCTGGTTTTACGTTTTCGGCAGCGCTGCTTTCGTCGTGTTCATGCTTCAGATCGTCACCGGAATCATGCTGGCGCTCATTTACGTTCCATCGGCCGGAGAGGCTTGGAGCAGCCTCCAGATCTTGAATCACGACATTTCGCTGGGCTGGTACGTTCGTGCCCTTCACGGCTGGGGTTCGAACTTCATGGTCGCGATTGTGCTGATTCACATGGTCCAGGTCTTTCTCTTCGGCGCATACAAATTCCCGCGGGAACTTACCTGGATCATCGGCGTGTTTCTTTTGATCGTCACTCTTGGAATGGCCTTCACCGGTCAGGTGCTCAGGTTCGACCAGGACGCCTACTGGGGTCTCGGAATTGGTGCGTCAATCGCCAGCCGCGTCCCATTAATCGGCCCGGGTATCGTCAATCTGATGCTGGGCGGCCCGATCATTGGCGGAGCAACTCTTTCAAGATTCTTCGCCCTTCACGTGTTCGTCGTTCCCGGTCTGCTCATCGCGTTCGTGTCCGTTCATTTGCTGATGGTCCTCAAACTCGGGATCAATGAGTGGCCCATGCCCGGGCGCCTGGTCCGCAAGGCGACCTACGTCAAGGAGTATCACGAGTTGACCCAGAAGGACGGCATTCCCTTCGTTCCCACCGCGATATGGAAGGACATGTTCTTCTGTGCCTTGATCCTGCTTGCCATAGGCGTCTGCGCTTTTAACTTCGGTCCCTATGGCCCCTCGGGTCCGCCCGATCCCACCGTTATTCAAACATCGCCGCGCCCTGACTTCTTCTTCTTGTGGCTCTACGCGATTCTTTCATTCCTGCCGCCGTCCATGGAAACTCCCGCTCTGCTTATTGGACCCGTGGTTGGAATTCTCGGACTTCTGCTCTTGCCTTTCATTTTTGGCGAAGGCGAGAAAAGCTGGCGGCGCAGGCCCCTCGCTGTCCTCACCATCCTCCTGGTCGCCGTCGCGCTCGGAAC
>Ga0070761_10002609_pt1 | contig 11008 bp, 7 predicted proteins | sample HubBroMetageREF1_FD_66724 | JGI IMG/M metagenome (GOLD analysis project Ga0070761, IMG submission 66724) | Reference soil microbial communities from the Hubbard Brook experimental Forest, New Hampshire, USA - Hubbard Brook CCASE Soil... | ecosystem: Environmental > Terrestrial > Soil > Temperate...
CCACGCCAGACGCTTTGCAATTCCCGCCGCTCCTCTGCGAACATAGGCAGACATGGCTCTTCCACGACCCTTTCGCATTGCTGCCGGCGTCTCGCTGTTTCTGGCCCTATTGGCCGGAGCGCAGCTTGACGACTCCACCCGCCGCCTATCCCATGACATCTTTCGACAGTTGATTGAAATCAACACCACCGACTCCGTCGGCAGCGTCACGCTGGCCGCGGAAGCCATGCGCCGGCGGCTGTTGGATGCCGGGTTCGATCCCGCCGATGCCCAGATTTTGGGCCCCAACGACCGCAAAGGCAACCTGGTAGCCCGCTTTCACGGCGCCGGCGCGCACCAGCCGATCCTGATCATCGGCCATCTCGATGTGGTGGAAGCTCGCCGGGAAGACTGGACCACTAATCCCTTCGAATTCGTGGAAAAGGACGGCTTCTTCTACGGACGCGGCACGCAGGACATGAAGGTCTCCGACGCCGCCGCGATCGCCACATTCATCCGCTTCAAGCGGGAAGGCTACCGGCCGGATCGGGATATCGTCCTGGCCCTCACCGCCGACGAGGAGGGCGGCAAGTCGAACGGCGTCGACTGGCTGCTGCGCAATCATCGCGATCTGATGGATGCCGAGTTCGCGCTCAATCCGGATGGAGGCGGGGTCACCTCTGTCAACGGCAAACCGGTGAACCTGGATATCGAGGCCAGCGAGAAGCTTTACGCCGACTTCCAGTTGACCGCGACGAATCCGGGTGGGCATAGTTCTTTGCCCACGCCGGACAATGCCATTTATCACATTGCGGACGCACTCTCCCGCCTGGAGCGCTCGCCGTTCCCATTCGAGCTGAATGAGGTGACACGCACTTACTTCGAGCGCCGCGCCAATCTGGAGACAGGGCAGACCGGCGACGACATGCGCGCGATATTCCGTACGCCTCCCGATGAAGCCGCCATCGCCCGCCTTTCGAAGGACGCACGCTACAACTCCACCATGCATACTACCTGCGTCGCGACGCGGCTCAACGCTGGTCACGCCAACAATGCTTTGCCGCAACTGGCGCAGGCCAACGTGAATTGCCGCATCCTGCCCGGCCACTCCGCGGAGGAGATTCGCCAGAAGCTGATCGCCGTCTTCGCCGACCCCCAGGTGACGGTCCGTTTCGTGGACAACTCGTATAACGTGACCGACCGCGCTCCCGACAAGACGGCCTTCCCTCCCATCCTGCCCAAGCCCGAAGTATTGCGGCCCCTGGAACATGTAACCGCGCAAATGTGGCCTGGAATACCTGTGATTCCGGACATGGAAACGGGCGCATCCGATAGTATCTATACCATCGCGGCCGGAATTCCCACGTATGGCGTAAACGGCGTCGCCATCGATCAGGACGATATCCGCGCGCACGGCAAGGATGAACGCGTCCGCACGGTTGCCTTTTACGACGGCGTAGAGTTCTTCTACCGGTACTTAAAGGAACTTACGGGCCACGCACCAGTACCGTAGCCGATTGAAACGCTTGAACATGGCCACACCCTTTGGTTAAATAGAAGGATTGAGCATCCCGGCGCTTTCCCCTCTCCCGACCTTAGACGCGGAACCGCGCCCGCTGGCTATTTCCGCCAAACTGCTGTACGGAGTCGGTGAGATACCCATTACGGTGCTGATGGTTCTTTCCGGGCTGTTCATTCTGTTCTTCTACAACTCTGTGCTGGGTCTGCCGGCCGTGCTGGTGGGCGTGGGCCTTGCCGTCACGCTGGCGCTGGATGCCGTCACCGATCCGTTGATCGGCCATCTGTCCGACCGCAGCCGCAACCGCCTGGGCCGCCGCCATGCTTTCATGTTGCCGGGCGCGCTGGGCATGGGGCCTTGCTTCTATTTGCTGTTTAGTCCGCCGCGCGCGCTGGGGCATACAGGGCTGTTCGTCTGGCTGCTGGGCTCCATGATTGCCTTGCGCGCTACCAGCGCCATCTACCGGATTCCTTATCTGGGCCTGGGAGCCGAAATCAGCCGGGACTACGACGACCGTACCAGCACCATGGCCGTCCGCGCGGTCTTCGGACTGTTGGGAACTTTGGCGGCCGCGGGACTTTCGTTCTGGTTGTTTTTTCCGGCCAGGGCCGATGGATCCGAACCGAAGCTGTACTACGAAGGTTATCCGCACCTCGGCCTGGCCTTCGGCGCGCTCATGAGCGTTGCTGGCCTGGTCAGCTTCTTCGGCACGTTGGGCCATCGCACACAGGGTGTCGGCAAGTCTTCCGAGGCGCCATCGTTTTTCTCCGCCTTCCGCATCTCCATGCAGAACGCCGAATTCCGGAGGCTGTGGGGTTCATCGACTACCTTCTTTCTGGCAGTGGTGCTGAACGCCAGCATGGCTATTCAGTATTTCACATGGTATGCGCGCATCAGCAACGGCAAGACCTTGGGCGGCATTCAAACCAGCTTCTATTTGGGGGCGCTGGCGGGCGTGTTCCTGTGGATGGCGCTGTCCCGTGTGACGGAGAAGCGCACCTTGTGCATGGTGGCCGTGACAGGGACCTCTGCGCTATTGCTCATGGCCTGGCTGTTGGTAGGAGAAGGACGGCTCTTCGGCACCGGCCACGCGCTGCCGCTGATCGTCGGCAGCGTCATCGGCGGCATGTTCGCCAGTGCGGTCTGGGTGATCCCGCCATCGATGGTAGCCGACGTGGCCGATACCGACGAGTTGAAGACCAGCCTGCGGCGCGAAGGCATCTACTTCGGTATCTCGAATTTCGGCGAGAAGATTGCCGCGGGCGGTGCGTTGTTCTTGTCCGGCACGCTGCTGACAGTGTTCGGCAAGTTGTCGCATATCGCTCCCAAAGGCGCTCCGGCCGCCACGCCTTATCTTGGAATTCTGTACGGCGCGGTGCCGGCGGTGCTGCTGATGGTGTCGCTGCTTTTCGTCCTTCCGTATCGCCTGAATCGGCGAACGGTGCATGGAATTCAACGGGAACTGTCGGCGCGCCGCGAGGCCGGCCCGGCGGCTCTGTAGAGGTACTTGCAATATTACTCGACTTGCGCCTTTTCTCAGTGCCCTCTGGGCCCGGTCCCCCCTGGACCCGCTCCTCGCTTCAAAATCAAGCGCTCGACGTCGGAGACAGGCCGACGAGGGCGTCGGCCGCGGTCCAGGGCGACCGCCCCACAATTAACGCAGGTGCGGTCGTGAAAAAAGTGAGTGGCATTGGGCACCCTGCCTGCCGCGCTGGTACTCTGCCTGAATACAGCGCATCGTGCTGAAGATGGCGCGCTCCGTTAATAGCGGGCGACCGGCGGCGGGTACAATGAAAAGACCGATGCGAGCCTGGAATCGGGCAAAACTGTTGTGGGGCTACCTGGCGCGGCGTTCGAAGCTGGCGGCGCTGCCGGTGGAGTACATCGTGGAGACCACGGCCAAGTGCAACCTGTATTGCCCGATGTGCCCGCGCGAGACGCACAAGCAGCCCAAGGCGGACATGTCCGGCGAAGTGTTCGAGCGCGTGGTGCGGGAAGCCGGGTCGACGGCCGAGCACATGATGCTGATCGGGCTGGGAGAGCCGTTCATGGACCCGCGGATATTCGAGCGGATCGAGCTCTGCCACCGGCATAGCATCTCGACGCTGCTTTCGACGAACGGAACCTTTTTGGACGAGCGCATCGCGGACCGGGTGCTGGCATCGCCGCTGGAACAGATCACCCTCAGCTTCGACGGGGCCAGCAAGGAGAGTTTCGAATTTTATCGCAAGGGCGCGAAGTTCGAAAAGGTACGCGACAACTTCGTCCGGTTTGCGGAGATAAAGCACGCGCGCGGATCGAGCTTGCAGGTAGTGGTGCAGATGGTGCGCATGGAGCGCAACGCGGGCGAGGTGGCCGATTTCGTGCGGTTCTGGCGCGGCGTGAAGGGTGTGGATCAGGTGCGCGTCAAGGAAGACGAGACCAACGTGATCCATCCGGAGGCCGGGCACGCGGCGGAAGATTGGAAACATCCTTGCCATTACTTGTGGCGCGGGCCGATGTACGTGAAGCAGAACGGCGATATTTATCCGTGCTGCCAGAGTTACATGCTGGATGGCGCGCCGCTGGGCAACATCGCCGAGCAGCCGCTGGAGCGCCTCTGGAACGGGGAGGAGATGCAGCGCATGCGCCGCGCGCACACCAGCGGGCGGGCGGGCGAGATTGATATTTGCGCGCGCTGCTGCACCACGATTCCGCATCCGGCGCTGGTGGCGGGCAGCCTGCTGTTCCATGGCAGGACGGTGCGCAGGCTGCTGCCGGCGATCGAGCGTCTGATCTATTTTTCGAAGCTGCCCGGAAAGCTGCTGCGTCCGCCCGCTGTGCCAGCGGCCAGGCAGGATCTGGTGCAGATTGGCGCAGCTCCGCCGGAGAAGCCGGATCGGAGTTAGGGCCGAGACACTTGCGGGTATCGGGGAGGAGATCCGCTTCATGAACGGTGTGAGGTTTCTCGATAACGTCCGGCTGGATGTGCGCTACGCGCTACGCGGCGCGCACAAGAATCCGGCGTTCGCCGCCACAGCGGCGATGGTCCTGGCGCTGGGCATCGGCGGCAACGCGGCCATGTTCTCCGTGATCCGCGCGGTGTTGCTGAAGCCGCTCCCCTATGCGGATCCGGACCGGCTCGTGCAGGTGTCGGTCGACAATCCGCAGCTCAGTCAGGCGGGCGGCAGCTTTACCGCGTTGCGCTATGAAGAGATGCGCAAGACCGCCCGATCCTTCGCGGGCTTCGGCGTTTTCTCGCGCTTCACCGAAGATATGGCGTTCTCTGGCGGCGGCGATCCGGAGATGCTGAAAGGAGCGCGCGTTTCGGCGAATTTCCTGGATGTCCTAGGCGTGCGGCCGGCACTGGGACGCAGTTTCATTTCAGAAGAAGATGCGCCCGGCGGGCCGCCCGTGGCGATGATCAGCTCCCGACTGTGGAAACGCCGCTTCGCCGCCGACCCCAGGCTGGCGGGCAAGACGGCCATCCTCAACGCCCTGCCATATACCATCGTGGGAGTCCTGCCCGCGGGCTTTGAGTTTCCGCTGCCGGAACTCGATGTATGGGTCGCAAAGCCGATGGAAACGTCCGCATTGCCTGCGCATTTCTGGCCATTCGTCGCCTCGCTGAAAGGATTCGCGCGGCTGCGGCCCGGTACCACTCTTCAAGCGGCGCGCGCCGAAGCTGGCGTCTTGAACCGGCGATACGTCGCCGCCGACCCCGAGCGGCTGGACGCCCGCCCCGGCGCAACGCTCCGCCTGGTCCCGTTGAAGGAACAACTCGTTTCGGATGTGCGGCCCATACTCTGGATGCTCTTCGGCGCGGTGGGCTTCGTGCTGTTGATTGCCTGCGCGAACGTCGCCAGTCTGCTGCTGACCCGGAGCGCCTGGCGTGCGCGCGAGTTCGCCGTGCGCGCGGCGATTGGAGCCGCCCGCGGCCGCTTGATTGCCCAATCGCTGGCCGAAAGCCTGGTGCTGGCCGGTGCGGGCGGCTTGCTGGGCATGCTCTTGGCGAGGTGGGCTCTGGCCGCCATCACCCGTATGCCCGCGTTCACCGTCCCGCGCGCGGGCGAGATCCGGTTGGATGGCATGGTGCTTGCCTTCAGCGTGGCGATGTCGTGCCTGACGGGCATCTTGTCGGGGCTGATCCCGGCGCTGCAAGCGCCGGCCTCAAACATCGCGAACCTGCTGCGCGAAAGCGGGGCAACCGCCGGCCGGGCCGGCCGGGCCCGATGGGGCATATCCAGTCGCAGCCTGCTGGTCATCGGCCAGATCGGTTTGTCGATCGTGCTGCTGATCGGCGCGGCGCTCTTGATCGAGAGCGTGGCCAAGTTGCGCAGCGTCAATCCCGGTTTGCAGCCGGCGAATCTGTTCACCGCCAGGATCGCTCTTTCGCCGGCCCGCTACGACACGAATCCGAAGATCGTGGCGTTCTTCGACGAAGTGTTGCGCCGCATCGGCGCGCTTCCAGGTGTGCGTGGCGCAGCTCTGGCGCTGGCGATCCCGCAGTCCGTCGCCCTGCGAACCAATGTACAGGTTGGCGTACAGCCCGAAGGCGACGTGAGCAAGTGGCCCATGTGCCAGATCCAGAGCGCCACCCCAGGATATTTTCGTTTGCTGGGGATTCCCGTTCGCCAAGGCCGGGAGTTTGACGAGCGGGATAGCCGCCCCGACGCGCCCGGCGTAGCGATCGTCAACGAAAGCTTCGCGCATTTGTTTGCGCCCAGTGGAGAGAACCTGGTCGGGCAAGTGATGCGGGAGGGTATGGATAGATCCGGCTGGCTGCGCATCGTCGGCGTAGTGGGCGACGTGCGCGAAGGAGGGCTGGCGACCGAGGCCACGCCGGAGTTCTATGTGACTCCCCTGATGCACAGTTCCCGCACGGGCTACCTGCTTGTCCGCACCGAAAGGGATCCCATGCGGCTTGCCACGGCGATCCGCAGCCAGGTGCGGGCGGTGGATCGAGATCAGCCGATTTCAAATATTGCGACGATGGAGCAAATCATCGAGGCGTCCATGGGCAACCGCCGGTTGACCATGCTGCTGCTGGGTTTGTTCGCGGCCGTTGCGATGCTGCTGGCTACGGTGGGCATCTACGGAGCGATTGCCTTTTCAGGTGTGCAACGCACCCAGGAACTGGGCATCCGGCGGGCATTGGGCGCGCAGAACGGCGATATCATGCGACTCATGTTGGGCCAGGGACTGGCCCTCGCCTTGATCGGCGGCGCGCTTGGCATTGGCGGCGCGCTGCTGCTGACGCGGATTATGCGAGGGCTGCTCTTCCACATCAGTCCGACCGATCCCGCGACCTATATAGGTATCGCGTTGCTGTGGGTTCTGGTGGCGTTGGCGGCGAGTTATATTCCCGCACGCCGGGCCGCACGGATCGATCCGGCGCACGCCTTGCGCGTGGGATGATACCGATGGATTGCGGTGCAATTACAGCTTCCGAATTTGCCTCTGCGCCAGCCTGCTCCACTTGGCGACGAATCGCCGCCGAAAGCGCGGTGCAGTGCTGACGGCCTCCGCCGCCCGCGCATACGCCTCGCGCGCTTCCGCCGACTTGCCCAGGCCCTCCAGCGCTTGTCCCAGATAGTAGAGGCCCTCCGGATCGTATGGCCGCCGTTCGAGGTATTCGGCCAGAAACCGCCGCGCATCTTCATATTGCCGTGCGGCCAGATACACCGCGCCCAGTTCCCGCAGGATCTCGTTCTGGCTGTGCTTGTCGTTCTGGTCCATCACCGTCTGGAAGTGCGCCAGCGCGTCTTTGAGGCGGCCTTGCTCGCGCGCGATGCGCCCCAATTGAAAATGCGCGTCGGTCTCCCCCGCGTCGATCGCCACGGCGTTCCGGAACCGTTCGATGGCTTCCGAGTACTGGCGGCGTTGCTGGTAGATCAGTCCGAGTTGATATTGCGCCTCGCCATCGTGCGGGTTCAGCGCCGCCGCGTTCAGCATCCGGCGGAAGTTCTGGCCGCTGCGCAGGCCTGCGCCCAGGTTGCCGATCTCGCCGCCAAGATAGTAAAAGGCGAAGAACAGGAAGAAAGGCGACGCCAGCCATCCCATCAGAAAGCGGAGCGGACCCCACAGGAAAACCGCGGCCACCAGCGGAATCCACGATAGGCACACCACCGCCGCCGCGATCCGGTTTTCGGTCCCGAAAACCGTGCGCACCACGAAGAACATCAGGATCAAGAAATAGAGGTGCGCCGCAGCGGCCAGAATTAGGAACACTGGCAACGGGAGCATCCACGCGGCCACCGCCAGCGGCAGGTTCGCGGCGGCCCATGCCATTGCCGTGCAAGTGAGCAGCGGCGAATAGTCGCGCTGGAAGACGCTACCCATGCCGCCTCCCAGACGCGCCAGCAGTCCACTGAGCAGTAGCACGCCCGGAACGTAGAATACCGCCAGCACCAGCAGCGGCACGTAAAAGCCGATTCCCAATCCGGATTTGTAGAACAGGGAGACGGCCAGCACCGCCAGGCTGGCGAATAGCAGGCTGCCCTGATCCAGGATCGCGCTCATCGCCGTGCCAGGTTGCCAAAAAACGCGCAATAGGAGCTTGATGTGATCGCTCAACACAGCAGGATAGCAACTTGCCAAAGGCTGCCAATCGCGCCATATTAAATCGGGATGGCCTAATCATGGAAATCGAGATTCTCCGTTCCCCAGTCAACTTCTTACGGCACATGCTCGGCGCGTTGCCCCACGAGCGCGCGCTGCGGGACTACGAATCCTGGTGGGAAACTGAAGGCCGGCACATTTCCGACGCCACCGACCGCGCCGGCACGCCTTGGTTGCGCATGTTCGATCGCGCCGGCCGCCGCGTGGACGAAATCCTGTTCGCGCCCGAATACTGGCGCGAGTTGCGCCAGGGATACAAAGCCGGCGCGGTATGGCGCACTTTCGAGGACCAATCGCTCTCGGCCAGTGCGCTGCTCGACTACATCGCCTGTTTCTACGACCCGGGATTGACGTGCCCGTACGTCGTCTCGCTGGCCACCGCCGTGGCGCTCGATCGGCACAGCACCGAGGCGTTGAAGGCACGCTTCCTGCCGCCACTCCTGCGCCGGGACGACACTGTCTGGCAGGGGGCCACCTGGATGACCGAGATCAAAGGCGGCTCCGATCTGGGCGCGAACGTAGAGACTTTGGCGCGCCCGGATGGCGACCGCTGGCTGCTCACCGGCGACAAGTATTTCGCCAGCAATGCCGGCGCGGATCTGGCCGTGGTCGCCGCGCGGCCCGAGGGCGCGCCACAGGGCGTCCGCGGCCTGGCCCTGTTCCTGCTGCCCAAGCGCCGCGAAGATGGCGAGTTGAACTACACCATCCGCCGGCTGAAGGATAAAGTGGCCACTCGCTCCGTCCCCACCGGCGAAATCGAATTGCGCGCGAGCGAAGCTTGGCTGCTGGGCTCACAGGAACGCGGCGTGCATCTCATTTTGGAGGTGCTGAATCTCTCGCGCGCCACCAACGCGCTTGGGAGCATAGCCATTGCGCAGCGCGCCCTGGCGGAATCGGCCGACTTCGCGCGGCAGCGCATCGCCTTCGGCAAGCCGGTTTTCGATCACCCGCTCATGCGCAAACAGTTCGATGAACGCATCGAAACCTTGCAGGACGGCTTCGCCTTGGGCTGGGAAAGCATCCAGCGGCTGAACGAAGTATGGCGCGAAAAGGCGCCGTATTCGGATCGTTATCACCTGTTCCGTCTAGTCGCCCACCTGGCGAAATACTGGACCTCGGACATCGCTCCGCAGATCGCCCGCTGGGCCATGGAGGTGCACGGCGCGCTCGGCGTGCTGGCGGAATTCCCTGTCGAGCGCTGGTTCCGCGAGGCCATGGTGCTGACCATCTGGGAAGGCACCTGCCATCGCCAGATTCTGGACGGCCTGGAAGTGATGGAACGCAAGGGTGCGCATCGGCTACTGTTCGAACAACTGCGGGAGGCCGCCGTTCCCGTAGATCTCGCGGAGATGCGCCGCCGCGTCGATGCTCACTTGGCGCTGCCGCAGGCGCAACGCGAGGCACGCGCCGAGGAGATGTTCCGCGATCTGGCCATATTCACGGCCCGCACAGTCCGGCACGCCACCATGTGCGTCACTGTGTGAGTTGCTGAGACCAAGGCACGGATTTTTAACGCGAAGACCGGAAATTCTCCGCAAGCAGTTCCTCGATGAAGTCAACTCGCGCTCGGCCTCCCCGCGCAACGCGCCGCTGGCGTGCCCGGGGAAACCGGCATGCACAGCGCGGACGCGGCCATTCCGGCCGAGGATGAACGTGGTCGGCCAGCAGTCGAGATCGACGCCCTGCGGCAACTTGGCATTCAACTCGCTTGGCTCACCGGCCAGCAGCACCGTGTATCCGATTCCGTATTGGCCGATAAAAGCCGGCAGCCGCGTGGGATCCTTCAACTGTTCGGCTTCTTCAAACGACAACGCCACGATCTCCAAACCTTCGGCGTGGTATTTGCGGTAAAGACCGGCCAGGAATGGCGCTTCGTCGTGGCAGTTCGGACACCAGCTCCCCATAATACTTACAATCACGACTCTCCCCTCGAAGCGCGCATCGGTGTTCGAAACCATGCGCCCGTCCAAGTCCGGAAAACGGAGGTGGAATGGCTCTGCCGGATCCTTCACGCTGGTGTGCCGCGATGGGTCCGTGGGCTCGGGGAGACCCTTCGCGCGCGCGATGGCAGGTCGTGTCGCCACGAGTTCGTGGTTACCCTTGCCGTCGGTCAGGTTCACCGTCACGGCTCCATCGCTTGCGGGCGTCAACAGCAATAACGCCGGCCGCGCGCCGGATAAATGACTCAGCACGAATTTGCCATCGCGGTAACTGCCCGTGAGCGCTCCCGTATCGCCATCCACCCGTAGGATAGCCGCCGACACTTCCGCCCCGGATTGCCGTACAATCAAACGCCAAGCGGCTTCCCCTTTGGCGCTCTGTACCCCGGCGATCTCCCAAAGGCCCGCGACGGAAGGCACGGCGGCTGGCGGCTGCGGTGGCGTTACAAAAGGCTCTGCTTGGAACGCGTAGGCCCTCCGCGCAGAGGCGTACTCGCCCTCCAGCAGGCCTTCTTTTAGGGTGGCGCGCAATTGCGTCGCGTAGTGCGCGAAGTTCAGAACCAGAGTCCCGTTCTCGAACTGGCCGCTGGTCGAAGGGACGTTAAATCCAGGCAGCATATGGTTCGAATTCGTCCCGCGGCAGGGAGGGCTTACCTCAGCAATTCTTCCAGGCTCTTGGCATCCAGCACACGCTCGGATAGATCTTCCAGCTCGGCTACCGGTAGCGCCGCCAGTTTGTCGCCGGCCCAAGCCGGTAAAGCGCCGAAGCGTTTCTCGATAAGCCGGCGCAGGACGGTCAGTTCACCTTCCTGACGTCCTTCCTGACGTCCTTCCTGACGTCCTTCCTGTAGGCCCTTCATGAATACGGGGCCCAAAACATCGTGTTCTAGAATACTGGTCCGAATTGGCATCTTTCGCGCCTCCTGCTCTACCGTTTTCCCCAAGTGCCGCAACCCGGCCAGTATAAACA
>Ga0070761_10002611_pt1 | contig 11004 bp, 6 predicted proteins | sample HubBroMetageREF1_FD_66724 | JGI IMG/M metagenome (GOLD analysis project Ga0070761, IMG submission 66724) | Reference soil microbial communities from the Hubbard Brook experimental Forest, New Hampshire, USA - Hubbard Brook CCASE Soil... | ecosystem: Environmental > Terrestrial > Soil > Temperate...
TGATGTCCGCGATCAGGCCGACGGACCCATAGTCGCAAACGCCCGCCGCATTGCAATCGGCGTATTCGCGCCGCTGCTCGGTGTTTTCGGCATTGGCGCCCGGACCGTAGATCGAGGGGTTCGCCTCGATGAATCGCGGTAGATGCGTGCCTTTATTCCCGACATATCGCACGTCCAACAGATAGTCCTTGGCGATAACCCGCTCGATCGACAGGTTCCAGTTCTGAGAGTAAGGCGGCAGCATTCCCTTCTGTATGGTTAGAATGGTCGCCGGTTGCACGAACTGCTGGCTGGCGAACGGCGGCGCCTGTGGGCCATAAGGATTCGCCAAACTGAATCCCGGACCCGCCAACTGATAAGCCTCCGTCCACGGCAGCGCGCTCACCGGCGCTTGCAGCGGACCGCCGACGCCGTTCGTGAATCCGTCGTAGAAGATGCCGTACGCAGCCCGAATGGTGGTTTGGCCATTGCCGAACGGATCCCACGCCAGGCCCACGCGCGGCATGAACTCGCGATAATCGACCGGCGCGATTCCGGCCGGCACGCCCGGATCGCCTGGGAACAACAGTCCCGGAGGCGCGTTCGGCATCACCGTCGATTGCACTCCCGGATCCCATTCGTTCATGCGGTTGCGGATTTCCGTGTAAGGCGTGTTCAACTCGTAGCGCAAGCCGTAACTTAGAGTCAGGCGCGGAGTCAGGCGAAACTCGTCTTGCGCGTAACCCGCCGCAACCCACTTGCGTATCCCTCTGTTGAAGTCGCCGCCTCCCTGGAAGAACTGCACCGACTGACCCAACAACAGGCTGGCGAATGAATCGCTCGCGGGAAACGGCGCGAACACGAAGAACCCGTTCGTCGCGATGCCCAACAGCAGGTTGATCTGTTGGCGGTCCAGTTCCGCGCCCAGCTTCAAGTTATGCCGCCCGCGCGTCATGGCGATCGAGTAAGATCCTTGGTAATCGTTCTGGTAAGTGTTCTGCGGACCGGTGATCGGATTGCCTACATCGCCATAACCGCTCACGATCAGATACGGAATTCCGGAGTTAGCCGCCAGCGTCGGCTGGTAAGTGAATCCCAGGCTGCTGCCCGGGGTATGGTTCTGCGCGTCCTCGTAGATGAATACGTTGCGGAAGAAAGCCACGCGCACGGTTTGCACGGTCGACGGCGAGATCAGGTGTACGTGGGAAATGGTGAACGAATTCGTGGTGATCGCGTCCGTCACCGGAAATCCCGGAACGTTCGACCCGTTGATGGGCAACGGATCGAGCGTGTTGGCTTCCGACGCCGCGTAACGCGCGAAGAGTTGATCGTTGTTGCCGAAGTAATGATCGTACCGGAAGCCGCCCTGGTTATAGTTGTCCGTCTCCATCTGCGTGGTCTGAAAAAGATTACCGCCGGCGTTCGGCAGCGGATAGAGAGCGCCCGCCGCCAGCCCGATGGGGCTAAGCAGGGCCTGTGGGATTTGATTGTTCGGGAACGGCGCGCCGGCGAACTCGTTGATGAGCGGCACGGGCTGCCCCGTGCTGGGGTCGAGCAAGCCGGCAAAATTGCCGGTGCGTTCCGCGGCCGTGGGTACGATAGCCGCCTGCGACTCGCCCTGATTATCGCGTTGGCCTTCGAAATACACGAAGAAGAAATCCCTGTCCTGGCGCAGCGAACCGCCGAGTGTCGCGCCAAACTGATTCTGGTGCAATGGCTGCGTGCCCGGCGAGAAGAAATTGCGTGCGTCGAGATCGGTGTTTCTCAGAAAATCGTAAATATCGCCGTGGAAGCTATTTCCACCGGACTTAGTCACCACGGAAGCCGTCGATCCCATGGTCTGACCGTATTCGGCCGGAGCGTTCAGCGACAAAATACGGAACTCGCTCACGGCGTCAACGGGCGTCCGTATGGCAAAGCCTCCATTCACGCTATCGACATTCGTCACTCCGTCGAGCAGGTAGTTGTTCGATTCGGGCGGTTCTCCGTTTACCGCGAACGCCTGCCCACTGCGCAAAATGCCGCCGGCCTCGGCCAGCCCCGCCGTCATGGGCGCCACGCCGGGCTGCAGCAGACCAAGCTGCATCAGATCGCGGCCATTCAACGGGAGGTCCGTCGCTTCCCTTTCCGAAACCACGTTTCCCAGCGCCATACTGGTGTCGATAGTGGCCGTCTGGGCTTGCACATCGACGTTGGTATGACTGCTGGCTATTTCCAGTTGCACCGGGTAATTTACGACGCGGCCGACATCGATCCGGATGGGCGACGCCGAGTACGCCGCAAAGTTGGCGGCAGTTACGGTTAACGAGTAGTCGCCCACCGGCAGGTTGGAGAAGCGGAACGTTCCCTGCCGCGACGTGGCCACCGTTTGGCGTAGCCCGGTCTGCAGGTTCTGTGCGGTCACCTGCGCGCCGCCCACCACAGCGGACGAAGGATCGGACACCTGGCCCTCGAGTATGCCGATCGGATCTTGTGCTTGCAGAATTCCACATAGGCACACGGATATCAACGCCAGCGTTCGCATAGAATGATAAACCCCCTTATTGAGGAAAGTCTATGCGGTGGCGGGAACCCTGTCAATAATGAAAAGCAATTAAGCAATACTTAGTACTGCCAAAAAAAGCCGCATATCTAAGTGCGCGACAGGAACCTGCACCATCTGTAACAGAACCAGGCGCCCGCCCGAAGAACGCCGAGGAGTGCGCCAAAGGCAGCCGTAGACAGTACGCCGCGCGGCCCTAACCGCGAGTACAGGCCGTTGATGGTCCAGGCGGCGGTCGTATAGATTGTCGCCGCACGTGTTACACCGAGCCGATCTCTTACCGGCCAGTCGTACACAAGCCGTTCGATGCCGCCATTAAAGAATCCGCCCATCTGCAGAACTCGTTTGTTATATGAGGCTCTGGCCCGGGACGGCAGCTCGGACCTTCCTCCGGACGCCGCAATCAGCGCCGACGCTTCTTCTGCATGCCTCAGGGCTGCGGTTACGCCATTGGAGGTGATGGGATCGACCATGGAGGCAGCCTCGCCCACAATCACCCAGTTTGGGCCAGTGACTTCCCGATAGGCCCGGCAACCGAATGACGTTACCCTGGGAACAATGCGCGCGCCGTCCTGCAACAGTGACGCAAGACCAGGGAAGCGCGCCAGTTGGAGCCTGAGAATATCCGCGACTGTCAGCCCCTGGTCCCGCCGTTTTTTCACAGCTTCGCCCGTGGTGACATACCCTACGCTCAGCGTATCCGGACTGATAGGAATTTCCCAAATCCAATCCAGATACTCCCCCCGCGCGGCGTCCATATGGATGGTGGTTTCTTCGCGCGCCAGTGGGGCCGTGAAATAGGCCCACATGGCCACCTTTCTAGGCCCATACTCGACTGCTGGAAGGCCGAACTCCCGAGCCAATAAACTGGTGAAAGAGCCCGAGGCGTCGATGAACCAGGGCGAGACAAATTGCCTGCCGGATGCCGTTTGAATCGAGGCTATCCGCATCCCGGTTCTTTCCACGGTAACCGCTTTATCGTGTACAACCGTGACACCTCGGCGCACCGCCAGATCTTGGAGTTCCCGGTCCAAGCGCATGCGATCGACGTGCATCGTACGCAGCTCGATGTGGAACGGCGCACGGGCCAGCCACCGGCCGGGTTGAAACTTCTTTCCGCCACCCCCGCTTAACTGTAGGGTGACACCCCGTTTCCAGGTCGCAATCCCGCGGTGGATCAGATCTTCCATTGGCAGACCCAGAGCGCCCAACAAGGCCGGGGACGCCCAGTCGAGCGACTCGCCGACAGATTGGCGAACTCCGGTTTCTGGCTCGATGCATACGACCTGCAAGCCCGCCTTTGCCAGATGCAGAGAGGCGGCCATGCCAGCCAAACCGTCGCCGATTACGGTTACATCGGGGTGTTGGACGGGGCCTGGCTGCATTACTCCATTTTCCGACGATCCCGGCTCGTTTCGGGCGATGTCGCTATTGCATTTCCCGGGCGGCTAATTGAGTGCCTTCTAGACGCGCGCGGATCTTCGCGAAGGCGATATCGCGCGATGTGGAAGTGTCGTCCGCAAACGGCGCGAAGCCGCAGTCGTCGGTGGTACCCAGTTGCTCCACCGGCAGGTGTTTGGCTGCCAGCAGCACGCGGTCGCGCACCTGCGCCGGCGTTTCTACGGCGGGGTTAATAGGATCGATGACGCCAACGAATACCGTTTGACCGGGCTGCAGGCGCCGCCCGATAATGTCCAATACTTGCGACGGATCCCTTTCGCTCGCCAACTGAACGTAAAAGCGCCCGACGTGCAACCGGAAAAGAGCGGGCAGCAGCCCGGCGTAATCCACCGCGGCGCTATGAGTCGCATCCCGGTCGCCGCCGGGACAGGTATGCACGCCAATCCGCTGGCGCTCTTGCGGCAGGAAGTGATCGATTACCCGGTTATTCAACGCGACGAAGTTCTCCAGCAAGCCTCCGGATGGGTCGAGTTTAAGGGAGAGGCGTCCTTCCGTGAAATCGATTTGCACGCTATCGGCGCCCTGCTCAAAGCAACCGCGGATATCGGCTACGGCTTCGCTCACCAGGTCCGATAGAAACGCCTCGCGCGGGTACCCGCGAAGTTCCGAGGCCGGGTAAAGGAGGCTGAGGGCGGATGCCGAGATCACCGCCTGTTTCACAGGCAACTTTGTCAGGCGTTTGGCCGCCGTCAGATACGCCGATGCATAGGTGGCGTAGCGGAATGGACCCGACGTCAGCCGAGGCAATTGCCGTGTGTGTCCATCTTCAAAGGGAATGACCACGCCATCGGGCGCAACGTTTGTTAATCCTTCGAGCGGATACGTGGCAAAGCTGGGTTTGGTCTGTTCGCCGTCGGTAATCACGGGAGAACCGCTTTCCTCAAAGAGGCGGATCGTATCCCGCAACGCGTGCTCCGCGACGCGTGCGAAATCGCCGGCCGGCATCCGGCCTTCCTGCATAGCCTGGCGGGCCGCAACGAGTTCGGCCGGCCGCGGAATGCTTCCGATCGGTTCGGTAGGTATTTGCAACCTGTCCAGGCTAACCGAACCACATGCCGGCGCGCAATAATCAAAAACAATTAGCCGGCTATCGTTTGCCGATAATACTCGCGCCCAGCCAAACGGCGCTATACCCTAACAGTACACTGCCTGCCGCGTTGATCAGCCCCAGCCATCGGCTGCCATCCTTGATGAGACTCAGAGTCTCCCACTCGAAGCTCGAAAACGTGGTATAGCCGCCGAGAAAGCCAACTACAAGAAGGAAGCGCCAGTTCGGATGAAGGTGCAGCCGCTGCGTCAGCAATGTCATCGTGAATCCAATCAGAAACGAACCAGTAATGTTAATGAATACCGTGCCTGCCGGAAAGCGTCCTCCCAGCCGGCTCATAATGGCTGTCCCCACGACGTAGCGGGTGAGGGAGCCAACCCCTCCACCCAGCATAATCATAATATAGCGGTCCAAATGCAAGCCTCCCCTTGAACTTCGTCTGTTGTATTACGCATTGCGCGCTTTCGCTCAGTCTGGTCACCAGGACTGTCTTTTGGGGGGACTCGGTAGGTGCTGCGCGCCAGTTCTCCTACGGCGTACCCGCCACAGGAGTCATTGGCCGCTTGCGGACATCGTACGGCGTTGAGCGAACTCCACCGCTTTCATATCACTATACCGCAGAATGAGGGTGGCGATGCGTTGCTTGAGGCGGCCGAAACGATTACAATGCAATCGTAGTGGATTGGTGGTGGAGCTCTACCATTAACCGTCCCGGTTTGAGCCGGGAACAATGGCTCCTGCGGATATAAGGAGCCTATGTTTTCGAGCGTATCCACGAATCCAGAATCCGGCCGGAATGGAACCGGAAAATCGGTGGCGATTGGTGATCGTCCGCCGGTGGGAACAAGCGCCGACGCGTTGCTGCGGCATGTGGCCGATTTCGCGTCCGGCCTTGCACAACGCTATGAGTTGTCGTCGCTAGCCCCGCTCCTGGCTTCCTGCAGATCCGCCATTTCCCGGACCGTTCTCAAAGTCGCCGTTGTGGGCCGGTTCAAGGCCGGGAAAAGCAGCTTCATTAACCACCTTACCGGCCGCTCCATATTACCGGTGGGGGTCGTCCCCGTAACTGCGGTTGTCACCGAGATCCGTTTTGGACTGTCTGAGAAAGCCTCGGTGCAGTTTTTGGACGGCCGGGTTCAGGAAGTTTCACTCGATGAAATCGGGGGATACGTCTCGGAGCGCGAGAATCCCGGCAACGGCAAACTCGTCAACTTAATCTCGGTGGACCTGCCCGAGTTAACAAGGTTTCAAGGACTTGAGTTTGTAGACACGCCTGGATTGGACAGCGCTCTCACACATAACACCGAAGCAGCCACCAAATGGCTGCCGAACGTGGGATTGGCGCTGGTGGCCGTCAGCGTCGATCCGCCATTGTCGCAGCAGGATATCGACCTGCTTAAGAAGCTCTACCAGTTCACACCGAATGTCAGTGTGCTGGTGACCAAGGTAGATTTGCTGGGACCGGAAGAACGCGCCGAGGTGCTGACGTTCATCGACGCGCAACTCGCCAGAGTCTTCGACGCGCCCCCGCCAACAGTGCCCTACTCCGTCCGTCCGGGATACGAGGATTTAAAGGCCGAACTGGAACAGCGCGTCTTACAACCCGCGCTCGCCGGCTTCGGCGAGCAGCGCAGGGCCATCGCAGCCCGGAAGTTGGATACCCTTCTCCGCGATTGTTCCGGCTATGTCACTCTAAGCCTCAAATCCGCGGAGCTCTTGGGCTCGGAACGCGGAACCCTGAAGAGACAACTCCTCGGCCGCAACGAAGTCGTCGCCGACGTAAAGGAGCAGATGAATTTGATCGCCCGCCAACTCGCGGCCGGTACGCGCGCGTTTACCGAAGCCCGGCTGGAGACCCACCAAAAAGAAATCGAGGGTCGCTTGCTTCAAGATCTGGGGGCCGCATTTCCAGGCTGGACCGGGAGCCTCGCGCATTTGCTCGATTCTTTCGACGGATGGCTGAACGCCGCGCTCGCAGCGCATTTGAGCGAGGTCTCATTAGTTGAGCGCGGAACGCTCTGCGAGCCTCTGCGGAAAGTGCGGAAACAAATGTGCCGCATCCTTCAGGACTTCAGGGATCGCCTCTCCGAGGGCGCTATGCGCGCGCTCGGTGTCCCCTTGAGCACCACAGAGGTCGAGTTCGAGATTCATGAACCCAAGAATCCGAACATAAAGATTGGCAGGATCTTCGATCGAAATTGGGAACTCCTGTCGCCCATCGCGCCTATGGCGTTAATCAAACCGATTGTGAGGCGGCACTTTGCCGGGGAGGTTCCGTACATCTTGCGTAAGAACTTGTCGCGGCTGGGTTCGCAATGGGAGGAGAGCGTTCACGCCGCGTTGACCGGCATGCGGGCGGAAGCTGAGCGCCGCCTTGACGAGTTCGGGACTACCGTCGAGCACCTCATCGAAAAGAGCCCCAGAGACCGCCTGCCCGCCATTCGGCAGGACCTCGAAGACATCGAGTCGCTTCGACAGCGGATCGCGCCGGGACAGGCAATCCTGCCCAATGCCACTTACTTTTCGAATATCGGGAATCTGCATTAATTGTGGGGCGGACCCCCCGGTCCGCGCGGGTCCCCCTGGACCCGCTCTTCGCTTGTGGAATCAGCCACTTGACGGTCGCGACAGGTCGACGAGGGCATCGGCAGGACACCGGGGGTCGCCCCACAAGCAAACCGACCCACATTTCCGAGAGGTTCGATTAGCACTCGTCTCCGTTATGTGGGACCGTACCGCGCCCGCAACACCGTCTTCTGCACCTTCCCCGTGCCGCCCTTTGGCAGCGTATCCATGAAATCCACCGATGTGGGGCATTTGAAATGCGCCATGCGTTCGCGGCAATAATCGATCACCTCAGCTTCGCTGAGCGCGCTGCCCGGCCGCCGCACCACCACAGCTTTGATCGCCTCATCCCACTTTTCGTCGGGCAGCCCGATCACCGCCACTTCCAGAACTTCCGGATGCGATGCGATCATGGACTCCACTTCCGGCGAGTAAACGTTCTCGCCGCCGGGTTTGATCATGTCCTTCTTGCGGTCGAGGATATATAGATAGCCGCGCGCATCGAACGTACCCATGTCGCCGGTGTGCAGCCAGCCGCCGCGCAGCGTCTCGGCGGTGATGGCGGGCTGGTTCCAATAGCCCTTCATGATGTTGTCGCCGCGCGCCACCACCTCGCCCACTTCGCCCGGCGGAAGCTCCCGGTCCATCGGGTCCACGACGCGCAACTCGACGCCCATCATAGCCCGGCCCGCCGATTTCACCGGCGCAAATCGCTCTCCGGCATGCTCCAGCGTGTGATCCTCGGGTCCCAAATAGGTCAGGCCCGGACTCGATTCGGTCAGCCCGTAGCCCTGCGCGAACGGGCAGCGCAACTTTTCCTGCGCGCGCCGCAGCAGATCCAGCGGCATAGGCGACGCGCCATAGCCCATCATGCGCAGGCTGGACGTGTCATAGCGGTCGAACGCCGGATGGCTCACCATGGCGTTAAGCATGGCCGGCACCACAAAAGTGTGAGTGACGCGATAGTGCTCGATGGCTTTCAGACACGCTTCGGGATCGAACGCCGGCATGAAGCAACTCTGGCCGCCGCGCATCACGAGCGCGTAGACCACCGTGGCATCGGCAACGTGAAACATGGGGGCCGCGTGCAGCCACACCCAATCCTTGGTGATCGCCAGCGCCACCGTGCCGTTCATGGCGTTGGCGTACAGGTTCTTGTGGGTCAGCATCACGCCCTTGGGCCCGCCGGTTGTGCCACTGGTGTAGAACAACGCTACCACGGCGTTGTCATCCGGAGGTCCGTCCGGCGCCGCTGAAGCTGCGGCATTCAGGCAAGCTTCGTAATCCGCCATGCCCGCAGGGCACGCGCCGTTCCCGGCGAACAGGTATTGCAACTGCGGCAGGCTGGCGCTCAGCGCGGGCGCAACGCGCCCAAAATAATCGTCCACCACCAGCAGACGCGTTCCGGAATCCGAGAGGCCGAAGACGATCTCAGCCGGGTTCCATCGGATGTTGATGGGCACGATGATAGCGCCTGCCAGCGGTACGGCATGGTACAGCTCGAAATAGCGTAGCGAGTTCAGCATCAGCACCGCGACGCGGTCTCCGGGCTGCACGCCCAATTCGCGCAACGCACCGGCTACGCGCGTCACGCGATCGGCGAATTCCACGAAGGCGATCGAACGGTCGCCGTCGTATGCCGCGATCGCATCCGGATGAAGCTGCCGGGCGCGCCGTAACGCATATCCCACGTCCATGTCTACGCTCTCCCCAGCACGATCACACAAGCCACCGATCCCGGCCCGCCCAGATTATGCACCAAGCCCAGTTCGGCATCGCGCACCTGGCGCGCGCCCGCTTGCCCGCGCAACTGCGTCACCACTTCGTAAATCATGCGCACGCCGCTCGCGCCGATGGGGTGGCCGAAGGATTTCAATCCGCCGCTGGGGTTCACCGGCAGATCGCCCGAGAGCGCGCTCCGCCCTTCGCCGATGAAACGCGGGCCCTCGCCTTTGCGGCAGAATCCCAAGTCCTCGTAGTTGGCGATTTCGGTCCAGGTGAAGCAGTCGTGCACCTCCGCCAAGTCGATCTCCGCAACCGGATTCCGGATGCCCGCCATGCGGTAAGCCTCTTCGGAAGCCGCGCGGGTGGCCTCGAAGCCGACATATTCATTCGCGGAATCGTACCAGGGCCGCCCGCTGGTGACGGCCAGTCCGAGGCCTTTCACCAGCACATAATCGTCGCGGAACCGGCTGGCGATATCCGCGCGGCAGATCACCGCCGCCGCGGCGCCGTCGGTGGTGGGGCAGCAATCGAACAGTCCGAAAGGCCACGCCACGATGGGCGCTTTCAGGACCTGCTCTTCGCTCACTTCCAGTTGGAAATGCGCCTTAGCGTTCATCGAGCCGTTGTGGTGATTCTTCACGGAAACCTTGGCCAGCGACTCGCGGCCCGCCCCGAAGCGATGGAAGTAGCGGTTCGCCGCCATGGCGAAAACTCCCGGCGCGGTGAGGCCGTCGTGCTGATACGGATGTCCATTCTCCCAGCCGAGGCCGCGTGTCGGGCGGTCCTTGAGCTTTTCGGCGCCTGCCACCAGCGCCACGTCGTACATGCCGGACGCCACGGCCATGGCCGCATTGCGAAACGCATCCGTGCCGGTGGCGCAGTAATTCTCGACGCGCGTGATGGGCTTGCCATACAGGCGTAGCGCGTCTGCCAGCGATACCGAGGCTTTGCCGTTGCCCGCATACGGCGAAAAGGCGCCCAGCCACGCCGCTTCCACGCGCTCCGGCTCGATACGCGCGTCCGCGAAGGCGGCGAATCCGGCCTCCACCAGCAGATCTTCGAAGCTCTCGTCGAAGTTGTCGCCGAACTTCGTGCAGCCCACACCGATGATGGCAACCTGGTCTTTAATCGATCCCGCCACACGTCCTCCAATGGACAGGCCAACAGGCCTGTCCTACACTGGCCTGCATTTCCAGTAATAATAATGGTCGCCGGAGCCTTCGCGCATGCGGCGCAGCACCAGTTCGACCTCCATCCCAATCTCCACCGCAGCCGGATCCACGTCGGTCATCTGACATAGGAAGCGGCCGCCGCCCTCCAAATCCACTATGCCCATGACCGTGGGCTCCACCGGGGCGCTGTACAGAAAGTCCTTCGTGAATGTGAACAGCCGGCCACGGCGCGCTAGCGGTTTCTCGATCAGCCCGCCGTGACGATGGCACGCTCCACACACCTTCGCGATGGGGAACTGCAACGTGCCACACTGCGGGCAAAGAGACCCATGCAAGCGCACGTTTTGGGTCTCCTCGCGCCGCAGCAAGACATTGGAAATCTCCGCGCTGCCGCAGGCCGTGCGCCAATAATCGCGCAGTTTGCGATAGACCTGATAGGTTGGCGACTCCATCGAGAGGCCGTCCGGCTGGAGCCGATTACCGCCGCCCAGCGCCCGAAACAGGAAACCGTC
>Ga0070761_10002612_pt1 | contig 11000 bp, 14 predicted proteins | sample HubBroMetageREF1_FD_66724 | JGI IMG/M metagenome (GOLD analysis project Ga0070761, IMG submission 66724) | Reference soil microbial communities from the Hubbard Brook experimental Forest, New Hampshire, USA - Hubbard Brook CCASE Soil... | ecosystem: Environmental > Terrestrial > Soil >...
GCGAAATCAAGGATGCCGTGCGTTCGCTCGAAAGCATCCAGGTCAGGGATCTCATGAAATTACTCGGCTCCGTCAAGGCGGAATCGACGGGCGCGACTGTGCAGGCTAAGTACATCCCGCCAGAAAATGTCCAAATCCGCCCTCGGACCGGTCCGACAGCGGCCGATACCACACGTTCAATGCAAAGGAGAACCTAGATGACTATTACCCCCGACTTTGTTCGCAAAGTCTTCAAGGGCCTAGAGAGCGGCGACGGCACTGCCTTCTTTGAACACGTCGCTGAAGATGTCGATTGGATCGTGGAGGGCACCCACCCCCTCGCGGGGCACTACCGAAGCAAGAAAGCATTCATTGCCGGCACGTTCGATAAACTGGCTGAGGTTCTTCCACAGGGGGCGCAGCTCCGGGTGGAAAACCTCATCGTCAAGGACGATCAAGCGGTGGTGGAGCTTCACTCTTTGGCGACGGCCAAGAACGGTATGCGATTCGACAACCGTTACTGCTGGGTCGTCTATTTCAAGAACGGGGTGATCGTACGCATACGCGCCTACCTCGACTCGGCCATGGTCACCCGGTTGTTCGAGGAGAATCCGCTTCGTAAGGCGTCATGACACGCTTTGGAGCGGCCGTTCTGCGCAAGAGCGCCCGGATACCACTGACTTACCATCAGTTCCAGGTGGGACCGGTACGTGTTATGTGATAACTGCGGGAGCCGTGCGAGTAGACCATGGCATATCAACTGGTGTGGTGGGACTTGCGGGCGTTCGACCGGGTCTCCTCGCGCCGGCTCCCTAGGAGAGCTCTGAGTCGGTTCTGCGCACGCGTCGATGGCTTGTGGGAAGCGCTAGCCGTCACCTACGCGCAGGTGTTGAGAATGCTCTCGTGTATGCCACACAGCAGGGCGGACGAGCGTCCATCCGATAGGGCCGGCCTCGCACGTACGATATGGTTGTCGCTGCAGCGCCGGCGCTATCTATCCGCATGTCCCAATCCCTTTACCTCTTGGAAGAAGACCGTGCGCTTCGAGCCGCGCTCCTGGAAAGCCGTCCACCATGGTCCCGCTTGCTTGGTTCCACTGGGCGTCAACCAAATGTTTTCCGATGTACGACGGATTGCCGACGCAGTATCGGGACGCTGATAACGAGGCGCTAACGGGCGGGGCAGGGCACCGAGCGCACGGGAAGGCCCCCCGGGAGAACGTCAAGACGTAGATGACGAGCCGGATTTGCGGGCACAAGAAGCAACATAAAATCGACGCCGGTCAAGTTATACAAGGCGCTCGCTAGTTCACTGGCAGTCGTTTAAAGGAAAACACCGGCGGGTCGTAAGCCGACCCGCCGGCCAAGTGACGGAGCAGGTCGTCGGGGGGGCAGACGCGTGCTCCGGTGCGGGCCGCAACGAGGCCCGAAGCTCTTCAACTGGATTGGCGTCGCGCGACGGTCCTATGCTTTATGCCCCGCCGCCGAAAGGATCAGGTCGGCGATCTCTCGCGGATGAGACAGTAGTGATACGTGACTCGAGGGGAGCTCGATCGTCGTTGCTTTCATTCGCTTGGCGAGAAAGCGTTCGAGATCCGGATTGATGGTGCGGTCGTTTGTCGATACTTGGTACCAACAGGGCCTGTCCCTCCACGCGGCGGCGGTGGTCTTTCCGCTGGCTAGCGCGTCGGCGCCTGGTCCCTGAACCGCGTAGAGCGCCCGCGCTCGGGCGGGCTCAAGGTCGCCGGCAAAATCCTTGAGGAAAGCTTCCTCGCTTAGCCAAAAGAAGCCGTTGGCTCTTACCTGTCCGGCGCTGGCGGGGGGCTTCGGAAACTTTGCTGCAAGTGCGCCGAAGTCCTCGCCGGCATCCGGCGCGCGGGCGGCCACATAGACAAGAGCCGAGACATTGGGCGCCGTTCCCGCCTCGCTGATGATGGTTCCCGCGAACGAGTGGCCGACTAGGACGGTCGGTCCGTCCTGCAACGCCAAGATGCGGCGGGTCGCGGCGGCATCCTCTTCTATCGATCTGAGGGGATTTTGCACTGCAGTCGCTTTCAGACCGGCTCTCTGCAAGTGGGGAATGACCTCTAGCCAGCTAGATCCGTCCGCATAAAGACCGTGAACCAAGACGACGTTCTTAGCCATGGGAACCTCCTGAGCTTTGCTGATCGACGGCGCGACAGCTGAGACAGCTCCCGCGGCAAGCAATGTGTTGAACGTTCTACGCGTAACCATAAAGCCTCCGTATCTGCTATTTAGAGATGCTGATGTTGTCTACGACCTGCGTTACACCGCTTGCTTTGCGGGACACCGATTCGGCCGCTTCGCGCTGCAATCCTGAATCGACCTGGCCGGTCAAATACACAACGTGGTTTATGGTCTCGACGTACACCATATCCGTACCTCCCAAGTCGGGATGCCGCGCCAGCGCCTGCTTCACCTCGGCAGTGATCTTCGCGTCGCCGGGGCAACCGGCGTAACCGCACTCTTTGTATTCGCGGTAAGCAGCACATCCGAAAAGGGCGCTGGTTAGGGAAAGAATGCCGAAACAAACCGTAAGCCGCTTCGATCGCTTCACGTTCGCTCGCGCGACCGCCGCAAAGCTCCTGAGGGCTGCTGTGTGCCTGTTCCCCAGCACTGCGGCAGCCGTCCTTGGTAAAGCCGGCGAGGTGGCGACCCCTGTCTCACGAACAACTGATTTGATTAGGTGCATGTTCAACTCCTAGGGAGATTCCGCTCACTTCCGAGCGTTCTGAAGTTAAAGATCTGAGGGTGCAATGCCCACAAGGCACGATAACCGTGAGTTGGTGCAAAACCGCCTCGCCTATTCAGAAGACACTTCTCTGGAACGTCTGCGCCACGCCTCGACGACTCCCAACTGAACCGAGGTGTCGTCACTGTGTTACCGCCTCCCACGAGAAGTTGGTAGCGGCTGCGCAGGCGGATTACGCCACGTGCTAGATGGCGGTTCCATTGCACGAAGGTCGGGGGCGTCGAGTTGGAACCTAAGCGACCGCCTTCTCGTCCTCCATCAACGAACGCCACCGTCGCACCGACTGATCGCAGCATCGACCATGACCATGGTGCAATGGAATCGGCGCCATACGTCTGGTTTGATCGTCTTTCGTTTTTGAGTAACTCGGGAAATAAACCGCGACGCGGAACCTACTGGAGACAAACATGAATCGCTCGACATCTAACAAATCCATCTACGTGTGGATTGGCGCTCTTCTCCTGACGAACACTCTTCCCGGATGTGCCGTTTACCGCGCTGACGAAAAGTGCGGATGGGGCGGTTGCCCAGGCGATGCGAAGATAACCGCCTCTGTTCGAGCACGGCTCGCTCAACATCCGGAGTTGGGCCCCCCGGATTACGTGTACGTGCGGACAGTGAATCATGTGGTGTATTTAGAGGGCAGAGTCCGGAGCAGGTTTGATATCGATGCTGCTGCCTCAGTTGCCCGCCAAGTAGCCGGTGTGACCGAGGTCGTAAACGGCCTGGGTGTCAATGAAGCGAATGGCGGTTGAAATGCACAACGGGAAGCGAGGCGTTTTACGCAATTTCTGGCACGCTGCTCACTTCCGGTTCGGGCTTCTGCTTCCCGTTTGCTAAACAACTTCTTGATTCTTCATGGCTAGCATTTTGAAGGTTTTGAGCGGCGTACTACATGGCGACCGGGGCGCTTTGCTTTCGGGGTCGGAAACAGTGCGCTCTTGCGGACGTCCTCAGCCGCGGACCGCGTTCGTCGTGGGCGACTTTGGCGCGCTCGCCGGCAAACATTGCGCTCTGAACGTCGCCATGGTCCGAAGCAAAAGGAGGGTGCTTGATGAAGATTTGGGATAGTGCACGAAGTGCACGCGCCTTGAGACTGCAAGCCGGCGCTCGATACGCGCGCGGTAAACAAGTGGAGGCGCGCGACGCCACCGCATTGCTTGAAGCGGTTCTTCGTCCCGGTGACCGTGTATGCCTGGAGGGCGACAACCAAAAGCAAGCAGATCTGTTGGCGACCGCGCTGGCGGCGGTCGACAACGGCAAGGTTCATGACTTGCACATGGTGCAATCTGGAGTCGTGCTTCCAGAGCACTTGGACGTATTCGAGCGCGGCATCGCTAAGCGTCTGGACTACGCTTATTCGAGTCCTCAGGCCCAACGCATCGCCGAACTGCTATTCGGCGGCAAGATCGAGTTGGGCGCGGTGCACACGTACTTGGAGCTGTTTGCTCGCTACTTCATCGATCTGACGCCGCAGGTTGCGTTGATTGTGGCGGTGAGTGCGGACCGCGAGGGCAACCTCTACACGGGGCCGAATACTGAGGACACGCCGACGGTGGTGGAAGCGACCGCTTTCAAAAACGGCGTGGTGATCGCGCAGGTTGCCGAGATAGTCGACCACGTGCCCCGCGTCGACATTCCGGGCGACCGGGTGCATTTCGTGGTGGTGAGCGGCAAACCGTCCTACGTCGAGCCGCTATTCACCCGCGACCCGGCTGCCTTGAACGAAACGCAAATCCTCACGGCCATGATGGCCATCAAAGGCGTGTATGCCCCATATAACGTCAAACGCCTGAATCACGGCATCGGTTTCAACACGGCGGCTATCGAGCTGTTGTTGCCGACGTATGGCGAACGCTTGGGGCTTAAAGGCGAGATTGCCAGCCACTGGGCGCTCAACCCGCATCCCACCTTAATCCCGGCCATCGAATCTGGCTGGGTGCAACAAATCCATTGCTTTGGCTCGGAAGTTGGCATGGACGACTACATGCGTGCCCGTTCGGACATCTACTTCACCGGCTCTGATGGTTCACTGCGTTCCAACCGCGCGATCTGCCAGACCGCCGGACTCTATGCCTGTGATCTCTTCATCGGTTCGACCCTTCAGATCGACTTGCAGGGTAATTCCTCGACAGTGACGACGGGCCGCGTCGCGGGCTTCGGCGGCGCCCCCAACATGGGTTGCGATGCACGCGGCCGCCGCCATCCCAGCAAACCCTGGCTGCAGGCGGGCAAGGAAGCGGATCCCGATGGCTCTGCGCCCTTGCGACGCGGCCGCAAGCTCGTGGTACAGATCGGTGAAACCTTCGGTGAGAAAAATGCGCCCCTCTTTGTGGAGCGACTCGACGCCCTGGGGTTGGCCGAAAAACTCGCTCTTGATCTCGCACCGGTGATGATTTACGGCGACGACGTGACTCACATCGTGACGGAGGAGGGTATAGCAAACCTCTTGCTTTGCCGGAGCAACGATGAGCGCGAGCAGGCTATTCGCGGCGTCGCCGGTTACACCGACATTGGCCGCGGCCGCGATGCGAAGACGGTGCAGCGCCTGCGCGAACGCAAAGTGATCCGCCGTCCCGAGGATCTCGGCATCGATCCGCTCGATGTCGACCGGCGCTTGCTCGCGGCGCGATCCATCAAGGACTTAGTCCGATGGTCGGGCGGCCTGTACGCGCCGCCATCCAAGTTTCGCGATTGGTGAGGAGCAAACCATGGAACATTTGAATTATCGTCACGCCGCGAGGCAGCGCGCGTCAGGAACGGGACCCGAGGCCATCGTCGGCGTGGTGGCCTCTGGGAACCTGGAAGTGCTGGTGGAACGGGTGCTGCCCGACGGCGAGTGCGAGGTGGACATCAACACTGCCGCGGAGGGGTTCGACGAGGTCTGGCAGATGGTGGTCGCCGACTTCGTAGAGCGCCGCTCTCCCGGCGGCCTGAAACTCTCCATCAATGATGGCGGTGCGCGGCCCGACATGGTGTCCTTGCGCTTGGCGCAGGCGGTGCGTGCGATAGAAGGAGATCGCTCATGAGCGCGGCGGCCGTCGACAAGGCGATTCCTGATGCAGCGTGGTGGTCGGAGGCGAGTTGGAACGAGGCGTCTGCGCGCGATCGCGTGCGAGGCCTGCTCGATGCCGGGAGTTTCAAGGAATTCATCGGCCCCGAGCAGCGCGAGACCAGTCCGCACCTGCCGCTGTTCGATCTTCCGGAACAGTTTGATGACGGCATGATCGTGGGCGGTGGATTGCTCGACGGTGCACCGGTGCTGATTGCGGCGCAAGCAGGTCCTTTCATGGGCGGAGCATTTGGGGAGATACATGGTGCGAAACTAACGGGTCTGCTGCGGGCCGCGCGCGATGTAAAATCGATGCCAGTGCTGATCCTGTTCGACACCGGCGGTGTGCGTTTGCAGGAAGCAAACGCCGGTGAGCTCGCGATCGCGGAGATCATGCGCGCCGTGATGGAGGCACGCCTTGCGGGCGTGCCGGTGGTAGGGCTGGTGGGCGGCCGAGCCGGGTGTTATGGCGGCGGCAGCTTGATCGCTGGCTGTTGTTCGAGCGTGGCGGTCTCCGAGCAGGGACGTATCGGCGTCTCCGGACCGGAGGTGATCGAGACCAACCGGGGTGTAGAGGAGTTCGACTCCAAGGATCGCGCGCTGGTGTGGCGAACCATGGGCGGCAAGCATCGGCGCCTGATCGGCGGTGCCGAGATATTTGCGGACGACACGGCGCCAAGCTTTCGAGAGGCCGCTCGCCACCTCATCAGACACGCACCGCCAATGGGTGTCGAGACGCTCAACGCCGAGCAGTCTCGCCTCGCCGAGCGCATCGCACGCTTCGGAGCTTGCGCGGACGGCGTCGATGTGTGGCGGTCGATGGGTGCCACCGAGCCGCAAGCCATCCCCTCGTTGGCCTATCACGAATTCGTCGCTCTCGCCGACAGACTCGAGGAGCCGCGCCATGACGCTCGATAACATTCTCGCCTCGCTATTTCCCAATGGTCACGAGGTAGTTCTGGATCGCGGTTTACTCTTGGGGCGAGGCAAGTTTCCAGGAGGCGAATCGATCGCCGTCATCGGTGTCGCCGGCCGCACAGCGGTCGGCGTCGATGAAGCCGCCCGGCTGTCGGACAAAGTGCTCGAGGTAATCAAGGGCGGTGGCGGAGTTCCGATTCTAGTGCTCATCGACAGCGACAGTCAGCGCATGAGCAAGCGCGACGAGTTGCTGGGTCTCAACGAATTTCTGGCGCACTTGGCGAAGTGCCTGATCCTGGCAGATACGCTCGGGCATCATACCGTCGGGTTGCTGTATGGTCACACCGCTGCGGGCGCTTTCATCGCAACCGCGATGGCGACGCGCACCCTGCTGGCATTGCCGGGCGCGGAGCCCGCGGTGATGGACTTGCCGTCGATGTCGCGGGTCACCAAGCTGCCTATCGAAACCCTCGATGAAAAGGCCAAGTCCACCCCTGTATTTGCCCCTGGCCTCAACAACGTGGCGCAGATGGGTACGATCGCGGCCGTCCTCGATCCCAGCATTTCTCTGGCGGCGCAACTGGGAGACCTGTTGGCGAAGCCGATCGAAGCCGCGGATACGCGTGACCGCCTCGGCAAGGAACGTCGAGGTCGACCGAAGGCGGCCGACATCGCCGAGCGTGTCTATCGACTCGCCCGCGCTGGTGGCTGACATGCATTTGATGCGACAACAGTTGGTTCGCGTTTCCCCGGGGGCTTGGAAGACGCGGCTGGCGGAACGCGCGGACCTGAGCGGTGAGCCGCTGCTACAGGAGTGGGCTGTTCGTGGTTGGCCTCTTATCGTCCGGCGTCCGTTGCCAAACGAGGAGGGAGGCCTGCCGGTGGGAATACCGCTGCCTCCTTCCGCAGGCAAGCGACGCATTGCCGTACAGCTCCAGCCGGAAGACCTCGCATCCGTGGCTCCATTGCCCGAGCTGCGCGATGCGATCGACACGGCGCCATCAAGCTGGCGACCTACTCTGTGGAAACTGACTGGGCTGGCAGATGGTTACTGTGTGGTGGGACGTGTATTCGGCAGCCTTGCCTGGCAACTTTTAACCGGCCTGACGTACCTCGGCCCGAAATCTGACCTCGACATCATCCTTTCGCTGCCGCGTCGGGATCAGCTCGAACCGCTACTCGCCGATCTGGCCGAAATCGACTCGTGTGCGCCGATGCGCGTGGACGGTGAACTCGTGCGCGAAGATGGCGCCACTGCAAACTGGCGCGAGCTACGTAGGGGTTGCGCGGAGGTAGTCGTAAAGACGCGCACCGCATTAGAGCTGTGTTCGGTCGCGGCTTTTCTAGGAACCAGAGATGCGCGCAATTGCGTCCGTCAACTCACGTGATGTCGTTGTAGCGCGACTTTCCGCGGCCTACGTGGCCGGCGTGGCCGAGCACAGCCTGCGGCTGGAGGTCAACACATGGCCCAAACCGGGCCTCGTAAGTCACATCGATTCGGGTAGCCACACGGACATGGATGCCGGCACCCTGTGCCGCAGCGCCAAGGCGCTGCGTCCCTTTTTTGCCGAACTGGTTGAAGCCGGAGCGCGGGACGAGACAATGACTGCCCTTAGAAGAATTGGGTTGCGAGCCGAGCGCGCCATGCGTGGTGCCGTCGGCGGAGTGAATACGCATCGGGGCGCCATCTTTGGATTGGGGCTGCTGTGCGCGGCGGCGGGTTTGCGCGCGCGCGATCACGCCGATCGACAATTGCCCTTGGGTGTTCTTGTGTCTCAACGATGGGGAGGAGACATTCTCGGTGGGCCGCGGCTGCCCGAAAGTCACGGCGAAGTGGCGAATCGCCGCTTTGGTGCCGGCGGCGCCCGGTGGGAGGCCGCTCAGGGATTTCCGAGCGTCTATCGCATCGGATTGCCCGCACTGCGTCAGGCGAGCCGTCAGGTGCCGTACGATGCCGAAGCATCACGCGTGCAGGCCTGTTTTGCGTTGGTCGCCGCGGTCGAAGATACCAACCTGCTCCACCGCGGCGGGGCCGAGGGCCTGCGTTTCGCGCAGGATACTGCGCAAGAGTTCCTCGATCAGGGAGGCATAGGGCAGGCGGAATGGCGCCGCCGCGCTGAAGCCGTCCATCACGCTTTTATTAAACGCAACCTCAGTCCGGGAGGAGCAGCGGATTTGCTCGCCATGAGCATCTTCGTCATGCAGCTCGAGCGATCGACGGCAGCACTAGAGAGACTGGGGCGGTAGCACTCCGATGACCAATACCCTGCTGGCCGCCTTGGTGCCGATTTTCGCGGTGATGGGATTGGGCTATCTCGCGGGCTGGATCCGCGACGTGGACAACCACCATGTCGCCGAGCTCAACGCATTGGTGATGGATTTCGCTGTGCCAGCCTCCCTGTTCGTCGCAACCGCCTCAACTTCGCGAACCATGCTGTTGACCGGTTGGCCATTGGTGCTGGCGCTCCTGGTTCCCATGCTGGCGCTATATGCGCTGTCGTATTGGATGCAGCGTCGATTGTTCGGTCTCAAGCCCGCTCCCGCCAGTGTGCAGGCGCTGACGATTGCCTTCCCGAATTTTGCCGCCGCCGGGTTACCACTCATTGCCGCGGTGTTCGCGGCATCGCAAATGATCGACGTCCCAGTGGGAATCGCTTTGGGCGCCATTGTGCTGTCGCCGTTAACCTTGGTGGTGCTCGAAGTCAATAAGCCGGCGGTAGCAGGGCAGATTAATCGAGGCGCAATCCTCAACGCCGTCGGCAAGTCTTTACTGAAGCCGGTCGTTCTTGCACCGATTGTCGGGGTAGTGTTTTCTTTGCTAGCAATTCCACTCCCTCATTTCGTAAGCCTTGCGTTCCAACTCATCGGCCAAGCATCAGGCGGTGTAGCGCTGTTTCTCACGGGATTGATCCTGTCATCGCAGCGGCTGCTGCTGAGCCGCAATGTGATCAGTGGCACTTTGCTGAAGAACATCGGTCAGCCGCTGCTCGCGCTCGTGGTGGTCATGCTGCTGCCAATGACACATGACACGGCCCGTGCGACGTTGCTGCTCATGGCTTTGCCATCCGGCTTCTTCGGCGTTCTGTTTGGTCTCCGCTACGGCCAGGAATCACAAGAGGCAGGGTCTACGCTGATTGTGAGTTCCGTGCTCAGCGTCGTCACGCTGGCGATTCTTCTTGTCTTCACTGCGAATCCTTAAGAACGCGTGATAGCCATCCTCTGTTCCGGACAGGGCGGACAGCGCGCCGGGATGTTCGATCTCACTAGCGCTGCACCCGAGGCTTCCGAGCTTTTCGCCTACGCGACGACACTTCTCGGTCACGATCCGCGTTCGTGGGTACGTTCGGCCGGATTGGATGAGCTGCATCGAGACCGCACTGCCCAGTTGCTTTGCGTGCTACAAACGCTGAGCGCGGCGGCAGTGCTTGCCCAAGCCATGCCGGTACGACGCTGTGTGGCGGGCTACAGCGTGGGCGAAGTGGCGGCATGGAGCGTTGCCGGTCTGATCGCACCGGCGGAAACACTGGATCTCGTCGCGGAGCGCGCCGAAGCGATGGACGCGGCCCGTCGCGGCGAGCAAGGAATGCTGTTCGTGCGTGGCCTCGAGCGCGAAGTGATCGTTCAACTGTGCGTGCATCGCGATGCGGCCGTCGCCATCGTCAACCCCGGCGACGGCTGGGTAATCGGTGGACAAAAATCGGCGCTCGACGCGATAGCGGTTGAGGCTCTTCAGCGGGGAGCCAAGCGGGTTGTTCCCGTCCCGGTGTCCGTGGCGTCCCACACTTACCTGCTGGCCGACGCGTCGGCGACTTTCCGCGAGTGCCTCGCGAACACCTCGATCGCCCTTACACCGCAGACCGGCGCTCGATTGCTCAGCGGTGTCGACGGCGCGGCGGTGCTCGATGTCGCTCTCGGGATTGACAAATTAGCTAGGCAAATCTCTCATACCGTTCAGTGGGCGAGCTGCCTCGCAAGCTGCGTGGAAGCAGGCGCGCGCGCCTTTATCGAATTCGGGCCCGGTCATGCGCTGGCCGAGATGGCCGCAGGAGCATACCCGGGCATTCCGGCGCGGAGCCTGGACGATTTTCGCTCGTTGCAGGGGATGCGCGCTTGGCTGGATCGCGCTATCGCGCACGCATAGTTCATCTCCGTACACAATGCGCGGACGGCGCTACGCTCCACCGAATGATCTCAGGCTGATGTTTCAGCGCCACCCTGCACTCGCTGACGGTCGTCGCGGTCGGGATCTCGTGGTGTGAGCTCATAAGTCTCTCGCATC
>Ga0070761_10002613_pt1 | contig 10997 bp, 7 predicted proteins | sample HubBroMetageREF1_FD_66724 | JGI IMG/M metagenome (GOLD analysis project Ga0070761, IMG submission 66724) | Reference soil microbial communities from the Hubbard Brook experimental Forest, New Hampshire, USA - Hubbard Brook CCASE Soil... | ecosystem: Environmental > Terrestrial > Soil > Temperate...
TGAAATGCCCCTCGGCTTTGGCCAAACCGCCGACCGTGCGGACCTGGACTGGTCCGGTAGTTGCGCCGGGCGGTACTGCTGCGATGATTTCCGTGTCCGAAACGACGGTGAAACTCGAATTGACGCCGTCAAACGTGACTTCGAGTGCGTTTTCAAGGCTGGTCCCCGTAATCGTCACGCTCGCGCCCGCTTTGCCGGCGCTTGCCGACAGCCCGGCAATCGTGGGCGGCAGGGCGGTCTGGCTGTAACCGAACACCACGGAGGATCCAACGGGCGAGCCGGCGCCGAAATTGCACGTCCAGGATGGTTCGAAGGTGAAAGCGCCGCCGCTCGCATCCAAGGTGTAGGTCTCCGTGCCATTATTGAACGATCCCGGCGGCGTAAAGGGGCCTTGGCAATTGGGCGTCCCGTTCAGGCAGCCGGTCGCGGAGCTTGAAGCCGCAATGTCCGGGCTAAACGCACCTGTAAGGTTGTATCCGAAGTAGCCGTAGCCATATCCGGTCTGAGCCCCCCAAGGCCACTCGACCGTGACGGTGTCTGCCGCGGAGGCGCCGCCGGTAGCGTTGCCTTCGTACGTCACCTGGAACAGCGTGGATCCTGGGAGGTAGCCCCCGTTGCTGTTACTCGATCCCCAGGCCAGCCCGCTGATCTGGTACTTATCGCCGTTGGACAGCGTGTGTGTGAAGGTCACCGCTAGCGTGTTCGCGGTGTTGTATGGCAGCGGCACCGGCGGGCAACTGGTGTCCTTTTCGCAGCGGCCGTTTACGGTAACCCCAAAATCGTTATTGCCGGCATTCAGCCCGCCAACGAACGCGAAGAAACATGCAAGCGGAGCTAGCGGAACCCAGCGTAATCGCAGGAGTGCACCGCGAACGCCACTGCTTATGATGGGATTGTGGCCGTCAACCGAACGGGGAACGCGGCCGCCCCGGCGGCGCGTCTGATTTATCTTAGTCATTAACATCGTTTTCTCCTCTTGTTCACGCGGAATGGGCCTCAAATGCGTCGGAGGCTCCTTCCGTCTCCCCTTTTTTACCCGGTTGGACCGGCTGTTACAAGGTTTTCCGGGTGAGTTTGGGGTGAGTCACCCCCATTTATAAGGACTTAGGCTGCTGCTATAATCGGCTGAAGCACGGGAGGAAATGTGTCGGACCCGAACTCGGTCCCGAACGAGGCCGTACGCGCGCAAATCGACCGTATCCTTCTCTGGCAAGGCTTCGCGGACAGCCCGCAGCTCGGCCGTTTCCTGCGCCACGTGGTCGAGCAAAAGCTGAGCGGGAACGCTGCGGCCGTCAAGGAAATCTTGATCGGGCAGGAGGTGTTCAACCGCAGCTCTTCGTTCGATCCCAAGTCCGATTCAATCGTGCGGAGCGAAGCACGGCGGCTGCGCACGAAACTGGCCGAGTATTACGGCGGCGAGGGCGCCCACGACCGGCTGCGGATCGATGTGCCAAAGGGCGGATACTTGCCCGTGTTTTCGGTACGGAATGGGGCGGCGGCGGTCGCACCGCCTGCAACGGCAGCAACAGGACGGGCCAGGAGGCCTGTCCTAGGGTGGCCCATCGCCGCCGCTCTGGTGGGTTTGGCGCTGATCGGTCTCGCTGCTGGATATTACCTGCGCGTGCGGAAGCCGAGCCTGCCTGCGGTGCATGTTCGCCGGTCGGTGGCCGTACTTGGCTTTGACAATCTTGCGGGGCGGGCTGGCGACGCCTGGTTATCGGGGGCCATTTCCGGGATGCTGGGCACGGAGCTTGCGGCTGACGGCACCCTGCGCACCATTCCGGGTGAAGATGTCGCCCATATGGAAAAGGATCTCGGCCTCGGCCGGAGGGAGGCCTTTTCACGCGGGGGGCTGGACCGAATTCGCCGTTATATTGGCGCGGATCTCCTCGTTAATGGGGGATATACGGTCCTGGCGGCGCCAGGCAACGTGCGCGAAGTGCGAATCCGGCTCGATTTGCGCGTTCAGAATGCCCAAACCGGCGAGACGAGGGCTTTCGCGCAAACCGGGACAGAGGAAGGCCTGTTCGATCTGGTTTCCGGCGCCGGAGCGCAGCTACGGCAGGCATTGGGCGTGCAACCGCTTTCAGCAGCCGAGACCGGCGCGCTTCAAAAAGCGGAACCGTCAACGCCGGAGGCCAAACGCCTTTACTACGACGGTTTGGCTCGCATGCGAGATTATGAATGGGCGCACGCCAGGGATTTGCTGACAAAAGCCGAGCAGAGCGAGCCCACCTTCCCCTTAACGCACGTGGCATTGTCGGAAGTCTGGGAAAAGCTCGTTTACACCAAGAGGAGCCGCGAGGAGGCCAAAACCGCCTTCGACCTCTCGCCCAATTTAGCTCCTGAGGACAGGTTGCTGGCGGAAGCGCGATACCGCGGAGCGAGCGGAGACTGGGCCCGGGCCGAGCAGATTTATCGGGATCTCTGGACTCGCTTTCCGGACAATGTGGAATACGGCCTACGGTTGGCCGACGCGCAAGCGAAACAACAGAAGGATCAGGCGGCTCTGGCCACCGTCGGAATTCTCCACCGCCTGCCGCACCCGCTGGGCGACGATCCGAGCATTGACTTGGCGGAAAGCGGCGCTCTTGTCCATCTCCCGAGATATCGGGAAGCCCTGGCAGCCGCGCAAAGAGCGGAGCGGAAAGCGAGGGCTCGGGGCGCGCGCGGCGTGCTGTGGCAGGCGCTGGGTGAGGAGGCCGAAGATCTCAATTCTATGGGCCAGAGCGAACAGGAACGCAAGGCGAATCTGGAATTGCGCCAGATCTGTTCCGGACTGGGCGATCAGATCTGTGTGGCGCGCGCCCTCGCCCGCATCGGCATTATGGACACTCACACGGACCTGAAGGAGGCTGAGCGGCAATTCCAGGCATCCTACGACATTGCGCAACGCGAGGGCAGCTTCTATGCGGCGAATGCCTTGAGCAATCTGGGGGCTGTCCTGCAGATGGAAGGCGATTATGCTCGCGCGGAGTGGGCATTGAGCCAGGCTGCGAAAGCGACGGAAGAAGCCAACGACAAGTCCTTCCTGATCAGAGTGACCATTAATCGGGGCGCTCTGCTGTTCTCGGAGGGCAAGCTGCACCCGGCTGAAGAGATGTTTCGCAAGTCGATTTCCATCACCGGCGAAGGCGACGTGAAGACCTGGCTCGGAGAGGCTCTTGAAGATTTGTCCCAAGTGCGGGAACTGCAAGGAGATCTGACGGAGGCCATGAAGCTGCGGCAGCAGGGGCTGGCACTAATGCGCACATCACAAAGGTCCGGAGCCGACTGGCTAGCCTGGATCGCCCGCCTGCTCTGGATGCAAGGCGATCTTCGAGCCGCGCGGCAAACGCTCGACGAGGCCGAAAAGGAAGCCAAGAAAGCCGGCGATAACGGTTTTGCTGCGCAGCACGCAGAGTTCGTCTGGCTGGCGATCGACGAAGGGCATGCCACCGCGGGTGAAGCGTTGGCCCGTCAAGCGGAGGACCAATCCAAGACGGAGAACCGGTCCACGCAGGCGGCCGACGCCTGCGAACTCCTGGCCCGTTGCTTGCTGGCTGAAGGAAAATTGGCGGAAGCCCAAGCAGCCATTGGGCGTGCCCGGAGCTACTTGGGAGCACAGAAAGCAGGCAGTTCGTTTTTCGACATTTCGGTTACGGCCGCGCGGGTGCAGGCAGCCACCGGCGATTACAAAGACCGGAGTAATATAAATGCCGCCATTCGCAATCTCGACACGTCGATCGCCGAAGCTCGCGGAGAAGGGTTCGTTGGTGTGCAGCTTGATGCCCGCCTGGCGCGAGGGGAGATTCGCGTCAAGTCCGGTCACGTCGCCGATGGCCGGGCGGAACTGACGGCGCTGGCGAAAGACGCCACTGCGAGGGGCTATGGGCTGATTGCGCGCAAAGCTTCGCAATTGGGACAGGCGGGGACGCTTGTCCTACACTAAATACACCCGCGCCAACGCTTCAAAATCCGTCGGCGTCACCAGGTGAAACCGCACTTCCATCTGCGAGAGCCGCTGCAAATCCTGCGTCATCTCGTCCGACGGCAGTTCCGGTCCCGCCACGAACAGCCGTCCCGCCACCACCCGGAACGGCAACACGCGCCACCGCCGCGAGACTTCCGCGGGCACGGCGCGCGTGGCCGGCTCGAAGATCTCCGATGCGTCGGGCGCGGCCAGCGGCAGGTTCTGCTGCAGGCTCAGCGCCACGTACACCTCAGCCTCGCTCAGTTTGCCGCGGCGGACCAGATATTCGCCAAGGCGCTCGCCCGCGGCTTTCGACGCCAGGGCGTCGTCCACATCTTCCTGCATCAGGTACTGCGATCCCACCAGGATCTGGCCCAGCGGACAAATCTCCGCGGCCAGCGCCGCTGGGTTTGGATAGGCGTGCTCGGTCTTAACCCAAACCAGTGGACGCCCGCGGATCTTGGCGTCGAAATAGAGCGCCAAAGCCCGCACCGTGGCCGCGCAGTTCAGCCAGTTTCCGACCAGCGCGCGCACCGGCACGCCCATCGCGAAACGCCACCCGTAGATGCGCCGCGAGCACAGCGCGCGCACGCCCATCTGGAAGCCCGACAATACGAAGGTCGCCGAGAATAGCCACCGCAGGGCCGCATGCTGCACGCCGATGCGCCAAGGGTGGCCGGTGAGCTGGCTCTCTCCCCAGGTCACGGCCCCATAAACGAACAGCAGATTCAGCACGGGCGTCAGCAGGTTCCCGACGACGCCTTTGCGATCGCGCCAGACCCAGTACAGGTGGCGGGCGGGCGCACGCCAACCGCGGCGCTCCCAGGATTGCAGCACGATCCCCATCACCCAGCGCGCCCGCTGCCGCACCGCCGTGCGAAACGTGTGCGGGAAATATTCGCGCGTGGCCAGCAGGCTATCGCCCTCGCGCCGTAGCGGCACGAACACCTGCGGGCAGCGCATGGCGTGGATGCGCCAGCCGTTTTCGTAGTCTTCCGTCAAGCACTCGGGATCGAAGATGCGGTTGGAGTGCGCGCCAGCCAGTTTCTCCAGCACCGCGCGCGAGAAGGCCGTGCCCACGCCATTGCCCGGCAGAAAGCCGCCCCACATCTGCCGCACCGGGATGTCCTTGGTCTGGAACTCGGCGAATTCGTCGCAGTACAAGCCCTGTACCCACTGCCGCAGCGGCGTGGCCAGCGGCAGCACGGCCACCTGAACCATATCGTGGCTCCCCGCGAAGTAATTGATCCAGCGCAGCGACTCCGGGTGAATCACGTCCTCCGCATCGTGCGTCACCACTATGTCGAAGGGCGTTCCGTGGCGCTCCTCGTGGGCCAACATGCGTTGGTAGATCCAGTTGAGGCAATCGGCTTTGGACGTAGGGCCGTCGTGCGGGCATAGCGCCAGGTGGACCCGCGGAAACTTGCGGGCGGCCTCCCGGACGGCGGCCACGGTTTTCCCATCGTTGGGGTACGCGCCTACGAAAAACTCCGCGGCATGATACATCGTGGCTGGTACATTTCGCTCCAGCATGCGGCCGATCACGGCATGCTCATGCCATAGCGGCACGAAGATGGCGATGCTTCGGCGCGGCGCCGCATCAACTTCCGCCGCCGTGGGCCACGGGAACCACGGCCTGCCAAACAGGTGAAACACGACCCATCGATAAACGAACGCCGCATCCAGAAACAGGTCGTCCAACCCGCTGAGCAGGACGTATACCCCAAGCGGCACCAGCCATGCGGCAATCCAGGCATCCAGGGTATGCATCCGATAAGGAAGTAGTGCCGGGATGCCGGAAAATTCGCAAGAAACTAGTGTTGCGTCCCCAAAAGTGCGGACGCGGCACGTGCGGGTGCATGCGCCTCGCTACGGTGCGATGCAGATCCCCGCGCCATCAAAGGAGTTCAGCCCGCCCACGCTTACCGTCAGGTTGGATTGGATCGTGCCGAAGGAGCAGGCCTGCATGGCTGGGGGCGGCTGCGGCACGACAAAATTGATCTGGCACAGTCCAATGTACCCGGCTACCAGGCCGGAAAACAGCGGCCCTGAAGGCAGGCCGCCGGCCGCAACCTGGTTCGATGGAAATGAGAGAAGGGGCCCGGCCCCGCTAATGATAATTGGGAACGGTGGAGCCGGCTCGGTCGCCAGCGCGTTTGGCCGGAAATTGAAATCGAGCAAGAAGGTCTCGCTTGTCGGCGTTGCGGTGGGCGCCGCCTGTCCGGTCGGAATGGCCGGCGTGGTGGGCCCCAACCCCACTGCATAAGCGACGATTTCCTCCCCGCCATGCGCCGGACTGCCCGACGACACCAGCGATCCATCGGCGTGCGTCACCACAGGCGCACACGGCGCGTATCCGCTCCCGCCGGGAATCACCGTGTCGCATGTGGTCAGAATGTGAACGCGATCGGTCAGCGGACTCAGTTCGAACAGCGCTCCAGCCGCGCCATTCGCGGTCACGAACAACTGCGGGGGACCGCTGCCCGGATAAGGCAGCGCACATGCGAGACACGGCAGTTGCATCTCGTAAGGAATCTGAATGGTGATAGCAGTCATTGAGGCGCAGGGGATGGATGGCGCGACAATGCAGCCAGGCGCAGGGCGCACGACCTCCAATACCGGGGCTTGGTAATCCGAAGTCTGCTGTAAAGTGACGCCGATGTTGCCTTGGACACTCCCCTGCAAGAACACTGTAATCAATTGTCCGGGCGCCACAGTGACAGGCTCGGGATATAGGTATCCCATTCCTGCGATCATGTTGGCAGATGCGTTCTGCCCTACTGCGCCGGGCGGGAACGCGGCGCACAACAGAAAAAACGTTTGCGCACTTCATAACCCTAGAATCTCACGCCGGGACGGGCACTCAAGGGCATAGTATACATTCGGCCGGGTAGTGGAGGGCGGAGCTTCCGCCTCGCCTATTCCGATGGCGCCACGCAGATTCCCGCGCCATCAAACGAGTATTGCCCGCCTACGCTGACGGTTAAGTTGGATTGCACCTTGCTGGCGCAGGGCAGCACACTCGCGGGCGGTTGTGGCACGCTGAAGTTGACCTGATAGAGTCCGACGTACCCCGGCGCCAGGCCGGAATACGACGGCGCCAACCCAACCGGCAGGATGAAAGATTGAATGGGTTGGGCCGGCAGTGCGTTTGGCTGGAAATTGTAATCGAGCAGGAATGTCTCGTATGTCGGCGTTGCGGCAGCGGCTGCCTGGCCGGTCGGAACGGCCGGAGTGGTCAACCCGAGCCCGACTGCATAGGCCACGAGTTCCTCACCGCCCTGCGCCGGATTCTCCGGCGTCACCATCGACCCATTGGCGTGCGTCACCAGCGGCGCACAAGGCAATCCGTTTGGCGAAGATCCGCTCCCGCTGGGAACCACCGTGTCACAAGCCGTCAGAATGTGAATGTGGTCGGCCACAGGGGATAAACTAATTGGCGGCCCCGCAACGCCGTTTACAGTTACCGATAACTGCGCTGGTACGACGATGTTGCACGCGGGATTCGTGAAGACGCACGACGGCTCTATGTCGTAAGGAATCTGAACGGTGATGGCCGTCACGGAGGAGCAGATGGATTCGGACGGGCAGACGGAAGGCGGGCGCACTTCCATTACTGGCGCCGGATTTCCCTCTACAGCGGCACTGATCGTGCCCTGCGCATTCCCCGCCACGAACACGGTAATCAATTGTCCGGGAGCCGCAGCTACCGGCGGATACAAGTATCCCATCCCTACGATCGTATTCGCGGATGCGCCCTGTCCGAATGCGCAGGAGGAGCACGCCGTACAAAAGACAGCAAATTTTATTAAGCGCTTCATAAGCCTAAGACATCCCGTGCCGCAGTTTCCCGACATTCCCGGCAACCTGCTTCTATTATTGCTCTATTCCGGCGGCGCCAGACAGACGCCCGCCCCATCAAACGAGTATTGCCCGCCTACCGTCAGGTTGGATTGGACCGTGGCGGAGCGGTCTTCGGTGCCAGTCGGCGGCTGCGGCGGGATGAAATTGACCTGCGCACCAGGATCGCCTTCGTGTAAGCTACCTGAAACCCACAGCGCTCGTAATTCCGTTGTGAAACGCTGCCAGACAGCGTGGCCGCGGTGGCCAGATCGCAGCCCTCCTCGATGGCTGCACGCAGGCGCTCGCGGATCAGCGCGCTTTGCAGGCCCGCACCGCGAAAGCCCAACATCGCGCCGTCTGCAAAAAGCGTCGCCAGACCGGCGTGCATCGACATCGCTCCAGCCGCCCCGGCCCGCCCGCCGCTGAACGCCAGGTAGCAGCGCGATCCGGTCAGGTGCCAGATGGCGCTCCCCACATCCATCTCCTCCGGCGTCAGATCGTCTTTCTCTAGAAAAGCGCGCCCTACGGTGCGCACCCAAAGTTGTTCCTCGTCCGCGTTCGCCGGACGCACGGGCGTCTCGGCTCGCGCGATCTCCGTCGCCGTCAGCGCCCGCACCAGCACATTATTGAATTCGGTCACGCGATAGCCCCGGCTCCCCAACAGCTCGATCAACGACGCGTCCGCCAGCGGGCAGAGTTCCACGCTCACCGTTGCGCCACGCGCCCCATAGAAGTCCTCCATCCGTTCGATCTCGTCCGCGCGCACCGCGCCGCGCATGCCGAGCCCCACCGCATGCGTCAGCGGCGACTCCGCGCCCACGAAGATGGCGAAGCCTCCGCCGACCTCCAGCATCGCGGCGCCCACCAACGGATTGAGCCGCTGGTGCGCCTCCGCGCACGCCACGCCGTTGAGCGCTTCCGCCGCCTCCAGCCGCCGCGCCAGTTCCAGGCCCGCATGCATCACGACGTCACTGCGGCCGCGCCGAGGAAGTTCCGCGAACCCAAAAGCGACTGCCCGCCGTCGCACACGCAGATCGCGCCGGTGATATACGCCGCCGCATCCGAGCATAGGAACAGCGCCAGATCGGCGATCTCGTCCTTGCTGGCGAAGCGTCCCAGCGGCACGCTCGCCATGGATTTGCGGCGGGCTTCCTCCGTGGGCGCGAGCCGCCGCATGCCTTCGGTATCGTCCACGGGCCCCGGCGCGATCACATTCACACGCACGCCCGCCGCCGCCCATTCGATCGCCAGAGTCTTGGAGAACATGTCGATGCCCGCTTTAGCCGCGCATACGTGCGCCTGATACGCGATGGGCACGAACGCGTGCGTGGCCGAGATGCCGACCACCGAAGCGCCCGGTTTGCGCAAGTGCGCATAGGCCGCGCGGCACGTGTTGAAAGTGCCCAGCAGATCGATATCGATCACGGCCTTGAACCCGTTGGCCGACATGCCCAGCACCGTTGCCGGGAAATTGCCCGCTGCGCCGCACACCAGGATATCGATTTCGCCGAATACCTCCCGCGTCTTGTGCAGCGCATTTTCGCAATTTTCGTAGTAGCGCACGTCGCCGGCGATTCCCAGCGCTTCGCCGCCCGCCGCCCGGATGCCCTCGGCAGCCTGGTCGAGCTTCTCCTGCTTGCGCCCCATCAGACCCACGCGCGCGCCCTGCGCGGCGAAGCGCTCCGCGATGCGCAGATTGATGCCGCTGCCGCCGCCGGTGAGGAACGCGGTTTTGCCCTTCAATAAGCGATCGCGAAAGATATCGGCCATCGCTGGCACGTTACCACCCCGCGCGTAGGAGCGGCAAGCTACGCGTGCAGACGGTCACAGCAAGTTGAGCATGAGCGTCGAACCCGTTTAGCGCCGCGAGGGCGATCGCGGGATATTTCATTGACTCGAGCAGTGCAGCTCACGGCTTCCCGGTGACACGATAAGGCGTGTGCCCACGATTGGGCATGCGGCACGCTAAGAGCACTCGCCGCGACCACACACGGCATAGCGGCCAGTGGCCGGGTAACATAAATTGGAATTGTGGTAGTAGCCGGACGACAGAGGTCGATCGCTTTCTTCGTCGCGCTGGGCGCCGACGCGATAGTGCGATCCCATCCTAACCGATTTATAATCCGGTAAGTCTACAGAGTCCGGTCAGGATCGAGGAGGAAAAGGGAATGAAGAAAAAGACTTCAGCGCCGCATGGTTTGGAATCGCGGCCGCGTTCGGGCGGGAGCGGTGCTCTCGGAATGGCTGTTTTTTGCCTCTGCTTTGTTTTTGCCGCGGGGATGCCCGCGCAGCAGCGGGAAACGGCAGGGCCCGGGGACAGCGCCAAGCCCACCTTCACCATGTTCGACGCCCCGGGCGCGGGAACGGGCGCGGGCCAAGGCACCAACCCCACCAGCATTAATGCGGCCGGCGTTATCGCTGGGACCTACAATGGCGCGGCCCCCTCACCACTTAACGTATATGGATTCGTGCGCGCTGCCGATGGCGCCATAACGGATTTTGTTGCGCCAGGCGGAAACGACACCATCGGTACCTACGCATCGGCCGTCAATGCGGCGGGGACGCTTACGGGATATTATTTGAACTACGTATACCCGGAAGAGGGCCCCCCCGTTCTTCTGGCCTTCGGCTTGGTGCGCGCAAGCGATGGTACCCTCACGACACTCTCCGCGCCGGACGCAGGCACTGGCCCATCCACCCCAGCCCAGGGAACATACTCGTTGAGCATCAACACCCGGGGAGATCTCGCTGGATACTATATCGATGCGAACATTGCCGCTCACGGATTCGTGCGCTCTGCCGGCGGTACCTTCACATCGTTCGATGCCCCCGGCGCGGGCACTGCCAAGCCTTTCCCGAAAGCATTAACGCCATGGGGGCTGTCGCGGGATACTACGTAGACGGGAGCGACGTGTATCATGGCTTCGTGCGCGCGGCGGATGGCGCAATCACCACGTTCGATGCCCCCGGCGCAGGTACGGGCGACATAGAGGGAACCCTGGCCTGGAGCATCAACACGGCGGGAACCATCGCGGGATATTACGTGGACGCGAGCCTCGCGCATCACGGTTTCGTACGCACTGCCACCGGGGGCGCCAGCGATGGCCAGGGCACCTACGCCGTAAGCGTCAATGCGGCGGGAGCCATCACGGGGTACTGCATCGGCGCCAAGAACGTGAGCCACGGCTTCGTGCGCGCCGCC
>Ga0070761_10002614_pt1 | contig 10995 bp, 7 predicted proteins | sample HubBroMetageREF1_FD_66724 | JGI IMG/M metagenome (GOLD analysis project Ga0070761, IMG submission 66724) | Reference soil microbial communities from the Hubbard Brook experimental Forest, New Hampshire, USA - Hubbard Brook CCASE Soil... | ecosystem: Environmental > Terrestrial > Soil > Temperate...
CCAACTCTACGAAGCGACCAAGCACGTCAATCGCGCCGACTTCAGCCACCGGATCGCGGTGCAGTCGAGCGACCAGCTGGCAACCCTGGCGAATTCCTTCAACTCGATGACCGCCTCGATCGAGAAACTGGTGCAGGAGCAGAAGGAAAAGCAGCGTCTGGAGGGTGAACTCGCCATCGCGCAGGAAGTGCAGGAGCAGCTCTATCCCAAGTTGATCACGCAACTGGAGAGTCTCGAAGTGCACGGGTTCTGCCGTCCGGCGCGAACCGTGAGCGGAGATTATTACGATTTTCTCGCGTTGAATTCCGACAAGCTGATGCTGGCTGTCGGCGACATCAGCGGCAAAGGAATTTCGGCGGCGCTGCTGATGGCGACGATCTACTCGGCGGTGCGGGCGTACACCATCGAAGATGTGCCGGCGCTGCGCGAACGAACGACGCGCGAGCCCGTTGCAGTGGCTGCGGGAGGCTCAGGGCTGATGCTCGTCGCCGAGTCGAGGGGGGCGGACACGTCTCCGGCAACGCTGTTGACGCAGCTGAACCATCAGCTTTACGAAAGCACTCCGGCGGCAAAGTACGCGACTTTGTTTTTGGGAATCTATGACGGAGCGACACGCCGGCTCACCTACACGAACGGCGGTCACCTGCCCCCGATCCTGATTTCAGAAGATGGGTCTTCGCAGCTGCTGAGCTGCGGCGGAACCGTGGTCGGTCTATTCGATAACGTGAGTTTTCCGGAAGCGACCGTGCAACTGCGCCCCGGCGATGTGCTGGTCACTTACACCGATGGCGTGACCGAGCCAGAAAACGAGTTTGACGAGTTCGGCGAGGATCGGCTGATCCAACTGGTGCGCGAGAATCGTCATCTGCCGCTGGAGCGCATCACCGAAATTGTGGTGGCCGCCGTGGCCGACTGGATCGGCGAGAACGAACAGCCGGATGACATAACGCTGGTGCTGGCGCGGGCGAGGTGAGGCGAGGCGAGGTGAGGCGAGGAATCAGCAGTTACCGGCTCGCTGCCTCGATCTCATCGACAATATAATTCAAGTGGTACACCTTCCTCAGCCCTTCGAGGAGCGCGCGGCTGTCCACAGCCACCGTTCGGTTCTTCGCCGCATCATAGCCGTAATCGCCCCCAAGAGAGAAAATATTCCCGTCAAACACCAAGCCAACAACGTTGCCATCCCGGTCGATGAGCGGGCTGCCGGAGTTGCCACCGATAATGTCGTTCGTGGTCGACAGATTCATCGGCAGCGATAGGTTCAGCGAGGCTTGAGCCTTGAGCCAACTTTCGGGGAGAGCGTAGGGAGGCGCGCCTGTAGCACGATGGAACAAGCCCCCAATCGTAGTATACGGTTCTACGAACTTGCCTTCCGCGTCTTCGAAACCTTTCACGCTTCCGTAGCTCAGCCGGGCGGTAAACGTCGCATCGGGGTCGACGCTTGTGCCGTAGACCGAGAAGCGCGCCTTCGCAATCCTCTCCGCAGCTGCCCGCGTCGGTGCGTCCACGCGCGCCTCGTAATTTTTTCGCTCGGCGAGACGATCCTCGTCGATCGACGCGGCGAAGCGGATCATTGGATCGGTAGACCCGGCCACCGCAGCCCGGCCACCGGCGTACAAATTCTGCCTTACCTTTGGGTCTTCCAGATGCGTGCCGCTTACCAGCCGGTGCGCCAAATGCTGGGGGGATTCGTTGCCCAGCATCTTGCGCACGAACGGATCGTCAGTCCCCAGGTCGCGTCGTATTTCGGTGAACATGAGGGTCAGGTTGAGTTCTTCAAGATCCTTGTAAATTGGGACGGACGCGGACAGATCCTGCTGCACGTTGACCAGGGATTGATCCGTGTATTCCGGCAGACGTTCCATGTTGGGCTTGGCGCGCTCGGTTGAGGCACGCACCAGTGTTACCGCGTAACCCAGCAGGCCCGACGCGAAAGAATAACTGCCCAAGCTCAGCCTCCGCGTAAACAGTTGGGCGCGCACTCCCTGAATTTGCGCGATGTCGTCCCATGCCGAAGCGTCGGCGGCCAGTTTTGGATCGGCCGCTACGGCGGTGCGCAGGCGTTGCTCCTCCTGCTGTTTGCCGGCGAAAAATTGCGGATCCAGCAGCGCCTCCTGCCTCCCAAAGTCGACCTTGAAATCATTCTCGACAAAGAACAGTTGCTCATTCGCCTCGCGCGCCTGCTCCGATCCCCGAGTTACGAACTGTTCCAGTTGACCGCGGTACTCTGCGGTTTCCGGAATTTCGAATGGAAGCGCCGTGTCGCGCTCAAACGACAGCTGCGCAATCGTCAGTTGGCGGCTCGTACCTCCCGGGTTCCCGGATACGAAAACCAATTCGTCACCTTTCGAGCCGTTGGGGCTCCATCGCAAGTAGTCGGGACTGCCGGCGGGTTTGCCGTTTTCATATGCCCGTAACAGGCCGATATCGAAGTCGAAGCGCGGAAAATTGAAATTGTCCGGATCGCCGCCAAATTGCGCGACCGCAAACTCCGGCGCGAACACCAGACGTACGTCGGTGAAACGCTTGTAACGGTATAAATCGTAGACTCCGCCATGGTACAGCGATACCAGATCGCAGCGCACACTCGGATCCGAGCCGCAGCTCTGCTGCAGCTCCGCTTGTTTGGCTTGAAAGGCCTTGTTCGCGTCATCGCCTGTCTTGCCGGCCATCACTGCTTGGACCTCTCCGGTCACATCGCGAATCTCCATCAGTTGATCGAGTTCGAACGCGAGACACTTCCGCTCTTCGGCAAGCGTTCTTGCGGCAAAACCGCTTTCGACAAGGTTTTGTTTCGGCGTGGACAGCTGTTCAACGCAGTCGACCACGCAATGATGATTCGTCATGACCAGTCCGCGCGGAGAGATGAATGAGGCGGAGCAGCCGCCGGCAATTCGTAACGATGATGCGCGCACGTGATCAAGCCATGATTGCGAGGGTGTGAGGCCGTATTTTGCCGCTACCGTCTTCGACGGAAAATTGTCGAATGTCCACATACCTTCTTCGGCTCGCATGGACTGCGTCAGGGCCAGGCACGCCAGCAGCAATCCCGCCACCGAGCGCGAACATTTCGACAGCTTCTTCGTATTCATTTTCAATGGCATACCTTTTAGCTCCATGAATCTCGACCCTTCCTCGCCATGCCGGCAGCATCCGCTGAGGCCAGCCGACGCGGTCACGCCAGCGACATCATCATCCGGCAACGGAATTTTCGTCAAGGCAAGCACCAGCGAGAATGCGGCCAAACGACCGAAGAGGCAAGTGTGAGTGTGGCACAAATCTTGCCGCGCGCAACGAAACGCGGGAGAGATTGCTCCCTCCCGCGTGGTTTGTTTCCTGGAAGTGCGGAGTTTTAGCTACACCAGCCCCTGATCCAGCATCGAATCTGCGACCTTGAGGAAGCCGCCGATATTGGCGCCGTTCACCAGGTTGCCAGGCGTGCCGTACTTCTCGGCCGTTTCGTAGCAGTTCTGGTGGATGGCAATCATGATCTTGTGCAAGCGGTCATCGACTTCTTCGCGGGTCCAGGAGATCCGCATGCTGTTTTGCGCCATTTCCAAACCAGACGTGGCAACGCCGCCGGCATTGGCGGCCTTGGCCGGTCCGTAGAGGACTTTCGCTTCGAGGAACAGCCGGGTGGCTTCGAGGGTGCTCGGCATGTTTGCGCCCTCGCTGACTACCTTTACGCCATTCTTTATGAGATTCGCCGCGTCTTTTGCGTTGATCTCATTCTGCGTGGCGCTTGGGAACGCGCAATCGGCCTTGATGGCCCATAACCAGCTGTGGTCGAGCTTCTTGTCGGTGGCGCTGTAGATGGCCTTCTTGAATTTTTCGGTGTACTCCTTGATGCGGCCGCGGCGGTTGTTCTTCAGCTCCATGACAAAGGCGAGCTTTTCCCGGTCAATGCCGTCGGCATCGTAGATGGCGCCGTCGGAATCGGACAGGGTCACCGGCTTCGCTCCCAGATCGAGCAGCTTCTCGACGGTGTATTGCGAGACGTTGCCGCTGCCGGAGACCAGACACACTTTGCCTTCGAGTGAGTCTTTGCGGGTCTTCAGCATTTCCTTGGCGAAGTACACGCAGCCATAGCCGGTGGCTTCGGGACGAATCAGTGAGCCGCCCCAGGCCAGGCCTTTGCCGGTGAGCACGCCGGTGAATTCATTGCGCAAGCGCTTGTATTGGCCGAACATGAATCCGATTTCGCGGCCGCCCACGCCGATGTCGCCGGCGGGAACGTCCGTATCGGGGCCGATGTGGCGGCTGAGTTCGGTCATGAAGCTCTGGCAGAAGCGCATCACTTCATCGTCGCTCTTGCCTTTGGGATCGAAATCAGAACCACCCTTGCCGCCGCCCATGGGCAGCGTGGTGAGCGAATTCTTGAACACCTGCTCGAACGCCAGGAATTTCAGGATGCCGAGATTCACCGAGGGATGGAAGCGCAGTCCGCCCTTGTAGGGGCCGATGGCGCTGTTCATCTCGATGCGGAAGCCGCGATTCACCTGCACTTTGCCCTTGTCATCGAACCAGGGCACGCGGAACATGAGAACCCGTTCGGGCTCGGTGATGCGTTCCAGAATCTTGGCTTCGTGATACTCCGGGTGGCGCGCCAGCACGGGTCGCAAGGACTCGAACACTTCAAGGACGGCCTGGTGGAATTCTGGTTCGGCTGGGTTTTTGGCTTTGACGAGATTGAGAGTTTGATTGATGTAGTCCGCCGCTGCATTTGCCTTGGGCGGTTCCATGACAGTCATAGGCTTGCCTCCGAATTCTTAAGTGTGGAAACGGATTTTCAAAAAAAGCAGGACGCCGCAGGAATTGCGGCCGTACTAATTAGATGCTGGGAGGGGGACGCCCTGCCGTGATAGGCGTCACCAGGTTTCGTGATCATCGAGCGTAAGGCTCTGTGCGTAAGACACCATGCGCAAGACACTGGGAATCCCCGGGAAAGTGTGCATTTGCGCGTCAACAAGGTTACTTCTAGCGGTCGGGTTTTACAACCGTCACTTTGGCGGTTACCTGCTGGCCTTTTTCCATGCCCCCTACGATGACCAGGTCGCGATGCTTAACCAATAAGCCGCGATGGTCCATGGTGGGTTCGGGCGTGTCCAGGCTGATCGTTTCCCACCCGCCGGTGTAGTCGTTGAAAGCAAACGTCACCGGGGAAGGTTCGGCAGGCTTGCCGTTATACCCGATTCCGTCGTAGTTGTAGGGAGTGTCGGTACCGCCCGAGAAATAGATTCTGCCGCCCTTTTTTTCGATCGGTCCCGCGCCCGCCGCGATGCGATAGCGTGCATTGCCGGGGTGAGCTGGAAGTCTTGTCCATACGATCTTGGTGATGTCGCCCTTCTTCGTATCCGGAAGATCGCCCACCCAGCACTCGCTGGAGGCGAGGTACTTGGGACCGATGCCGCTCCGGTTCTTAAAGGCTCCGTCCACGTAAACGATGGTGTTGCCGATGATGGCGCCCGCATGGCCGAACACGGGCGTACCGGGAATCGGCGTCGCCTGCAACCAGGTATCTTTATCGGTGTCATAGATCTGGACGTTGCGGACGGCGTCGTTCTTTGCGGTTGACCATCCTCCGATGACATAGATGTAACGGTCGCGATAGAGGCCGACGACTGCGTCGTCGACCGGAACGGGCATGTCCTGGCCGCGATAGTAACGGTTTTCAACCGGGACAAAGACATTCAGGTCCGATGCGGTGGTCTCTCCGCCTTGTGAATCGACGACGTAGCCTCCGAAGATGAAAACCTGATCGTGGAGCGCGACTGCTGAAGCCGCGAGGCGTCCGGCCACGCCCGGCACCGGGCGTTTTTCCGTCCACTTGCCAGTGCTCGGATCCATTTCGTAGGCGCTGGTGCTGATCGCATCCCAGGTTTTTTTCGCACCGATGCCCATGAAGGAAAAAATCTTGGGCCCGCCTTGATCATGCGAAATGGCCACCGCATTGTTCGAAACCGGAGCCGGGAGCGGACTGAGTTCGGGTTCGTCGGCGGCGTGAAGACCAGCCAGCAGAAAAAAACAAAATAATGCCGGGAGCAATTTGGCGGGTGCTGATTTCATCGCTGAAATGATAGCAGCCCGCTCGTCCAGAGCTGGGGTGGATCCTTCGATTCCGCTCAGGACAGGTTCACGAGGGCGCCCATCGCTCCACTTTAGAACCAAGTCTGCTTGCGGTATTCGCGGTAGGCGTCGCCGAACTTCGCTTCGAGCACTGCGGCTTCGCGGCGGGCGCGGACGACCTGCATGGGAATGATCACTAGGAAAATGGCCAGCAGTACGGGTCGCCCCGCCAACAGGATCATGCCCAACCCGCAAATCATTCCCGAAATATAAATCGGATTGCGGATTCGCGAGTAGATGCCGGTGGTGACCAGCCCAGTCGCTTTCGGAGCCCAGGAGAACGATCGACCCAGCGTGTAGCGGGCGAGAACCACGCCGCCGAGGCCGATCAGACCGAGCAACAGACCGATCCAACGCGCCGGTCCCTGTGGCCCTGATCGGGATTGAAATATAACGAGGAAAGCCCCCAGGCCCGCGATCAACGGCAGCCAGACGTGCCATATCGCGCCACGATCCATTTTTAGCCACTCCAGTTTAGCTACTCCACAAACCCCTGGCGCACCGCGTGAATGAAATCGGTGTAAGCGGGCTCGACGCCGGACGTGCGCATCTGCAGAGCGATTTGCCCGCGATGATACGCCGAGTGAAAAAGCACATGCGTCAGTATGTCTTCCACGCGGCTGGACCAGGGTTCGCCCTTGGTGTTGCGGTATTCTACCTGGTCACCAAGCGAGCCGGGAGCGAACTGATTTCCAAGCCGAATCAGGTAATCCCGCCATGCCGCCGACATCTCGTCGGCTAGCACCAGGCAATCCTCAATCGTTCCGCTGGGCCAGACTGGCATAGTTTGGCGTTGCTTCAGGATCCGTTCGAGCCAGAGCTTTTGCGCCGAAAGAATGTGAGCCATGCGTCCGACACTATTCGAGGAAGCGTCGGCGGAAACGGACCGAGCAGCGCGCATCGCGGCGAGGCATTCTCGATTCGCCCAATCATCGTAGGCAAACATCCGCAAGAAATCTTTGCTGTCCATAAGACTCCCTTCTGACTCAGGCGTAAGCGCGTTGCGACTGGTCGCGCAAAGACGATACGATGACAGACGATACGATGATAAACGGTGCGATGACGGGCACGGCGCCTCGGCGGCTAAAGCCGCCGCTGATTTTGAGATGCTCACGGCGCGGCTGGAAGCCTCGCCCCTTCAAAGCGAAGTCGAAACCGGAGATGTCCCATGGCCGGCCGGGTTTGGCTCCGGTTCCTATCACGATTCCTGCGGTTTTATTCTGCCTGTTGTGCCTGGCGGCAACGGCGCAAACGCAGAATCTGACGCGAGCGCAAACGCGCCAGCAGTTGCTGCAAGACCTGGAGTCGAGCCAGTTAAGGGATGCTGTCCTGCTTGGTCAGCAAGCGGTTTCGCGTTGGCCGCTCGATGCGCAATTCCGGCACTATCTGGGGGTGGCCTACTTCAAAACCGGCGATACCAAGCAGGCGCAGGAGCAGCTCACGCGAGCAAGAGAGTTGGATCCGGCAGATTCCGCGACGCATTTTGACCTGGCGCTGGTGTTATTGAGCCATCAGGACGACGCGGGGGCCGCGACGGAACTCGAAGCGGCGATCAAGCTGAACTCGTCGAAGGTGAACCCGAACGCGCTCACGCATGAGCTGCTGGGGCGAGCATATCTGAATTCGAATCGCAGCCTGCCCGCGGTCGACGAGTTCAAGATCGCTCTGAAACTCGACCCGGCGATCAAGCACGGACACTACAATCTGGGATTCGCCTACTTCAGCCTCGGTCGTAACGACGAAGCCATCAGCGAATATAAAGAGGAGTTGCGGCGGTCGGGGGAGAGTCCGGCGGTGGTTTACGAGTTGGGACGCTCGCTGGTCGCGAGCGGAAAGTACGAGACGGCTTTGACATATCTGCAGCGTGCCACGCAACTGGACGCGCCGAATCCTGACGTCTGGTACACCCTGGGCAAGGCGCAAGCGCTCGCGGGCCAGGCGGCCCAGGCCGAGTCTTCTTTGCGCAAGGCGGCGGAACTGAGTCCGAAGGACCCGAGCCCTCACTATCAACTGGCGCGCGTGTTGGAAAAACTCGGCCGGGGCGAAGAGGCGCGAAGCGAACTGGAACGCTTTGCGGAACTGAAGAAGGCGCAACCGGCTTCGGCGGGAATGGCCACCGGACGCGATCGTTGATATTGATATTGATATTGATACTGATTCAGCGCATGAAAAATCTCCGCAAAATGGTTGCGGTGTCGGTCCTGCTGATGACGCTGGGCGGCGCTTGGATATTACGGGGAGCGGCTCAGGTTAACACTGCTCCGAACCATAAAGGTTCGGCAGCGAAGCCTGAGGGAGCCGCGCAAAGGCCGGGCGTCGAGCCTTCCGCGGTCATTCCAACCTTGTTCGTTGACGTGACGCGCGCCGCCGGCATTGATTTTCATCTGACTTGCGGCAGCCTGGAGAAGCTCTACATCGTTGAAACCATGTGCGGTGGCGCCGCCGCGTTCGACTATGACAATGACGGATGGATGGACATCCTTCTCATTGATGGCTCGTCGATCGAGGACTACAAGGCGGGCAAGTGCCATCCGCCGCGGCTCTATCACAACAATCATGACGGAACGTTTACCGATGTGTCGGCGAAATCGGGCCTCAATTTTTGCGGCTGGGGTTACGGCGTGGCTATCGGAGACTTCGACAACGACGGCTGGGAAGACGTCTACATCACCGGCTTCCACGGTTCGGCTCTTTATCATAACAACCACGACGGCACCTTCACCGACGTCACCGCGAAGGCCGGCGTCGCCAACGCCGACCGCTGGGGAACCAGCGCGGCCTTCGGCGACTACGACAACGATGGCAACCTCGATCTCTATGTCGCCAACTACGTGGACCTGGATATCAACAATCTGCCGAAGTTCGGCAGCAGCCAGTTCTGCCAGTATCGGGGCATCCCGGTCAATTGCGGGCCGCGCGGATTAAAAGGTGCGCGCGACCGTCTTTACCACAACAACGGCGACGGCACGTTCACCGACGTAGCGGAGAAGCTTGGCATCGACACCGAAAGCTACTATGGGCTCGGCGTCTTGTGGCTGGATTACGACAAAGACGGCTGTCTCGATCTTTACGTCGCCAACGACTCGTCGCCGAGCCTGCTCTATCACAACAACTGCAAAGGTGGGTTCACCGAAGTCGGCGCCGAGGCGGGCGTGGCCTACAGTTCCGACGGGCACGAACAGGCCGGCATGGGCATTGATGCGGCAGATTATGATCGCGACGGCTGGCCCGACATTGTGAAAACGAATTTTTCCGACGATGACAACAATCTCTATCACAACGATCACAATGGCGAGTTCACCGACGTGGCCGGCGCTGCGGGGGTTGGAGCCATCAGCAATCCTTATCTGGGTTTTGGCGCGAAGTTTCTTGACTACGACAACGACGGCTGGCTGGACATTTTCGTCGCCAATGGTCACGTCGACCCGCAGGTGGAGGGACAGTCGTTCGGCGTGGGCTATGCCGAGCGTCCGTTTCTGTTTCACAATTTGAAAAACGGAAAGTTCGAGGAAGTTGGTCAGAAGTCCGGTGGCGCGCTAGCGAAAAAATATGTGGGCCGGGCTGCCTTGACTGCCGACTTCTGGAATCGCGGACGCGAGGATCTGTTGATCACCAGCCTCGATGCGTCCCCGGTTCTGCTGCGCAACGAAGTCCCCTCGCCCGGCCACTGGCTGCGGATCAAGACCATCGGCAGCAAGTCGAACCGCGATGGCTTCGGAGCAAGGATCGAGATCACCGTCGAGGGATCAACCCGCGTTGCGGAAGTGCGCGCCGGAAGCAGCTTCGAGAGTTCGAGCGATCCGCGCGCTCATTTCGGCCTCGGCGCCGCCACAAAAGTTGACGCCATCGTGATTCGCTGGCCGAGCGGACAAGTCGACAAGCTGGGACCGGTAGGGGCGGATCAGGAACTCACGGTCCGAGAGGGCAGCGGCGTGGTCGAGAAGGCGTCGGGTCAAAGGCGATGAGCGTCACAGGAATTGGCCTTCAACTCGACCTTCGAGTCGACCTTCGAGCCCCTTCAAAATGAAAACATGATGAACCTACGGAATTTGGTAGCTCGGCACAATTCGATCTTCAGTTACTCATAGGCACAGGGGTGGTTTCATCCGTAAGTATTTGAAACATATGACATTGTCATTTGGTTCAAGAGGTGCAGTGCTACTGCAAATGCACTACGTGTCGGAGTTTCCGGAGCCGGGCTGGCTTGTTTTTAAAGACTCTGTCCGGTTACGGTCAACGGAATCAATAACATGGATTGACAAATAACAGTTGGAGGCGCAGAATTCTGCGCACTTGGCAGCGGGTGATTCGACCCACGCCCTGCTGATGTGATTTTGCAAGAGCGGTTCGCCATAAAAATTTCGCGCGTGCGACAAAAGATAACGCGATATAGATTCCAGGGGGTAGGTAAATGAAAAGACTGCAGTTTTGCCTTGTAGTGTTTGCCGTGCTGGCATTGACCTTCAGCGCATTCGCGCAGGTGGAGAACAGCCAGTTTACCGGCACCGTGCTTGATCCAACCGGCGCTGCCATTGCCACTGCCAAGGTTACGGTTACCAATTCGGCGACCGACCTGCACCTTTCCGCCACGAGCAACTCCAGCGGCAATTACACGATTAGAGAAGTGCCGCCCGGCGTCTACAAAATAACCGTCGAGGCTGCCGGTTTCAAGACGGTCTCCAACAACGCGGTGACCGCGAACGCCGGCACCATCGCGCACGTCGATTTCAAACTGCAAATCGGCAAGGCTTCGGAAGTTGTCGAAGTCACTGGCGAAGCTACCGCCATTAATACCGAAGATTCCAAGCTATCGTCGACGGTCACGGCCACGCAAATCCAAAACCTGCCCCTGAACGGCCGCAACGTCTA
>Ga0070761_10002616_pt1 | contig 10993 bp, 8 predicted proteins | sample HubBroMetageREF1_FD_66724 | JGI IMG/M metagenome (GOLD analysis project Ga0070761, IMG submission 66724) | Reference soil microbial communities from the Hubbard Brook experimental Forest, New Hampshire, USA - Hubbard Brook CCASE Soil... | ecosystem: Environmental > Terrestrial > Soil > Temperate...
CCGCAAAATGCCGCATCGCCGGCAAACAGGTTCGCATCCTAGGCTGCACCAAAGGCGCCGGGATGATTCAACCCAACATGGCCACGATGCTCGGGTTTCTCGCCACCGATGCCGCCATTTCTCCCAAGCTGCTCTCCCGGGCATTGCGAGCGGTCGTCGAGCGAACCTTTAATGCCATCACCGTGGACGGCGACACCTCCACCAACGACACCGTCACGCTGCTGGCCAATGGCGCATCCGGCGCCCGCAAAATCACAAACGCAAATGACGATTGGAGAAAATTCAGCGCCGCGCTGGAGCTCGTCTGCCAATCCCTCGCCCTGCAAATCGTCGCCGATGGCGAAGGCGCCCGTCACCTAATCGAAATTGAAGTCCGCGGCGCGCCCAGCGATCGCGCCGCAAAGCAAATCGCGCTCACGATTGCGAATTCACCGCTGGTAAAAACTGCCATCGCCGGCGCCGATCCGAACTGGGGCCGCATTCTCGCAGCCGCCGGCCGCTCCAGTGTCGCATTCGATTTCCAGCGCGCCGACATTTCCCTCGCCGGCGTGAAAGTTTGCCGCCGCGGCCAAGAAAATGCCTTCGACGAACGCGCCGCGCATCGCAAGATGCTCGCGAAGTTCGTGCCCATCGTTGTCTCGCTGCATTCCGGCCACGGCCACGCGCGCGTCTGGACCTGTGATTTCACCGCAGAGTACATTCACATCAACGCCAGCTATCGCACCTAGCCCGCGCACCCCGCTCGCCAGCCGCTGTTGTTGACTGCCGCCGCCTATTGCAGGCAAGATGCTCCTGAGCAGCTGGAGCGCTCGCTTCAGCCGGGTGTGGTCAGGGGGTCGCTGGCCGCCTGCGGCCGAGTTCTTGTCTCTTCAGCCTCGTGTTTTGCGCCGGGCCGCGTGCCCGACGCAAAAGGAGAACGGCCGTGAAGAAATTGTATGTAGGTAATCTGTCGTTCAAGGCCACGGAAGAGCAGATAGCGGCGCTGTTTTCGGAAATTGGTGTGCAGCCTGATTCGCTCACGCTTTTGCGCGATCGTTTCACCGGACAGCCGCGCGGTTTCGGTTTCGCCGAAATTGGCAACGACGCCGAAGCAGACAAAGCCATCGAAGCGCTCAACGGCAAGGATTTTCTGGGCCGCGCGCTGGTCGTGAATGAAGCTCGCCCGCAACGTGAGGGTGGCGGCGCCGGCGGCGGACGTGGCGGCCATGGTGGCGGAGGCGGTGGTGGCGGACGCGGCGGTCACGGCGGCGGAGGCGGTGGTGGCGGACGTGGTGGACGCGGGGGCGGCGGTTACGGTGGTGGCGGCGGAGGTGGCCGCGATCGCTAATTCACCGCCATAAAATTTCGTTCAGTCATGACGGGCGTGCATACCTTGCGCGCCCGTTCGTATCTTCGTAGCGTGAAATATACGTCGAGCGCCAGGCGGCAAATCTACGCGATCGCCTTCCGTTCCTGCGCCAAAGCCCGACGCATCGGCGTTTCCACTTCGGTGATCTCGCCGCCCTTGTACTCAAAGCGGACCAGCGTCGCGCCGCGCACTCCCTGCGCCACCAGCGCGCCCACATCCAGCTTGGCCTCGGCCTCCGCCAAATCTTCGGCAGAAGCATATAGCGCCGGATTCTTCGGCAAAAACACCGGGCAGCAATCGTGGAATGGCTCGGACGAAACATCGTACGTGCCGATTTTCTTCGCCGCCGCCAAAATGTCCATCTTGTCGGCGCCAATCAGCGGCCGGAACACCACCATGCGCGACGCCGCATCCACCGCGACCAAATTTCGCAAAGTTTGCGACGCCACTTGCCCCAAGCTATCGCCGGTCAAGAGCGCCAAACTGCGGTCCCGCTTCGCCAGCGCTTCCGCGATGCGCAGCATCATCCGGCGGTACAGCAGCACGCGATAATCTTCCGGCGCATAACGCACAATCTCCCGCTGAATGGCTTCAAACGGCACGCGGTAAAGCTTCGCGTGAAATTGATACGGCACCAGCTTGCGCGCCAGGCCGCTCGCCACGTACAGGGAAGATTCCCCAGCCTGCGCGCCCGTGCCATAAAAATGCACGAAGCTCAAATGCGCCCCGCGCTTCATCATGTGATACGCCGCCACCGCCGAATCGTACCCGCCGGAAAGTAGGCACATCATTCGTCCCGCGGTGTTCGGCGGCAAGCCTCCCGCGCCGGGAATTTTCCGCGCGTAAACCAGCGCCATGCTCTTGGTGATTTCCACGTAACACGTCATCTCCGGCTGGTTCAATCGCACCCGCACGTTGCGATTTTGCGCGCGTAATTTTTCCAGGAGGTGACGTCCGATGATTACTTCGGTCTCCAGGCTCGTAGTCGGAAATCGCTTGTCGCTCCGCTTCGCTCGCACCGCGAAACTTTCGAAACGCAGCGGCTCCATTTCCTCCCACGCCGCGCGACATAGCTCATCCATGTTTCGTTCCACTGCCCTCGCCACCGCGTAGAACGCAATTCCCATCACGCGGTCCAATCGCGCCGTCACTTCCGCGAGCGAAGCTCCAGCGCCCAGCCACACCACCATGCGGTCGCCCGGCTGTTCGATGCGCTCCACCGGAATTCCCTGCAGCGCGGTGCGCAGCGCGGTATGCAATTTGCGCAGAAAAAACCGCCGGTTGCGGCCCTTCAGCCACAGCTCGTGATAGTGAACGACAATGATCGGATTGCTCATGCGAATTTCATGCGGCGCTCATCAATCCCAGACTTCAGGAAAGTATAACACCTCGCTGCTGCATCCGCGGCGGATCACCCTCGGCGCCGCCGATTCATGCCCGCCACACACGCCTTTTCTTCGGCCCCCGCGCCCGCGCACAATCCGCCGATAACTCTATAGATACAACCAATGTTCCCAGGCGACTTTCCACTACTTCTAGGGTTACTATCGGCAGCGCTCCCGTCCCTGGAGCGGTCCGGCGTGGCTCGGCCATGCCAAGGTCATGCCGTTAGCGGATGCCAGGTTGGCGCGAAACTTCGTGCTACCCAAACCGCCCGGCGTGCATCCAATTGCAGCATCAGGGCAGCAGGGGAGAAACGTATGTGGAATAGACGAGACTGGGACGACTTCTTCTTGATTGTCCGGAAACGGTGGAGCGCGCATCGCCCGCCGCGTCCCGTGGATCTTTCGCACCGCAATCGCTTGGTGCCCACCGAAGGCTACAGCCTTGCCGAGCTGGATCAGGCTGGCTTGAGCATCGAGCAGGCGGAATATCTCGGTCTGCCCGTGGACGCCGGCCGCGTTGGCTCCTACGGTCCCAACGTCACGACGCTCCGCGAGTTCTATCGCTCCAGCCGCTCGCGTTTCTAATCAAGGCTTCCTCCCGCGCCTATCCGGCGTCGCATCGCACACAAATAACCCACGATCAACCCTGACCAAGGCTGTCGTGTGTCTCCAAAACATAGAATCTCTCGCTCCCGCCTCACGACATATGAAATTCCGCTATCCCGCACCCTTCACCCACGTCTAATTCCGGTTGAAACGGTTTTGCCCGCGCTGACGTATCATCCAAACAGAAGTAAGTGACTTTCACCAGGAGACTGCTTGATGAAGAAGGCTGTGCTCGCCCTCGCCATCCTTTCGATTTCGCTCGCGTCCGCGTCCGCATCGTTCGCGCAAGACGCCAAGCCGCTGCTGCTGCGCCAACCCACCTTGAGCCGCACCGACATCGCTTTCATGTACGGCAACGACCTCTGGAAAGTCAGCCGCGAAGGAGGCGACGCCGTCCGTCTCACCGCCGGACCGGGCACCAAGCGCGGCCCGCATTTTTCACCCGATGGCCAGTGGATCGCCTTCACCGGCGAATATGACGGCAAGCTGAACGTATACGTGATCTCCGCGAACGGAGGTACGCCGCGCCGCGTCACATATCACGCCGGCCCGGATATCGTTGCCGGATGGACCCCGGACGGCAAAAATATTCTCTTTGCCTCCCCGCGCGATAGCTTTGCCAACAGCACTTTGGCTCTCTTCACCGTTCCCGCCGCGGGCGGCTTCCCTGCAAGAGTTCCTCTGCCCATAGGTTGGGAAGGCTCCTACTCGCCCGACGGCAAGTATCTCGCCTATCGCCCCACCTCGGCCCCGTTCGGCAATTGGAGCCACTACCGCGGCGGCACCTCTCCGCGGATCTGGATCGCGAATCTCGCGGACTCCAGCATCGTGAAACTTCCTCACGACGATTGGAACGATCTCAATCCCCTTTGGGTCGGCGACACGATTTATTTCCTCTCCGACCGCAACGGCGCCTACACCCTGTTCGCCTACGATACGAAATCCAAGGCTGAAAACCAGATCATCGAAAATACCGGCTTGCCCATTAAATCCGCGGACGCCGGTCCCGGCGCGATTGTGTACGAACAATTCGGCGCGCTCCATCTGTACGATCTGTCCACCCATCGCCAGCAGCCCATTCAGGTCCATATCGAATCCGACCTCGTTGAAGTTCGCCCCCATTTCGAGAAAGTCGCAAAACACATCAATGACGCCGCGATTTCGCCCACCGGCGTGCGCGCCGTCTTCGAAGCCCACGGCGAAATTCTCACCGTCCCGGCGGAAAAAGGCGATATTCGCAACATCACCAATTCTCCCGGCGTCGCCGACCGCGGCCCCGCATGGTCTCCCGACGGAAAAACCATCGCTTACTTTTCCGATGAGTCCGGCGAATACGCGCTGCACCTGCGCGCGCAGAACGGTTTGGGCGAAGTTCGCAAAATCAACCTCGGAGTTCCGCCGTCCTTTTTTTACGGCATTACCTGGGCGCCGGACAGCAAGAAAATCGCTTACACCGACAAATGGCTCAATCTCTGGTACGTGGACCTCGACAAACCCACTCCCGTGAAAGTGGATACGGATTACTACGACGCGCAGGGCCTCAATCCCGCGTGGTCGCCCGACAATCGCTGGATCGCCTACACCAAGCAGCTGCCCAGCCATTTCCGCGCTGTCTTCGTCTATTCGCTCGATACCGGAAAATCCACGCAAATTACTGACGGCATGAGCGACACGCGCTTCGCTGTGTTCGATAAAAACGGCAAATACCTTTATTTCGCTGCCAGCACCAATGTCGGCCCTGCGATTTTCGGCCTGGACATGTCCTCCGACGGCAAAGAAGTCACGCGCAGCGTTTACATCGTCGTTCTCCGCAAGGATCTTCCGTCGCCGCTCGCGCCGGAAAGCGATGAAGAAAAACCTGCGACGGACAAAAAAGACGCTGACAGTTCTAAGGACGCGTCCAGATCCGATCAGGATAAGAAGGACAACGACAAGAAATCGGATCAGGACAAGGACGGCGACAAAGGCAAAGACAAGGATAAAGATAAGGACAAAGACAAAGATAAAGACAAAGAACCAGTCAAAGTCACCGTTGACTTCGACAACCTCAGCCAGCGCATCCTCGCGCTTCCGCTCCCTCCCAAAAATTACACCGCGTTGTTTCCCGGCAAGACCTGTGAGCTTTTCACTCTCGAATTTCCGCCCGCGCCGGATTCCCAGGGCCCGCCCAGCCTGGTATTCGCTAAATTCGATCTCAGCAAGCGTAAATCCGAACAAATCATCGCCGGCATCCAGGACGCCTCTGTTTCCTTCAACGGTGAAAAATTCCTCTACCAGCAGGGCGAATCCTGGTTCATTGCACCCACCGCGCAGGCCGCCAAGCCCGGCGAAGGCGCGCTCAAACTAAACGACATGGAGGTCTGGGTCGAGCCTCGCGCCGAATGGAAACAGATGTACGACGAAATCTGGCGCATCGAACGCGATTTCTTCTACGACCCGCATCATCACGGCGTGAATTTGCAGGCCCTCGCCAAGAAATATGAACCGTATCTCGATCGTATCGCCACGCGCGATGATCTAAATTATCTTTTCCAGCAAATGCTCAGCGAGCTCAACGTCGGCCACATGTTCGTCGGCGGCGGCGACGTGCCCGAAGTCCAGCCGCTGCAGGTCGGCCTTCTCGGGGCCGATTACAGCGTGGAAAATGGCCGCTACCGTTTCGCGCGCGTGTACAACGGAGAAAACTGGAATCCGCAACTCCACGCGCCGCTCACCCAACCCGGCGTCAACGTCGTCGCCGGCGAATATCTCCTCGCCGTGAACGGCCGAGAAATTCACGCCGATGAGGACGTTTACAGTTATTTTCAGGAAACCGCCGGAAAGCAGACCGTTCTAAAAGTTGGGCCGCACCCCGACGGCTCCGGCTCGCGCGAAGTCACCGTCGTTCCCGTCCCGGACGAAACCGGATTGCGCAATCGCGCCTGGATCGAAGACAATCTCCGCAAGGTGACCGAACTCAGCAGCGGCAAGCTCGCCTACGTCTATCTTCCCAACACCGGCGCGGGCGGCTTCACCAATTTCAATCGATATTACTTCGCGCAACTCGAGAAGCAGGGCGCCGTCATTGACGAGCGTTTCAATGCCGGAGGCCAGGCCGCCGATTACATCATTCAGTACATGCAGCGGAAAATCTGGAATTACTGGACTGCGCGCGAAGGCGCCGATTACTCCACGCCGCTTAGCGGAATTTTCGGTCCCAAAGTGATGATCACGAATGAATTTGCCGGCTCGGGGGGCGACGCGCTGCCCTGGTATTTCCGTCACGTCGGTCTCGGCCCGCTCATCGGCAAACGCACCTGGGGCGGCCTCGTTGGCATCGGCGGTTATCCCAGCCTGCTCGATGACGGCTTCGTCACCGCTCCGCGCTTCGCTTTTTTCACGACCGAAGGAAACTGGGAAGTGGAAAATCATGGCGTCGCGCCCGACATAGATATCGAGATGGAGCCCGCGGCCTGGCGGCAAGGCCACGACACCCAGCTCGAAAAGGCCGTCGCAGTCGCCATTCAGGAGCTGGCGAAAAATCCGCCCCAGCCGATAAAACATCCGGCCTACCCGGATTATTCCAAATATTCCACGGCACACTAACCTCGCGCCATGTTGGACACCGCGGTGCGGGATGCCTCCGCACCGTGCGTCGCACGAGGGGAAGGGCGGGGCTTCAGTCCCTGAAGCCACGCTTTTCGTAGCGCCAGCGTCCCGCCGGCTGTTTGCCTCTGTCGCCCCGCGTTAGCGCGCCGCAAATTCGGTTGCAGTCCGCCATCCAACCCTTTAACGTATTACCTCCTTGCGTCACTCAGGAACTCCATCGTGAAAAAGAAAATTCGCGTGGTGCAATACGGCCTCGGCCCCATCGGTTCTTCCATCGCGCGCCTGATGCGCCAAAAAGATTCCCTCGAAATTGTCGGCGCGATTGATAAAGACCCCGCCAAAGTCGGCCGCGATCTCGGAGAAATAGTCGGCGCGTCCGACGCACCCTGGGGCGTCCTGATTTCGCCGGACGCCGCAGCCGTGCTCGAAAAGCCGGTGGATGTGATCGTGCACTCCACCTCGTCTTACCTCACCAGCGTGATGGAACAGCTTCTTGAGTGCATCGCCGCGGGCTGCTGCATCGTTTCCACCTGCGAAGAGCTCGCCTATCCCTTCCGCAAGCATCCAGAACTTTCCCAAACACTCGACTCCGCCGCAAAAGAGGAAGGCGTGGCCCTTGTCGGCACCGGCGTGAACCCCGGCTTCGTGATGGACAAGCTCGCTCTCACTCTCAGCGCCGCCGCGCAGCGCATTGATTGGCTAAGCGCCGTGCGCATTGTGGACGCTTCCAAGCGCCGCCTGCCTCTGCAGAAAAAAATCGGCGCGGGCATGACGCGCGAAGAATTTCGCGCGCAGGTCGCCGCCGGAGTTATCAAACACCACGGCCTGCCAGAATCCATCGCCATGGTGGCCGATGGCCTGGGCTTCGCTCTGGACGATATTTCCGAAACGATCGATCCGGTAATCGCCGAAGAAATTATCAAAACTGATTTTCTGGAAGTGGCGCCCGGCCAGGTTGCCGGCGTGCATCAAATCGCGCGCGGCATCTCCGCCGGAAAAGAAAAAATCTTCATGGAACTGAAAATGTACGTCGGCGCCCGCCACCCCGCCGACACCGTCGTGCTAAAAGGCGAGCCGCACCTCACCCTAACAATCCCCGGCGGCACGCACGGCGACGTCGCCACCGCCGCCGTAGTCGTAAATTCTATCCCCGCAATCCTCGCCGCCAATGCCGGCCTGCGCACCTCGCGCGACCTTCCCCTTACCTTTTTCCCACCCAACGCCAAACCGTAACCTCAACCTGCGGCCTTACTCCAAAATCGCGCCACCGCCGAATAATCCGGATCATCCTTCGACGCGTCTTTCACCGCGCTGTAAGTTGCGTACGCAGCAGCAGCAGTCGGCAAATTAACCCCCTGCTGCCGCGCCAGCTCCAGTGCCAGCCGCATATCCTTGTGCATCAACCGCAAAGGAAAACTTGCCGCATACTCATTCTTCAGCATCAGCGGCGCTTTCACATCCAGCACCCCCGCGCGCGCCATGCTCGATTGCATCACTTCCACCAACTTCTCGCCCGCCACGCCCGCCGACGTTGCCAACGCCAGTGCTTCGGCCAAGGCCTCCACCTCCAGCGCTAAAATCAAATTCATCGCCAGCTTCACCGTCTGTCCGGCGCCATTCGGTCCGAGCAAAAAGAATTTCTTCCCCAGCACGTCCAGCACCGGCTTCGCGCGCTCCAGCACTTCCGCCCTCCCGCCGATCATGTACACCAGTTCGCCTTTTTTTGCTCCCCAGTCGCCGCCCGTCACCGGTGCGTCCAGAAAATCCACTGCGCGTTCGCCGCACGCCGCCGCCACGCGCCGCGCCAGTTCCGGCGAAATCGTGCTCGAATCCATATAAATGCTGCCGCGCCGCAAACCCTCCATCGCGCCCTGCGCCCCCCACAGAACTGCTTCCAGCGCCGGCGGATCGCTCACGATGCTGATCAATACGTCCGCCGCCGCCGCGGTCTCGCGCGGATTCGCTCCCAGCTTCGCGCCCTCGCTCACCAATTCATCTGCCCGCGCCGCCGTTCGATTCCATACCACCAATGGAAATCCCGCCTTCAGCAGGTTGCGCCCCATCGGCTTGCCCATCAGCCCCAGCCCCATCAATCCAACTGTCGGTTTCATTTCTCGCCTCCCGCACCACGACAAAAATATACCTGCGCACGCGCGCAAATGCGAATCGGTCGCGAGATTTCAGGATTCCATTGCGGGATTACACAAAAAACGGCGGGAAGTTCGCCTGCGGTATCACTATTTTTTCTTTGCGGGCTTAGGCCCGGACCGGGGCTGAGCAGCGTCGTCGCGCACTTCAACCACGCGGATCACGTACGCATAGGGAATTTCCACGCGCATCGTCTTGTCTTTTCCGCCCGACGAAAACCGCTCTTGTACGAAAATCGCTTTGCCGGTGTCGGACGCGAGCGTCCCGATGGTCGCAAGCTGCAGATCGCCCGCGCGATAATGCGCCTCCACGCGCTTGCCCAAAAATGCAGTGTATCGTGCCATTCCACCTCAGCCGGCCGAATAACGGAAATCAGTTATCCCGCCGACTGCGCAGTATATACGAATCAATAAATAAGTGAGCTTTTGATATCAATGATGTACGTGAGAGGTAACCGCTGCGCTCGGCGGCGTGGGATCAACGTCGCTTAATTCCAAATTGGCCACAAACATTAACGTCACCGCGGCCACCACGCTCGCCGCCAGATAGGCAAGAAACACCGGCCACACCCACCCCAGCGCTCCAGGCTGGCCTGCAAATCGCAACGTAACCATCCACCATGCAATCGCTCCCGCCGCCAGTCCGGCAAATGCCGCCAAATTCCGGCTCAGCTCCGAAATGGCCAGAGGGTGCTGGCAGCTCGCGCAAACCAAATCATAGGAATACACGGCTACACTTCCGGCCGGCATCACCGCGCCGCAATTCGGACATTGTCTCACCGCCATCCTTCACCTCCGAAGTTTCAACGATTATCGCTCGCCAGATCCTCGATCAGCGAAAATTCCACGCGGTGGCGGAAAGGATCGATGCGCTCGGCCCGCACCCGCACGCGATCCCCCAGCCGAAAGGTCCGTCTCGCTCCCCCGCCGCGACGCGAACCGCGATACGGCTCGCAAACAATCGAATGGTCGCGGTCGTGGTACGCGCACCTCTGCCCGGTAAATTCCTCCAGCCGGTCAACGCTCACCAGGCCTTCGACGAAAATTTCCACCAGCTCCACGAAAAATCCGAACTTCTGAACGGAAATAATCAGCGCCGTATATTCCTCGCCCAAATGGCTCTCCATGAATTGCGCCGTCTTCCATTCCATCAATTCGCGCTCCGCCGCATCGGCCCGCCGTTCCGCTTCCGAACTTTCCGCGGCGATGTCCTGCAATTCCACACGGCGATACGGACCCAGCACCGCCGCCATTTCCTCTCTTCCCGTGCGGGTGTTCGGCACGCTCGCGCGCAACGGCGCTACGTCCGGGTTTTCCAGCGCCCATTTCAACGCTCGGTGCACGATCAAATCCGGATAGCGCCGGATCGGCGAAGTGAAATGCGTATATTCCTTCGTCGCCAGCGCAAAATGTCCCAGCACGTCCACCGCATAGCGCGCCTGCCTCAGCGAACGCAACATCAGATAGGACAGAATCCGCTCTTCCGGCTTGCCCGCGATTTTTTCCGTCAACCGCTGGTAATGCTGCGGCCGTATGTCCACTTCCTCCGCCGCCGGCATCGTCACGCTCATCGGCCGCTGGCGTCCCCGTCCGCCGCGCCCCTCGCGCGCTTGCGGACGCGCGCGTCCGTGCCGCACCACCACGCGCCGCTCCGCCAAATCTTCCACTCCCAACGAATAGCCAAATGCGTGCGCCAGCTCTTCGAACTCCAGCACTTTCTTCGGATCAGGCTTCTCGTGAACACGATGCAGCGAAGCCACGCCGCGCTTCTCCAGATATTCAGCCACCGCTTCATTCGCCGCCAGCATGAACTCCTCGATCAAGCGGTGTGCGATGTTCCGCTCGCTGCGCACGATGCTCAGCATGCGTCCTTCCGGGTCAAACTCGATCACCGCCTCCGGCAAATCGAAATCAATCGA
>Ga0070761_10002617_pt1 | contig 10992 bp, 6 predicted proteins | sample HubBroMetageREF1_FD_66724 | JGI IMG/M metagenome (GOLD analysis project Ga0070761, IMG submission 66724) | Reference soil microbial communities from the Hubbard Brook experimental Forest, New Hampshire, USA - Hubbard Brook CCASE Soil... | ecosystem: Environmental > Terrestrial > Soil > Temperate...
AAAACATCGCCGGAGAAGTGACTATCAACGGTTCTTATTCGGGCAACCTGGAATTCAAGAACCTGGCCAAGCCGCTGCATTTCGAGTCGCCCAACACGGATCTGCGCGTAGAGGCGCTGCCCGGCCAGATCAGCATGGACCTGGGAGAGCTGACCGGCAATAACCTGATTGGTCCGGTGCATCTGATGACCAAGTCGAAGGATGTGAAGATCGAAAATTTCACCAATTCGCTGGAGCTGGAGACCGAGCGCGGCGATATCGAACTGCAGCCCAAGCATATGCCGCTGGCCAAGATCGATGCGCGATCGCGCAGCGGGCAGATCAGCCTGGTGCTGCCGGACAAAGCCGCCTTCCAATTGGTCGCCACCACGGACCACGGCGAGGCCGTAAACGACTTCGGATCGCCCATACAGAAGGAAACCGACGGACATGCTTCCTCATTGAAAGGCGCAGTGGGGCAAGGCGCCTCCATGCACGTGGTCACCGAGCGGGGCACCGTTACGGTGCGCAAAGCCGGTGTCGAAACCGAGGAACCGGAGAAACCCGAGAAGCCCGAGAAGCCGGAAAAAGCCGAAACATAAATCAAGGGCAAGTGGAGAGGATTCCACGAACCACGGGTGCTTAACCGTTTTGGGGGAAACCGCTCCCTTACGGTCGCGGCTCGGTAACAGTCGCGTTGATTCCCGAGGACTACTGAGCCGCGCACGTCAGAAAGCGGTTTCTGTCAATTAGAATCTACGAACCCGCTCCTGCAAGTCTCAGCCCCCGACCGAACGACGATTCCGGCCCCCACGCAAACGGCTCCTTCGGATCCACAATAGGATCAAGACCCTAGCGCGCAGCGGGCTTATCGAAAGAAACCCGGGCAGACCCGCCAACGGCTGTTCACAGCCTGGCCTAGCCACCTCGTCAAGGTGCTGCTTACTGCAAAGGCAAGCCGATAAAGAACCGGATGCCCCTTCCCGGTTTGCATTGGACGATATCTGCATAGCAGGACTATAAATAGGGATACTGCAATACCACCGCAATATCATTCCAGCTTATACTGCATAATTCTAAACCCCATATTGCATGATACTAACGGGACTGCTACACTTAAAGCATCCCCCCGGAGAATGACATGACCGAATCCAAGTGTATCCCCGGTCTCCCCGCCCCCCAAGGCCTCTACCACCCAAGCCACGAACACGACGCTTGCGGCATCGGCTTCGTCGCCAGCATCAAAGGCCACAAATCGCACGACATCATCGCTAAAGGCATCCAGGTTCTCATCAACCTCACGCACCGCGGCGCCTGCGGCTGCGACCCCGAAACCGGCGATGGCGCAGGTATCCTCATCCAGATTCCCCACAAGTTCTTCGCCCGCGAGTGCGCCGGCCTCGGCTTCACCCTCCCCGCCGAAGGTGAATACGGCGTGGGCATGACCTTTCTTCCGGTCGAGCCCCACCAGCGGCTCTCCTGTGAAGGCATCCTCGAACGTATCGTCCGCGAAGAAGGCCTGACGGTTCTCGGCTGGCGCGACACTCCCGTGGATGGCGATGCCATCGGCCGCGTGGCCCGCGCTTCCCAGCCCTACATCCAGCAGATCTTTGTGGGCTGCCCCCAGCGCTGCGATCCCGACGCCCTCGAACGCAAGCTCTACATCGTCCGTAAACGCGCCGAAAACGAAGTCGCCGCCTCCAGCCTGGCCAACAAAGGCGACTTCTACATCCCTTCGCTCTCCGCCCGCACCATCGTTTACAAAGGTCTCCTACTCGCCCCCCAAATGGCCGACTTCTACGGCGAGCTATCCGACCCCGACGTGATAAGCGCCCTCTGCCTGGTCCACCAGCGCTTCTCGACCAACACGTTCCCTACCTGGCAGCTCGCGCATCCCTACCGCTACGTCGCGCACAACGGCGAAATCAACACCCTCCGCGGCAACGTCAACTGGATGCACGCACGCCAGTCCATCCTGGCCTCGCCGTTATTCTGCGCCGATATCAAGAAGCTCTTCCCCATCATTGTGCCCAGTGGCAGCGATTCCGCCAGCTTCGACAACGCCCTGGAACTCCTCTTCATGGCGGGTCGCGACCTGCCTCACGCCATGGCCATGCTGATTCCCGAAGCCTGGGCCAGCAATCCCCACATGCACCCCGGGAAACGGGCGTTCTACGAATATCACGCCTCCCTCATGGAGCCGTGGGACGGTCCTGCAGCTATCGCCTTCACCGACGGCCGTGTGATCGGCGCAACCCTCGACCGCAATGGCTTGCGCCCCGCCCGCTATCTGATCACGCACGACGACTTGATCGTCATGTCGTCGGAAGCCGGCGTGCTGCCGGTGAAGCCCGAGAACGTCAAGAAGAAGGGCCGCTTGCAGCCCGGCAAGATGCTTTTGGTGGATACGATGGCCGGCCGTATCGTCTCCGACAGGGAAATCAAAGAGCGCCTCTACTCCCGCAATCCCTATGCGCAGTGGCTCGCCGAAAACCAGGTTACCCTCGAGCAATTGGCCGAGCCTCCCCGCGAGCACGGCACCGATCATGCCACCATCCTTTGCCGCCAGCGGGCCTTCGGCTACACCGACGAAGATCTCCGCATGATTCTCGCGCACATGGCCGAAAAAGGCGAAGAACCCATCGGTTCCATGGGCACCGACACGCCGCTCGCCTGCCTCTCGGATCGCCCGCAGCCGCTGTTCAATTACTTCAAACAGCTCTTCGCGCAAGTCACCAACCCGCCCATCGATCCCATCCGCGAAGAAATGGTCATGTCGCTCATCAGCTACATCGGCAACGAGCGCAATATTCTGGATGAGACGCCGCAGCACTGCCACACGCTACGTCTACCGGAACCCATCCTGGGCAACCGCTCGCTCGAGAAGTTGCGCCGCGTCTCGCAAGGCGATTTCCTGGCCACCACGCTACCCACTTTGTTCCCGGTGGAAGACGGCGAAAAGGGCCTGGAGCGCGCACTTGACCAGCTCTGCCGGCGCGCCTCGCTGGCGATCAAGTCCGGCTATAGCCTGCTGATCCTCTCCGACCGCGGAATCGACGAAGACTACGCCCCCATACCCAGCCTGCTGGCGCTGGCCGCCGTACACAACCATTTGGTTCGCGAAGAAACGCGCAGCCAAGTCGCCCTGATCATCGAATCCGGAGAGCCGCGCGAGGTCATGCACTTCGCCCTCCTGATCGGCTATGGCGCCAGCGCCGTGAACCCTTACCTGGCCATCGAAACGCTCGAAGATATGGTCATGCGCGGCAACCTGCCCGCCGGCCTGACCTTCGATGAGGCGCTCGCCCACTACAAGAAGGCCATCAACAAGGGCCTCCTCAAGACCTTCTCCAAAATGGGCATCTCCACCCTGCAAAGCTATCGCGGCGCGCAGGTCTTCGAAGCCATCGGGCTGAACAAATCGCTGATCGACAAATACCTCACCGGCACGGCTTCCCGCATCGAAGGCGTGGGTCTCGACGTCCTTGCCCGCGAAGCCCAGATGAAGCATGCCTTGGCCTACCGGCCCGTCACCGGCTACGACACGGAGCTGCCCGTAGGCGGCAATTATCAATACCGTGTACGCGGCGAGTATCATCTGCTCAATCCCCTCACGGTGAGCAAGCTGCAGCATGCCGTGCGCCAGCAGAATCCCCAGACCTTTCGGGAATACACGGACCTGATCGACACACAGAACCGCCAGTTGTGTACCCTCCGCGGCCTGCTCGAAATCAAGAAGCCCGGCCGTCCCATTCCCCTCGAAGACGTCGAGAAGGCGCCGGATATCGTGAAGCGCTTCGCCACCGGCGCGATGTCCTTCGGCTCCATTTCCAAGGAAGCGCACGAGACTTTGGCGATCGCCATGAACCGCATCGGCGGCAAATCCAACACCGGCGAGGGCGGCGAAGACGAAGCCCGCTTCGAACGCGATTCCAACGGCGACTGGCGCCGCAGCGCCATCAAGCAGGTGGCCTCCGCGCGTTTCGGCGTCACCACCAACTACCTGGTCAATTGCGACGAGCTGCAGATTAAAATGGCGCAGGGCGCTAAGCCCGGCGAAGGCGGCCAACTGCCCGGCCACAAGGTCGACGAGGTCATCGCACGTGTGCGCCACTCCATTCCCGGCGTGGGCTTGATCTCCCCGCCGCCGCACCACGATATCTACTCGATTGAAGACCTCGCCCAGCTCATCTACGATCTCAAGAACGCCAATCCGCGCGCCCGCATCTCCGTCAAGTTGGTGGCCGAAGTCGGCGTCGGCACCGTCGCCGCGGGCGTCTCCAAGGCGCATGCCGACGTAGTGCTCATCAGCGGCGATAGCGGCGGCACCGGCGCATCCCCGCTCAGCTCTATCAAGCACGCCGGCATCCCGTGGGAGTTGGGGCTCGCCGAAACCCAGCAAGTGCTGGTGATGAACGATCTGCGCGGGCGCATTCGCGTTCAGACCGACGGGAAGCTGCAAACCGGCCGCGACGTGGTGATCGCCGCGTTGCTCGGCGCGGAGGAATTCGGATTCGCCACCACCCCCCTGGTCGCCATGGGCTGCATCATGATGCGCAAATGCCATCTGAACACTTGCCCGGTGGGCATCGCCACGCAAGACCCTGCCCTGCGCGCCAAATTCCAGGGCCAGCCCGAGCACGTCATCAATTTCTTTTTCTTCATCGCCGAGCAGGTCCGCCAATACATGGCCCAATTGGGCTTCCGCAGCTTCAACGAAATGGTGGGCCGCGTCGATATGCTCGACCCCCGCCAGGCCCTGGATCATTGGAAGGCCAAGGGTCTGGATTTCTCCGCCATCCTGTACAGCCCGCAAGTGCCCGCCCGCATCGCGCGCCGCTGCGTCCAGTCGCAGGATCATGGCCTCGCGCAAGCCCTCGACTACAAGCTGATCGAACTTGCCGGCGAGGCGCTGACCAACCAGAGTCCCATCGAGATCAAGCTGCCCATTCGCAATGTGCACCGCACCGTGGGCGCCATGCTCAGCGGCGAAATCGCGCGCCGCCATGGCTCCGCCGGCTTGCCCGACGATACCATCCGTTTCGAATTCAGCGGCTCCGCCGGCCAAAGCTTCGGCGCTTTCCTGGCCCACGGCGTCACGCTTACGCTGGAAGGCGACGCCAACGATTACGTGGGCAAAGGACTCTCCGGCGGCCGCATCGTCGTGTATCCGCCGCGCGACTCCACGTTCCTGCCCGAAGAAAATATTTTGATCGGCAACGTAGTCCTCTACGGCGCAACCAGCGGCGAGGCGTACTTTAACGGCATGGCCGGCGAGCGCTTCGCCGTGCGCAATTCCGGCGCCACGGCCGTCGTCGAAGGACTCGGCGACCACGGTTGCGAGTATATGACCAGAGGCCTAGTCGTAGTGCTAGGCCGCTGCGGCCGCAACTTCGCCGCCGGCATGAGCGGAGGCATAGCCTACGTCCTCGACGAAGCCGGCGACTTCGCGGAAAAACGCTGCAACACCGCCGGCGTAGACCTGGAACCAATCGACGAGGACGCCGGGCTGGTGCGCTCGCTAATCGAACGCCACTTCGAATTCACACGCAGCCCCCGCGCCAAATGGATCCTGGAAAACTGGTCCACCATGCTCCCCAAGTTCATCAAGGTGTTCCCCCACGAATACAAACGGGTGCTGAGACTAACCCCCAGCCCCCAGCCCCTAGCCTCCAGCCCCGGGGCGCCAGCCCCCAGCCCCCGATCCGCGGAGGTGGTTCATGGGTAAGGTAACTGGCTTCCTGGAACATACAAGGGAACTACCCAAGCGTCGACCGCCCGCTGAGCGAATCAACGATTGGTTCGAGATCTACCTCGATTTCCCGGAAGAAAAAATTCGCGCGCAAGGCGCACGCTGCATGGATTGCGGCGTGCCCTTCTGCCACACCGGCTGCCCGCTCACCAACATCATTCCGGATTGGAACGACCTGGTCTACCGCGGCCGCTGGCGCGAAGCCATCCGCGTCCTGCATGCCACCAATAACTTTCCCGAGTTTACCGGCCGCATCTGCCCCGCGCCCTGCGAAGCCGCTTGCGTGCTCGGCATTAGCGAGCCGCCCGTCACCATCAAGCAAATCGAAAAGACTATCGTCGATCGCGCTTTCGCCGCAGGCTGGATCGTGCCCGAGCCGCCCCAGAATCTCACCGGCAAGCCGGTCGCGATCGTTGGCTCCGGCCCCGCGGGTCTGGCCGCCGCGCAGCAGTTGCGCCGCGCCGGACATACCGTTACCGTTTTCGAGAAGAACGACCGCATCGGCGGCCTGATGCGCTACGGCATCCCGACTTTCAAGATGGAAAAGCACCTCATCGACCGCCGTCTCGACCAGATGCGCGCCGAAGGCGTCGAGTTCATCCCCAACGCCCACATCGGCCGCGACATTCCGATCGAGGATCTCCGCCGCGACTACGACGCTATCCTGCTGGCCGGCGGCGCGGAGCATCCCCGCGACCTCCCCGTGCCCGGCCGCGAGTTGAACGGTATCCACTTCGCCATGCAGTTCCTGGGACGCGCATCTCAAATCTCCGCCGCCGGCAAACACGTCGTTATCATCGGCGGCGGCGATACCGGAGCCGACTGCCTGGGCACTTCCCACCGCCACAAGCCCGTCTCCGTGCGCCAGTTCGAGTTGCTACCGCAACCTCCGCCCGAGCGCGCGCCGTCCACTCCCTGGCCGCTTTGGCCCATGCAGCTTCGCACCGAAAGCTCGCACGAAGAAGGCGGCATCCGCGATTGGAGCGTCGCCACCACCGCATTCACGGGCGATGGACAGGGCCATGTGAAGCAGTTGCACGCGGTCAGGGTCGGCCCCCCACCGAAGTTCGAACCCATCCCCGGCACGGAATTCACCCTCGACGCGGACCTGGTGTTCCTCGCCATGGGCTTCCTCGGCCCGGTCCGGAGCGGTCTCCTAGACAGTCTAGGAGTAAAGCTCGATCCCCGCGGCAACGTGCAGGCGGACGAGAACTACATGACCTCCATCCCTGGAGTGTTCTCCGCCGGCGACATGCGCCGGGGCCAGTCCCTGGTTGTCTGGGCCATCGCCGAAGGCCGCCACGCCGCCCGCGGCATCGACCAATACCTGATGGGCTCCACCAAGCTGCCATAACCCATGCCATCGTACATCGAATGAGTTATCCGCGCTCGAGTTGCTCGCGAAGTTCGTCGGGGTAAAGAGCCTTCAAGTGCGGATAAGCCTCGGCGAGCCGGATTAGGTCCAATTCGTCCTTCTTGCGCTTGCTCAGCCGGCGCCTCGGATCGCCGTAAGCCCAGAGCTTGCCTTGCGTAATGTCCTCCAGGCACGCGATCCTAACCTGCACCCCCAGGACCTCCGCGTCAACGGCCCGGGCCATGAACGCCTGATATCTGTCGTCGGTCGTGAACTGGATGCGGAGTTGGCTTGCAGGCGCCGTGGCATTCAGCGAGTGAGGATGCTCTTCGGTCTTGAAACCTTGCGCTCTAAGGTGCGTCGCCAGCATTACCAAGTTGGAAGCGATCACCACGAAATCGGCATCCAGCGTATAGACCGGCTCCACGAAACAATTGACGGCCAACCCGCCAATCAAGCAATACGGCTCGAACGCCTCGCACGCTGCGATCAGCCGCGCGAAATCGGTCGCGCCACCCTCGGTAGTCAATTCGTACGCCTCCACCGCGGTCACAACTTCACTGTACACTGCTCGGAGCCCCCAATGGAAGGTGGCCGGGTATATACTAAATTGAACTTTGGATTGAAACTGGAACTTTCGGTTTAACCAATGCCCCTTCGAGGTAGGCCCATGAATAACACAGGCAATCGCAAAGAATCTCCGGAGGCGGATATTCTGCCTTCGACGCTGCAGGCAGCCCGCTCGTCTCATTAGCCACGATGCGAGAGACGCCGAGCTTGCGGAGGCGTTGAGTAAGCTGCTGAAGAGCGTCAGCGCTGTAATGATCAAGACGTTTCGGTCCTCCGACAAGAAGGGATCGGAGGGCATCGACTTCGGTGACGAGTGGTACAAGCGGCTTATGGAAAAACTGCAATCGACTTCGGATGTAGTGTGCCTGTTCACGGAGCGAAGTCTCGAGCACCCATGGATACTGTTCGAGGCGGGCGTAGCGAAGGGCAAATTAAGCACCCCTGTCGCCGGGATTGCCCTTGATGTGCCATCGAGTCGCGTGAGTACCGGACCGTTCTATCAGTTTAAGAACATGGACGACAGGGAAGAGGATCTCACGGAATTGGTGCATCAACTCGCGCGCAGGATGCCAAGCCTCGAGCTCGACAACGATGTTGTGAAAGATCAAATAGGGGCATTCAAAACTACGGAAGCCACGATCCTCAAAAAGGCTAGCGGTAGGCGGAGCGAAGAAAGAGACCAAAGGGAACCCGGCGACAGCCCTGCTATCGCGAAGCTCGTCGAGGAAATGAAATCTCTGTCATCGCGCGTAGCTGAGCGACTGGCTGAAGGAGATCCGGTGCGCCGGCGAAGGATGCGTCGTCTCCACCCGATGATGTTGGATGAACTGATGCATATGTCTGGAGACCCGGGTGATCCCGTCGGTATCCTTATGGCGGCTAGCGTGGTGCGCGACGATGCGCCATGGCTTTACGAGTTGGCGATGGAAGTCTATAGGGCCGTGAAGTCCGGAGACCGGGGCGCTATCGAGTTTGAAATGGCACGACTTCAGCGATTCTCCGAGTTACCAATGGGTGGCCCGTTCCTGGAGGAGTTTGGAATGCTTGGCGGTAAGGAGTTCCACATGTTCCTGATGGAATTTCCGAGGATGCTCGATCACATGCTCAGGCGCACACTTGAACGGAAGCCAGCAGACGCTGGTCCAATGGGACCACCCTCTGGGGCTGCTAGCCTGAATAGGTTCACGAAAGAAATTCGGACTAGCCGGGCGAAGGCATGAAAAACGCCCTATAGAGGCTTCGGCTTTTTCTAGCACGCGATAGACGGGCCGGACGCGGCGACCGCCTACCGTTTCTTTCTTGACGGGCCTCCAATTTTTGAAACCCCAGTGCAGCGGACCTTCCCGACGTCAAGTTCAGTGCCACGAGATACATGCGTTATTCGCCGCCACGAAGCCGGCCCCGGTGGCCGGCGTAGCGCATAGGCCTAGCGCAGTCTTATGGCCGCCAGAGCCACAATGCTAAAATTAAGATTCCCTGGAGGATCGATGGCAGTGAAGCCCCGCCGCACGGCGGCCGTAGTAGACGTGGCAGGTGTCAAAGTGGGCGGCAATCATCCGATTGTCGTGCAGTCCATGACCAACACCGACACGGCCGATGTGACCGGCACCGTAAATCAAGTGATGGCGCTGGCGCGCGCCGGTTCCGAGCTGGTACGCGTCACGGTGAATACCGAACAGGCCGCCGCGGCCGTGCCGAAGATCGTGGACTGCCTCGACAAATTCGGTGTGCGCGTGCCCATCATCGGCGACTTTCATTACAATGGCCACATCCTGCTGCGCAAGTATCCCGAGTGCGCCCGGGCGCTCTCCAAGTACCGCATCAATCCGGGCAACGTCAACATCGGCAAGAAGCACGACGATAACTTCCGCACCATGATCGAGGCGGCCATTGAATATAACCGTCCGGTGCGCATCGGCGTGAATTGGGGATCGCTCGACCAGGCGCTGCTCACCCGCATGATGGATGAGAACTCGCGCCTAGCGGAGCCCAAGGACGCGCGCGAAGTCACGCTGGAAGCTATCGTGGTGAGCGCCATCGAATCCGCGGCCGCCGCCGAGCAGTACGGCCTGCCGCGCGGCCGCATTATTCTCAGCGCCAAGGTCAGCGGCGTGCAGGATCTGGTGGATGTCTACCGCGCGCTGGCCGCGCGCTGCGACTATGCGCTGCACTTGGGGCTGACCGAGGCCGGCATGGGATCAAAGGGCATCGTGGCCACTACGGCGGGACTGTCGATCCTCTTGCAGGAAGGCATCGGCGACACCATTCGCGCGTCGCTGACGCCGCTGCCGAATGGCGACCGCACCGAGGAAGTGATCGTTTCGCAGCAGATCCTGCAATCGCTGGGCATTCGCAGTTTCACGCCGCAGGTGACGGCCTGCCCCGGCTGCGGCCGCACCACCAGTACCTTCTTTCAGGACATGGCCGATCAGATTCAAACGTACCTGCGCGAGCAGATGCCGGTCTGGAAGGCCAAGCATCCGGGCGTGGAGAGCATGCGGGTGGCGGTGATGGGCTGCGTGGTCAACGGGCCCGGCGAATCCAAACACGCCAACCTGGGCATCTCGCTGCCGGGCACTTTTGAAGAACCCAAGGCGCCCGTGTTTGTGGACGGACGCCTGACCACCACGCTCAAGGGCGACCACATCGTGGCCGAGTTCATCGGCATGCTGGACGCCTACGTGGCCACACATTACGCGGAACCGGCCGCCTGATATGTCCAAGCGCTTCACGCTGTGGGAGGCCGAACGCATGCTCCCGCAGATTCGCGATTGGATGCGCGAGGCGGTGGCCATGAAGTCGGAATACGACAAGTCCGAGCGCGCCGTGCAGTCGCTGGCGTCGCGCATTACGATGATGGGCGGCGTCGTCGTGAATCGCGAGCGCGCGACGGAAGACAAGGCCCGCCACGAAGTCGCCGGGCAACGGCTGCGGGCTCTTCTGGAAAACTTCGAGCAGAGCGGGGTGCTGGTCAAGGATCTTGACAGTGGGTTGGTGGACTTCCCTACCCTTTTCCGTGGCGAGGAGGTCTACCTCTGCTGGAAGTTGGACGAGACATCCATCGCGTTTTGGCACGGTACGCACGAAGGCTTCGCCGGGCGCAAGGCCATCGATCGGGATTTCCTGGATCACCACGAGGGCGAGAAGGCGCAGTGATCCGGCCCTTCACTTGGGAGTCGGGGCAGTCATCAGATTGACGAACATCTCGTAGAACCTCGCCGCGTCCAGGTCCAATTGAATTTCGGTAGTGGGTCAGTTTGCCTTGTGGGGCGGCCAATCTTGGCGGCAGGCCGCCTTTTAGGCGGCCAGAGCCGGCTGAAAGCCGGCTGCGGGCAGA
>Ga0070761_10002618_pt1 | contig 10989 bp, 6 predicted proteins | sample HubBroMetageREF1_FD_66724 | JGI IMG/M metagenome (GOLD analysis project Ga0070761, IMG submission 66724) | Reference soil microbial communities from the Hubbard Brook experimental Forest, New Hampshire, USA - Hubbard Brook CCASE Soil... | ecosystem: Environmental > Terrestrial > Soil > Temperate...
TGCTCTGGCTGCAGCCACGGCTGAGCCGGACCTGCTTTACCAACGGCAAAGGCTGTGACCTGCCCGCCGGCGTAATAGGCGCGAACCTCCAGGTCGTGGTCGACGTACTCCTGCACGACCACGGGCGGGCCGCCGCCCGCCTGATGGCCGGCCAGCGTATCGCGGCCCGTGATCTCGGGGAAAATCCCGGTTAGCAGTCCTGGCCTGGCCTCGGCAAAGTGCTGGTGCAGCGCCTTGATGACGACCTGGGAACTGCCGAGCAGGTGATGAGCCGCGTCCAGGTCGGTGGTGACGACCGTGCGCGGTACCGCGATCCCGTGCGACCTGGCGGCCGCGAGCTGATCGAGCAACCCGGGCCCGCGCGAGGTGAGCGGCACCGCCGACACCGCGCCGAGCTGCCCGGCCAGCTCCTGCCACGACTGGCCGGCGAAGATCCGGCGTGCGGCGCCCCGGCTGGCCGGCATCGCCCGGGCGGAAAAGTGCCTGACCCAGGTCACGGTCGGCGTGATCCACCGGCCGTCCACGCGCACAGCGGCGCGGTGGAGATCGACGACGAGGTGACAGCGGGCGGCGGTCTCGGCGTCGAGCCGCACGACCGGGACGCCAGCAGCGCCGAGCAGCCGCCCGACCAGATCGAGTTCCCGGTCCGCCGCGCGGCTGACCAGCAGCACCGATGGCTGTGGTTCCGGTCCGGCCGTAAGCCGCGCCGCTCGCGATCGCCGGGCCGCCCGCCCGGCCCCCGTCCGCACGTCGAGCACGTAGCCGTCGCTGTTTAGCTGCGAAAGGAATGGAACCCGAGCACCGGCCGCCCTGGTATTTGCCGCACCGGTGCCGGTCAGCGCGAAACGCCCGGAGTGTCGGCGTCGGCCGCGGCCAGCAGGTCATCCGCGGCGGCCAGCAGCCTGCCCACCGTCGAGGCAACCGGCTCGGTGGCGTAGGGTAGCCGCTCAGCGACCCGCTGGAGTACGTCAAGATCACTCTTCCCGGCACCGGCTCGCCGCCCCGTAGATGACTGGCCCGTGGAGGACTGGCCGGTTGAAGGCTGGCCGGTTGAAGGCTGGCCGGTTGAAGGCTGGCCCCCGGTGAACTGCCCGGTGTGCCAGCGCAGCCGGAGAAGCAGCTCAAGTCCAAGCGCCACTTCGGTCGCCAGCATTCCGATCAGGTCCACGTCGGACAGGTCACCGCGTGGATTGCTGCCGCGGTCGAGCACCTCGAGCACCCCGATGCACTCGCCGCTCCTGATCAGCGGAGCGGCCATGATGCTGCGCGGTACGTAGCCGGTTGACTCAGCGGCGTCCCGCGCGAACTGCGGGCTCTGCGCGACGTCATCGACGAGCACGGCCTGGCCCGACATCACGACCCAGCCGGCCAGGCCGGTCCCGCTAGGAAAGCGAGTACCGACCAGATGGTCCTCGCCCTCGCCGGCGACGGCCTCGAACACGAGCTCATCAGCTTCTTCGTCCAGCAGGAACACCGAGGCGGCCGCCGCACCGAAGACCCAGCGCGCGACTTCGACCACAGACTGGAGCAGTGCGCGCTCGGTGATGTCAGCGTGGGAACCGGCTGGCCCCCACCTTGAGGCACTATCGGCTGGCATTGTCGCCTCCCGGGCGCTGGGACACATTGCTGGCGGCCTGATAGAGCACCGACTTCAGCTGAAAGGGCGTCAGATATGGATGCTTGCCGAGAATACGCGCGCATATGCCGGCGATATGCGGTGTAGCGAAGCTATTGCCGGTGCTCCGTATTCGCTGGCCGCCGGGCCAGGCCACTTCGACCCGCATGCCGCGGGCATAGAAGTCCACCGGTGGTGACGGGTTGTAGTAGTAGACCAATGGGTCAGGCTCGTCGTGACTGGCCACCGAGATCACGCTGGCGAAGGGCCAGGGAAAGCTGCGGACCGGCATGTTGTGCGCGGAAGCCACGAGGATGCACCGGCGGAAGTACGCCTGGTCGGCCAGATCATGCAACGCATGGACGAACTGCGCCTTTCCGGTGGACAAGCTCAGGTTGATGACGTCGAACCCTTCGTCAACCGCCCAGCGGAGGCCGGCGATAAGGCCGGCGCCGGTGCCGTGCTTGCCGTTAGTGAGCACCTGGACGGAGGTCACTGACGCCTCGGGGGCAATGGAGCTGATGATCCCGGCACAGGCGGTGCCGTGCCCGGCGGTGTCCGTTGGCTCGCAGTCGGCTACGGTGAAGTCGCCGTCGGGGCCGGCCACAAGGCCAACCGAGCGATCGAGCTTCGTGATCATCGGATGCGACCCGTCCACGCCGCTGTCGAGCACCGCCACGCGCACGCCCGCGCCGTCCGAGCCGGCCCACGCCCACTCGGGAGTGACCTGCACCAGCGGACTGACCTCGAACTTCACGTCCCGCAAGCTGGCGGTGGGCGCTCCCCAGGCCGGGATGCCAGGAAAGTGATGCCTGGGCGGGCGGCGCCAGGGAGGGTCACCAGCCAGGCCGGACTGACCGGACTGATCGGTTTCCGCCGTCACGTTACGCTCCGCATGAATACCGGCACCGTGCTAGCCGCCGGTCGCGATCAGCCGCTGGGCGCGCGCGGCCAGCATGCTGGCACCCTTGGCCTGGTACCGGTCGAGCGCGGTCGCGGCCGCGTCGGCTGCTGCCGCCTGCTGCCTGGCCGCTGCGGCAACAATAGCGAGATCGGTGTAGCAATCGCCCTGCAGGCACAGGTCGTCGGTTTCTTCGCTCAGCGCCGCACCGTCCGCCGCCAGCTCCACTGCCTGCGCCGATCGTCCGCTGGCGGCGGCTATCCTGGCCGCAAGAGCGCTGACGATGACCTTGGTGCGTAGGTCCATCGCGGCCCCGCCCAAGGCCAGCTGGTCAGCCGCTTGCTCAGCGCCGGGCATATTGCCCTGCTCGAACAGCTCACGGGCCGCATACGCCTCGTACATCATCGCGTCTGAAGACCGCCCCATTTGCAACAGCAAAGCCTGGCCGCGGCGGTAACTGGCTTCGGCATTGCGATGATCGCCGGACAGCGACTCGATGAGGCCGCTGGCTGCCATGACCATGGCTTCGGCCACATCGAGATGCAAGTCAGTGGTGTATTCCTTGGCTGCCGCTAGCGCCACCCGGGCATCGGCCAGGTCGCCGGCCACTGCGGCGAGGCGCGCCCTGGTCAGCAGCACAGGAACGAGCAGCGCCCGGTTAGTCGCGAACCGCTCCGACATCTCAGCGCAGAGCTTCAGGCTCGCTCCGACCGGCGCTGGTGTCCACTGCGCGAGTTCGCAGATCGCGCCGAGTATCTGGTCGGTCTCGTAGCTATCCTGCAGCGACCTGGTCCGGTCAAGAGCCAGCCGGAACTCAGCCTCGGCCTTGGCGCTGGCCTCGGCCGCCAGCTGCAGGTAGGCCCGCAGCTGGTGCAGCCGGCACCAGGCCCGGTCGGCCGGCTCGTGTCCAGGCAGCGCGCCGGCCAGCTGGTCAGCGCGCACGGCGATCTCCTCGCAGCTGCTCAAGCCGAGCCTGAGCTCGACGATGCAGCGCTGGATCTGGCCGATAAAATCAATGATCCCGGTCCCCGCAGACTCGGCCCGCACCGCCGTAGCCGCCAGAGCGCGGGTCGCGTCGGACAGGCGAAGCCAGCAGTCCGAGATGTACAGCATGAGCGGGACCTGCTGCTCATCATCGGCCGGCACCAGCGCCCGTCCCCGGTCAAACAGCACTGCCGCGCTGGGCAGGTCCCGGCGGCGCAGCGCCGTGGTTCCTTCGCCGATCAGGATCGCGGCCGCCTGCGCCGCCAGCCTGGGCAGGCCGGCGTCGCCTGGGCGCAGCTCACGCTGCAGCAGGCTAGCCGACTCCACGTGGCAGGCGAGCGCCATCCGGTCTTCAGCCAGCGAGTAATTGCCGCTGTCGGCGGCCAGGTGCGCCAGCTGGTCGGCCAGCAGCAGATGCCAGCGCTCTCGCCTGGTCTTTGATGAAAGCTGGTACGCGATGTCCCGCATCAGCGCCTGCCCGAACCGGAAGCTGCCGGTGCGCACTCTAGTGATGATCCGGCGCTTGACGAGGCGATCGAGCAGCTCAAGGTCGCTGGTGCCGGCGGCGTCGCCAGCGGCCAGCAACGCGCTGAGCGCCGCGCCCGTGAAGTCCCTGCCGATAGCCGAAGCGACTTCAAGCAGTTCACGTTCGTCGTGCGGCAACTGGTCAAGCCTGGCCGTGAGGAGGGCGGTGATCGTCGGCGGGAGCTTGGCCCCAGGGGCCGTCTCGGCGCAGACGTCAAGCATCAGCTCAGCGAACAGCGGATTGCCTTCGCATTCGGCCGCGACCCGCTCGCAGAGCGCTTCGGCCTGGTGGGCGCTGACCTCCTCGCTGGCAGCGATCTCGGCCACCAGCTCGGCGCTCTCGGCTGGGCTGAGCGGCGGAATTTCAAGCGTCATCGCGCTCGGCTTGCCGCCACCCCAGGTTGGCCTGATGTCGAGCAACTCCGTCCGTGATACGCAAAGCAACAGCACAGGAACATCGGTGAGCCAGCTCACCACATCATCGATCAAGTCGAGCAGCGTCGATTCGGCCCAGTGCAGGTCCTCCCAGATCATGATCACGGGCCTCTTCTTGCCGAGCTGCCCGAGCAGGTACCTGACGGCCCACGAGATTTCTTCGATGCCAGCCGACTCGGTTCCGATCGGCGCGCTCGCGCCCATGATGCTTGACAGGCTCTTAGCCGCTCGCGCGGCATCGCCGCCGTCGGTCTCCATGGCCCTGGCTTGCTCCGGCCAGCCGCTGGCGCCGAGCATCTCGGCCAGCGGCTTGTAGGTGATGCCCCGGCCGTAGGCCGAGCATTTACCGGTCAGCACGGACACCTCGTCCGCGCCGACGGAGCCGACGAAGTCGCGCACCAGCCGCGACTTGCCGATTCCAGGGGCCCCGAGCAGGGTGACCAGGCAGAGCTGGTTGCGCTTGGTAACCCGCCGGAACGCCGACCGCAGCTCGTCAAGCTCATCCCTGCGGCCGATCAGCGGCACGTTCGGCTGGCTCGCGGCCGGCTCGGCCGACGGCTCGCCTCCGGTCACCCGCCACGCCGGCACGGGTTGCGCCTTGCCCCGCAGTTGCAGCGGCGGCACCGGCTCAAGCCCGATCGACGTCCTGACCATGCTCGCGCTGGCCGTGTCAACGAGGATCTCGCCTGGCCCGGCGGCCGTCTGCAGCCTGGCGGCCGTGTTGACCGGGTCACCGATGACCCGGAAGTCTCCGGCTTGATTCGTGATGGCGATGACCTCGCCTGAGCAGATGCCGCATCTGATCTCAAGCGTCACCTTATGCGTCGCGGCCAGGCCGGCGCTCAGCTCGGCCAGCTGGCCGACGGCCTCCACGGCCGCGCGCACCGCGCGAAGCGCGTCATCCTCGTGGCTGATTGTAGCGCCGAACACGGCCATGACGGCGTCGCCGATGAATTTCTCGACCGCGCCGCCATGCGCGGCAATGGCCGAAGACGCGGCCGCGAAGTACCTGTCCATGATCTGCCGTAGCGGCTCAGGGTCAAGTGACTCGGCCAGCGTGGTCGAGCCGACCAGGTCCATGAACAAGATCGCGACATTCTTCCTGGCTTCACGCGCGACACCGGGCGCGCTGACCGGCGCCCCGCACGTGGGGCAGAACCGGGCGTCGCCACCCATCGGGGCGTGACAGGCAGCACACGTCATTGGCTTGAATCCCACCGATCCACTGCGCAAGCCTCCCGAGGCCGCCGGAAACCAATTCCGGCGCAGCATCGCGGGATGCCGCAAGCGCGCGCAGCGACCATACCTTGCGGACAGTGTCACGCTACCTGACCTGAGCGTCTATGCGACCTTTGGGCCAGTTACGCACACCCAAGTCACACGGCTTGGGGTTAGTTTATTACGGTGAAGGCAGCTACGGGCGCCTGGACAGCTGCACTGGCCGGCTCGGTGGCAGCTACAGGTCCTTGCTGGCCAGGTGACACTTCGTGAGCGAGGCTGTAACGACCGCGGTCGCGGCGGCTCTCGTCCGCGCCGCCTCGGCCGCACTCGGCACCCGGCTGTCCGATCCTGACATCCTGGCGGGCAGTCAGAGATCTGCCGTGCTGCGCTGCCGGTCAGCGGGCGGCGGCACGGTGGTGATCAAGTCCTATCCCGGCGATGAGGAAGGGGCAGAGGGCTTTACCGCCGAGGCGGCTGGCCTGCAGTTCACCACCGGCGAGGGCGTCGGGCCCGACCTGCTCGCCATTGATCATCAGGCCCGGCTGATCGTCATGACTGACCTCGGCGATGCGCCGAGCCTGGCCGCCTCGCTGCTCGGCTCGTCGCCCGTCCGGGCGCAGGCCGCGCTGCTTGACTGGGCCAGGGCCTGCGGCGAACTGGCAGTGCGCACTGCCGGGCGAAGCCAGGAGTTCGCAGTGCTGCTAGCCGGTCACCGGGCCGGGGCAGGCGTCGCCGGACCAGCGAGCCACTGGCTTGAACGCCGGATCTGGCGTATCCCTGGCCTGCTTGACGAGCTGTCGGTCGCAGCGCCTGCCCGGCTTGCGGCTGACCTCGCCGATGTGGCTGCCCTGGCGCAGCCGGGGGAGTATGACGTGTTCTCGCCGGGCGATATCTGCCCGGACAACAACCTCATCACCGCGGGCGGTTTCAGGTTCATTGATTTCGAGAGCGCCGAATTTCACCGCGTGTTCCTTGACGCCGCGTACTTGCGGATGCCGTTCAGCTCGTGCTGGTGCGTCTTCCGGCTGCCGGCGGAGCTGACTATAGCCGCCGAACGGTGCTACCGGACGGCGGTCAGTGGCGTCTTTCCTGGCCTGGCCGACGACCAGGTATGGCTGGCCGGAACGCGCCGCGCTGCGGCGGCCTGGACTCTGCATGCCCTGACCTACCTGCTTGGCCGCTCAGTCAGGGCCGATGGGTCCATGAACCCCCGCGTGAGTCAGGCGCCGACGGCCAGGCAGGTGCTGCGTTACCGGTGGCAGCAGCTGCAGTCAGAACTCGAAGGGACCGGGGAGCTGCCAGCGATCTCGGTGCTGATGAGGCAACTGCTCACCAGCACCGAGTCCTGGCAGACTCCGGCCCTGCCGCTTTATCCAGCCTTCAGGTAGTCGCTACTCAGAAGGCGCCGATTCCGTCCGGGGTGCCGAGCCCGGTCGGCGCGTCGTAGCCCTTCTTCGCCATGCACAGATAGTCGTTCCCGCACGCGAGCTTCGACGGCACGAACCAGGAGTTGGTGCCGCGAGTGACGTCGAACAGGAAACGCTGATGTGAGTACGCGTAACCGAGCGGAATGGTTGACGCGTTGCCGGCCAGCCCGTAAATCCCCGCGATCAGCGGTGCCGACACGCTCGTACCCTCGACGGTGACCCAGCCGCCCCAGTTCGGGTTGTAGATCGGGATGTTCACCGCGACCGCGGAGACATCGGCTACCGTCCGGCCAGGACAGTTCCGGTCGTGCTGCCAGGCGGGCTTGGGCACGTACGCCGAGCATCCGCTGGAGCCTGCCCCGTACTGGTCGATCCAGGTGCGTTCCCACCACCCGCGCTTGTTATGCGCGCGGGCCAGGTAGGTACCGCCAGCGGCGGTAACAGTCGAAAGATCGGCCGGGAAGTTGGCAGCGGAGAACCCGTAGTCACCGGCGGAGACCACGATCGTGTGCCCTGGATGGTCATAGGACTTCGCGTACGCCATCGCGTAGCCGTTCTCGCGGCCGCCGTAGCTGTTGCTGATGACCTGTGCCCCCAGCTTGGCGGCCGTGTCGTCGGTACGGGCCAGGTCGGCGTAACCCGGCGAGTTGCCTTCGACCACAATGATCTTGCAGTACGGGCAGGCGGCCGAGATCATCGACACATCGAGTGTCACCTCTAGGTCCCAGCCCGAGCCGACTCCTGATGGCGGCAGGCGATTGGGGTCGGGATTGCCGTACTCGTTGACCACGCGGAAGCAGCCGCTGGCCATGGTGCAGGGCGGCAACCCGAAATACCGCCGGTACTTGGCAAGGTACTCAGCCAGGTGCGGCGTGTTGTAGGCGATCGACACCGCGACCGTCTGATCGGTGTGACGGTTGACCGGCAGCCGGTACGCGTCCTCGAGTTTCCTGGGCGTGAGGCCGATGGGACGGGACGCTACTCCGGCGATCCCCGCGGCTATTGCCCGGTTCACGCTTGTCTGCGGCCGGTACAAGGCGAAGCAGCGAAAGTAGCCGGCGGGCGCGTCCGGGCAGGCCGCCTTGAACCTGGCCACGGGCGCGGGCGTGGCCGGAGCAGCGGGGTGCCCGGCCAGCGCGGTGCTGGCTAGCGCGGTGCTGGCTAGCGCGGTGCCGGCCAGCGCGGTGCCGGCCAGCGGGGGCCCGATAAGAGTCGTGCCCGCGAGCAACACCCCGGCCGTCAGCACGGATGCTGCCAGCAGCATGCGGTGCGGCAAACGGCTAAGTGCCAGCCGGCGATACCTGGAGATGTTCATCTCATTCGCTCCCTTATCCGCGCTCAGGCACTCGGACCGACGGCGTAAGCGTCGGTGATCGTCTCGGAAATCGATCCGCCGGCCGCGTCGCTAGCCACGAACCTCAGCGTGACGTTGACGCCCGCTGGCGGATTGAACGTGACGCGGTAGCTTCCTTCGCCCGTGGCCGTCACCGAGGCCGGATACCAGAACTGGCCGTTATCCCACGACACCAGGGCTACCGCCGACACGATGGCAGCGGCTCGCGCCAGCTGGATGTGCCCGACGCTGACCGAGATCTGCTGCTGTCCGGCCGGTGCGACGCCATTGAGCCCGAGCCCGCTGACCTGATAATTCAAGGTCAGCATGGGCTGGACCGCGCAGCGCCTGGTCGGGGTGAGGCGCAAGGTGGCGCATTCCCACGAGAGCGGGACGACGGCCTGCGGCTGGGCCGAGGTAGCCAAGGTCCACACCGTGTAGGTGCTCGGTGACAGCACAGTCAGCGGATTCTGCTGCTGGATCGCACTCAGGCTGAACCTGATCATGGACGGTCCTGGGCTGACCGTCGCGTGGACGTATCCGCCGTAGCCGCCCGAGCTGATCTCGCGACCGTCCTGCCGGATGGAATAGCCGCCGTTGTAGCCTGCCTGGCCGACGTGACCGAACTGCTGGTCGCTGTCAGAGAACGGGCGCGGCGCGAACCAGAGCTCATTGCCGACTCGGAACGCGGAAGGAACCTGCGGGAGTTCTCGGGCCAGGCTGCCGGTGAGCAGCTGCTCGTAGGGCTGCGGGCGCAGCGGGTACTGACCCCAGGTCTCAGTCAGGTCCTGGCCATCGGCCAGCGAATGGAATGAGTCCGACTGCCCGGCGTTCTCGGTGAAGAGTTCGGTTTCCCAGACGTAGGAGGGGCCGCCAGAGAAGTATTGGGTTTGCAGGCCAGGGTCGTTCAGGAAGGTGCCAAAGCCAATCTGAATCCCGGTCGTAAGCTGGATGAGACTGCCGCCCAAGGTGATCGGGCTGGCTTGTGACGGGGTGTTGAGATAAAAACGTTCGTGTACAGTCGCCAGGCTGGACGGCGTGAGGACGAAATGCTGGGCCGGCACAACGCCAGGGGGGCCGGTGAAGTCAAGGTTATAAAGGTAAGGCGTGCCCTTCTTGGCGGCCGAGAAAAGCTGGGCAGCCGTGTATGACTGTATCGTGCCAGCTGACGGCTTTGCCGTGGTCGGGCTGATCCAGAGCGGACCGAATACCGCAATCGTCCCGCTCGATGCTGGCGAGCCGTGCAGGCCGTACCGCAGTATTGTCCAGTTTACTGTCGCGGTGGTCGCCGGCCTCGGAGTATTAAAGGTGACCTCGCTGCTCGCAGCCCTGGCCGCGACGCGCACCGTGGTGCTGTCGCCTTCGACGGTGAACTGGGGCAGTACCACCATCCGCTGCGAGAACGTGTTTTTCAGCTGGGTAATGAAATCGGCGAGCGCCCAGTAGTGGCCGGCCGGAACGCTGAACTTAGCTGAACCGTGGTAGAAGACATTGAAAGCTTCGTTCGGGTCGCCGAAGGTTTCCCAGTCATCGGCATTAAGGAGCAGTACCTCGTCACCGTTGTCCGGCTTGGCCGATATGTTGCTGGCGGTGACGGTCACGGTGTGCATGGGGAACTGCGGCCGGACGGGAGCGGGTACGGCTGCTCCGGCCAGCCCGATGTTCACCCCGGCGAAGATGCCTGCCGCGCCGTAGCTGCCAGCCGCGTGACCGGCGGCGAACTGGCGGGCCAGTGCCCGGCCGAATACCCGGGCGGACGTGGCCGTCAGGTAGCCAGTAGCGGCACCGTCGCTGGCGCCGGTAATGGTGATACCAGGGACGGCCGGAGTGGCTCCGTCGTAGCTCAGCCGGACCGGCAGCCTGCCGCCTGACTCCAGGCGCTTCAGCAGCGGAACGTCGAACAGGCTCACATCGAGGCCGCGGCCGAGGTAAGGCACGGCGTCGACCGGAATAGCGTAAGTCGCCGGGCCAAGGTGCAGCGTCCAGAGCGGCTCATGATCGGGGGCGGCGGTGATCGCGCTCACCGATCGGCCGGCCAGCGACCTGACCGAAAGGCGGTCGCCGTTGATCAGCAGTACCGGCGTGGACACTGAAGCCGAGCCGAATCCGGCGGGCAGCGCGGCCGCGGCGGGAGTCGCCGGGACCTGCGCCGCCGGGCTGGCAGCCAGGGCAGGCAGCGCCGCGGCCGACACCAGGACGGCTGCGGTAATGGCGATGGCAGCGCGGCCTGGGCGAGGCCGATGCCTGGGCACTTGACGAAGCACGCATACTCCTTGTGACCCGGCTGGCCTGAGCACAGCCACAGCCCACGCGACTTCAGCCAGGGCGCCGTGACCCCGAGGGCGATCACTCTCAGGTCCAGTTGCCGACGGCCGCGCCGCCTTGTCATTCATTCAGACGCTATCGCAGCATGTACCGTTGCAGTCCGTCGCGTCGTTTTTTTCCGGCAAGTAGGACTCGCCAGCAAATGGGATTTCAGGCGCACCGTCATGATGATCTTGACCTGCGATTACTGCCTGAACATGGACTCCGCGGCCTCGGCTGCGAC
>Ga0070761_10002623_pt1 | contig 10980 bp, 7 predicted proteins | sample HubBroMetageREF1_FD_66724 | JGI IMG/M metagenome (GOLD analysis project Ga0070761, IMG submission 66724) | Reference soil microbial communities from the Hubbard Brook experimental Forest, New Hampshire, USA - Hubbard Brook CCASE Soil... | ecosystem: Environmental > Terrestrial > Soil > Temperate...
ACGCCGGATTTTCTCAAAATCCTGCTCGATGCCGCGGCGAAAGCCGGCAAGGATGTTTCTTCCATCAAGCGGGGACTTGTATCCGGAGCGGCACTACCGTCGTCGCTGCGCTCGGAGCTCGCTTCGCGCGGCGTCGCCGTACTGCAATGTTACGCCACAGCCGAACTCGGCGTGATCGCCTACGAAACCTCGGCGCTCGAAGGCATGGTCGTCAACGAGTCGGTCATTCTGGAAATCGTTCGGCCGGGCACCGGCGATCCGGTGAGTGAAGGCGAGGTGGGCGAAGTCGTCGTTACCTCATTCAACTCGGACTATCCGATGATCCGTCTCGCCACCGGCGATCTTTCGGCGGTTCTTGCCGGGCACTCGCCGTGCGGCCGCACCAACATGCGGATCAAGGGCTGGATGGGACGCGCCGACCAGACCACCAAGATCAAAGGCATGTTCGTGCATCCGGGTCAGATCGCCGAGGTCGCCAAGCGTCATCCCGAACTCGGCCGCGTCCGCCTTTCGGTCACGCGCGATGCGGAGCAGGATGTTATGACGCTTGCAGCTGAATGTGACGGCGCAGCGAAGGCAGGGGGGCTTGCCAACGCTGTGGCTGCAAGTCTGCAAGCGGTGACCAAACTTAAAGGCCGCATTGATCTTGTCACACCCGGCACGCTGCCGAACGACGGCAAGATCATAGCCGACGAACGCAGCATCGGATGAATTCTGGCGCGTCCGGCCAGGGCGGTGTGCGGTGCAGTAAGATTTGATTCCGTAAAGCGATCGCCGCTGACAATGCCGTTGTGTGGAAGCGGCCCAACATTTCCTACGCCGAGCCCCGTCTCAGTTGAGCCTCGTCTCTGCGTCGCGCGCGTCTTGACACTCTCCGGTTTCGGAGCGACGCTCGCGCGCAAATTGTAAACAAGCGCGGCTGGCAAACAGTCGCCTTGGCGCTTCAAGCGCATATCCGGGAGGGCAAATCCATGATGCGAATGGGTAAGACGATGCTGCTTGCGGGGGCGATGGCGCTTCCGCTGGGCGGTCTGGCGTTTGCACAGGAAACTGGCGGAGGCGGCGGCGCGGGCAACCCGAAAGCGCCTGCGATTCCCAGTGTCAGCCAGGCGATGCTCAACAATGCTGCGAAGGACAGCAAGAACTTCCTTGCGACCAACGGCAATTATGATCAAACGCGGTTCCATCCGGCCAACAAGATCACTGAAAAGAACGTCAAAGGCTTGCGCGTCGCCTGGATTTTCCAGACCGACGTCAGGGAGTCGATGGAGACTTCGCCGATCGTCGTCAACGGTGTGATGTATGTGACCACGTCGTTCGACCACGTCTATGCGCTCAATGCCAAGACCGGCGAGCAAATCTGGCACTACAAGCACGACATGGGACCGATCACGGTCTATTGTTGCGGACCCAACAACCGCGGTGCCGCGGTTTATAACGACAAGGTCTACCTTGCGACGCTCGATGCCAAGCTCGTTGCACTCGACGCCAAGACCGGAAAGCCGGTCTGGTCGCAGCAGATCGCTGACCCGTCTCTCGGCTACAGCGAGACGATGGCGCCGACGGCCGTCGACGGAAAGATTTTGATCGGTACCAACGGCGGCGAATACGGCATCCGCGGCTTCGTCAAGGCCTTCGACGCCAATGATGGCAAACTGCTTTGGACCTTCAACACTATTCCGGAGAATTCGGTCGGGGTGTGGGCAACGAAGGACGCCACCGGCCGCGACATGCATCGCGACATTGCGGCTGAGAAAGACGCGCTGGCGAAAAACGGCGATCCGTACAAAACACTCGGCGGCGGCGTGTGGCAGAATCCGTCGGTCGATTTGGCCACCAAGCGGATCTATTTCGTCGTTGGGAATCCGTCTCCGGATCTCGACGGTGCGCCGCGGCCCGGCGACAATCTCTATACCGACTCGTTGGTTTCGGTCGATCTCGATACCGGCAAGCTGGCCTGTCACTTTCAGTACATTGCTCATGACCTGTGGGACCTCGACGCCACCAGCCCCACAGTCCTGGTCGATGTGAAGGACAAGAGCGGTAAGACTATCCCGGGCGTGCTTCATGCCGGCAAGACCGGCTACGTCTATGTGCACGACCGCAAGGATTGCAGTCTGATTCGCTTCTCTGAGCCGATGGTCTCGCAAAAGGACCGGTGGGTGCTGCCGTCGCCGACCAAACCGCTCGACAGCAATGCGTCGCGCATGTTCCCCGGTGCTAATGGCGGCGTCGAGTGGTCGCCGCTGGCGACCGATCCGGGCCTTGGCATGGCGTATGCGATCAACCTCGAGCAGGAAATGACCTACACGGTCGACAGTTCGCCTTATCCGCAGGGCAAGCTTTGGCTCGGCGGCGCGTTCACCAACGTCCCCGGCGGCGTCCAGGCCGGCAACGTGACGGCGGTCGACTACAACACCGGGAAGATCAAGTGGCAGGCGAAGACACCGCAGCCGATGATCGGCGGCATTCTCGCCACCGGCGGTGGCGTGGTGTTCGCGGGCGAAAGCAACGGCTGGTTCAAGGCCTACGATTCCAAGAGCGGCAAGGTGCTCTGGAAATTCCAGGCCGGCGCCGGCGTCAACGCACCGCCGTCGTCCTATATGGTCGGCGACAAGCAGTACATCGCGGTGGCGGCTGGCGGCAACGTGCAGGTTGATTCCAAGCGCGGCGACAGCATCATCGCTTTCACACTTGAGTAGCTAACGCGATCCACACGCGGTAATAAGGCAGGGACGGGACCGGAAACGGCCCCGTCCGATTTTTTGGGGGGGGCCCGGCGTTTGGCGCATGGCATGAAAATTCTATCGGTCGCAGGCTTTGTCGCGTTCGCGGCGCTGCCAAATGCCGTTGCGGCCCAAAGCATCGAAGAGAAGGCGCAAATTTGTGCTGCCTGCCACGGTGAGAACGGCGTTCCAGCCGAACAGTCCTTCCCGGTGCCGGTGATCTGGGGCCAAAACATCGGCTACCTGTTCTTCCAGCTTCGGGACTTCAAGTCCGGCGCGCGCAAGAACGATCAGATGACGCCGGTCGCGGACGCGCTTGAGGGAGGCGACCTCATGCCGCTGGCGCAGTATTTCTGGAAGAAACCGTGGCCCAATCTCGAACAGTCCCATCCGGCAGATGACGTGGCGACAGTAGCGCGCCGCGTCAACGCTTCCGTGGTGTGCACGAGCTGCCACCTGGAGGGATTTAAAGGCGACAGCACGCAGCCGCGCCTCGCCGGTCAGGTGCGGTCTTATCTGCAAAAGACTATGACCGATTTCAGCACCGACGCCCGCGGTAACAATCCGGGCATGACGGGGTTCATGAAGGGGCTCACCGAGCCGGAAATCGCGGCAATGGCGGCTTGGCTCGCCGGGATGTAGCGACACCTCGCGTGAGACGGAGCCGCAGCTACTTCACAATCAGTTTTGCCCGCACCTTCGCATTCGGCGCGAGATCGAGCGCTGTCTTGCCCTCTTTGTCTTTCAGCCCGCGACTGGCACCGCGTTGCAGGAGCAGATCGACCACGGCGGCGTCGCCGAGCGAAGTGGCGATCATCAGCGCGGTGCGGCCGCGGTTGTCGGTGTCATCGAGCATCGCGCCGTGCGCCAGCAAAAGATCGATGACGCTGCCGCTGGCTGCTGCACCGACGCCCTCGTCATGTCCAGCGGCCCACATCAGCGCGGTAAGGTCGTTGCCGTAACGTCGTTGCGCGGCAACTCCGGATTCAAGCAGCCGCTTCACAATGTCGTCGAAACCGCGTGCCGCCGCATAGACCATCGCCGATTTTCCGGTCTCGTCGATTGCGTTCACGTCGGCGCCGTGCCCGAGCAGCGTTTCAAATATGCGATCGTTGCCTTTGAAAGCAGCGGCGATGAGCGGGGTAACGCCCTTTCGTCCGGGAATATTCGGGTTGGCGCCCTTGGCCAAGAGGAGTGCAACGGTCGAATGCTTTTCGCCCTGAGCGGCGGCGTATAAGGCGGTCTCGCCGTCAACATTCCGCGCGTCGATCGGTGCGCCTTGGGCGAGAAAAAATTCGACCAGTCTGATCTGACCGGAGCGTGCGGCGTAGGCAAGCGGCATGGCGCCGCGGCGGTCGCGCGCCTGAAGCGACGCGCCGGAATCAAGAAGTCTGCGTGCCAAATCATCGCAGCCCCGATCCGCGGCCGCGAACAGCGCCATATTGGTTTGGATCGAGACCGCATCGGCTTTGATCAGTTCGTAGTTGCGGGCAATTTCGCCGCAATTCTCTTCGGCACGTGTCTGTGGGCCTTGCGCGAAGGCCGGCGATAGCGGGGCGCATACCGTCGAAAAAAACGCAAAGGCAAAAATGTGATGAAGCGGTTGGCGCACGGATTACCCGCCAATTCTGTAATTGATGCCGGCGCGGACAAGACTCTCATTAAATTTCACCGCGACATTTGGAATTAACGCCGGTCCGTTGGCGTTTTGAATGGCGCAATCCGTCGCGCAGGAACCATTGGCCAGATCGACAAAAAGATACTCCGCTTTGGCCGTCCAGTTCGCGGCGAAGGTGAATTCGACGCCGCCGCCCGCTGTCCAGCCCGGTTCGGTCGCATTGTTGACGGAACGGTTGGAGAAATTGGCGCGGACATCGCCAAATGCTGCTCCGGCGGTGCCGTAAACCAGCAGGCGGTCGAACGCGTAACCGGCGCGGCCACGCACCGTGGCGAGCCAGTTGTTGCTGGTCACACAGCCTCCGGCGCAGAGGCTCGTGGCCGTGAAGGTGCCAAAGCCGCCCGCATCGGCCCAATCGCCGTCGGCTTCCACACCGAATACGAATCCGCCGATCTGGTGGTTAGCGCCAACGGTGCCGCCAAACAGGAAGCCGGAGGTGCCAAAGGTGCCGCTTGAGCTTCCTGTCACACTATCGCTCCAGTTGCTGCCGCCGAAGCTGTAGCCGCCGTTGATGCCAATGTACGGACCGGTCCAGTTGAACGGAGGCAGCGGCGACTTGGCGAGCACTAGTGGCGAGCGATCAGCCAGCAAAACCGGGCCGCTTTCCGGCAGCGTGCCGCGCACTCCCCCGTAGACTGCGAATGGTATGCCGGGGATAAAGGTGCGCGGATCGGTCAGATTGAGATAAGGGAATGACGTGACATCGAACAATGTGCCGTACACGTAGTAGTGCTGATCAAACAGATTGCGCACTAGCCCGAACACCTCAATGCTGTCGGTGATCTTGTACGACGAGTGCAGGTTCACCACCCAATAGGCCGGAATTTTCGGCAATTGGTTGGCTTCATCACCGACCAGCCATTGGCTGCCGATGACGTTGAGGTCCGCGCCGAGCTTCCATGGATCGGTGATGCGATATTCAGCGCCCAGCTTGAAGCGGAAATCGGGAATGCCGGTCAGGTGGTCGCCGGGATTGACGAAGATATTACCATTGGCGTCGGCAAACGGATTGAACGGCGAAGACAAAGTCAGCGAATTCTGGAAAGTGGCATCGACATAGGTGAAGTTGGCGTAGGCGTTCCAGCGATCCCATTTGTATGTCGCGTTCGCTTCAACGCCCTGGCGCAAGGTGTTGCCGGCGTTTTGAAAATATTCGTGCCCCGGAATTGAGCTTGCCACATTGATGATGTCGTTGGTGTTGAGTGCGTGATAAGCGCCGACGCTCCAATTGAGTTGCCCTTTGGCAATGTCGAAATGCCCGCGCAATCCTGCCTCGAAGGTATAAGTGACGACCTGCTGCAGATTTGGATCGCCGACCAGAGCGCTATCAATCAGGCAGGGCTGCAGTGGATTGGAGCAGCCGAGTTCAAGCGGCGTCGGTGCGCGATTGCTTTCGGCAAAATCGCCGTAGAGCGTGACATTGGGCGTAACCTTATAGGTCGCGCCGATCATGGGATTGAAATGAATGTAATCGTGACTGCCATTGAGCAGCGGTGCGTCGCCGAGTTCGTCGGTCAAGGTAATCTGAGCGAAATTGAACCGGCCCCCTCCGGTGACAGAAAGCCGCGGCGTCAGGTCGAATGTGTCGGTCGCGTAAACCCCGGTGTAGAGTGTCGTAGCGCCTAAGCCGACCGGAGCGACATCGCCGGACGGCTGGTCGATGAACAACCCATTGCCCTGCACAAAAGGAAACTGATTGGCATTGACGGTGCCGAGTTCGCTGGTGGTGGAAAATTGCACCAACCCGCGGTCGATGCTCATCCCGACCACAAAATTGTTGTCATGACCTAATACTTGCTCCGAGGAAGCGGCTTGCAGCGTGCCCCCGAAGCTATTGGTCGTCGTCCAGGTCCGGTCGATTTCACCCAAGATGCTCGACCCGAGCGTGCCGGTCGCGGGCACCGTCTGTCCGCCCGTTGTTACCAGATTGGACAGCGAACCATCGAGGTTGGGAAAACACAGGACCGCGGGATTCGGGCAGCCCGAGTTCTGCGCATCTGTCCCGTTGCCGTCGACGTGGGCCTGGTTGAAGTTACGAAAATAGGCGATCGCCTGATAAGTCCAGGTGTCGGTTGGCTTCCACGTCGCGCTTGCGCTTAGGAAAGCGAGCTGGTTCTCGGTGGTTTGCGGAACGGTGTAGGTGCTCGACCAGTTCTGGGCGAGCAGTTGGCCGGGTGTCGCGGCAGCGGCGCCGAAACTGTTGTCGGCGGCGGTGAAGTTGACGTGGAATTCGGTCTGATCGCCGCGTGCGCCGAGATCCATGTAAAGGCGCCGCACGGACGATGCTGAGTCGTTGCGCCACCCGGCATCGTCGATCGCATCGGCAGCGATATAGCCGGAGAGGTTTCCGACCTGGCCGCCGGCCTGTACAGACGTTCCGACGCGGCCGTAAGAGCCGCCGTTCACTTCGCCCTGGACGCCCTGATAGGTGAATCCATTTTTCATCTCCAGTGATAGCGCGCCGCCGATTGCGTTGAGTCCATAGACCGGATTGCTCGGCACCAATGTCATCCGGTTGATCGCGTTCTCCGGGATGAAGTCCCAGTTGACAGTGTCGCCGAAGACTTCGTTGATGCGCACGCCGTTCTGATAAACCGCGAGCCCCTGCGGCGTACCGATGACCGGTGAGGCGGTAAAGCCGCGGTAGTTAAGGTCAAGCTGGAACTGATTACCGGTCTGGTCGCTCAACGCGACCCCGGGAAGTCCCCGCGCCATGCTCTGCAACAGGTCCGGTGTCGTTGCGTGGTCGAAATCAGGCGCGGAAAGAACCTGCACATTCGATGGGATCTTGTCGCGATCGACCGCACCGGGCTGAGCCGGCGGTGCGCCTGTATTCTCAGTAGAGCCAGCAGACGGCGTGACCGCCGCGGGAGCAGGAGGGGGTGGCAGCGGCGCGGTCCCGATCACCCGAATTTCCGGAAGGGCGGCTCCGGCCGGGTTTTGATTTGCATTGGGGCTCGAGGCTTGTTGCGCCGCAACAATGCTCGGGCCGAGCGCGCTCGCAATAATTCCCATGAGCGACGTGAGGAACGGTCTCTGCATCGCGGCCGCTCCGACGCCACCAACGCTTACAACGCCACGCATTACCCGCCCCGGACCGCGAGACTAAAAGTCTGCCATTATCTGCGAGTTTGGTCATGCGCCGTTTTCGGCAGCATCGGGAGGCAAAGACGTTCCGCCGCGCGACTACGCTACGCCGGCTGCGCCTGCGCCCGCGTCATGCGGCGGAACATGCCGCGCTGCGGATCGTAGCCGATGACCGCCAGCAAAAAAAACAGCACCGTGGTGCCGACGACGACCAGCGCGGCGACCGGCTCGAATGAACCGTAAAGCGCAAAACGGATCAGCTCCACCGCGTAAGTGAACGGATTAGCCAGCGACACGTAATACAGCAATTGCGAGCCGCCCTCGCGCAGCCGCCACAACGGATAAAGCGCCGAGGAGAAGAAGAACATCGGAAACATTACGAAATTCATCGCGCCGGCAAAATTCTCGACCTGACGGATATAGACCGACAGGAACAGCCACAGCGCACCAAGCATCAGGCCGGATACGACGAGCGCCGGAAGCACGGCAAGCCAATCGATCGGTTCGAACGTGACGTCAAAGAGAATGCACACCGCAAGAAAGACATAGCAAGTGATCACCGACAGCGCCGTTCCGGCCGCGAGCTTACAAGCAAGCAGAACCCAGCGCGGCAAAGGCGCGGTGAGCAACAGCCGCATCACGCCCATCTCGCGGTCATAGACCATCGACAGCGAGGACTGCATACCGTGAAACAGAAGGATCATGCCCAGCAGTCCAGGCACGATGTAGACCTGATACGTAATGTAGGTCTTGTACGGCGGAATGATCGAAACGCCGAAGACGTTGTAGAAGCCTGCGGCAAACACCGCGAGCCAGATCAGCGGCCGCACCAAGGCAGACAGAAGCCGCCCGCGCTGCTGGACGAATTTCAGCAGCTCCCGCGTGGTGATCGCGCGCAGCGCGCGGAGGATGTGACCGAACTGCACCGTTCGTTCTCCTAAGCTGCCGCAGCGTCGCCCGTCACCTGTTCAAATGACATGGCGATTCCGGCTCGTCATCGCCGAGCGTATCAAGTTCATCGGTGCGATGAAGAAATCCTTCGACCGGAGCAGCGGCGACGACCTCATAGGGCGCCGCCAGCAAAATGGCCTGCCGCACTTGATGGTCCCAGGGCCGGACACTCATGGCCAGCCCCTTGTCGCCATCGAACGTGCCATCGCCGAGGATGAAGGTGCGTTGTTTGGCGAAATCGGCCGAACTGGTCCGCAGCGCCGATTGCACGATCATTTTGACCGCGAGCCAAGCCGCCCAATCCGCGCCCTCCATATGCCGTCCGCCGGTTTTCTTGTCGAAGCGCGAATTGACTTGCGGCGCACCGTTGCGCTCCCAGGTCCAGTGCCACGCTACCGGCTCGAGATCGATGCTACCGACAACCGGGCGCGGGCGCGCGAGTCGGTAGGGCACGGTGCGGGCGAAGTCGAAGGTGTCGTCGGCGACAAATGCCACGTCGAAGTCGCGGTTGATCGCACTCAGGAGCGTCGGATCGTTTTGTTCCCGTTCGCGGGGATCGGCGCCGGGCTTGAAATGCTGGTCTGCGACAATGCGAGCGCCGAATTTTTGCGCTGAATGCTCAAACACCGTCGCTGCCGCAGCGTCGGCAGGCGAGGGGCCCTGCAGGACCAGGAGATCGCGCCATTTCCGCGACACGATATATTGCACGAGACCGTCCATGAGCTGCGCGCGGCTTGGATAGACGTGCACGAATTCGGCGGCGCAAAGATCGCGCCGCAGCGCGTCGTCCGGCTCCGAGACGTTGAAGTTGATCACGTCGCGGCCATGCAATGTTGCAGCCAGAGACTTAAACGCTTCCGCAGGTAAATCGATCAGAAAAAAATGCGTGCCAGCATCAAGCGCGCCCAGCATCGCCGGCGCCACGTCCGCGGACGATTTTGCGGTGATGCGTTCCAGCGCGAAATCGGCCCGGAGCACGCGTGCGAGCGCGGTCGCGTCGTCAACGCCAAGCTCGGCTCCCGCGTACGGGTGCTCATGCGTCTTGAGCGTGATGCGTTCATAGGCACGGATCGGCTCATACCGTGGGTCGTTCTCGATTTCGACGAAACCGATTTTCACACGAGGCCGCGGCGAAGCTGGCGATGTGTCTTGCGCGGCAGCGGTCGCAAGCGCCGCGGCCAGGATAAGCAGAACGGATGGCCCTCGGGCGAGGCTAATCATCGACCGCTACGCCGTAGGGGATGCGGCCGACCGGCACCGACACGCGCGCCTTGCGGCTCTTCGTATCGATCACGGTGATATCGTCGCCGAGGCCGTTGGCGACGTAGAGCGTCTGCTCGTCGCGCGATAGCGCAATTCCCCACGGGCGTTTACCGACCAGGATGTAACCCAGCGCCTTGCGCGTTGCCACATCGACGATCGCGACATGCGCCGCGTGTCCGAGCGTCACGTAAGCGGTCTTGCCATCCCTGGCCATGGTGAGACCGACCGGTGTGACATCGGTTTTGCGCATGCCGGGCGGCAGGAACGAGACAGAGCCCGTAACGACAAATCGGCTATGGTCGATGATGTCGATCCGGCCAGCGAGCTCCGCTGTTACCCACAGCTCTTTGCCGTCGGGTGTTGCCGCGAGGCGGCGCGGACGTAAGCCGACCACCACGTCGTGCGCGATGGCGCCTGTATCAGTGTCAATCGCATGAACGAGATCGCCGGCCTCGGATGTGACATAGACCGTCTTGCCGTCATCGCCGAGCAGCACGCCTTCCGGCTCCGCGCCGGTCGGGATTTCTTTCACGATCGCGTCCCGGTCCATGTCGATGATCGCCAGCGACGATCCTTCTTCGTCCGAGACATAGATTCGGCGACGCTTCTCGTCGATGGCGAAGGCCTCGGGGCTGGGGCCGGTCTTGAGCTTGCCGACCACCTGCAGCTTCGCCACGTCGAGAATGTCAACGACGTCGTCGTCGCCGCAGGCGACGTAAAGCATGCTGTGATCCGCGCTAAAGTGCATATCGCGCGGCCGGCGCGCGACCTTGATGTCCTTGACCACCTTGTAGGTCTTTGGATCGATGACGATGATGTTGTTGGTCTTCTCGTTGCTGACGAAAATCAGCCCGGTGTCTTTGGCTTGCGCCGGCGCGCAGGCGAGCGTCGCGAGAACAGCAGCAGCGAATTTAAGCATTGCATCGCCTCAAAGGCATCGCCCAAACTAAGTCCTAACGACGGACGCGGGCAAGGTAACAGCCGGGGAACGAATGACACGTGGTGAACAGCCGCCCGCGCTTGCCCTCGACAAAGTCGTCAAAAGCTACGGCACGATTCGCGCGCTGGATGGGGTCAGTCTGACCGCGTCAGCCGGTGAGTTCATCGCGCTGCTCGGCCCCAATGGCGCCGGCAAGACTACGCTGTTTCAGTTGCTGTCGGGCCTGTTCGTGCCCGATTCCGGCCGGATCGAGGTCATGGGACATGACATGCGCTCGGAGCCGGTGCCGGCCTTGGCCACGCTCGGCATCGTGTTTCAACAGCCGACGCTCGATC
>Ga0070761_10002624_pt1 | contig 10978 bp, 11 predicted proteins | sample HubBroMetageREF1_FD_66724 | JGI IMG/M metagenome (GOLD analysis project Ga0070761, IMG submission 66724) | Reference soil microbial communities from the Hubbard Brook experimental Forest, New Hampshire, USA - Hubbard Brook CCASE Soil... | ecosystem: Environmental > Terrestrial > Soil >...
AATGGAGCGGCATTTGCGACCGAGAACGCGCCGCCCACCAGCGTCGTCGCGCTGCTTCAAAGCGCGCGACTGGAGCCGGTTAACGCATTTCTCGAGCGGCGCGGCGTCCAAGGCGAAATCATCACGGACGATAACCTGCTTACCGAATATAGGCATGGGCGGCGCTTCGGCCCGATGCTGCTTCGAGTGCTGCTGCCACCCTCGGTGGAGGGCTTCGAACTCACCGATCCGTAAGGTAGCCTCGTGGCTGGTCCGCCAGCCGTACTTGGACGAGTTCGGCCATGCTCGAATTCTGGTTCATCCGGGCCCAGTCCAGGGCAGTGCGATCCATGACGTCCCTGGATTTGGGATTCGCGCCGTGATCGAGCAGAAGTCTCACCATGTCAGTCTGATTCATCTGCGCGGCTTCCAGGAGGGGCGTTTCGAATGAGCCGGGCGTGCGACTCTCCAGGCGCGCACCGCGCGCAAGGAGCATTCTTGCGGTCTGGATCTGCCCCGCGGCGGCGGCGGCGCCCAATGGCGACTCGCCGTACTGTGCTCGAGAGTTGACGTCAATGCCTTCGGCCAGCAGGTAATCCAGCAGCCGGGTCTCCCCCAACGCGGCTGCCGAAGCGACCCAGTCCTTCGGGACGTTCCTGGTGCCATAAACCTCGACCACGAGGAGCTTCCATTGTTGGTAGGGAACCCACCACAATGCGAAACAGATGAAGACCACGACGATGATCCAACGATTGCTTGCCGAGAGGCGCGACGCGGCGCTGTTTGACAGGATCAGGACAGCGACTGCCCATGCCAATGCGAGAATCACACAGGATAACCCGATCCAATCGAGCACGGACTGCGGCGGGAAATATCCGGTCAATTGCACGCCGCGAACCCAGGTCACGATCGTCTGTTCGAGGATCACGCGAAGGGTGAACAGAGCCGTTGCGGATGCGAGCACAATGCCTGCATTCGTCATGTTTTCCATGGGAATCCGCCGGAGTGCGTATGCCACCTAATGAAGTGTCCATGAATGCATTCGGTGGAACCAGAGATAAAATCCCGAGCTGAACAGGAATTTTTCCCGAGCCACGGCAAGATTTAGATTCGATGCATCGAACACGGGGGCGAGTCATGGTTGATTCGAAAGAAGCGACACCGGCGCCAAAAATAACGCATGAATTGCCCTGGCTGGACGCGGCGGTGGTCATCGCCATCACCGCGCTCACGATCCTTGTTTCAGCGCATTTCGAGCTCAACGAGGCGCTATACTCCCTGACGCGCCGCTGGGAGCACTTTCAGGTCGACGAGTTGCCGATCGGCATGCTGGTGCTGTCGATTTGCCTGATCTGGTTGTCGTGGCGGCGCTATCAACACGCGCGCCGGGAACTGCGGGCGCGCAGGATCGCAGAGGCACGGCTGGCGTTGGTGCTGGCGGAGAACCGCGAGTTGACTCAGGAAAATCTTCGCATTCAGGAAATTGAACGCAAGCATCTGGCGCGAGAGTTACACGATGAGTTGGGACAATACTTGAACGCGATCAAGCTGGACGCCGTGTCGATTTGCGATAGCCGCGCAAGCAACTCCGAGTTCTCGACCAATGCGTCCCTGGCGATCATTCGTTCGGTGGACCATGTGCATTCCGCGGTCAGCGACATGATTGGCCGGTTGCGGCCCGTGGGGCTGGATGAACTAGGGCTAGCGGCCGCGATCGAGCACTGCGTCGATCAATGGCGGCAGCGTCTTCCCGATACCCGCTTCCTGCTGTCCATCGAAGGTAGCTTCGATGATTTGAGCGAGTCTCTGACGCTGACCGTGTATCGATTGATTCAGGAGGGGTTGACGAATGTTTACAAGCACGCGGGCGCCAGGCGGGTGGGAGTGACCTTGCAGCGTGTCGAGGCAGGGCCGGCCGGGATGGACGAATTGCGATTGACCGTTGCCGACGATGGCTGCGGGATGGAACCAAGCGCCCATGTTTCCAGATTTGGCTTGAGCGGCATGCGCGAGCGGGTGGAAATGGCGGGCGGCACGTTCTCGCTTGAAACCGCGCCGGGGCATGGATTGAGATTCGAGGCTCGCCTGCCGGCACACGAGGGTGGCAATGGCTAACGCCGCTGGAAACCAGGTCAGCGTATTGCTCGTGGACGATCATGCCGTGGTGCGCGAGGGCTATCGGCGGCTGCTCGAACGGCACGGCAACATCTCGGTGATCGGCGAGGCTGCCGACGCCGGCACGGCGCACTCGCTGTTCTGCCATCTTGATCCGCAGATCGTCGTCATGGATATCACGCTTCCCGGGAGCAGCGGCATCGAGGCAATGCAGCGCATGCTCATATACAAGCCCGAGGCGCGGGTGCTGATCTTCAGCATGCATGAGGAAGCCATCTTCGCCAGGCGCGCGCTGCAAGCGGGCGCCTTCGGCTACGTGACGAAGGCGAGCGCGCCCAACGTTCTGATGGAGGCTGTGCACGCAATTGCCAGCGGAAAGCGCTATCTCAGCGCGGACATCGCCCAGAAGCTCGCGCTGCGCGATTTCGCCGTCGACCAGGCCACGGCCGATGGATTGTCGGCGCGTGAATTCGAAGTGCTGCGCCAGCTTGCGCAAGGCCAGTCGATCAAGGAAATCGCTCATTCCATGGGCTTGAGTCCGAAGACGGTCGCCAACCACCAATCCGCGATCAAGCAGAAATTGGGTGCCGATACGGCAATCCAACTGCTCAAGAAGGCCAATGAATTGGGGCTGGAAATTCCGGACTAGCTGATCTTGAGTTTGCGCCAGGCGCGGAACCCGCCGCGGAATGCGTAAGTGTTGTTGCCGAGGCGGGCATTCTTCGGCAGTTTCTTCAGCTTGCGCGCATTGCCGCCGCCGATCACGACGTAATCAGTCTCCAATGCGGCGGCCAGCTGCGCCACGACCTCCTTGACGGCCTTGCGCCATTTCTTGGCGCCCAGACGGCGGCGGCCGGCTTCCCCGACAAAATCCTCATACGTGCGGCCATCCTTGAATGGCATATGGGCAAGTTCCATCGGCTCCACGATGCCGTCCACGATCATTGCCGTGCCCAGTCCGGTTCCCAAGCCGAGAAATAGCATGCGGCCGCCCTCGTAGCTGCCGATGGCCTGCATTGCGGCGTCGTTCATGACCAGGGTCGGGCGGTGAAAGGCCTTGCGGAAATTGAACCCAACCCAGCCTCGACCGAGGTTGTGCGGTTCCGCGACCACCTTGCCATGCAGGACCGGCCCGGGATACCCGATCGAAACGGCATCGAATGCCCAGCCATTGATGAGGCTGCGCACGCTCGCGACCATTTGCGCGGCCGTAAGGGCAGGCCCCGATATGAATTCACGTATCTCGCGTTTGTTGGAAACGCGCAGCTTCACATGGCTGCCACCCACGTCGATGGTGAGCACCCGCTTCTGCTTTTTTGACTTCATTTGATCACCCAGAGCCAGCCCAGGACCAAGAATGCCAGAAACAGGGTTTCCGCGGCGATCAGGCCGAGAGCGGCGGCGCCCACTGCCATCATTTCCCGCAGCGAGGTTTTCATGCCCAGCGCCGCCACCGAGATGACCAGCAGCCATTTCGACGCCTCGATCAGTATCGAGGAAAGCTGCTTTGCGACGAGGTGAAAGCCGTTCAGTGCCGCAAGAATGACAAATACGACGAGAAAGCCCGGCAGGAGCGCGACCTTCTGCTGCGCGGGGTCCGTCTCATCGCGTGCTCCGGAGTTTGCCAACGTAATGAGCAGCACCACCGGCAGCAGCATCGCAACGCGCATCAATTTCACGATGGTCGCGGTGTCGCCGGCTTGCGGCGAGGATGCGTAGCCTGCGGCCACCACCTGGGCGACGTCGTGGATGGAGCCGCCGAGAAATCGACCCGTCTGCACCGCGTCCAGATGCAAATGGGCCAGCAATGCCGGATACATCACCATCGCAATGGTGCTGTAAGTGGTGATGCAGGCGATGACCACCACCGTGTCGCGCTCCGAATTCTTGCGCGGCCACGCGACCGCGATGGCCATCGCCGCAGAGGCCCCGCAGATTCCGACGGCGCCGCCCGAGAGCACCCCAAACCGGCCGTCAAGCTTCAGGGTTCTCGCCAGCATCCAGCCGAAGCCGATCGTCAGGGGCACGGCCACCAGCACCATGATCGCAGTGGACCACCCTAGATCGCCGACTTGGTTGAACGTGATGCGCAAGCCCAAGAGCGCGACGCTGACGCGTAGCAGCGTGCGGGCCGACACGTTGATTCCCGGCGTGTAGCGCGGTTCGGCGGACAGCGCATTCAAGGCCATCCCGAGCAGCAGGGCAAAAATCACCGGCGGGGCGCCGTAATGATCCGAAAGATAAGTTGCGGCCAGCGCGGCGATGAAGGTTGCCGCGAGCCCAGGACCCAAGGTTGCGGCGTAGGCGCGGGAGCCTTTGAGGAGATCGCGCAGCGGCTTGCCTGACCTCAAGGTTGGCTCAGCACGAACGCTGCAAGGGCTTGCAATTCCTGCGGTGTCAAATTCGGGAAGGCAGGCATGGGCACGGGTCCCCATTTGTTCGCGCCGCCGTTACGAATGTTCACCGCGACCAGCATCGACGCCTCGAATTGACCGCGGTACTTCGCGGCGACGTCGTGATACGAGGGACCAATGAGCTTGGCATTGAGCGCATGGCAACTAAGGCAGGCGTTCTTGGAGAGCAGGGCTTGCACATCGATGGCGCCCGCCGCCGACGGTTCCGGGCCGGGCAGGATCCGGTCGGCGTCGGGAACCGTGCCGGCATCGCCGTAGGTCACGGTCAAATAGACGGCGAGAGGCTTGATATCCTCGTCATCGAGCGGGGCGCCGTATGCGTGCTGCATCTTGACCATCTCGGCCGTCCACTGCTTGAGCGACATGGCCGGAGGCTGCAGCGAGATGTAGTCGGCGGAATGGCAGATGGTGCATTTCTGAGTTGCGATCCGATAACCCGGCAATGTGGAGGCCCTGAGGGCGGTGGTTTCCTGCGGCAGCTGGATTTCACGAGAGTGGGTGGTTGCTGCGGCGAGCGTCATCGCGCACGCCAATATGCAGGCGGTCTTGCCGGCCACTGTCATGCCCTATGCGGCCACGATGTTCAACGACTCGATCACGTTGCGGGCGTAGCCGGAGGGGTTCCAGCTGGCCTCGCTCGGCTGCGTCTCCCCGCTCACGGAGGTGGCGCGCACCAGCAACCCGAACGGCCCCGGCTCTTCAGGGACGATCGGTAGGGTCCAGTCTCGGAAGGAATAGCGCCCGAAGTTCCTGCCCAGCGTGGCTTCCTGCCACGTTCGGCCGCCGTCGATGGAAGCTTCGACCTTCTTGATGCCGCTACCACCGTCGAACGCTATGCCCTTGACCAAGGTACGCTGGCGGACTCTAACGACCGCGTTATTCGCCAGGCTGGTGACAAAGGAGCGCACCTTGAACTTCGTGATGGGTGTCGTCTTTGGGGCGGTGGTACCGGGGGCGATGCACCCGCATTCGTTGTCGGGCAGACGATACCCCGTGGTCATGAACCATGCGTCGTGTCCGGTGAATGGCTCATCGATCACCGTGATTTCCGAGAGGTGCTTAACCCAATAGGTGCCGAAGTATCCTGGCACGACCAGCTTGAGCGGATAGCCGTTGAGAAAGGGCAGCTCCTTGCCGTTCATCCCCCAGGCAAGCAGCACATCCGGGCCGGTCGCGACGTCGACGTCCAAGGCCTTGATGAAAGCAGGTGTGCTGGGAAGCACCGGCGCATCGAGTCCCCTGAAGGTTACTTGTTTGGCGTTCGCCGCCAAGCCGGCTTTATCCAGCACGGCTTTCAACGGAATTCCCGTCCAGCGTGCATTGCCCATCGAGCCGTTGCCAAGCTGCGCGCCGAAGACCCGTGGGCTGGAGAACCCGCGGCTGTTCCCCGAGCATTGATTGACGGCCACGATCTCGATGGGGGGCGCCAGCGCGCGCAATTCCGCCATCGACAGCGACAATTCGGTGCCGACCTTGCCGCGAACTTTGAGCCGGAATGTCGCCAGGTCGACCGCCAGAGGAATATTGGCGAGGTGGTAACGCACAAAGAAGGCGTCATTCGCCGTGATGACGCCCTCGTTGAACACCGAAAATGGAGTTTCCAGGTGCGGCGGCCGGGTGGTGATCCGCAACAGCGGACGCTTCTGCGGATAGGCGACCAACTCTCGCTCGCCGTTTCCGAACGGCTGCAATTGCGTCGCGGCCATGCTCTTGAACGCGCCGGTGCCGGCAGCAGTGAGCGCCACACCGGCGTCGCGCAAGAAACGCCGCCGCCCGATCGACATCACCATCGCGTTCTCCCCGTTTGATCGCGTCGTATACTCTACCAGCAGCTGAAATGCATAAGCTCCTTGATTTTACAATGCAGGTTTAGGTTGGTGCGGGAGATCGGCCGGTGCGCATACTCGTGGTGGAGGACGACGGGAAAATAGCGACTTTCGTCGTCAATGGGCTCAAGCAAAATGGCTTTTCCGTAGACCATGCGGCGGACGGGGAGGAGGCGCTCGCCCTGTTTAGGGCCGTGAATTACGACGCCGCGGTGCTGGATATCATGCTGCCGAAGCTCGATGGCCTGTCCGTGCTGCGCCAGGTTCGATCGGACAAGAACCGCACTCCGGTTCTCTTGCTGAGCGCGAAGGCCAGCGTGGACAATCGAGTGAGCGGTTTGCAAGCCGGAGGTGACGATTATCTAACCAAGCCCTTCGCGTTTTCGGAGCTTTTAGCGCGAGTCCAGGCGCTGATCCGGCGCGCCACTCAAGTCGCCGAACCCACCAGCCTGTGCGTGGGCGAACTGTCGCTGGACCTATTGAGCCGGGAAGTGACCCGGGGAGGACAGAAGATCGAGCTGCAAAACCGGGAGTTTGCCTTGCTTGAATTGCTCATGCGCAATCCCGGACGGCCTATCACCAAGACGATGATTCTGGAGCATGTCTGGGACTACAGCTTCGACCCACAGACCAATGTGGTGGACGTTTTGGCGCATCGTCTGCGCTCGAAGCTGGAGAAGGAATTCGCTGAAAGAATCATTCATACCATCCGAGGCGTCGGCTATGTTCTCAAAGCTACATAACCGCCTGCTTCGCAGCTTCAGTCTGCGCCTGAACCTGTGGTATGCGGGTGTATTTACGGTGAGCGCGGCGGTTCTGTTCGGTGTTCTGTATCTATTGCTCGCCTCGGCCATGGGGCGCAAGGATCACGAAGTCATCGAGGCCCGCCTGCGGGCGTGCGCCGCCGTCTACGACAGCGGCGGCATCGCGGCATTGCAACGATTCGTTGAGCGCAGCCGCGAGGCCGAGAAATCCCGATCCTTCTTCGTGCGAGTGGCGGGGCAGACCGGAACGGTGCTGTTGCTCAGCGTGCCGGATGACTGGATTCAGTACGATGCGTCGGCGTTGCAGGCCGGCGGCGACCTATCGCATCTGGTCTGGCTGAGAATCCCGAAGGACGAGGACAGCGATCTCACGGTTGCTTCCATGCGCCTGCCGGACGATTCCCTCCTGGAGGTGGGCCGCAGCACCAACAGTCGCGAGAGTGTGCTGCTGCCGTTCCGCCGCAATTTCATCGCGGTCATGACGCCCACGCTGCTGCTCGGTGCGCTGGGCGGGGCGTTCTTGGCGCATCGCGCGGCGAAGCCGGTGCGCGAAGTCGTCGCCACCGCCCGGGCCATCATCGATACGGGTGATCTCTCGGCCCGGGTTCCGGCAGTCACCGGCCGAACCGACCTGGAGGAATTGGCGCTGCAGTTCAACCGAGTGCTCGACAAGAACCAGGCGCTCATTCAAGGAATGCGCGAGGCTTTGGACAATGTCGCGCACGATCTGCGCACTCCGCTCGCGCGGTTGCGCAACATGGCCGAATCGGCCGTGCAGATCACAGCCGATTCCACCGCCGGGGAAGCTCTCGCCGAATGCGTCGAGGAGTCCGACCGCGTGCTCACCATGCTGACAGCGCTCATGGACATCACCGAAGCCGAATCCGGTGTCATGCAGTTGAACCGCGAGCAGACCTCCCTTGCGGCGCTGCTTGGGAACGTCGTGGACCTTTATCAGGTCGTGGCGGAGGAGAAGCGAATCAGCATCACCACCGACTTCACCAACCCCTGCGAAGCCTTGGTGGATCCGGTGCGGATGCGCCAGGTGTTTGCCAATCTCTTGGATAACGCCCTTAAGTACACGCCGGAGGGGGGCGCTGTTCGATTGACCTGCGGCATCGAGGATGGGCGTGCGGTGGTTCGCATCTCGGACACTGGGATAGGCATATCGGAGTCGGAACAGCCGCGAATTTGGGCGCGGCTATACCGGGGAGACAGGAGCCGCTCGCAGCGCGGATTGGGCTTGGGCCTGAGCTTGGTCAAGGCAATCGTCGAGGCCCATCAAGGCGAGGTCTCGGTGCGCAGCGAGCCGGGTCACGGATCGGCTTTCACCGTGACTCTGCCGGTCTAGCTATTCGGCAGCACGGGCGCGAGATCGGCCAGCGACACCCATCCGGTACGCCCATCGCGCGCCTGAACGAGCACGAAGCCCTGATGCTGCGGACCCATGGCAACCGTTTCGGCCTCGGGCAATGAAAACAATGTCTCTCCGTTGCCGACCGGGGCAACGTGCGCCGCAGTACCGTGCGCAATTACCACCGCCTCATGCAAGCTCGGCCAGATGGTCACGGCGTTGCATAGCGTGACGCCGATCGCCGCTATGCCCAGCGCGGCCACGGCGCGAAGCGCGAAACGCCGGCTCGCGTACCGGCGGCTCGCCAACAAGCTCACGCCGGCGGCCAGCAACCCGGCAAGCGCCGTCCACGCCAGCGCATCGGGATCGGCAATCCTGACGCCGCGGCTGAACCAGTTTTCCGATTCCGCCGGCAGTCCCGCCGCCGTGCGCACGAAGGCTAAATTCGCGCGGATGTCGGCCTCATTCGGCGCCAGCAACAGGGCGCGCTCATAGTTCAGCACGGCGAGGCCCGGCTTGCCGGCGCGAGCGTCGGCATTCGCTTGATTATATAGCGCAGTGGCCGAATAGCCGGCCGTGGCGCCATCGCTCAACACCGCTGCGTGAGCACCGGCGTGCAGCGCCATCGTAATCAGGCTGCTGCCCAGCACCGCGGACCAAACGCGCGCCATCCTCATGCCTGCGCCCCTCCGAGTTGACGAAGCACGATCTGCTGCCAGCGCTTGAGTTCGCCGGATTCGATGTGTCGGCCGGAATACTTGGTCTCATCCGCCAGGGCGAAGACCCGGCGAACATCGCTCTCGCCGCCCAGCCGCGCCTCGACATCCGCTAGCGTTACTTGATCCGGCTCAACCTGCCAGCGGGCCGCCAGCGATTTCTGCAATGCCGAGCGCGCCGAGTCGAAGAATACCGCGGCGTTGCCCGCGGCCGACGCCGCTTCCATTCTTCCCACCAACGCCTCGGTGGTTTCCGGGGAGGCGCGCGTGGACGCGTCCAGCCCCGAAATTGCGCGGCGATCCGCGCGGCGCAACCAAAACCACGCGCCGCAGAGCGCGCATAGGAGACCGCCCGGCAGGGCAAGGAAACGCGGCTGCAAATACAGCGGCAGCAACGTGGCCACTGTGGGACCGCTTTCCGCATGGTCCGGGCGCAGGCCGGGCTGCGGTGCCGGGGCGGTCGCGCTGACGCTCGCTGCCGGCTGGCTGATGCTTGCAACCACGCTGCCGGCGGGAGCGGGGGATACCGCGACGCTCAAGGGCTCCGTCCTTGCGGTTTCATAGTGACGGGTCTTCGGGTCGAAGTAGCTGAACGCCACCCCCGGCAGCGTTTGGGTGCCCGGTTCCGCCGCAATCACGGGTTGCTCGAATGTTTTCTCGCCACGATAGCCGATGTCGTCGGAAGCCTTGAATGTGGACGTCGGCTGATAGGTCTTCCAATGATCGACATCGGTGAGCATGACATCATTGATGCGGTCGAAATTCCCCATGCCCGTGACGTGAACCCGCAGGGTCAACGGATCTCCCGCAACCGTCTTGACTCCGGACAGCTCGCTGCTGATCTGGAATGTCCCCACCGCGCCGCCGAAGTTTCCGGGCCGGCCCTCGGCCGGCAGCGGGAGAACCGAGAATGTCGTCGGCGTGCTGGCCGCGGTGATCTCTTTCTCCATGGTGGCGCCGAAGAAATTCTGGAAAACCGGATCGTTGAAGAAATCGTCCAGCGAGCCGCCGGGGGGACGCGACTGCGTGCGCACGCGTACCGTGAGCGGACTCTCCATCGTGAGCGATAATTGGCCTGGTTTGACGGCGGATAGGATGCTGTGCCAGGTCAGCACGGTAAAGGGCTTGCCGTCGATCAGCTCTTCGGTCCGTTCCGGGTGGGCCGAAAGCTTGCTCAAGGTGAAGGCGTCGCCGTTCAATGTCGGCAGGCCGTTCATGGATGCCACAAAGCCGTCGCGCATGACGACCTGAATCTCGACCGGCAGGCTTTCGCCGACATACAGCTCATTCTTGCTCACGTGCAGGCGGACGAGCGCCGAATTGTCCGGCGTAACCCGCGTGCCGGCGCTCTGCCCACCCGCGGCGGGCGGCGGCAGATTGGAGGCGCGGGGATTGTTCCCAGGCGCGGCGCTGCCGGGCGCACTGCCCGAAGGGTTCACCCGCAATACCAGGGGCTGCGAGGAGTGGGCAAGGCTGGGAATCGTGAATATACCGGCTTCCTGCGGGATGACCTCGTAGGTAACGGTTAAGGAAGACGTGGTTACCCCGTTGATGGATTGAATCTGCTGCGACTGACCGACGGCGAGGAACGCGAGCCCTGGCACCACCGGAGGCGTAACCGCGGAGTTGCCGCGCGATATGGTGATGGTCAGTCGTGCGGCCTCTCCCAAGGAAATTTCCGTAGGATCGATCCGCTCGTCGACTGTGGGCTCCGCGACCGCGAGCCTGGCCACGAAAATGCCGGCCAGCGCGAGCGCCGCGATGGTGCGAATCCGGGGAGGGCAATACGGGGTCATATCACCAATCCTTG
>Ga0070761_10002626_pt1 | contig 10969 bp, 6 predicted proteins | sample HubBroMetageREF1_FD_66724 | JGI IMG/M metagenome (GOLD analysis project Ga0070761, IMG submission 66724) | Reference soil microbial communities from the Hubbard Brook experimental Forest, New Hampshire, USA - Hubbard Brook CCASE Soil... | ecosystem: Environmental > Terrestrial > Soil > Temperate...
GCGCCGCAGCTGCTGGCCATGGTCTATTTTGGAATGGGCCGCAAGGTGGAAGCGGACGAAACCTACCGGCGCGCCTGGCAGCGGGCCGAGAAGCATCTGGAACTTCACCCCGATGACGCGCGCGCTCTCTATTTGGGCGCCAATGCGCTCTGCCGATTGGGTGAGGGGTCACGAAGCCTGGACTGGGCGCGACGCGCTCTGGCTATCGACCCCGAGGACTGCGGGATTCTCTACAACGTCGCCTGCGTGTATGCCCTGCAAGGGAAAACCGATGAGGCCATCGACTGCCTGGATAAGGCCATGACCCACGCATTCTGGTACAAACGCTGGGCAAAAAATGACTCGGACTTGGACTCTCTGCGTGGCAGCCCCCGATTTCAAGCTCTGATGGATAAGACGGCTTGACGCGGGGCTTATGGAAACTGGGATAATCCAAGCGCAAATGAGCGCGGAGCGTAGCCGGTGTCGGCAGAGTTGCAACGAGCCTCGAACTTCAGTGCACCACCGTTCCTCTTAAGCCAACCTCAAGCAGGTGAGGAAATTGCTCCGCCGCCACGGGACGGCTAAACAGGTAGCCTTGTCCTTCCGCGCAATGCTGACTCTGCAAGAAATTTCGCTGCCCCTCGGTTTCGACACCCTCAGCAATCACGAGGCGCTTCATGCTCCTGCCCATGTTGATGATGGCGCCTACGATGGAAGAGTCGTCGACATCGGAGGTGATCTGCTGCACCAACGACTGGTCAATTTTCAGCACATCCACCGGAAACTGCCGAAGGTAGCTCAAGCTCGAATAGCCCGTGCCAAAGTCATCGACGGCAAGATGGACCCCCATCGTCTTGAGCTCTTGAAGCACGGCAGCCGTCGAGGCAACGTCCTTCATGAGGGCGCCCTCGGTTAGTTCGAGCTCCAGGTAGCGCGGTTCCAAGCCTGTTTCCGCCAGAATCGCCCGGACGCCGGCGACGAAACCCTTATCACGAAACTCGGAAGCGGAAACGTTAACGGAAATGGTCAATCGGGGCAGTCCCGCCTTCTGCCAGGCTCGCGCTTGGCCGCAAGCTTCGCGAATCACCCAGCGGCCGATGGGGACAATCAAGCCACTGTCCATGGCGATGGGCACGAACTGACCCGGAGGTATGAGTCCTCGCTCGGGGTGCTGCCAGCGTATGAGCGCTTCGACTCCCGTTATTTCACCGGAGTCCAGATCGATTGTCGGCTGATAGTTCAATAGGAATTCATCTCCCGCAAGAGCGGTGTGCAGGCTGCCTTCCAGAGACTGCCGCTCCACCGCCTTCCGATTCATTGCCGGCGTGAAGAACTGGAAATTATTTCGTCCGCTTTCCTTGGCGCTATACATTGCCGTATCCGCGCTCTTGATAAGCGTTTCAGCATCTTGCCCATCTTCCGGAAAAACACTGATGCCGATGCTGCCATCGATGTGCAAATCCCGCCCGGCGACGGAGTGGGGGATGCTGAGCGAGAGAAGCAATTTCCTCGCGCTTTTGGCCACGTCTCCGGGATGAGCGATCTCCGGAAGCAGGATCACGAATTCGTCGCCGCCCTGGCGGCTCACCGTGTCCGAGGCGCGCACGCCGGCCACCAATCGCTTGGAAACGGACTCGAGAAGCTGGTCGCCAACCGCGTGACCCAGCGAATCATTGACGTATTTGAAGTTATCCAAATCCAGGAACATCAAGGCAATCGTTCTGTTCTGGCGCCGAGCCAATGCAATCGACTGAGAAATCCGGTCGTTCAGCAGAAGGCGATTAGGCAAACCCGTAAGAAGATCGTGCTGCGCGGCGTACGTCATTTGACCCGACAGCGCGCGAGCGACGCTCACATCGTGAAAGACAATCACCGCCCCCGCAATCCGGCCCGCCCGATCGTGTATGGGCGCGGCGGAATCTTCAATGGGGAATTCAGCGCCGTCGCGTCGAATGAGGATGCAGTTCAACGTCAGCCCCACGGTCCGATTCTGCTCGACGGCCATTTCCATGGGGTCGCGGCTCGTCTGTCGCGTGAGGCCATCTATGATTCGGAAGACTTTGGCGAGGGGTTCGCCAACGGCCTCTTTGTGCAGCCAGCCGGTCATCTTTTCAGCAACAGCATTGAGATAGGTTATGTTGCCGGAGACGTCCGTGGAGAGAACAGCATCGCCAATCGAGTTGAGCGTGACGATCGCGCGTTCCCTTTCCGTATACAATGCATCCTCGACGGCTTTGCGTTCGATGGCGCTACGGAGTGCGCGCGCCAGAGAATAGCTATCCAGGTGGTCAGGCGGCAGATAATCCTGCGCGCCCCTTGATACTGCGTGTCTGGCTACATCTTCCGTAGTGTTGTCGGCCAGAATGAGTATTGGAATGTCGGGCGCAGCCGCCTGCACCTTGTCGAACGTCTCAATGCCGTGGCCATCAGGCAGGCGCGAGTCGAGCAAGACCGCCCCGATGTCTTTTTTTCTCAGGCGCTCAAGGCCTTCGGGAACCTGGCGAACCCATTCCATATCGAATGGAACGATGCCGCGATATAAGTCACCTTCCCAACCCGTTGTATCCATTTTCGCGAGGGCGGCTCGAATCAAGTCGGCAGTGGCCGGGTCGTTCTCAATGAGGAGTACTTTTGAGCGCAAAGTACTGGCGTTCATGGCTCAACAACTCTTTCCGGAAGGGGGGAGGAAACAGGAATGAATACAATCAACGTATCTCAATTCCCTTGGAACAAGTCAAGCAAATGCTCACCATAAGGAACCCTTCCGTGCAATAGGCCAGGAAGCGTCGAAGTCGTCGCGTGAAAGCACTGCCTGTTCCAACACGCGCCGGAAGTGAAGCCTGAGGACCACCAGCTCCGCAGCCGTGTTTCATTCAGCGGCCGAACAATCGGGGAAGCGCGGTGGTCAATGCCGGAATGTAGGTGATTAAGAGGACTCCCAGGGCCATAACCGCTACGACGGGCAAAACGGAACGCAGGACCTCCGGCACCGGCTTCTTGAAGCGGTACGAGGACATCAGGAGATTCAAGCCCACCGGCGGAGTCAAATACCCGAGCTCCATGTTTGCGAGGAAGATGATCCCAAGCCGCACGGGATCGATGCCGAACGCGGCTCCCAAGGGAACCAGCAAAGGGACCTCCACTACGATTGCAGGATAGATTTCCATCAGGCAGCCGACAACCAGAAGAAAGACGTTCAGGAGAAGCAGGAACAGAAATGGGGAATGAATGGTGTTCGTCGTCCACGCCACGGCGCGGGCCGGAATCTCCGCGTCGACCAAGTAATTCGTGAAGCCGAGCGACACGCCGAGAATGAGGAGGACGCCTCCGATGAGCAGTCCGCACTCGGCCATCACCCTCGGCAGGTCGCGGAAGATGCGCAAGTCGCGATGGATCACCGCCGCGATCAGGAATGCATAGAACGCGGTGACCGCGGCCGCCTCAACGGGGGTCGCGAGTCCGCTGAACAGCGCCACAGAGGCCACGATGGGCATGGCGAGTTCCCACTTGGCGTCCCACAAAGCAATCCTTGCCTCTTTCCATTCGAATTTTCGCACCACGGCGCCGCTTGCTGACCCTCGCCGGATGCCCCAAATAGCCGTTGCCGCCATCATGACCAGGGCCGGAATGATTCCGCCAAGAAACATCTTTCCAATGGGAACTTTCGCCACGATGGCATAGACGATGAGAGGCAGGCACGGAGGAAGCAGCAGTCCGAGAGAACCCGATCCCGTCAGCAGGCCGAGGGCGTCCTTCTCCGAATAGCGGGCGCCGGTTAGCACCGGCATCAGCAAGCCACCGAGCGCAAGAATCGTTACGCCTGACGCCCCGGTGAAAGAGGTGAAGAGGGCGCAAACCACAACGGTTACGATCGCGGGTCCGCCGCGGAATTGTCCGAAGAGTGCATAGAAAAGCCGCACCAAACGTTTGGGCGCTCCGCCCTCGGCGAGAAAATAACCGGCGAGCGTGAAGAGCGGCAGGGTCGGAAGAGACGGATTCGTCACCAAGGAATAGTGAGCAACGGGAATGGCGGCAATCGGCTGGTCCACACCCCAAAACAAAATCAGTGCGGCGCCGCCCAGCGTCACAAAAGCGGGCACGCCGAGCACCGAAACGACCAACAGAATGAACAGGGCGATCGCGCCGGAGAGATGAATGCCTCCCGGCCGGACCACCACGAGTTCCACGAGCAAAACGGTAGAGAGAGCCGCGAGTGTCCGCGGGCCCCACCTGTCTGACGTGTGTAGGAGAATCCGAATCGCGATCACCGCAAAACCGATGGGCAGAACCAACTCGACCACCCATAGAGGGACGCCGTACACGAGGATTTCTCCGGCTTCACGCTCGGAGAGTACAAATTGCCACGCCGCCAGGCCCAGGAACGCTGTGATCGTAGCCGATACGCTGCTCGTGAAAACCCGCAAGACATTCTTCAAGGGCCCGCGGACGGCGGTTTCTCCGAGTGTCGAGAGCGAGAGCAGCCTTCCCTCGCGCGCCGCAATAGCGCCGCCGAGCATCCCCACCACGAGCACCATGTGCTGGACGATCGCGGTGGAAGCGGGAATGCCGACATGAAAGGTGCGCCGAAGGAAACTTTCCGCCAGCGGAATCAGGACCATGACGAATAGGGCCGCGGATACCACGGCATTCTCCGCCGTTTTCAGCCAGGTGTTCCGGGACACGGAATCCGGGCGAGCGCGGTCGAATTGGTCGGAGGAAGCGGTAACTTCACTGGCCACTGTCACTTTCCCGATGCTCCTTGTGTGGCGCGATACTCGCGGAGGATCTCCACCACCTGGTCGAACGTGTTGGCGGGAACGATGGCGCCGCGAATCTTCGGATAGAGATTCTCGGAGAAACGCCGCCATTCCTCTTCCGCTTGCGCGCTGACGGGGTGAACCTGGAGGCCGCGCTTCTCCATGGCTTCGAGCGACTCCTGGGTTTCCTTGCGGTTGAGGGCCTGGAACTCCTGACCGCAATCCGCGGCCGCTTTCATCATGGCTTCGTGCTCGGCCGGCGAAAGCGTATCCCAGGTCTTCTTGGTGATGATCAGGGCGCCCACGAGCGGGATCCAGTTCAACTCCAGCATGTGGCGAGTGGAGAGGTAAAACTGGTTCGACAGAGCGTGGAGAGGCACCGTCTGGACAGCGTCGACCATCCCCGTTTGCAAGCTTGTCAGCGCGTCAGACCATTCGAGCAGCACCGGGTTGTATCCGGCGGCCTTCAAGAGTTCCGCCTGGGTATTATCGCCCGCGGTTACGAAGATCTTCATCTTCTTGAAGTCTTGCGGCAGGATCCCCGGCTCTCTGGAAAAAAACCTTACCCAGCCGGCATCCGTCCAGAAGAGCACGACGAATCCTTTATCCGCGAAGCGGCGATCGAGTTCCGGCGCCATCTTGTTCCGGACATAGGCAACTTCCTCGAGCGAGCGGTACACCAACGGCATCTTCTGCAACGCGCCCACCGAAGGATCAATCTCGGAGAGTCCTGCCACGGTGATTAGCGCGGCCTGAAGCTGTCCTATGCGCATTCGGCGGACGACGTCGGCTTCACTTCCCATCGTGCCGTCCGCGTAAATCGTCAGTGCGAGAGCGCCGTTCGACGACTCTTTCCACTTGGCGCCCATCTCCTGAAGGCTGTGATGGTACGAAGTTCCGGATGGAATCAAAGTCGCGAGCCGAATTCGCGTCTGCGCCGAGCTATGCGAAGGGAGCCCCATCGCGAGCAGCATGGCTGCGATAACGGTCCTCGTGAGCGTTCTATATTTGCCGTCGATTGAGATTTGCATATGGCACCTCCTCTATTTCACAAATAGCTCGTCTTCGCGGGTAAGCAGCCAACGAGCCCGGCGCTGCATGATGATGTTGATGAGCCGCCACTCGGGCCGCGCGTCCGGATTTACGGCCAGAGCGCTTTTCAGCAGCGACTCGAATTCTTCATGGTCCTGTTTGCTTACCGAAACGGTCTCGGCCAGGGCCACGTAGGGTGAGGCGCTTTGGCCCGAGGTCAGCTCGACGGCGCGCTCGAAGTGTTTCCGGGACCTCGGAACGAAGTCTCCGCTCGCCGTTCTGCGGACGGATTCGTAGGTAATCAGGAAATTGTGGATGGCCCCGAATTCGTAATCGGGATCGAGTTCCAGCGCCCGGTCAATCAGTGCTTCGACGATAGGCTGATCGGCGATCATCTCGGGATCGTCTTTCGAGATGGAGATGGCAGCGCCCCAGGAAACCGCCGCCCAGTAAAGGAGGGGCACATCCTTTGGTCCCATCTTGCGCACGGCGGACTTGGGATCCCGGCGAAGTTCGCTTTCAAAGCCTCGGTGTTTGATTTCCAGGTCGCGGAGTCCGTAGTTGCGCGCGCGCAGATAAAGATGCCGGGCACGCATGCGCAAAAAATCAGCCTTTGCCAAATCTTGGTCTTCGATTTCCTCGGCGGGCTGCTGCACGTAAACAAAGGCGTACTGCGTGAAGCCGCTCGATGCAGCCAACAGAAGCCCGCGGTGCTGCGGGCTTTCCGCCAGAAGGCTTTCCATCAGTTTCAGGCTGAAGGGCAGCGCCTCTCCCACCAGATCGGGATCATCGTCGGAAGCAAAGGTTGTTCCGCCACTCGCCAGGGAATCGCCCAGCTTATTGATCGCAATTTTCTTAACGGAGCAGCCGCTGGTCGCGGCTGCGATGGCGAGTAGGAACGCGAGCGCGCCCAGCCTGGGGTGATTCGATTGTCTCGAGAATAAATCACTTGTGCGCTGATTCAATTCATCGCTCCTGCGGATTTCTTCCAAGACTTGGGGTCTCGCTCTCACTGGGACCACGCTAATCTGCGTGCCGGAGACCTGCAAGCGACAAAGGGCGAAAACCTCCGTTTTACAAGGGTTTGTCGCAGATTGTCAGACCTTGTCGCTTGTGAACTTCCGCCAGAAATCGTATTTACGAGTGGTCGCGAGGCGAGCCCGGTAGTTGGGGCGGAATTGCGATGGTATCGAGCGCACTCTAAGAGGGCCGGATGAGATTCAGAGACTTCAGCTCGACACAACGACGAGTGATACTCATTTTGATGTTGGTCAACTTTGTGAATTACGTTGACCGGCAAATCATATTCTCGTTGTTCCCAGCCATACGTCGTGACTTCGGGCTTTCGTTCGCGCAACTCGGCTACCTGGCAGCGGCCTTCACGGTGGTGCTTTCGCTGACAAGTTTTCCTCTGGGGATGCTGGCGGACCGAGTTTCAAAACGGGCCGTGATCAGCGCGGCGGTTCTTTTTTGGAGCGCCGCGACATTCTTCAGCGGCCTCGCTGGTTCGTTTCGCTCGCTTCTTGCCGCAAGAGGTTTGGTGGGAGTGGGAGAGGCGGCGTACAACCCCGCTGGAGCAGCAGTGATCAGCGCTTCCTTCCCCGGGGAGATTCGAGCACGGGTTCAAGGAACTTTCGATATCGGGATGTTCATCGGCGGTGCTGTTGGGCTTGCGCTGGGAGGGATGATAGTGCAATCATTCGGCTGGCGCCCAGCCTTTTTCGTCGTAGGCATCCCGGGGGTGATTCTGGGTCTTAGCGCTTTGCGCTTGCCCAGAACGCCCGTGTCGTCGTCGCGGGAGTACATGCCGATACGCGAACTTTTACACGTGCCCGCGTTTATCGCTCTGATGGTGAGCGGATGGTTCTGCAGCTTTGCGGGTTATGCCTATGTGGCCTGGGGTCCGGAGCTGGTGCAGGACTACAAGGGCTTTAGTGCACGGCAAGCAGGCACGGCCATCGCGCTAGCCATCGTGGTGGGCGGAACTTGCGGGATCGCCACCGGCGCTTACCTCTCCGACCGTTTGGCGAAGGTGCGGAGCTGGGGACGCGCGGCCGTCATCCCGGTGGGATTCGTCCTCGCTGCGCCCGCGGTTTTCTTCGCCTTGCGTACCACGAGCAAACTCCTTTTTGTTTTTCTCTTCGGTTTGGGTGCGTTCTTCCTCAGCTGGTATCACGGTCCTCTTACCGCCACAATTCACGATCTCGTTCCGCCACACGGCCACGCGGCAGCGTTGGGTTTCTACAACCTTTTCGTAAATCTGTGTTCCATGGCCCTGGCGCCGCTCATCATCGGGAAAATCGCGGACCGCTACGACCTGATCACGGCTTTTCATATACCGATCGCAGCGCAACTGGTGGGGGCGGCATTATTTCTCGTGGTGATCCAGTGCATTCGCCGGAATGGCCTGCGCCACCCGGCGCTGGCGCGCCACTGGAGGGCGGAATCAAGTGTGTTGGCATCGCCGATGGCTCTCGATGCCGAGGGCTCGGGAGACTAACGTTCGAGGAAGGCTGGCTCAAGCGAGGAGGAAACATCATGGCAACGCCGCAGTTGGTTAGCATCGGCTCGTCGAACCCGGTCAATCATTACAAAGCGTATAAGCCCCGGCCGTTTAAGAGGGAAGAGCGCGACAAAGTAACGGTCCTTTACGGGGGGTTGACCTGGAAACATGAGCGGCTGATCCAGGGCGCCCTCCACAACTTGAACTACAAGGCAGAGCCGCTGCCCAACATTACTCGCGAAGATCTGGATGCCGGCAAGGAATTGATCGACGTGGGCGCCTGCTGCCCCACAATTTTCACGACCGGAAGCCTGGTAAATCTTCTCAAGCAAAAAGTTGCGGAGCAGGGCAAAGAGGAAGTGAATGACAAGTTTGTCTTCCTCACGGCCGGTGCCTGCGGCCCATGCCGGTTCGGCCAGTATCACGAGTCGTATGCCATGGCGCTGGATGGACTCGGCCTGCGCGATTTTCGCCTCTTTCTTCTCGCGCAGGATGAATTGAACCAGGATTCTTCTGACGGCGGCGGGCTGGAGATCAACCTACCGATGAGTCTCGGCTTGATCTGGGCGATTTTGTGCGCGGACCAGTTGATGGACCTGGAATACATGACCCGGCCTTACGAGGTGAATCCGGGACAGACGGACCGCGTGCTCAAAGAAAGCGTGGAGCATTTGTACGACGCGTTTCGCCACCGCCCCGACCACGGAAAAAAGCTCGGCACACTAGCCTGGCACCTGATGAGCAATTACTTCACGCGGGCGCTGCGCGAAGTTCGCAAGAAGTGGGAGACGATCGAAGTGGATCATCTTCGCGTGAAGACGAAAGTGAAAATCACGGGTGAGTTCTGGCTGCAGACGCACGAAGGCGAAGGCAACTATAACATCAAGCGCTGGCTGGAGCAGGAGGATGGCGAAGTGGTGCCTCCGCCCGTGGCCGTGTGGCTGCATTACCTTTTGCATCCGACGATCCGCAAGCTCGAGCGCCGGAACTCCGTAAGCAAGCACCCGCGTATGGAGGACCTGGCGTTGCGCGCCGCCGAACGCATCTATCGCGGCACCTACAACCGCTTTCGGAAGGCGCTCGGCAATCTCCCCTACGAGCTTCCGGACCAGGAGGAGCTGCGAAGCCTGGCGGCGCCCTTCTATCACTTCGAGTTGCGCGGCGGCGAAGGGCACATGTTGATTGGGAAGGCGCTGCACACCTATCACCACAAGAAAGCGCACATGACGTGCGAGCTCTCGCCTTATTCGTGCATGCCGAACACCATGTCGGTGGGGTCGATGGCAAACGTGCTCGGCAAATATCCCGATTTGCTCTACGCCCCAATCGAAGTGAAGGGCGACTCGGAGGTTCACGCGCTTTCGCGCTGCCAGATGATCCTCACCGAGGCGAAGAAACGCGCGAAGGCGGAATACGAAGGCGCGCTGAAGAAGACTGGTCTGACGGTAGAGGGCATCCGGAAGTACGAAGCGCGTCATCCAGAACTCGGGCGCGCCACGTATCGCGTGCCTCACCGCGGCTGCGCGGGAGTGGCCGCGAACTACGTGCTGCATTTGGCGAATGACCGGGGGTTGGCTCGGGCCTGACGTCGCAATCGTGGCAGGCCAAATCTGAGAAGTGAGAGAGGCTAATCCCTTATGGCCACTGAGCAATTTGTACAAATTCAGCCGCTGGCAGGCACCGTCTCGGCAACCGTCTCCGCGAAGCATGCTCCCGTGCGTTCGGAAACCGTTGCGGCAGGCCCGGGGAAAACTTGCGGGATCGACGTTGGCAGCACCACCTGCAAATTCGTCCTCGTCTCCGAAGACGGCCAACTGCTCGCGCAGGCTTACGAGCGCCACAACACGAAACAGGCGGAAAAGGTTTTGGATTTTCTCACCCGCCTGGAAACGGAATACAAACTCACGCCGCAGCAGGACCGCATTTTCTTCACAGGATCGGGTTCCGGGCTGATCGCTCCTTTTGTCGGGGCAAAGACGATCCAAGAAGTTGTAGCGGTGGCGGCTGCCGTCGAAAAACATCATCCGGCCGTGCGCTTTGTGAGCGAAATCGGCGGCGAAGACATGAAGACGATTTTCTTCAACGGCGCCGACACCAACAAGAGCAAGCAAGTATTGATGCAGGCGGCGTGCTCGGGCGGCACGGGAACATTCATCGAAAAGACGGCGCGCAAGCTGGAAATCCCGCCCGAGAAACTCTCGAAAATGCGCTACACGGGATACACGCTGCACAAAGTGAGCAGCAAGTGCGGCATCTTCGCGGAAGCCGACGCCAACACGCTGCTCAAAGCGGGAGTGCCCGTCGAGGAAATCATCGCCTCGCTGTTCGAGGCGGTGGTCTATCAGAACCTCGCGACGCTCACTCGCGGCAACACGCCGATTCCGGAAATTCTCCTCCTTGGCGGCCCCAACCTTTTCTTCACCGGTCTTCAGGAAGCCTGGCGCCACCACCTGATGAAGGTGTGGAAGGAACGCAAGGTGGAGATTGCAAAAGACAAAGATCCGGCGTCCATGATCCTTGTTCCCGACGATGCCCTCTATTATGCCGCGCAAGGCTGTGTCGAGGTAGGCCGCGGCGAACCACAATCCTCGGGCGTCTACCAGGGGATAGAGAAGCTGAAATGGTGGATCGACGAGGGTCAACACGAAGAGAAGAAGAAGGCTGGCCGTGGCGGCCTCTGGAAGAATCCCCAGGA
>Ga0070761_10002627_pt1 | contig 10968 bp, 5 predicted proteins | sample HubBroMetageREF1_FD_66724 | JGI IMG/M metagenome (GOLD analysis project Ga0070761, IMG submission 66724) | Reference soil microbial communities from the Hubbard Brook experimental Forest, New Hampshire, USA - Hubbard Brook CCASE Soil... | ecosystem: Environmental > Terrestrial > Soil > Temperate...
GGATTTTTTTCACGCCCAAAGAGATTTCGACGTGGGCTTCGGAGCCGACGCGGAGATTGTCATTGCGTGTGCCCATGCCGCCGCCAAGACTCATCTCGCGCATGACGATGTTCGACTTTCCCCAGGAACTGGAAAGGGTGGCAGCGAGCGTGCGCGGCAAGATGATGCGCTCGTAGCGGCGCTGGCGGACCCAGGGGCATCCCGGACCGGAATCGAGTGGAGCGATGGCGAGTTCGCCGGCCTCAAGGCCGCTTTCGGCGAGAGCTTGTGTGCCGTAGCGCGGATCGATCTTGGAAAGCGCCTGAATGGCGGCAATTCTCAATTCACGGTGCTGGGTGTAGCCGAATAGTTTTTTGTCCTCAACGATGGTGCGAAGAACGGAGACGGCCTCGACCTCGCGCAAACGGCCAAGCGACTCAATGGCTTTCAGTTGCACGAATGGGGGACGGTTCTGAGCTTCCCCGGCCGTAGCAAGCGCGATCAGGCTGGAACTGGCGCTGCGGTCCTGGCTCATGCCGATCTCGTCGATGGCCTCGGGCAGGATGAGGGTGTCGAGCAGTTCGAGCAGTTCAAGCAGAGTGCGTCCGCGGTCGGGTGCGGCGCCGTAGGCGATTTGGCGAACGATGACGTCCTGATAGAAGCGGTTGAACTCGCCCATGCGCGAGGGCAGTAACTCGAGCAGTGCCGTCACCGAGAGGCGACTGAGGAGGCCGACGGCGGAGGCGGCCTGGCGGGGCTGGCCGGTGCGCAGAATGTCGGGCAGATCGTCGATGGCAGGTTGTCCGAGTTCGCCGACGAGTTCGACAATACGATCGCACTCGACGCGTTTTTGCGAGCGGAAGAAACGTTCGGCAAGGTGTTCGACGGAAGTTCTGGGAAGCTGCTGCAGGACGTTGATTAAATCCTCGGAGACCTGATCGGCGTTGATGGCTTCTTCGATCATCTCCGGCAGGCGATTTTCGATGCCGACGCGGGAGCGGAGGTCCTGCACTAGGGCTGGCCGCTGCTGGGCGATGCCTTCGAGCGAGTAGCAGAGTTCAGCGACGGCCTTGTATTTTCTACGAGAGCAGGCTTCTTGCCCGAAGCGCGCGAACGCGGCAGACAGCAGACTCTGGATCTCGGTGTCGGTTTCCTTGCCCAGCTTCTCCCCGATCATGGCCAGGGCGTTGGGCATGACTTCCTCGGGCGCGGTGGCATAGAGGTCGGCGAGCTGAGCCAGGCCGGTAGCCGTCTTGCGGCGGGGTTCGGCCTCTTTGGCGTCGATTCCAGTGCAGTAGCTGGTGAGAATCTTGGCGGCCATGTCATGATCGTCGCGCTCAAAAAGGAGTTCGACGAACTGGCGAATATTGCGCGGCGGCACACAGGCGGCCTCGCTCGAGAGCAGAACGCTTTTCTTGCCAGCCTCGGGAATCTCAGCCCAGAACATGCGGTCGAGAATGTCGGCGTGGGAATCGACCAAAATTCCGGCCTTCGACATTTTATCTTCCTGGACGCGCAGGATCTGGCGGAGTGTGTCCATCTGCCGGCTCATGTGCTCCATCATGTCGTGGACGGCATTGACCTTGACGTCGCCGCGCTGATAGCGGTCGAGAGCGAATTTGATGGCCATGCTCTCGGCAGCCTTCATCAGAAGCGGGGTGTCATTGCCCATGTCGGGGTTGGTCTTGGAAGTTTGCGCGGCCAGACTTTCCAGCAAGTGGGCGAGATTGACCTTGGCGCCTTCGGGAGCCTTGCCGAGTTCGACCTTCAGATTTTCCGGGGAAGCGTTGGGGTCCTGCATCGCCTGGCCAAAATGGGTTAGCAGGCGAATCGTCTGGATGACTTCTTCTTCCTGTAAGGGAACGACGCCACCGGCCCATACTCCAGCAACCGCTCCGCCCGCGCCCGTGGCCATGCCGGCGGGAATGGGCACGCTGGGGACGCTGCCTAGGGGCGCGCCTCCGGGTGTGCCGGAACCGCCGGCGCTTGCTCCCTGGGCGGCGGCGATCAACTGCAGAAGTTTCTGCGGGTCGTTGAGCCACTGCTTGAATTCGGGACCGAGTGCCTGAGCGGCAAGTTGGGCGGCGATCGAATATTCGCCGGTCGCGGGATCGGCGGCAACGAATTTGACTTCATTGATGCGGATGGAGGAATTCTTGTTGTCGCCGAGGGTTTCCTTAATCTGCTTGGCAAAGTCCTGCGCTTTGGAGCCGCCCATGGCGAAGGCGCGGACCAGGCGGGTAAAGTCTTCGATCGTAACTTTGTTTGAGAACAGGATGCTGGAGAGCCCGGCCGCAGTCAGCAACTGCGCGAAGCTGCGCTCGGCCTGTCCCGCTTCGAGCGGAATGCCATCGAGAAGAAGTTTGTCGTCGGAAACACCGAGCAGAAATCCAGTGTCACCGCCCTTGGGCAGCGCCTGCTGGAGTTCGTTCCATGCGGTCTGGAACTGGCCCTCGGTGCGCTTGTGGTTCACCCCGTACAGCCGTGTGTACTTCACCAAGATATTGAGGCTGTGGAGGAAGGAGCGAGCAGAGGCGCTGCGACCGGCGTCAGTTGGAGCGGCGTTAGCGATAGCAGCCTCCTCTCGGTGAATGGAGCGTTGAAAACAGACTAAGCGGGAAAGTGACCTAATGCACGATTACGGAGGTAATTGAACCGAACGGTCGGGTCGAACGCGCATGCTACACGGAAGGACAACTCCTTTGGGACACGGCGCGCTACACTGGTGGCGCAGTCGACGCTTACGACGCGGCGAGCCGCGTCTCTACGGGAAAGTCGGATGAAGATTGGCGTGCTTTTTTTTGGCCTATTAAAGGATGTGGTAGGACGAGCGTGCGAAACCGTCGATCTGCCGGAAGGAGCGGGGGTGCGGGATGTGCTCCGCCATTATGCGCGAGAGGCGCCGCGGTTTGAAGCGATGGTACCGTCGCTGGCGATTTCGGTGAATCAGGAATACTCGGGAGCGGACCGCGTGTTGCGTGAGGGCGATGAAGTCGGGCTATTGCCGCCGGTGAGTGGCGGGTCGGCGGAGGGCGACAAAGGTCATGGCGAAATCCACGGCGAAGTCCGGATTGTCCGCGAACCGATCGACGCGCAGGCCGTGGTCGTGCGATTGAAACAGCCGGCGGATGGAGCGGCGGTGATTTTCGACGGCGTGGTGCGAGACAACTCGCGCGGCCGCCGCACTCTCTATCTGGATTATGAAGCGTATGAAGCAATGGCGCTGAAACAGATGCAATCTCTGGCGGTTGAGGCGCGGACGCGTTTTGCGGTGCGGGGAGCGTCGATCGTCCACCGGTTGGGGCGGCTGGAGATTGGAGAGACCAGCGTGCTGATCGTGGTGGCTGCGGCGCACCGGGGCGCAGCGTTCGAGGCCTGCCGCTGGATCATTGACACGCTCAAGAAGACGGTACCGATCTGGAAGAAAGAATATTTTGAAGATGGAGCGGTATGGGCGGACGGGGAGGCGTTTCCCGAAGAAATTCGGTCGCCCGGAGGCACAGCGGGTGAGCGGCCTGCATCATAATGATTGACTTCTGCATGAAGCGAATCCCACAAGTGCTGCGAGCTGCGTGCTACGAACTGCGGGCGATCAGTGGCAGGTTTAACGCGTGGCTTGAAACTCGTGGCTCGAAGCTCGCGGCTTGCTTGATCGTGTGTGCGTTCTTCGCCGCTGCCGGCGGGCGCTTGCTGGCGGAGGATCCGGAAACCACCATCAAGGTGGACGTGAAGCTGGTCAACGTGTTCGTGACGGTGACCGATGCGAGCGGGTCTCCGGTGGCGAACTTGCAGAAAGAAAACTTTTTGCTGAAGGAAGACGGCAAAGAGCAGAAGATCGCGATCTTCAGCCGGGAATCGGCGCTGCCGCTGTCGATTGCGCTGGCGGTGGATACCAGCCTGAGCACCAGAAAGGATCTGCCGCTGGAGTTGATCTCGGCGCGCAAGTTTGCGCACGCGATTGTGCGGCCACAGGACGGACTCGCAGTCTACAAGTTCAGCGAAGAAGTGAGCCTGATGGTGCCGTTCACCTCCGATTTGAAAAAAATCGACGCCGGCATCGAGCGGGAGCGCAATGGCGCCGCGACGGCGCTTTACGACGCGGTGTATCTGGGGTCAAATGCGCTCAGCCGGCGGCAGGGAAGAAAAGTGATGGTGGTAATCACCGACGGCGGAGACACGATGAGCCAGGTGAACTACAAAGAAGCGCTGCGCGCGGCCCAGGAGGCGGAGGCGATTATTTACAGCATCATTATTGTCCCCATCGAAGCGGACGCGGGACGAGACACGGGCGGCGAGCACGCGCTGATTCAGATCTCCTCCGATACGGGTGGCAAGTATTACTACGCGAAGTCGCTGGCGCAACTGGACGAGGCCTTCCAGAAGATCAGCGATGAACTCCGGACCCAGTATCTGCTGGCCTATTATCCGTCGCAGCGCTATTCGAATTCGGACTTCCGCCAACTGAAGGTGGACCTGATGAACGCGCCGGCGGGTGGCGCTTATCAGTCACACTATCGCGCTGGGTACTACACGCACAAGGGGACGTTCTGAGTTACCTGCGCGCCGCTCCAATAAAACGCATACATCGCGCCGGGGAAGTGGGCGCATCTAGTAAACTGTTCTATTCCATTTGCCGTAGAAACTAGGATCCTTAGACGCGGAATCGCTTCCGGTTCTACTTGAGGTTCTGCCCCCAGGAGAGTGGCACTTTGTTCGATTGCTCTGGCTCGATGGTCCGTCGTTCCCTGTTCACCCGCATTGGCCTATTGTTCGCCGTTTCGCTCACGGTCTCGCTCGCGGTTTCCTCCTGGGCGCAGGAAATGTCCTCGGAAAATCCGACAACCGGCACCATTCAAGGTACGATTCGCGATAACGACGGCAACGTGGTGGTAGGGGCACGGGTTTTGTATGGCTCGCACGCCACCGACACCAGCGGCGTGACGCGCACCGGAAAAGACGGTACGTATGTTTCCGAGGCGGTGCCGCCGGGCCCTTATGTGGTGCGCGTGGAAGGCCGGGACATGGCGCCGGTCGAGAGCACCGTGACAGTGGTATTGGGGACGGCGGTCACGGTGGACTTCAAGCTGGAATGGATCAATCCGGGACCGTTGCGGCTGGAGAGTAAGTTCAGTGGCGAGGTTCCCGACAAGCTGCCGATCGACGGGCGGAACTATCTGAATGCGGGACAGCTCGAGGCGGGTGTGCAAGCGGTGGATGGAAGGATTTTTGATCCGGGAAAAAGTGGGATCCAATCGCTCTCCATCGGCAGCCAACTGGGACGAACGACGCGCTACGACATGGACGAAGTCGAGGTGATGGATGAGACCAAGGGCTCGTCCACGCTGAACCTGCCGGCGGAAGCGGTGCGCGAAGTCATCGTGTCGCAAGTGTCGCCGGAGTTGTTTCAGTCACTGAACGCAGGTGGCGCGGTGCGGATTACGACGCGCTCGGGTGGAGACGAATGGCACGGCAATCTGTTCGGAAATCTGCAAGACCAGGTGTTTGGGCTGGCGGGGTTTCCGTCGGGGAACTCGGATTACAGCCGGCAGCAGTATGGATTTGGGGTCGGCGGCGCGGTGATCAAGGACAAGGCGTTTCTATTCGTCGGCGGCGAACGCAGCAAGCAGGATGGTTTCTTGCCGATGACGTCCGCGGATTTGATCTTGCCGACGGCGTCAGAAGCTTCCTCAGGGGCTTTCAACGAAACCGGCCTGCGGAGCGCGTTTTTTCGCGAGAACATGCTGACCGCTCGGCTCGATTACAACTTCAGCGACAACATGCAGGGATTCGTGCGGCTCAGCTACGACAATGCCAACCAGATCGGGCCGCCGGATGGCCTGTCGAATTTCCGCAATCAGTGGAACGTTCCGGCTGCGGTTTTCGGGCTGGATTGGAACCACGGCCGTTTTGTGAACAGCGCGCGCTTCGGCTATCAGAAGATGGTGAACGCGATCAATCCAGCGCTGGGCGATTCGACGATTGTGCAGAGTGCTCCGCTCCTCCACATGCAGATTGGATCGTACGGCCTGGGGCCGAGCGTGGCAGGTCCGCGGCAGACGATTCAGCGCGACCTTTTCGGGCGCTATGACAGCAGCACGATCTACCACGTGTATCACTTGATACGCTTCGGGGGGGCGATTCATCGCATCACGCAGGGCGATTTCTATGCGCCGGCGAATTATGCGTCGGTAACCAGTTCGGACGGACTGGACGTGATCAACGCCATCAATAGCAACCCGCTCCTGCTGCCGCTCTATCCGGGCGATCCACGCGGAGCGGCGGACAATCCGTTGAACTATCCGGTGGGCACGGTCACGATTTTCAACGGCCTCGGAAATTTCAGCGAGAAATCGGCGTTCAACCGCTCGGGCGGCGGACACTTCGACACCCGGCTCGAAGGGTATCTGGGCGACACCTTCAATCTGTTTCCCAGCCTGAACCTCAGCTTCGGAATGAATTATGTGCGCGACAGCGGGCGCACGGATAGCGACCTGGCGCCGGTGCCCTGCTCGGCGATCAACACCGCGATCGTGACCACTCCAATATGTACGAGCGGTTTGATTCTTGATCAATTCGGTTTGCTTCCGAACGTTAGTCCAACGGCATTTACGCCGCTGGGCCAGAAGATAAACCAGCCGAACTTCAATTTTGCTCCGCAAGCGGGTATTGCGTGGGATCCGGGACACAACGGACGGACGGTGGTGCGGGCGAGCGGCGGATTGTTTTACGACAATTTTCTGCTGCAGAATCTGTATCAGGATCGCATCAACCGCTTGTCGAACGGGCAATACAACCGGAGCCTGACGTTGTGTCCGACGGGATCGGTGCTGTTTCCCAACGGATCGGTGGTGAGTTCCGTGGATAGCCTGGATATCGCGACGCAGATTTGCGGGCAGCCCATGGGTGGCAACGTGGCGACGGCGATTCAGGATCTGCAGTCGCAGTTTGCTGCGGCGCAGTCGGCGGTGACCGGTGGCCCTAACATGTACTCGCTGGCGAACAGCGTCGCGGATTTCGGGGGCATGCTCGCGCCCGGTTTCAAAACGCCCCGGGTCGTGCACATGTCCGCCGGAATTCAGAAACAGATCGGGGAGCGGGGCGTGTTCTCCATCGATTACCTGCGCGAGATCGGCACGCAGTTCCCGCTGGGGATTGACACCAATCACGTAGGAGACGCGGGCTACCTCACCGACGGCGACAATCCCATCAACCCCATACTCAATACCTTTGCCGCGGAGTTGTCGGCGATCAATGCGACGCTGGCGGCAGGCAATTCGACGGCGCAGGCATGCTCGCCGGCGTTATTCGCGGGCAGCAGTTCGCAGTCTGCTGTGAATTGCTATTTGGCGGCAACGCCGGGAGCGACCATCACGGATTTCGCGCGCCACGGCCTCGATTCCTCGAGCGCGTTCTGCGGACCGTTTCCGTGCTCGGTCTTAGGCAAGCAGCAGGCGGCATTCGGAGGAGCGAATCCGGCGGTGGGATCGAACATCATGTACTTTCCGAGCGGGCAGTCGCGGTACACAGCCGTGCATATGACATACCACGGGGTCAGCGGGCTCAACACGGAGCGACGCTTGCAGCGCCTGGAAGTGGCCATGTCGTACACCCTCTCCCGTTATCGCAGCAACTTAGCCGAGCCGAATGGCAGCGGCGGAGATTATTCGCTGGAGAACGTGGCGGAAGATTACAACCGCCCGCACCGTGGATATTGGGGGGACTCGGGGCTGGACCGGACGCACCAGCTCACCTTCATTCCGACGGCGGACTTGGCGCACGGGCTGCGGCTTTCGATGATCGCGCACCTGGGGTCGCCGCTTCCGCTGAGCGCTATCGTTCCGCAGTTGGACGGGGGCGGAGTGGCGGGAGAAATCTTCCGCAGCGACGTAACCGGCGACGGCACGGTGGGTGACCTTTTGCCGGCAACGATGATTGGCAGCACGGGAAAATATTCAACCACAAACTTGACCAAGGCCGTCGCGTTCTACAACGCCAACTATGCCGGGAAGGTGACGCCGGCGGGTGAAGCGCTGATCAATAGCGGTCTGTTTACCGGGCAGCAATTGGTGGCGTTGGGCGCATACTCGCCTCTGATTCCGGCCCTGCCGGGGCATTACGCGGAGGCAACCTGGCTGAAGACGATGGATCTGCGGCTGAGCCGGCCGTTCCAGGTTTCGGAGCGGGTGAAGCTGGAGCCCAGCGTCTCTGTGTTTAACGTTTTCAACTGGGCCAACTTCGGAGGCCCAGGGAATCAGTTGAGCGGCGTGATGGACGGCGCGCCGGGCAGCTCCTTGAATAATGTGAGTTCGGCAGGATACTGCGGCAACTCAACCGGTTACTGCACCTCGCGTCTGGACCGGGTTCTGGCCGGTTCGGGCACGTATGCGAACGGGGCTCCCCGGCAAATGGAATTCGGACTGCGGGTCACGTTCTAGAGCCAGCTCTCGCCGAGGCTGCCGCCAGGACACCCTCAATGCGATGCCGAATGGTCCGAGAAGCACTGGTCCGAGAACCTGCCTGCGGCAACTATGCGCTCACACTCAGCGAATTGCCGGAAGTACTCTGGAGGTTCCGAACCAACCCACTACCGGTAAGCCGCGTCCCTACCGGAAATCAAGAAATGTGCCGATCGAAACGCCAATCAACGAATCGCGAATCAACGATCAAGCCGCACGCGCCGGTCGCTCACGAATCAAGACCGGTTGCCCGCGGAATCCTTTCACGGCAGCAATGCCCAGCACGACGAAGAGCGCCATAACCACGACCTGCGCGACCACGAACGGCGGTTCCGACCCTTTCGGCGCCAGCGCGTGCAGGGATGATACCTTTTCAAAAAGCTGCACGACCAGGACGAAAACATTAAGGTAGAGGGCAACCACCGCGCTGATTACATACGTCCGCCGCCAGCCACCCGCGAGATGACGCCGGTAGCGTGCGACGATCGCAAGCCCCAGCACCACCAGCGATATGGCGCCGACCACATAGGACGGCTGAAAGCCCTCGAACGGGAAGAAGAATCCGGTGACGCTGGTGGCTACCGTCGTGGTCAGAAAGGTCGCCGTCCAGAGGTCGAGCCGTTTTCCGGCAAGCAGGCCGAACGCGACCACCAATCCCGACAAAATCCCCACCAGACCGATGACGACGTGGACAAAAGTGTACGTTGTCATACCGAAGATCATGATGGTCTCCCTCAGGTTCCGAAAATCTTACGATACCGCTGCGGAAATTTCCACAGTCGACACCGATACCACCTCGCTTTAAGGGCGGGCGGGCAGGTGCGGAGAAAAATTTACCGGCGTTCACCTTCGCGGTCGGGCGAACGCGAGCATCCAAGCATTCGTGGTCCCATTTTCCTTTTTTCCACTGCGCCATTATAATCGCCGTTCGCGTAATCCTGTGTAAGTGTTGACGTACAGAGAGGCCCCGACCAGGAGGGTTTCATTCCTGGAGAGGCTGGCCCCGGTCAGACCCTGGTTGCCAGTTCGATCCTGTAGTCGGTCAGTTGTGCAATTTTTGCATTCCCTGGAGGCGCAGTAAGGAACATGGAAAAACTAGTTCGCATCGCTCTGGCAGCTCTCTTTCTTCTCGGCATCGCTTCCGCCCAAAACATTCCGGAAATCAACATATTCGGCGGCTATTCCTACCTCGACTTTGACCTGCCGGCGAACCCGAGCACGGGTAGTGCCTCTCAGCGGCTGCCCCTAAACGGCTGGGAATTCTCCGGCTCTGTCAGTCTGTTTCATCACCTTTCTGCCGAGGGGGACCTCAGCGGCCACTCGGAGAGCTATTGCACGAGCGTTAACGGCATGAACTGCGACGACTTCTCTTTCATGGCGGGCCCGCGCTATACGTTTGGGTCGCGCTCCAGCAAAATCACGGCCTTTGTGCATGGCCTGGTTGGTCGAGATAATGCCGATCTTCCTGGATCGTCCGGAGTTACGGTGTCAGATTCGTCGGTCGCGATTGCGGCAGGCGGTGGCATTGATTATTGGGTCTATCGCCAAATGGTCGGAATTCAGTTGGGTCCGGCCGATTTCTTTTACACCCGTCACCTGAATGCCGACGCCGTTCCCAGCCAAAACAACATACGCATTTCTGCCGGAGTCGTTTTTAGGTTTGGCGGTGGAACTCCTTCGGGCGAACCCTCACCCAGATCCCGGCGCGAGTCTTCTTCGAACGCGCGTGCGGCCAGGAGTGTTTCTGCCGCGGCTCCGGCCCCGAGTCTGGCCGCAAGTCAGTCTGCTCAGCTGGGGATACCAGGCCACGGGATGCCCATTCCTGCGCTCGGCCTGGCGGTTGGACCCCAGGAATTCGACGGCGCGAAGATTCTGGAGATCGTGCCTGGCGGCGTCGCCGAGATGGCATCCCTGAGAGTAGGCGATCTGATCAAATCAGTCGATGGCAAGCCGGTAAAGACGCCCATGGAACTGGCGGCTGAGCTGTCAGACAAGACCGGGAAAGTTCACATCGGCATTCAGCGCGGCGACTTGGCCACGGAGACGTTGATCCTGCTGGGCCGCTGATTTTTGCCGCAAGCCCGAGTGCCGCGCCCGATTGCGGCGCGGCAAGCTTTCGGAGAACTGGTGCGCCCGGAGAGATTCGAACTCCCGACCTACAGCTCCGGAGGCTGCCGCTCTATCCAGACTGAGCTACGGGCGCACTGCGGATTCATCAAGTGTACATCGCCGCCGCAGACGCCTCAACGGCCGAGTAGAGACGCGGCTCGCCGCGTCTCGGCAGTGAGGCGGACGGGCGGCGGGGCGCTCGTCGCTCCACCACCAGCACTGCTGATCACCCTTCGACCGCGGCCATCGAGCCCCGCTTGCGCTTGTTCGCTTGCAGAATCTTCTTGCGCAGCCGCAAAGACTTGGGAGTGACCTCGGCAAACTCATCTTCGGCGATAAATTCAATTGCCTGCTCGAGATTCAGATTGCGGTAAGGCACCAGCCGAATCGCTATGTCGGAAGTCGAAGCCCGCATGTTGGTCAG
>Ga0070761_10002630_pt1 | contig 10965 bp, 9 predicted proteins | sample HubBroMetageREF1_FD_66724 | JGI IMG/M metagenome (GOLD analysis project Ga0070761, IMG submission 66724) | Reference soil microbial communities from the Hubbard Brook experimental Forest, New Hampshire, USA - Hubbard Brook CCASE Soil... | ecosystem: Environmental > Terrestrial > Soil > Temperate...
AAAAACGTCCGGTAGAAATCGCTATCCGGGCGGCGCGCGACGATCACATCGTAGGCGCGCTTGATTTCCGACCACAGGCCGATGTCGGTGATCCGCAAACGAAGCGCGCTGCCGATCGTGGCGACGCAGCGCGCGACCCGTTGTTCGTACAGCTCGATGCGCGCCACCGCATCGAGCTGCGCCGAAAGCCAGTCCTCGGTCAGGAAGTTGATGGCAGCGCGGCGCGTGAGGCGGCCGAATTCCTCGTTGTAATCCTTGAACTGCTCGGCAATCGCCGCGGCATGGTCCTTTGCGGTCACGGCGGTGTTTCACCCATTAATAAGCCGTCTACGCGACAATTCGTTTCGGCGCCGCAGCGGCAGCCGGCGCCGTGAATTGCTCGGCCTCGGTGCTGCCCGCCATCGCGCCGGTGGAGTGCGCGCCGGCGGTGATCGCCGTTTGAACGGCGTCGAAGTACCCGGTGCCGACGAAGGCCTGGTGCTTGGTTGCCCGGTAGCCCGCCGATTCCTGGCCGAACTCGCGCTGCTGAAGCTGGGAATAGCCGAGCATGCCCTCCTCGCGATAGGCAGATGCCAGCTCGAACATCGAGAGGTTCAATGCATGCCAGCCCGCGAGCGTGATGAATTGAAAGCGATAGCCCATGCCGGCGAGGTCGTCGCGCCATTGCTTCATCGCCGCCGCGCTCAGCTTGCCCTGCCAGTTGAAGGAGGGCGAGCAGTTATACGCGAGCAGCTTATTCGGGTACTTCGCATGAATGCCGGCGGCGAAGCGCCGTGCCTCGGCGAGATCGGGCTTCGAGGTCTCGCACCAAATCAGATCGGCGTAGGGCGCATAGGAGAGCCCGCGGTCGATGGCTTGCTCGATGCCCGCCTTGACGTAGAAAAATCCCTCGCTGGAGCGCTCGCCGGTGAGGAAATGAGCGTCGCGCGGGTCATGGTCGGAGATCAGCAGATTGGCCGCATCGGCATCGGTGCGCGCGATGATCACCGTGGGCACGTCGAGCACGTCGGCGGCCAGCCGCGCCGCGACCAGCTTGTTGATGGCTTCGCCGGTCGAGACCAGCACCTTGCCGCCGAGATGCCCGCATTTCTTGGCGGAGGAGAGCTGATCCTCGAAATGCACGGCTGCGGCGCCGGCGCGAATCAACGCCTTGGTGAGCTCGAACGCGTTCAGGTTGCCGCCAAAGCCGGCTTCGGCATCAGCGATGATGGGCGCCATCCAATCGATGTCGGACTTGCCGTCGAGATGATGAATCTGGTCGGTGCGCAACAGCGCATTGTTGATGCGCTCGACCATGCGGGGGACGGCGTCGACCGGATACAGACTCTGGTCCGGGTACATTTCCCCGGCGGTATTGGCATCGCCGGCAACCTGCCACCCCGAGCAGTAGATCGCCTTGAGGCCCGCCTGCACGGTTTGCACGGCCTGGTTGCCCGTCATGCACCCCAGCGCTCCGATGACCGGCTCGCTGCTCAACAGGCGCCAGAACTTCTCGGCGCCCAGGCGCGCGAGCGAATATTCAATCCGCACCGAACCGCGCAGCCGGCTGACATCCGCGGCGCTATAGGGGCGCTGAATGCCCTGCCATCGCGAATTGAGGGGTGCCTGGGTAGCCATCGTCGTCTCCTTGCATCTAGGTAGGAGACAAGATTAAAGTGCCTAAAGAGAGAATTTACACATTGGAAATTTAACAGTGTGAATTTCACACCACAGGTTGATTTTAGGAGCGGGACGACATGACGGGCCTGATCCGGCAGGGGCACTTTCTGGGCGCGAAACTGCGGTCCTTGCGCAAGCGCAATGGCCTGACCCTGGATGAATTATCCGCCCGCTGCGTGCAAATCGACGCCGCAGGAGCCCCCTCGGTGTCCTACCTCAGCATGGTGGAGACCGGCAAGCGCATGCCGTCGGCGGAAATGCTGGAGATGCTGGCGGGCATTTTCAGCAAGGAGCCGCGCTGGTTCCTCGACGTGAACACCGAGGCGGAAATCGCACCGCTGCAGCGCGAACGGGGCGGCCTTGCGGCCATGCCGCTGGAGCCTGCGTTTCTGTTTTCCAACGAGCTGCTGCAGAACGCGCTGCCGGAGCTGCTGTCGCAGACCGGCACCACCGGTCGGCAGTTCGCGCAGCTGCTGATCCGCGTCTGGCAGGAAACCCGCCACAACAACTTCCCGGACATCGAGCGCGCTGCTGAAGAATGCGGTGAGCGGCAGATGCCCTTGAGCCTTGAGGATGTCGTCGCGATCTGCTCCCGTCACGCGCTCAAGATCCGCTGGTTCGACGGCGACGGGCGCAAACCGAGCGGCGCGCTGGTGCGCGCGCGATTCGAGGCGCCCGGAACCGTGTGGGTCAACGAGCGCCTGCGCGGGCAGCAAGAGCGGCTCAAATTCGAACTGGCCTTCTTTGTGGGCCACAAGATCCTGCATAACGGGGATGGCGTCATTTCGCCGCATAGCGCCATTCATGCGGGGGACGGCGAGAGCTCGGGTTCGCCCGCGGGCATGGGCGCGCAGGACGTGCTGTACGCCTGGCGTGATTTCGAATGCAGTTTCTTTGCCGGCGCGTTGCTGTGCCCGCGCGTCCCATTCCGGCGCTATTTGATTCGCGAAGCGCATCGCGTATCCACCTATCACAAGCTCGGCGTGACGCCGGCGCTGGTCATGCGGCGCATGACCGCCGTGTCGCCCTACCGCCATTGGCATTTCTTCGACGCCTACCCGCCGGGCTATCTGCGCGCGGTGTACCGCGGCAACGGCATTCCGCTTCCCTGGGGCAATATGAGCCTGGTGTCCGACCCGTGCCCGCGATGGGCGGTTTTTCGGCTCCTGCAAGAGACGCCGGCGGGCGCGCCCAAGCGGCAGGGGCCTGAATCGCAGATTTCCGTGATGCAGGATGGGAAGCGCGCGCTGCTGTATTGCTGCCATTCACTGCTCACGCGCGATGCGATCGACGAGGCGCACGTGCTGTCGGTCGGCGTGGACTTGCTCCCGGCGCTGGATGCGCAGGGAATCGATGGTGAGAGCGTGGTGGCCGCGGTCGCCGAATCCTGCCGCCGTGGCGGTGGAGATGGCAGGATTCCGGCCGCCGCCGCGGCCAGCATCCGCGCCGCCTCGCAGGTGCTCAACATCGCCTGGATCGCCGACGCCCTTGATTCTCCCGCGAGCGTCATATGCCCGCGCAGCGGAGCCTGCCCACGCCAGCCGCGGGCCTGTGCTTAAGGTCAGCTCGAGGAGCCGTCCCCCAATTCTCCGGTCGCGCTTTGCAGATAATTCTGCAGGCCCATCTTGTCGATGAGCCCGAGCTGTTCCTCGATGAAATCGATGTGTTCTTCCTCGCTCTTCTGGATGAGAACCAAGAGCTCACGGGACACGTAATCCTTCACCGTTTCACAATGAGCAATGGCTGCCGTGTACAAGGGGTGCGCCGCCATTTCGCGCTTCAGGTCGCACTCGAGTATTTCGCGGGCGTCCTCGCCGATGAACAGCTTGCCGAGATCCTGCAGGTTGGGCAGCCCCTCCAGGAAGAGAATGCGCTTGACCAGCCGGTCGGCATGCTTCATCTCATCGATGGATTCCTCGTATTCGAGCTTGCCGAGCCGCTTTAAGCCCCAGTTGTCCAGCATGCGCGAATGCAGGAAGTATTGATTGATCGAGGTGAGCTCGTTCTTCAGCGCCTGATTGAGAAATTCCAAGACCTTGGCATCGCCCTGCACAGTGGCCCCTTGGGTTCAGCGGGATGGGGGGTTCGACAAGCCCGCGATTGTATGCCCGAATCGAGCCGCAGGGCATCAACCGAGGGCGGTCAGACGGCGTATTCGGTGCGGGGTGAGGAGAAGAAGGCAGGGGCGGCGCAATGGCCCAACGAGGCCGACAGGGCGGCTTTCGCATCGGGCACGCACTTTCCGCAGCAGGTCCCGACGCCGAGCTCTCGGCTGATGTCCCGCAACGAGGTGGCGCCGTCTCTTACCGCAGCGCGGATGTGCCGGTCGGACACTGCTTTACATACGCAAACTATCATGGTGGTTATTGTGAACGCGAATGCGAATGATTGTCAATGCCCTTTGCGTTATGTCGCCAACCGCGTCGCCAGCGGATCGATTATCCTTAAGGTTAACCGGCACTTAAGCCCCATCGCTGAAGGCGAGAGATTTCTCAATGAAGCTTTATTCCTGGAACGTCAATGGCATACGCGCGGTACTTAAGAAAGGGCTATTCCAGCCGTTCTTGAAGAAGTATCAACCTGACATCCTCTGCCTGCAGGAAACCAAGGCCGAACGTGGGCAGATAGAGATCGATCTGCCCGGGTATCACGAGTATTGGAACTCGGCGGTCAAGAAGGGCTATTCGGGTACCGCCATATTCTCCAAGCAGAAGCCTTTGGCAGTCATCAATGGCTTTCCCGACGACTTTGCCGGCCGATTCGCATTCGCCGACGAGTTGAAGCGCGACAGCGCCGAGGAGGGCCGGGTCATGACCGCGGAATTCGACAAATTCTATGCGGTGACGGTCTACACGCCGAACGCCAAGGACGACCTGAGCCGCCTGCCTCTTCGCTTCGGCCATTGGGATCCTGCGTTCCTGGCCTACTGCCGACAGCTCGACCAACGCAAGCCCGTGATCTTCTGTGGCGACCTCAACGTCGCGCACACTGAATTGGACCTGGCCAACCCTAAGCCGAATCGCGGCAAGAAGGGTTTTACGGACGAGGAACGCAAGGGCTTCCAGAATCTCGTGGACGCGGGCTTCGTCGATACCTTCCGGTTGTTTACCCAAGGCAATGGGCATTATTCGTGGTGGAGCCATTTCGCCAACTCGCGGGCGCGCAATGTGGGATGGAGAATCGATTACGTGCTGGTGTCCGCGCGGCTGAGGCCTGAGGTGAAGAGCGCGGAGATTCATGCCGACGTCATGGGCAGCGACCACTGTCCCGTGAGCGTGACGCTCGCTTAGGTGACGACCGATCGGCCAACGAAGGGCGTATCGGCAAACTGGCGGGCGCGGCCACCGTCGGCCGTGTTGTTCGACCTCGACGGCACGCTGCTGGATACCGCCGCGGACATTGCCTTGGCGCTGAACCGTGCCATCCGCGACTACGGCTGGCCGCCGATTCCCGAGGAAGCCGTGCGCGGCATGATTGGCCGCGGCGCGCCGATACTGATTCAACGCGCCGCGGCGATGTCCGGCCGTTCACTCGACGCGGCATCGCATGCGGCCGTGATCGAGCGCTTCCTTCATCACTACGGCGCGCTGCAGGAGACGGACGAGTGCTCGGCGCAACCCTACCCGGGAGCAGCCGAATCGCTGCGCACCCTGCATCAGGCAGGGCTGCGGATCGCCATTGTCACGAACAAGCAGCAACGCCTCGCGCTGGGGTTGCTCGAGCGGTTGGGGCTTAGCGGCGATGTCGACCTGGTGGTCGGCGGGGATACCTGCGAGCGGCGCAAGCCGGATCCCCAGCCGCTGCTTTTTGCCTGCGAAAGCCTGCAGGTGCCCGCGTCCCGGGCAGTGGTGGTCGGCGACTCGATCAACGATGTCCTTGCGGCGCGAGGCGCCGGCATGCCGATTGTCTGCGTGCCCTACGGTTATAACGAGGGCCAGGATCCACGCTCACTTGATTGCGACGCGATGATCGGCAGCCTGGCCGAATTGCCGGCGCTGCTGCTTAAGCCATGATCCGCGCATTCTTGCTGCTGGCGATGGTCGCCGCCGGCCCGGCCCTCGCGGGCGAGGTGCCGAGCCGTTTCGGTGTCGATGCGCCGGAACTTGCGCGCCTTGGCGGGTTTGCGGTGGGAGTCAAAACGCTCACCCTGGTGCAACCTGCGCAGCCCGATGTGCTGGCCTTCGACGCCGCGCGCGGCACGGCGCCCGCAAAGGATCGCGTGCTCATCGTTGATGTCTGGTACCCCGCCCGCGCTGCGCCCGGTTCGGCGCCCGTAGTATACGAGGCGAGTCTTCCTTCCCCCGCGCCTGAGCCGCCGGCGAGCTTCTCGGTACCGGGTCTGGCCGTCCGCGGCGCGACGCCCGCGGGAGGACGCTATCCATTGGTCATCGTCTCGCACGGGTACAGTGGCGCTCCCGCCGCAATGACCTGGCTGACTGAAAATCTCGCGTCGAAGGGCTACGTTGTCGCAGCGATCCGTCACCAAGACCCGCCGATCACAGACCGCTCCGGATTTCGCCAACTGCTGCTGCGCAGGGCTCTGGATATCGCCTTCGTGGCGCGAACGCTGCAAGACACCTTGGCGAGAGAGCGCCTGATCGATCCAACCCGAACGGCCCTCATCGGTTATTCCGCGGGGGGTTATGGAGTGCTGACCGCGGCGGGTGCGACCTTGGACCCCGCCAGTCCGGCGGCCGGTATGGTGCCGGGGGGTCTGCTTCTGCCTTTTGCCGGCGGCGGTGCCATGCGCGATTCAGTGATCGTCAAGGGCCTGCGCGCGGCGGTCGCGCTCGCTCCCATGGGCGGCGGCACGCTCGCCGCGTGGGGTACGGAGGGCATCGGCACAATCAAGGTCCCGCTGTTGCTGATCGCGGGCGACCGCGACCGGACGCTGGACTACATCTCGGGCGCGCGCGCCTTCTTCGATCAAGCGACGGGAACGCATCGCTACCTTCTCACCCTCGAGGGTGCCGGACATTCGATCGGTTACAGCCCGGCGCCCGATTCGATGCGGTGGCGGCTGTGGGATCAGGACTGGTTCGACGGTCCGGTGTGGAGAACGGAGCGCGTCAATGCCATCAATGCGCATTTCATTACCGCGTTCCTGGATTTGTACGTGAAGGACGACGCGAGCCGGGCGGCCTATCTTAATGTCGCGCATCCACAGTCCTCAGCGGGCGTCTGGCCGGCGACAAACGCGCTCGCCTATGATGCCTATAGTCCCGGCACGCCTGAGATCACGGTCTGGAAGGGATTTCAGCGCAGCCAGTCCGCGGGACTCGAATTGCTGCAAGCCGGCCCGCGCGCAGCAGAATGATGCGGCAAGAGAGGTGCGTTTCATGAGCAAGGTCATCACCGGCGGATGTCAGTGCGGGGGAGTGCGCTATGAAGTTCACGGCAAACTGCGCGACATCATTGCCTGTCATTGCGTTCAGTGCCGGCGAATGAGCGGCCATTTCGTCGCGGCCACCGCCTGCCGTCGCCCTGCGTTCAAGCTTGTGAAGAGCGAGGCACTCAAGTGGTACGTCGCCGTGCCGGGATTCCGCCGCGGATTCTGCGGCGCTTGCGGATCGAGCTTGTTCTTCGAGGAAACCGGCGGCGAGCGAGTGTCGATCGCGGCAGGTTCCCTCGATGAGCCGCAGGGCCTGAGGATTGCGGCCCATATATTTGCGAGTGAGGCGGGCGACTATTACCAGATCGACGGCGCCGCGCCTGTGTCGCAGGGAGGCGATCATGCGGTGCCGCTTCCTGCTGCGGGATGAATGTGCGCGCGGCGAATGCGCAACTAGCGCAGTTTAGTCTTGCCAAGCCGTCTGGCATTCGACACCGCTTTGCGGTGAATCGGTGCCAAACCCTTGCTCAGCATGCCGATGGCCGCAGTCTGAAGCTGCGCCGCAATTGAAGCTGCTGATGGCATCCTGTATGAAAACGGCGTGAAGGTGCAACGCAGAGTGGACGCCATGAGCGCCTGACCTGAGTGAAAACCTTGCATTGCCATACCTGCCCACGCCTGCGCAAAAGCCGCATGCTTCTCGTTGACCATTAGCAGGAATTCCCTGCGGTCGCGATCAGAGATTACCGGCCCGGCGAGAGTCAGCCGCGCGATCCGGTGCGCAATCACTTGAGGTGCGGTCACTGCGAGCTCTATAGATTTTGCCGCAAGGGACCGGGACTTCCGGGCGCGTCGAGTTTCCATTAGATTTCCTGCTGACTTACCAACAATGATTGTGCCGCAGACAATTCCCGCTTGCCGCTAAATCAACGGTGGGTCTTGATCGCGCTCAACGTGTCGATGCTTGCCCAATGCGGCGATGAAAGCGGAAGCGCCGTCCCTTCCTGCCTTCGGCACGATCAAACCGGGGTCTGCCTCGCCCGACGGCAGCGATCGACTGATTCCCGCTTTTTGCAGCAGAGCGGATCCCGTTCCCATGATCAACAGGGTCTTGCAGTGACGATATTGATCCTTTAGAAACTCGATGGCTTGGCCTGCGCTCGCCAGCGTTTGCGCGGCCTTTTCGCCGTCGGGCACGACCATCCCGTCGAACAACACAGCCGGTGAATTTTCGAGCGTCGCATCCGCTTCGACCGCCGATCCATCCGCGGCTTTGAACGTGCCCAAACGCACTGCGACCAGCCGCGTGGCCGCTCCGGCTTTGGTCAGTGCCGTCTGGAGCGCGACAATCGACGCGGCGTCGACGCCATCCGCAATTAGTATGGCCACCTTGCGGGTGGCAATGCTGCTATCGCCGGGGAGTGCCATTAAGGACAGGGAGGGCGCCGCCTTGATCTCGGCGGTCGGCACCCTCGCGGCGGTCCGAGGCATGGCAGCAGGCAATTTCAGCCCGAGGCCGGCCGCCACGCCCGAGGCGAGTTGGTCCGATACATTCACGAGCGAGCTCAGCATGCGCACGCGGATCGCGGGCACGGTCACCTTGCTCAATTCGAAGCGAAAGGCGGCGATGATGTGCGCTTTCTCGACGGGCGTTTGGCTGTCGAAGAACAGCGTCGCCTGATTATAGTGCTCGGCAAACTTTTCAGGCTTGCCGCGCAGTTTGTCGACCGGTTGGTTATTCGCCGTGATCGATGGCGGGAAGGTTGCAAAACCCTTCATTCCCGCTTGGAACGGACAGCCGCCGCCGAGTGAGTTCGGTTCATACGATACTCGGCCGCGCGGAATCGCCTGGCGATGCATGCCGTCGCGTTGATTGTTGTGCACCGGCGCGAGCGAGGCGTTGATGGGAAGCTCGTGGAAATTCGGACCTCCCAATCGGGAGATCTGGGTATCCAGATAAGAGTGATTGCGGCCCTGAAGCAGAGGATCATTGCTGAAGTCGATTCCCGGCACCACGTGCGCCGTGCAGAATGCCACCTGCTCGGTTTCCGCGAAGAAGTTGTCCGGATTGCGATTGAGCACCATGCGCCCGACGGGTGTCACTGGGACGATCTCCTCGGGGATCAGCTTGGTGGCATCGAGCACATCGAAGCTGAAGCCTTCTGCCTGGGATTCGGTGAATAATTGTAACCCCATCTCCCACTCGGGATAGTGGCCTGACTCGATCGCCTCCCACAGATCGCGCCGATGAAAATCGGCATCCGCCCCCGCGATCTTGACCGCCTCATCCCACACCAGTGAGTGCGTTCCGAGCTTGGGTTTCCAATGAAATTTCACGAATACTGATTTGCCCTCGGCATTCACCAGTCTGAACGTATGTACCCCGAATCCCTGCATCATGCGCAAGCTCCGTGGGATGGCACGATCCGACATGACCCACATCAGCATGTGGGTAGCCTCAGGCATCAAGGAGGCGAAGTCCCAGAAGGTATCGTGGGCGGTCGCCGCTTGGGGGATCGCATTGTTGGGCTCAGGTTTTGCCGCATGGATCAGATCGGGAAACTTGATCGCATCCTGAATGAAAAAGACGGGGATATTGTTGCCCACCAGGTCCCAGTTGCCCTGATCGGTATAGAATTTCACCGCAAATCCCCGCACGTCTCGCGCGGTATCCGCCGAGCCGCGCTCCCCTGCAACAGTCGAGAAGCGCACGAATACTGGCGTAGTTTTGCCCTGCTCGGCAAAGGGCGCCGCTTTGGTATATTTCGTGAGCGGTTTGTAGCATTCGAAGAAGCCATGCGCTCCGGATCCGCGCGCATGGACGATGCGCTCCGGAATCCGCTCATGGTCAAAATGAGTGATCTTCTCGCGCAGGATGAAATCCTCGAGCAACGTTGGACCCCTCAGCCCCGCTTTGAGCGAGCTTTGATTGTCCGAGACCGCAACGCCTTGATTTGTAGTCAGCATCTGTCCCGCGGAATTCACACGAACCCTTTGCAGATCACCGCCCACACTGACCGGTCCGGTCGCCGCCGCGCGCGTCTTCGTCGATTGATTTTTCTCGCTCAAGGTGCCGGCACCTGCGGTCGGCGAAGGTGACTCAATGGGGGAACCTGCCGCGGGGACGAGGGCGTTCTTATATCCATATTCGGAGGCTTTGGCTTCGTTCGCCGGCACTGCCGCGGCGAGCGACTCTTGGTCGGCAGCGTGTGCTGCCATGGGATTCTTAGCGGCCGCAGGATGGCTGGGGCCGCTGGAAGTCGAGCCGACGCTTGTCGAACTGGATATCCGGGCATATTTCTTGGCGGATCGGGGCGCGGGTTTCGAACGCTTGGAGATCTTTTTGGTCACAGAGAATTTCCTTGGGTGTGGCAGCGATGAAATTGCAGAACATACATTCTGCGGATGCCCGGCACGCGACGCTGTAGGTGGACGGCTAGACATTCAATCGAATTTATCGCCGTCGAACGAGCCTTTGGCCTACACGGCGGACCCGCGATCCGGGTTTTACTGCGCGCATGCATTGGCAGTTTCAAGTTATCTAACCCAAGGAGAAGACCGATGGCGAGCAAGAAAGTAGCAGTATTTGGAATCTACGCGACCATGGCGCAGGCCGAGCGCGCGGTTGACACGATCATTGTGAGCGGATTTCCGAGCAGCGAGATTTCGGTGCTGCTTGCCGATTCGGCAAGCTCCAAGGACTTTGCGCACGAGAAGAACACCAAGGCACCCGAAGGCACCGCAACCGGCGTGACGGCGGGCGGAGCCATCGGCGGAGCGTTGGGAGTCCTCGCGGGTATCGGCGCTCTAGCAATTCCCGGTGTCGGTCCTTTGATTGCGGCGGGTCCGATCATGGCGGGTCTGGCGGGCCTTGGCATTGGCGGCGCAGTCGGCGGCATCGTCGGGGCGTTGGTGGGGATGGGCATTCCGGAGTACGAGGCGAAGCGTTACGAGGGGCACGTAAAGAATGGCGG
>Ga0070761_10002631_pt1 | contig 10962 bp, 7 predicted proteins | sample HubBroMetageREF1_FD_66724 | JGI IMG/M metagenome (GOLD analysis project Ga0070761, IMG submission 66724) | Reference soil microbial communities from the Hubbard Brook experimental Forest, New Hampshire, USA - Hubbard Brook CCASE Soil... | ecosystem: Environmental > Terrestrial > Soil > Temperate...
AGCGCCGCTTTGAAGATGTAGAACTTGCCGAAGAAGCCTCCGGTAAGCGGAACGCCGATGAGACTGAGCAGGAAGATGGACAGCATCGCGGCCATCCCCGGCTGGCGCTGGGCGAGACCGGCGAAATCGTCGACCTTCACGTACTTTTCACCCTTTCGCGAAACGTACGCGACCACGGCGAACGCGCCGATGTTGGTGAAGGCATATGCCGCAAGATAAAACATCGCGGCCGCGGAACCGTTGCCGGAGTTCGCCGTGACGGCCACCAGCACATATCCGGCGTGAGCGATGGAACTGTAGCCCAGCAGCCGCTTGATGTTGGATTGCAGGATAGCGGCGAAATTTCCGACGGTCATGGTGGCTAACGCGACGCCCCACACCAGCGGCATCCACGTGGACGCAATGGATCCGAAAGCGGACATGAATACGCGCAGAAGAACCGCGAACGCGGCGGCCTTGGGACCAGTGGACAGAAATGCAGCCACGGGCGCCGGCGCACCCTGGTACACGTCGGGCGCCCAGGATTGAAACGGCACGGCGGAAATCTTGAACGCTAGGCCGACGAAGATCAGCGCGGCGGCCGTCCCGGCCAGCGCCACGGGCTCGCTGCCAGTGAGTAACGCGCTGCGGATCAGAACCAGGTTGGTGACGCCTGTGGCTCCGTAAATCCAGGCTACGCCGTAGAGCAGGAAAGCGGTGGCGAACGAGCCCAGCAGGAAGTACTTCAGCGACGATTCACTGCTCGAGGCCTCGCGCTGCCGGAAGCCTGCCAGCACGTAGGTCGAGATCGACGAGATTTCCAAAGCAATAAAAATAAGTACGAGTTCGATCGCGGACGACATCAGGCACATGCCAACCGTTCCAAACAAGATCAGCCCGTAATATTCGCCGGCGCGGATGTGTTGAACACGCAAGTATTCGAAAGAACTGAGGATCGCCACGACCGCAATCGCGATGACGAGAAAGTGGAAAAAGACGCTGAAGCCTTCCACCCGAACCATGTTCGAGAACGCGGTTCCGGGATATTGCGCCGTCCAGAACGTCGACGCCAGCGCGACAAGTGTGCCGATCAGTGCGATTGTGCCGAGCGACTGGTGACGATTCTCTTCGTCGAGCAGCGGGTCGACGATCATCACCGTCATGCCGAAGAGCGAGAGCACCAGCTCCGGCAGAATGCGGATGTAGTCGGAGCCGGGCGGCGGCTGGAAATTTTGTGCTTGCGCCAGCAGACCCGGTAATGAATGGGCGAACGCTGTCAACACCGTCACGGGCCCACCACCTTGCTGGCCCATTGGGTGAACGGAGAGAGCGCCGCCTGTGCTGCCGGATCAATCGCGCTGAGCCATATTAGGGGCGCTACGCCCATCACCAGGGCGGCAACCGCAATCGGCCAAAGCGCTGCCTTCTCACGCAGGCTGAGGTCGGGCAGCGTGTTATTGACTTCGTGCTTCACCTCCCCGAAGAAGACGCGCTGATACATCCAGAGCAGGTAACAGGCGCTCCAGATCACACCGGTAGCAGCCAGGACCCCATAGATCGGGCGCGCCTGGAACGCTCCGCTCAGCACCAGGAACTCGCCGATGAATCCGTTCAGCAGCGGCAGTCCGAGCGAAGCGAGCACGGTGAGCAAAAACAGGGTGGCGTAGCTGGGCATCGGTGTGGCGAGTCCGCCAAACTCGGTGATCTCGTAGGTGTGACGACGTTCGTAAAGGATGCCCGCCAGCATGAAGAGACCGCCCGTGGCGACCCCGTGGGCCAACATAATGAAGATGGCTCCGTTCAAGCCGGCGGCGGTGAAACTGAAGATTCCGAGGACAACGAATCCAAGGTGACTGACCGAGGAGTAGGCGATCAGCTTCTTCATATTCGGCTGTACCAGTGAGACCAGCGCGCCGTAGATGATGCCAATCAGCGCCAGCACCATAATCCAGGATGCGTTACGGTGCGCTTGTTCGGGAAACAGGCCTACATTGAAACGAAGCAGACCGTACGTACCCATCTTCAGCAGTACGCCGGCCAGCAGCACCGATCCAGCGGTGGGCGCCTCAACGTGCGCGTCGGGCAGCCAGGTGTGAAGCGGGAAAATTGGGACCTTCACCGCAAAGGCGATGAAAAAGCCGAGGAAGAGCCACAACGAGGCGGCTTCGAACCCGGGAACACTCCCTCTGCGAATCGCGGTCTGAATCACGACGAAATCGAAGCTGCCGGTTTTGGCATAGAGCCACACAATCGCGGCCAGCATGAACATCGAGCCGATCATGGTGAACAGAAAAAACTTCACCGCGGCGTAGACCTTGCGGCCGTGGCCGTACATGCCGATCAGCAGCGCCATCGGAATCAGCGTCGCTTCATAGAAAAAGTAGAACAGGAACAGATCCAGCGAGGTGAAGACGCCAATCAAAGCCGTTTCCAGGAGCAGCAGCAGGATGAAGAATTCCTTCACTCGCTCCTGAATTGAATTCCACGAAATCAGCACGCACAGCGGCGTGAGAAAAGTGGTGAGCACGACCAACCAGACGGAAATTCCGTCGATGCCCATGTGGTAATGAATATTGGGGGTGGTGATCCAGATTTTGTCGATCTCGAACTTGAAGGGGTTGAGATCACGATGCAGGTGTACCGGCAAATGCAGCGAGGCCACAAATGCAAGCACGGAGACGACCAAGGCAAATAACTTGATGTCGCGATCGCGGCGCGGAATCAGTAGAATCAGCAACCCGCCCACAGCGGGAATGAAGGTCACCAGCGAAAGGATGATGGGACTGAGGATGTCCATGTTTGACGAGATCAGGTTGGTCGCACTTATGTTCATCGCACTCCCATCCAGACCATGTAGGCGATCACCACTGCTCCTCCCGCCGCCACCCAGCCCGCATACGACCGCAGATTGCCCGACTGCATGTGGCGTACTTGGTCCGACAGGTGGCGCGCAGCGTCGGCCGAGTCGTTGACCGCGGCATCGATCACTCCCTGGTCAACGCCATGCCAGAGAATTGTGGTCGAGCCATCGATCAGCGGCTTGACGAAAAGAACGGCATAAAGCTCGTCGATGTAGTACTTGTTGACGACTGCGCGGTAGAGCCCACCGAGACCGGCCGCGATGCGCGCGGGCAGCTGCGGGACGCGGCTGTAGAGCAGATATGCCAGCAGCCATCCGAGGGCAGCAACGGTAACGGAAACTCCCATCAGTAAATACTCTAGGGTGCTGCTAGCGGATTCGGGGGGGCTCTCCTGCGCAATTGCCGTCGCCGCCTGGAAAACGGGAGCAAGAAAAGTTTCGAAGCGATTCCCGTATCCGACGAATCCGCCAAGCACCGAGAGCAGGGCAAGGACGACCAGCGGACCCAGCATCACCCACGGGCTCTCGTGCGGTTCCCCGTGCCCGTCACCATGAGCACCGTGGCCGCGCGCTTCCTGCGCCGCGGCGCCCCGGTAATCGTCGCCGCCGAACGTCATATACATCAACCGGAACATATAGAAGGACGTGATGAAAGCTGTAATCACGCCGCTCAACCAATACACCCAGCTGGCGCCAAAGGCTCTCCAAAGGATCTCGTCTTTAGACCAGAAGCCAGCCAACGGCGGGATGCCCGCGATTGCCAGAGTTGCGATCCCCATGGTGGCGAAGGTCCAAGGCATGTACAGCCGCAGGCCGCCCATTTTTCGCATGTCCTGCTCGCCGCCGACGCCGTGAATGACCGAACCTGCGGCCAGGAACAACAATCCCTTGAAGAACGCATGCGTCATCAGGTGGAAGATGCCTGCGGAGAACGCTCCCACGCCACAAGCCATGAACATATACCCGAGCTGTGAGACGGTGGAGTAGGCCAACACCTTCTTGATGTCGGTCTGGGCAATGCCGATGGTCGCCGCAAACAGAGCGGTGAGCGTTCCAATGATCGCGACCACCGTCATCGCCATCGGCGCGTGCTCGAAGATCACGGACGAGCGCGCCACCATGTAAACTCCCGCCGTCACCATGGTTGCCGCGTGAATCAACGCGGAGACGGGAGTGGGGCCTTCCATGGCGTCTGGCAACCAGACATAAAGAGGAATCTGCGCCGATTTGCCGGCCGCGCCGACCATCAACAAGAGACCGATCGCCGTTAGCAACCCGGCGCCGCCAGTTTCCGTGGGCAGCGTACGCACCGCGGTAAAGACGCCGGCGAAGTCGAGCGATCCGAAATGCTTGATCATCAGGAAAAGGGCAATCAGGAATCCGAAGTCGCCAATCCGGTTCACGATGAATGCTTTCTTGCCCGCCGACGCCGCTGAATCTTTGGTGAACCAGAACCCGATCAGCAGGTACGACGCCAGGCCCACGCCCTCCCAGCCGATGAACATGACCAGGTAATTCTTCGCCAGCACCAGCGTCAGCATGAAGAACATGAACAGATTCAGGTACGACATGAAGCGGTAGTAGCCGTCGTCGTCCCACATATAGCCGACCGAGTAGATGTGGATGAGAAAGCCCACGCCGGTGACCACCAGCAGCATCACGAGAGAAAGCTGATCGAGGTAGAACTCGAAATCAACGCTAAAGGTCCCGGAGCGGATCCAGTGCGCGAGAGGGAAATAGTAGGGCGATGATGGCGCAGAAAAGTGAAGCGCAATCCACAACGCCACCGCGAACGCCGCTCCGCAAAATACCAACGCGACTGTGGAGATGGCCTTTCTCGACGCATTCCTGCCGAAGAAGCCGTTTATCACCGCCCCGGCGAGCGGAAGAATCGGAATCATCCAGAGTAACGGATTGAGAGTCGGCGTCATAACTTGAGCAGGTTCACCTGGTCCACATTCAAAGTTTCACGGGTGCGATAGACGGCTATGATGATCGCCAGACCCACCGCAGCCTCAGCGGCGGCCACCACCATCACGAAGAAGACGAAGACCTGTCCGCTGAGCGCGTGCCAGTGCGCGGCGAAGGCCACGAACGAAAGATTCACGCCGTTCAGCATCAGCTCGATCGACATGAAAATGGTGATGATGTTGCGCTTGATCAGGAACCCGAGCACACCACACGCGAACAGGATCCCGCTCAACACGAGATAGTAAGAAAGAGGGACCATCCTTATCCTTAACCTTCGTCCTTTCTCGCGCCGCGGACCACGGCTTCGGGCCGGCTGGCGAGCACGACCGCGCCCATAATGGCGATCAGAATCAGTACCGACGTGATTTCAAAGGGAAGCAGAAAATCGTGGAAAAGAAGCCGCGCTAAACTCTTGGGATCGCCCCACAACGCGCCGATGGGAACTGACCCCATGTCGGAGCGATGAAGAAGCGTCCAGGCGACGAGCACGCCGCCGATCAGCACGCCGGGGACGCCGAGCAGCGTCGCGATTCGGCTGCCCTTGCTGCGCTCTTCTTTGCCGGCGTTCAACAGCATGATGGTTATCAGAAACAAAACCATGATCGCGCCCGCATAGACAATTACTTGAATCGCAGCCAGGAATTCCGCGCCCAACAAAAGATACTCGGCAGCGAGCGAGCCCATCACGACAATCAGCGACAGCGCGCTGTTGATGGGATGGCTCTGCACCAGCAGGTTCACGGCCCCCGCCACGCAGATTGCTCCGAAGAATAGAAATAGAATTAGATGAAACATTTGTGTCAGCGAGCTACTCGCTTCTGGCCACTTAGCTAGTAGCTAGAAGCCAGCAGCTGGTTCTCAAGCTCTCCACGCCACAATCAGTGCAGTAACCACAATGTTCGCCATCGCCAAGGGGAGCAGAAACTTCCATCCGAACGCCATGAGTTGGTCATAGCGAAAGCGGGGCAAGGTCCAACGCACCCAGACGTACAGAAACATAAAAAAGAAAACTTTCAGACAGAACCAGAGTACCGGCTCTATCTCTCGCAGGATGAGGGGGCCGTAAATCGGCCCGTGCCATCCACCCAGGAATAGCAGCGTGGCCAGGCAAGCGACCGTCACCATGTTGGCGTACTCGGCCATGAAGAACATCGCAAATTTCATGGCGCTGTACTCGGTGTGATATCCGGCCACCAGTTCCGACTCGGCTTCCGGCAAATCAAAGGGCGTGCGATTGGTTTCCGCGTAGGCGGAAATCAGATAGATGAAGAACGCCAGTGTCTGGCCGTGAAAGATGTTCCAACGCGGAATGAAATGCCAAAATACGCCGGCCTGCGCGTCCACGATGTCGCGCAGGCTGAGGCTGCCCGCCATGATCACCACTCCCACCAGCGACAGGCCGAGTGAAACTTCATAGCTGATCATCTGGGCGCTGGCGCGGAGTCCGCCGAGCAGTGAATACTTGTTGTTCGAGGACCATCCGGCGAGCGCCACACCGTAAACTCCCATCGAAGTAATGCCGAGCACGACCAGCAGCCCGATGTTCACGTCGGTAATTTGCAGGTACGTATACCAGGGGCCGATGATGACCAAGTTACCGAACGGGATCACTGCAATGGAGGTTATGGCAAAGACGACCGCGATGATGGGCGCCGCGATGTAGAGCGGCTTGTAGACATGCGGCTGGGTCAAATCTTCTTTGAAAATAAATTTGACACCATCGGCGAGCGGCTGCAGCAGGCCGAAAGGCCCAACTCGCGTGGGGCCCCATCGGTTCTGGATGTGGGCCGACACCTTGCGCTCCAGCCAGACGCTGTAGGCCACCGCCGTCAGCAGAACGCCGACCACGGCGAGCGACTTGATCATTGAAATGATGACGAATGTCGTTATGCTCATCGAGTGTTCGGTGTGGCGCGGACACCGCTGTCCGCGGCCTTTGACTTTGCTCCTGATCTTGGTTGCTGCGCTGCCTTAGTCCGCCGCAACTTCCGGCACAGCGGATTTGTTTTCGACAACTGAATTCAAAGTCTTGGAATACCGTCCCAGCGTGCCCGAGCTGAACAAATCATCGTTGGCGGCGACGATAAGCTCGGGGTTCTGAGCCACGCTCGCTCCGCCTTCGGCAATCTCGAGATGCTGATCATTGCCGGCCAGCAGATTCACCCGCGAAATATCGTAGCCGGCAACCACGCGTTGGATTTCGTCGAGAATCGCCATGGGGTCGAAGGGCGTCATTTTCGGCTCCAGGTTGTGCGCCTCGAGCCATACCGCATGACGATCGGCCTCGCCCGATTGCGCGCCGCGAGTCTGGCCCATGTCGGAGTGGGTACCACTGCCGAAGGGCACCAGACCGCGTACGTCGAAGCCCATGGCATCCGCGATGCGAACGATCATTTCGAAATCCGGTTTGGTGTTCGAGACTTCGCCAGCCTTCTTGACCAGTTGCAGATCGCCGCAGGTGTTCGTATAGGTACCCGTCTTCTCGTACGCGTTCGCTGCAGGCAAAATCACGTCGGCGATGTTCGCGGTTTCAGTCAGGAACATCTCCTGCACCACCACAAAGGCTTTCGACAGGGCAAAGGGATCAACGCCCAAGCGGCCAATCGGATTGGACCCCACCACATGGAGCGCCTTCAACTTGCCGACCTTTGCCGCTTCCATCATCTCCGGCAGGCTCAGGCCTTTTTCGGTCGGCAGCTCGCCCCATTCCCCCTGGAATCTGGCCGTTTCGGACACAGGTTCATATCCGGGCAGAAGATCGGGGTAAAGCCCCATTTCGCTGGCGCCGCGAGAATTCGCATAATCGCCCAGACCGATCAGCTTGGCTCCCGCCAAGGTGGCGGCAAAACCCGCTAACTTCCCGATGTCGTCGCCGCGCACCTCGGATCCGAAGGCGATCACCAGATTCTGTTCGGCGCGGATTTGCTCGCGCAGCGCGATCCAGGCGTCGCGGCTCGTGCCGTTGCTCACCAGCGAATCGAGCGGGGAATCGTCACCCGCGAGGAAGGAAGGCACTTTGGCTTCCGCATCTGGCGGAAGCAAGCCGAATCCCGCCGCCTGACGCCGCAATTGAATGGGCGCGGAATTGATGACGTAAAGCTTCGCCTGCCGCAACCGCACGTTGGTCCGAATCTGCCATGCCAGCAGCGGATGCTGATTGGTAGGATCGTTGCCGATGAGCAGAATCGCCGGCGCGTTCAGCACGTCACGCATGGAAGCCGTCTTTCCGGGCTTGCCATGGAGCGCTGCCGCAAGTGCAGGGTAGTCGGCTGTCCGATGATGATCGACGTTATTGGTCTTGAGCACGACCCGGGCAAATTTCGACAGAAGATAGTTTTCTTCGTTGGTCGTACGATTTGACCCGACGACGCCGACCGCGCTGCCACCGTCCTGATCGCGAACTTCTCGAAATCGTTTGCCGATCCGTTCAAAGGCTTCTTCCCAACTTGCCGGCATCAGCTTGCCGTTCTTGCGAATAAGCGGCTCGGTGAGGCGATCTTTATGGTGCACAAAGTCGAAAGCGTAGCGGCCCTTGACGCACAGGAAGTCGCCGTTGATCCCGCTCTTGTCGCGGTTATCCCCGCGCACGATCTCGGCGCCGGTGTCGCATTGGCGAACGCCTAGCGTGGTCTTGCACCCGTCCCCGCAATGGGTGCAGATCGTGCCCACGTGGTTCATTTCCCACGGCCGCGTCTTGTACCGGTAGGCGCCTGAGGTGAGTGCACCCACCGGGCAAATGTCGATGCACATACCGCACTCTTCGCAGTCGAGATGGTCGTCCCGATTGGGCGCGATGATCGAGCCGACGCCGCGGTTCTGCACGCCCAGCGCCCAGACGTCCATGCCCTCGCCACAGACGCGCACACAGCGGTAGCACAGAATGCAGCGCGGGCGGTCAAAATACACCACGGGAGACCATTGCTGTTCTTCCTTGTGGTTCTTGGCCTCGGTGAACTTCGATTCGGAGGCTCCGTAGGAGAACGTCATGTCCTGCAGTTCGCATTCGCCGCCGGCATCGCACACTGGGCAATCCAGCGGATGGTTCCCGAGCAGCAACTCGACCATCGCCTTGCGAGCCTGCCGCACCTCATCGCTGTCGGTGGCCACGATCATGGCTTCGGTGACCACCGTCGTGCATGCGGTCTGAAGCTTCGGCATCTTCTCGATCTTCACCACACACATGCGGCAAGCGCCCTGCAACGAGAGCCCGGGATAGTAGCAAAACGAGGGCACTTCAATGCCGGTGCTCTTGCAGGCTTCAATCAGCAGCGATCCAGCGGGCGCCGTGACCTTTTTGCCGTCAACGGTGAGCGTTACGATTTGGGGCGTGTCGGCCATGAAGTTCAATACTCTAGACTCTAAGTGTGCGCACCAGTCCGGTACGCCGGGCTACTCTTTACTTCTTCAATCTGCAGCGCGTGCCTCTGCGCGTGCGACCCCATCAACAACAGACACTCATAAGTACTGATCACGCCGACTACGGGATGAGGATGCGTGACTTCGGTAGCACGCAAGTCCTCGCTCGTTTCTTGGACAAGGCGAAGCGTGCGTTCACGTACCGCCTGAAAATGCGCTACGGCTTCGGCCAGGGTAGAAAAACGGCCCCGTGGCCGCGATTGATCGGAAGCATCAAAACGCGTACTGCGATCGGTCCCACTTCGGAGAATGCGACCATCGCGCCTGGGTTCTTCCGCATTTCGCGGCCTCCTTTTGCCAGCCACCAACCCGAGCATGACTTCTTCTGCCACAGCCACATGCTCCGCAGACTCGAGGACTGACCAACGGTTCTCCGCAGGCCGCAGGCGGCAAGTGGCTTCGCTGACTCCGGCTATGCTGTGAAGAAAAGCTTCTTCTCCCCTGCGTAAAACCTCCAGCAGAGTGGCCTTGTCGACCTCCGTACTGCTCGCGGTGCCTGGAATCGTGCTCATGGTCAATGTCAATGGGCCATCACCGCATGCTGCTGCGGCGCGCCTTCTTTCGCGAACGGACACGGCTTGCCATCTAAATGATCTTCAAACTCTTTTCTGAACTTCTTCACGAACGCCATGGTCGGCATCGCTGCCGCGTCTCCGAGCGGACAGAATGTCTTTCCCAACATGTTCTCCGACAAGTAGTAAATATTATCGATGTCCTTCTTTGTTCCAGCGCCGGCGTGAAAGCGCGTCAAAGTCTTCTCCAGCCAGTCCGTGCCTTCGCGGCAGGGAATACACCATCCGCAGCTCTCATGCCGGTAGAACTTCATCGTGCGCAGCGCGAACTTGACGATGCAAGCCGTGTCGTCGAGCACCACCACGCCGCCGGAGCCAAGCATGGAACCCGCTTTGGCCACAGAGTCGAAATCCATCGCGATGTCGATTTCTTCCGGCAGCAACACCGGCGTTGACGATCCTCCCGGAACCACGGCTTTCAAACTGCGTCCATTCGGAATTCCGCCGCCGACCTCATAAATCATTTTCTTGAGGTTGTAGCCCATCGGAAGTTCGTAGACGCCCGGCTTGTTGAGATTTCCGGCGAGGCAGAATAGTCGCGTGCCACCATTTTTCGGCGTGCCCAGTTTTGCGTACCAATCCGCGCCGCCTAAAATGATGTGCGGCACGGCAGCGAGCGTCTCCGCATTATTGATAACCGTCGGGCCGCCCCACAGTCCGACCACGGCAGGGAACGGCGGACGGATGCGCGGAATGCCGCGTTTGCCCTCCAGCGACTCCATCAGCGCCGATTCTTCGCCCACTTCGTAAGCGCCCGCTCCACCGTGCCAAAAAATGTCGAGATCGTGTCCGCTGCCGAAGATATTCCTGCCCAGGAACCCTTTGGCATAGGCATCCTTAATTGCCTTCTGCATGATGACCAGCAAATAACGATATTCGCCGCGGATATAGATGTAACCGGTACGCGAACCGACCGCGAGCGAGGCGATCATGACGCCTTCGATGACCGAGTGGGGATCGTGTTCGAAAATCAGCCGGTCTTTGCACGTGCCCGGTTCGCTCTCATCGCCGTTGCAGAGCACGTATTTCGGTTTGGCCGATTGCTTGGGGACAAACGACCACTTCATTCCTGTGCTGAATCCGGCGCCCCCGCGCCCGCGCAGTCCGGAATTCTTGACTTCATTGATGATGGCGTCCGGTTGCATGGCGAGCGCCTTCTGGACG
>Ga0070761_10002634_pt1 | contig 10958 bp, 6 predicted proteins | sample HubBroMetageREF1_FD_66724 | JGI IMG/M metagenome (GOLD analysis project Ga0070761, IMG submission 66724) | Reference soil microbial communities from the Hubbard Brook experimental Forest, New Hampshire, USA - Hubbard Brook CCASE Soil... | ecosystem: Environmental > Terrestrial > Soil > Temperate...
CGAAGCCGCGGCGACCGCTCCTGGAGACGGTTCCCCCGCGTTCGGAGCCCCGTCCCGAGACCGAACCGAAGTCCGAACGGCCGCGGACGGAGGAGAAGCGTCCGTTCCTTCTCGACTTCTTCCCGCTCGAAGGCCCCGAATCGACGCGGATCTCCCGCTTCTTCGACAGGTTGCGCGAGGGTCGCCTGTCGACCGTGCGATGCACGAAGGACCGCGAGATCTTCTGGCCTCCCCGAACCGCGTGCCCGAAGTGCCACGACGAACAGCTCGAGTGGGTCGACCTTCCCGAGAGCGGCCGCATCTACGCGTTCAGCGCGGTGCTCGGCGGCGCCCCGCTCGGCATGGAGACCGATGTGCCGTTCGCGGTCGGCCTCGTCGACCTCGACGGGGCGCCCTTGCGACTGTTCGGTCGTATCGTCGGCCGACCGTGGTCGGAGCTGCGCATCGGTGCCCGGGTGTCGGTCGAGGCGTTCGATCTCACGGACGGGCGTGTTTTCTACCGGTTCCGCGCGGAATCGTAGGTCCGCCGCTCGCGCGCCTCCGGAGGGGCACGGAATCCCCGTTTTCTGACGGCGGAACGCCGCGCAGAAGGAGCCTATTTATACCCGCCCCAAGTCTCGCGCGCCGCCCTCTGGGAGAGCACTACTAGGATGGAGTCGACGAAATACCAGTGGTGGCGCCGTCACGGTTGGACGGTCGCCATCCTGTTCGGCGCGTTCGCGATGGCGTTCGCGATCCGGACGATCTGGACCTACCCGATCATCCAGCAGTTCGGGGCGCTGTACAGCTACGGGGGCGGTTCGGACTCGTACTACCACTCGCGCGTCACGACGTACATCATCGAGAACCATCAGAATCTCGTCTTCGACCCGCTGCTCCACTACCCGATCGGGGCGTACAACCCGCGCGAGCCGCTGTTCGACTGGATGAACGCGGTCCTCGGGATCATCTTCGCTCCGTTCTTCGGCGGGAACGCCGTCGTCGCGGGCGGTTGGTTCCTCGACTTCCAGGCCCCGTTCTGGGCGGCCCTCGGTGTCTTCCCGGTCTACCTCATCGGCAAGGAGGTCAGCGGGCGGCGAATGGGCCTGATCGCGGCCCTGATCTTCCCGTTCCTCTCCGCCAATATTGATTCGTCGATCTTCGGCTACGCGAACTATCTCTCGTTCTACACATTCTTCATTCTCATCGCGGTCTACTCCTACCTCCGCACGATCAAGGCGGTCGGCAGTCGACGGTGGGTCGATAGCTACGCGAAACCGCGCCAGATCCTCCCCGCCCTCCGCGCCTTCTTACGCTACGAACGGACGGCCGTGAAATGGGCCGTCTTCACCGGTGTCTCGCTGGGCGCACTCGCGCTCGCCTGGCAAGGGTACACCTACGCGGTCGTGGTCATCGGCGTTACCGTCCTCGTCGCGATGATCATCGAACGGATCCGACGCGTCGATTCGTTCGGGCTCTACGTCGTGACCTGGATCATCGGGCTCGTCGGGTTCCCGATGGCGATGCCGTACTACATCGTGCAGCACCAGTTCTCGGCGTGGTTCGACCTCCCGCTCCTACTCTACTTCGGCGTACTGCTCCTCCTCCTGCCGTTCCTCCTCCTGCGGGACATCCCGTGGATCTTCTCGATCCCGACCCTCGTGCTGGAGGTGCTCATCGCGGCCGTCTTCCTCTACTTCGTGACCCCGACGTACTTCGCGGATATCGTCACGGGGCAGGGCTACTTTTCGAAAACCCTGATCTACTCGACCGTCGCCGAGGCGCAGGCGCCGTCGATCGATGCGCTCGTCGTCGGGTACGGCGTGGTCACGTTCTTCCTCGCGTTCGTCGGTCTCGCGATCTTTACGTTCGTCACGGCGAAAGGGAAGTTCAAACGGTACCATCTCGCGTTCCTCGTTTTCGCGATCCTGTCGATCTACCTCCCGATCTCCGCCGCGAAGTTCTTCCTGATCGGCTCGCCCGCGTTCGCGCTCCTCGCCGCCGAGCCGATCCGTCGGATCCTCGATGTCGGCCAGTATCCCGAGCTCCGTCGCAAGGTCGTCTCGCTCTCCGACAGCCGGAGCCAGGTCTCCGCGTTCCGCAAGGCGTTCAAACCGCGGCATGTCCTCATCATGCTCCTCGTCCTCCTGATCATCCTCCCGAACGTCTGGGTCTCGATCGACGCCGGGATCCCGGGGAACACGAAGTCGCAGTACTCGGCCCAGGTGTACGACTCCCTGCCGTCGTGGCTGAAGGGGAACAGCTCGACCTCGTCGAACTACTTCGGCGCCGCGGGCTCGTCGATCGATACCCCGAACCAGTACGATAGCGCCGGCTACAACTGGCTCGCCACGCAAGATACGAATACGCCGATCGCGCAACGTCCGGCGCTCGTCAGTTGGTGGGACTACGGGTTCCAGACGATCGACCAAGGTCAACATCCGAGTGTCGCCGACAACTTCCAGAACGGTATCGATCCCGCCGGACAATTCCTGCTCGCGCAGAACGAGTCGAACGCGATCGGGATCCTGATCACGACCCTGCTCCAGGCCGAACAACGGGCGACCGGTAGCCCGTACCTGACGCACGGCCTCGCCTCGATCCTGGCGTCGAACAGCGTCAACGTGACTCAGGTCAATCAGCTGATGGCCAACGAGAGCGGCGACCTCGCGCTCGTCGTCAACAACCCCGACCGCTACCTGCCCGTCAACCCGAGCACGGTCACGGTCGACAACGCGATGTACATGGCGATGAGCTACCTCCTCGCCACGTCGACGACGCTCACGGGCGTCTCGGCGATGTACAACGAGGTCCAGTCCTACACCGGGTGGTCGGTCCGCTACGACTTGACCGACAGTCGACTCATTCCGTTCAGCGGCCAGAACACGGGGATCTTCTACGCTCCCGCGGACCTGACGGGGCGCGTGATCAACAGCGCGGGTCTCCCGACGACCTTCTTCAACGTCACCGTCCTCGGTTCCGACGGGAACTACTACCCCCTCGGCTCGGTCCCGGCGGATATCACGCCGGTGAATTACTACGTGAATTATTTCTCGCCGTTCTACAACTCGATGATCTACCGAACATACTTCGGGTACAACGGGACGGATATCGGCCTCGGGAACGGGATCCCGGGTCTCGAGGGCGACGCCGGCACCGACCCCGTGATGCCCGGCTGGATGCTCCAGCACTTTGAGGTCGTCTACAAGACCGCGTACTACTGCGACCAGACGAACGTCTCGTACTCCCAGAATCCCGGCTGCTATGTCGCGATGAACCAGAACCAGGCGCTCAGCCTGGCGGCGCAGGGGAAGGGAACGGCGAACACCTCGGCGGGCCTCTACTTCTCGGGCGGCGAGTCGATGCTCGCCTACTATCCGGGCCAGACGCTCCTCGGCGACGTCCAGATGCCCGGCGGCAAGGGCATCGGCGGCGTGCGCGTCACCGTGTTCGACCAGTGGGGGATCCCGCACATGACGGTCCTGACCGCGCCGGACGGATCGTTCTCGATCGTCCTACCGCCGGGGAACGACACGCTCAACATCACGAGCGGGGCGCTCCAGGGACTCACCCAGCAAGGCGCGACGGTGCTCAAGGAGGTCAACATCTCCGTCCCGGACGCGCTCGCCTACTCGCTCCAGGCCCCCTCGACCCAGATGACGTTCACCGTCCAGCCCGCGTCGGCGTTCGGCTTCATCTACTTCAACGCGGCGAACAGCACCGCCTACATCCCCGGCCACGACCCGCTCGTCTCGGGCGCGACGGTCCTCCTCTGGGGTCCGAACAACGTCTCGAAGTACGTCGCGACGACCGACGCGAGCGGGTCGTTCCAGTTCGCGAACCTTCCGCCGGGCTACTACAACTACAACGTGCTGTACGACGGCTCCAACTACACCGAGTCCCCGCTGAAGGTACTCCCCTCGCCGGCGCCCCCGACGAACGCGACCGCGGCGCTCCCGCCGGGGTCGGTCTCCGGGCTCGTCCTCAGTACCGCCGGCACCCCGCAGGGCGGCGCGACGGTCACCTTCACCGGGCCGTCCGGTGTCGTCCGAACGAACCAGAGCAACGCGACCGGCGTCTACAAGATCGTGGGATTCGCGCCGGGCAACTACACGGTCACCGCCTCGCTCCCGGGCACGGACCTGCGCTCCGCCGGGGTCCGCATCCCCTACCTCTCGCCGCCGGGCAACTGGACCCAGAACTTGACGCTCGAACCGACCGCCCGGGTCTCCGTGACCGTGAGCGCGAACGGCGGGCCGGCCGTGAACATTCCCGTGCAGTTCACCCCGATCCCATCGTACGAGAACCTCACTCGCTCCCCGGTCGCCGACCTGGACGCGGCGACGAGCAACGGCACCTCCGCCCTGACGAGCGCGAACGGCCTGGCGAGCCTCTACCTGCCGGTCGGCAACTACTCCGTCACGGCGGTTGGCTTCGTGGGGACCACTCCGTACGCGGGGATCGGCGAGATCGCCGCTTCGTCCCTCGCCACGGGCACGCTCTCCCTCGCGCTCTCGCCGGCGATCCGGCTTTCGGGAGTGGTCGCGAGCGTGAACGGCATCGTCAACGGCAGCCGCACCGCCGTGATCGCCTACGCGGCGGACGGCAGTCCGTCGTTCACCTGGGCCGTGAACGGATCGTACTCCTTCCTGCTGCCGGCGGGCAGCTACAGCCTCCTCGCTCTCGAAGGGCCCCTCAGTTCGTCGACGTCGTTGTTCGCGGCGCTGGGCTCCGTCGCGCTCTCCTACCCCACGACCGTGAACCTGCAGCCCTCGACCGCGATCGAGGTACGATTCTCGATCGGCGCCGTCCTCGCCCGCAACGCGCTGTACCCCGCGGTCGGGGCGCGGGTCATGATCGCCGCCGGATCGAACGGACCGACCGTCACCACGATCGCCGATGCGAACGGCACCGTCGTCGCCTACCTTCCGAGCTCGTTACCGCTGCCCGCGACCGGCTACTGTCTCGCCGCCGGCGCCACCGGCTACTCCCCGACGTCGATGTGCAATATCGCTCCGAGCAGCCTCGCCTCGATGACGCGCCTCCCGCTTTCGCTGGTCAACGTCCCGACGACGGTGGCGGTGACGGGAGCGCCGGGTTCGGTCACGCTCAACCTCACGGCGCTCAGCCCCACCGCGGTGAACCAGACGCTGACGGGCGGACCGACCTGGTTCCTGTCCCTACCGCCCGGAGTGTACGGGGTATCGGGATACGCCGCGACCGGAAGCGCGAACGTGATCTACCGGCCGCTCGCCGCCGAGAACGTGACGCTCGGCTTCGGCGCATCGAGCGCTTCGATCTCGCTCGCCCTGGTCTCCCAGGTTCGCTCGACCGGCTCCCTCTCGATCCCCTCCGGTGCCCTCCTCGCGAACAGTACGGTCACCCTCTCCTCGTCGTCGTTCGATACCCGAGTGAACGGTACGGTGTACTCGAGCTCCGGGTTCTTCGCCCCGCCCGGGAGCTATTCCGCCTACGGCACGACCGCCGCCGGTGGTTCGCCGTACACCGCGCTCCAGCTGGTGACGATCTCCTCCTCCGGGACGATCTCGCCCGGTCTTTCGCTGACGACCCCCGGGTACAACGTTTCGGGGAAGCTCGTGACGCCGGACGGGGCGACCCTCGTGGTCAACACGACCGCGACGCTCACCGGGCCGGGAGGCGCGGCCGCCCTGGTGACCGTGCTGGACGGCACGTTCCAGGCCACCCTGCCGGGGTCCGCCACGTATTCCGTGTCCGCCTCCGCGACCGTCCTCGTCCAGGGCGCCTCCGGGCCGTACTACACGTCGTGGGTGAGCACCCCCGGCGCCTCCTGCGCCGTCGCCACGGCGTCGACCGGCTGCGTCGTCAGCCTGGTCGGGACCAACCAGCTCGTCTGGTTGAACGGCACCCTCTCCGCGCCGGGCGTTCCCGGCTACGTGTCCGGGTCGGTGCGTCTCTACGGTCCCTCGACGAACCCCGGGATCACCACCGTCGCGGCGACGAACGGGACGTTCGCCGTGCAACTGCTGCCCGGGCAGTACTCGCTCTATGCCTCCGGGGGCGGTGGGTCGGAACCGTTCGCCACGTTCACCTCGGTGGCGATATCGCTCAACACTCCGCGAACGCTCCCGCTCGTGCTGACGTCGACCTGGGCGGTCACGATCTCCGTGGCGCCGCCGAACGGGGTCACGCTCGCCGCCCCCGTGAACGTCACGATCACGAACGCGTTCGGCTACCAGTCGGTGTACACGAACGTCGTGCCGGGGAGCCCGTTCGTCGTCGCCCTGCCGATCGGGACGTACACGATCACCGCCGCGTCGTTCGCGATGCCAGCCGGCCTCCTCGCTCGCGCCACGGCGATCTCGAACGTTTCGGTCGTGAAGGGGAACGTCGGCACGACGCTCGCCCTCGCCTACACCTACACCTACCGCGTGGCGGCGACCGTGCTCGGCACGAGCCAGGTGACCGTCACCTCGCCCGGGTCGGCCACGTTCTCGTACTCGGTCCGGAACACGGGGAACGTCCCGGTGACGATCCACCCGGTCGGCGCGCCCGCCTACTGGGGATTCAACTTCTCGTTCTCGAACGCGACGCTCGTCCCGACCGGTATCGGGAGTTCGCTCTCGGGCGAGGTCGAGATCTACGTGCCCGTGAACACACCCGTTTCGCACCCCGCGGTCGTGATCTCGTTCGAGCTCGCCAACGGCACGTCGGTCGGGAACTTCACCCCGACCGTGAACATCGTCGCCTTCTACGGACTCGGGATCGGCGCGACGGCGTCCGCCGCGACCCAGGTCGGCCTCACCCACGTTCTCGTGCCGTTCTATGTCTCCAACAATGGCAACATCGGCGAGAAGGTGCTGCTCACGGTCCCCGACTCCGCCCAGATCGCGGCGCTGGGCTGGACAGCGTCGCTCCGTAGCCTCTCCGCACCGCTCACGAGCCCGTACGTCTCGGTCGGGGCGTTCACGAACGCGACGTACTTCGTGAACCTCACCGCGACCGGGTCCATCTTCCTGCCCGTCGGCTCCGTCCAGGTCGACGGCTCCGTCGCGAACGTCAGCGGCTCGATCGCCGCGTCGACCGTGCTGCCCGTCCCGACCGCGAGCGTCCGGCCCGGAACGACGAACGGCTCGGCGCCGGTCACGGTCACAGGCCCCTCGGTCGGCGCGCCGCCGTCGAACCTGCCGGACTGGGTCGTCCCCCTCCTGAGCTTCGTGCCGGCGATCGCGCTCGTGGTGGGCGTGATCACGTATCGCTGGTGGCGCACGCGGAGGTGGACCCGTCGATGAGGCCGTTCCGCGCGCTGCTGCTCGTCACGCTGCTCGTCGCGGCGTCCGTCGCCGCGTTCGCGCCGACGGGGCTCACCGCGGCGCACCCCACTCCCGCGGCCGCGCCCGTGACCGGCAATATCACCGGCAAGGACGTGCTGGCGCTCAGTGGGGCGGCCTACTACCTCATCAACGGGACGGGCGGCCCGGCGTTCGCCGCGAACGGCACCCAGGTGGGGAACTTCACGTACTATGCGTCGGTCGCCGGCACGAACACGACCGGCATCTCGATCACCCCGTCCGAAGGCGCGATCGACAATTTCACCGGCGTGCGGGCGCAGCTCAGCGTCGGCGCGGTCGCGGAGACGCTGACGATCGACGTCGAGTTCACCTCCGTCTATCAGACGGCGAACGTGTCGACGAACGTCACCTACGTCGTCACCGTCGTCCAGCCGTACGTCCTGACGCTCAACCTGATCTCGCAGTCGACCTCGACGATCGAGGGATTCGTGCTCAACGTCTACCTCGACGGGACACCGATCGGCACCCTCAGTATCCCGACCCTCACCGCGCACCAGTCGTACACGGCGACGTTCCAGTACGCGACGCTCGGCCTCTCCTCGGGTGAGCACACGTTCACGGTCTCGCTGTCGAACGAGCACGGGCTCGTGACGTTCCCGGGCGGGACGACGTCGTACTCCCAAACGTTCTGGGTCCCGGGCGCGCCCCCGAGCTACACGCTGTGGTACCTCGCCGGCGCGGTCGCGTTCTTCGGGGCCATCTTTATATTTGTCACCCGAGTGGCCGCGCGCCGGCGGAACCCCTCGAAGAAATCCTAGGGGCGACGCGAGTTCCGACGATGGCGCAAGCAAAGGTCGACCTGCGATGCACCTCGTGCGGACGCGCCGTCCCCGCGAAGGGTGCGACGCAGTTCCTCTGCCCGAGCTGCCTCGAGGCGACGATCGGCCGGTGCGCCCGCTGCCGGGACCAGAGCGTGCCGTACCACTGCCCGAAGTGCGGGTTCGAAGGCCCGTAGGGAGGACGTCGATGGGCCAGGTCGGAGTGTTGTTCCGGCTGATGCCCCAGGGCGTCGAGACCGACCTCCAGGAGGTCGCGAAGGGCGTGAAGGCCGCGCTCCCCGCCGGCGTGACGATCCGCGGGATGCAATCGAAGGACATCGCCTACGGGTTGAAGTCGCTGCTCGTCTCGGTCGTGATGAACGACGAGACCGGGATCGTCGACCGGACCGAGCAGGCGTTCGCGAAGATCCCCCAGGTCGAATCGGTCGAGGTGATGGAGGAAGGGCTGCTCTAGCGCGCCCTCCCGCGCGCCCGTGGACCTCTTCACCCACATCCTCGTTGCCTACCTCGTCACCTTCGGGATCGTCGGATTTCAGCCGTCCTACCTCGCGGCGGGAGCGCTCGCGGGCGGCCTCCCCGACGCGGACGCGCTGTTCTTCCCGATCGCGCGGCGGTTCCCGATCCTCCGCCACCACGGCATCACCCACTCGCTCACCGGCGTCACGATCATCGCCGTCGCGGGCGCCCTGATCGCCCCGATGCTCGCGCCGGGCTCGGTGCTGATCTACTTCCTCGTCCTGGAGGTCGGCGGCTGCTGCCACATCCTCCAGGACGCGTTCACCAACTTTGCCGTCCCGCCGCTGCTTCCGTTCTCGAAGCGGCAGGTCCACCTGGACGCCGACCGCGCGGTGAACTTCTTCACGCTCCTCGTGTCGGTCGCCTCGTTCTACCTCCTCCTCGGGGTCGAACGCAACCACGTACCGTTCGCGTGGTACCTGTTCACCGTCTACGCGTTGATGGCGTTCTTCGCCGCCTACTTCGCGATCCGGCTCGCGGGTCGCGTGCAGGTCCAGAAGCGGATGAAGGAGGAGGGGTACACCGCCGTCAGCCCGACCTCGAACCCGTTCAACTGGGTGTTGGTCCGCGAGGACGTCAGCGACGGACGGGAACGGATGCGCTGGGCGCGCTACGTCTTCGGTCGCGGGATCGTCGACGGGCCGCACACGATCGAGGCGCCGCTCGTCCCGCCGCCCCACCAGGGTCCCCCGACCTCGGAGACGGAGGCGCTCGAGTGGTCGTACGGCCTCGCGCGGAAGGCGAGCCGCGCGATCGAGGAGACGTACCACTTCGGGGAGGCGTCGTGCACGCCGTCCGGCGAGTGGGTCGCGGTGTGGTACTCCCTGGAATTCAGCGCCTTCGGGCGCGCGGCGGCGGTCCGCGTGCGGTTCCCGCCCGGCGGGGGCGCGCCCGTGGTGAAGTCGGCGTTCTTCCGGCCGACGCTCCGCGCGGTGTAGAACGGCGGTTCGGACGGCGCGGGGCCGCGCCTACTTGTACGTCGACTGGTGCGTCGTCCCTTCGTCGTCGACGATGGTGATGCACTCGCCTTCGCACTCGAACAGGCACGCCTCGCACATGATGCAGTCCGGGCCGTGGATGACGGCCGACTTCTCCGCGCGGAACTGGAACTTCGCCGCCACGTTCGGGTCGTCGACCACGTCCGGCCAGTTCTCGCGGGGCTGCATCTCGAACACGGTCACCGGGCAGACATCGCGGCAGTGGGTACACCCGGTGCACTTCTCGTGAGCGACTTCGACGCTGACCATGCCTTGTCCCTGCTAGGTCGACAAACCCCCCCTATATTAATTCCTCTCCGCCGAACGGCGCCGGCCGGCGGTGGACGACGGTTTCCGGACCGCCCGGATCACGGGATCTGCGCGGGGTCCCACTGCGTCACGCGCTGCTTGTCGCGGAGCCCGTCGAGGCGCTTCATGTCGGCGTCGGACAGGCTGAAATCGAACACCCGGGTGTTCTCCTCGATCCGGTCCTGGTGGACCGATTTCGGGATCTCGACGAGCCCGTGCTGGAGTCCCCAGCGGATCATGACCTGCGCCGGCGAACGGGCGTGCGCCCGCGCCACTTCGGCGATCGTCGGGTCGTCGATCCGCCGGTTCCGGGTCAGCGGGCTGTACGCCTCGAGCTGGATGCGATGCGCCCGGCAGTACTCGACCAGCTCCGGGTCGTAGACGAACGGATGGAACTCGACCTGATTGACGGCCGGGGGGATCCGCGCCTTCGCGAGCTCCTCCAGGTGGCGGATCGAGTAGTTGCTCACCCCGATCGCGCGGCAGGTGCCGCCTTCGTGGATCTCTTCGAGCGCGCGCCACGTGTCGAGACGGACCTGGGGGGAGTCGGCCCGAGGCCAGTGGATCAGATAGAGATCGATGTACCCGAGGCCGAGGCGATCGAGGCTCTCCTTGAACGCTCGCTTCGCCGACGCGTAGCCAAGGTCCGTGTGCCACAACTTCGTGGTGACGAACACCTCCTCGCGCGGGATCCCGCTCTCGCGGACAGCGGCGCCGACGTCCGCCTCGTTGCCGTACATCGCGGCGGTGTCGATCAGGCGGTACCCCGCCGCGAGCGCCCACAGCACCGCCTGCCGCGTCACCGGGCCGGGCGGCGATTGGAAGACGCCGAGCCCGAGTACCGGGATCTCGGGGCCCTGGGAGAGCTTCACGCGGGAGGAGAGGTCGCGGGGTGCCGCGGGGGGGTTCATCGGCGGCCTCCCGGAGTACCGGCGGGCGGCGTAAGGATCGCCGGCGTCCGGAAACGCGAGGAGACCCCTCTCGGTCCGAGTCGGCCGTCGTACATTCGAAGCTGGCTCTCGTGCTCGGGGCAGAGCGAGAACGAACGCCACTCGGCGGCTGTCGAA
>Ga0070761_10002635_pt1 | contig 10957 bp, 14 predicted proteins | sample HubBroMetageREF1_FD_66724 | JGI IMG/M metagenome (GOLD analysis project Ga0070761, IMG submission 66724) | Reference soil microbial communities from the Hubbard Brook experimental Forest, New Hampshire, USA - Hubbard Brook CCASE Soil... | ecosystem: Environmental > Terrestrial > Soil >...
AATAAACGGGCAAATCAAGGTACGTAAATCGAGGCCTTGTGATTCGAGCCTGGTAAATCAAAGCCGACGTAGCTCAGTTGGTAGAGCAGCCGATTCGTAAAGCATACTTCTAGACACGTCTCCGAGCAGATTCAATGAGATGGCACGTCTGGCGCGCCTTCGAAAGGCGTCAAATGGCCACACTTGTCAGCGACTTGTGACCCAATTTGTGACACAGGCTAGTTCGCTTCCCTTAGACGCGATTCCATAGTTTGCTCAAAGCTCACCGCCGAGAGGGTTTGAGTGTAATCGCCGTTGACAACAGGTTGCGAGCTGCACCAACCTGTGCGCAGAATTCTGCACGTTGCCCAGTTCTCGTGAGTGGAATAGACTCTGGCGACTGGCGTCCGGCATGGGGTACGGCCTCCTGAGTTTTCGTGGATCGCGACAGGGAGCAGGTGCGGAGGAAAATATGAGTTGCTGGAAAAAAGTTGCTCTGGGTTGTGCGCTGTTTGCGGGGATGACGGCTGCGGCGTCGGCGCAAACTTTTACGACCCTCGCTCAGTTCGGACTTCAGTACATCGGGTTCTCCTCGTTTATTCAGGGAAGAGACGGGAATCTCTATGGGACCGCAGTCGCCTATAGCGGTGGCTCCGTGCTAAAGATAACCCCCACTGGAACTATCACTGTGCTCCATAATTTTTGTGCTCAGGGTTGCCGCGACGGCTCCATCCCAGGCGGTTCCTTAGTCCTCGGCACCGACGGCAACTTCTACGGTCTCGCGGGGGGAGGCATTACGACGAACCCGTGTGCCTATTATGGCTGCGGCATTGTCTACCGAATTACTCCAGCGGGAGTGTACACCGTTCTTCACTACTTCAACGGCTCCGATGGCAACGTTCCCAGCGGCCTAGTTGAGGGGAGCGACAAGAATTTCTACGGGACCACTACCTTTGGTGGGTCGGGAAGTTGCGACATAGGGTGCGGGACAATCTTCAAAATGACTGCGGCAGGGGTTGTCACCCCACTTCATAGCTTCAACGAATCAGATGGTTTCCTCCCCACCGGGCTCGTGCAAGGCGCGGATGGCGATCTGTACGGGACGACCAGATGGGGCGGCCAGTACGCTCTCAACGTAGCCTGCGAAGAATTCGGTGCGTATGGTTGTGGTACCGTCTTCAAAATTACGACGAGCGGCGCATTCACTTTATTGCACAGCTTCGATGTGAGAGCCGATGGGGCTGAGCCCTATGTTCCGGTAGCGCAAGCGAACGACGGAACTTTTTATGGGACAACTTTCGTCGGAAGGGGCTGGTACAGCAACGGAACGGTTTTCAGCATTACATCTACCGGGGTTTTCACAACGGTTTACAACTTTGTGGGAACCGCAACCTACCAGACCGTCGGACTGTTTCCGGCAAGCGACGGGAACCTTTACGGGACAACCACCTGTGACGGCGAAGGTCTGATCTACAGCATCAGTCAGAGCGGCGCCTTCACTTCGGTATATGCGGCAGGCTGCGAGTTTGGTAGTTACGCCGGCGGGGTGTTCCAAGCAACGAACGGAGTATTCTACGGCGTCTACAGTTTGGAGGGCCAGAACGGCGTTGGTGAGCTTTACAGCCTCGATGTGGGCCTCGACCCTTTCGTGACTTTTGTGCTTCCAGTGGGCAGACCGGGCCAGACCGCGCAGATTCTCGGCCAGGGCCTCACTGGCACAACCAGCGTAACGTTCAACGGCGTTGCAGCTACGAAGTTTAGTGTGGTGAGTGATACGTACATGACGGCGGTGGTGCCCGCAGGCACGAGCACCGGCCCGGTCGTGATCACCACTCCCACGGGCACGCTGACTAGCAACGTGAGTTTCAGAATCAGCAAGTAAGTGCGCGCGCGCGGTCGGAGGAAATATGATTCACTCGAAAACGGGTTGCTTTGCCTCTGCGCTATTTGCCGCGATGGCGATTGCGGCGTCGGCACAGGGTTTCAAAAGGATTGTGAATTTTAATGGGAGCAACGGAGCCTATCCAGGATATGTCACTCTCGTGCAGGGCACGGACGGCAACTTCTACGGCACGACTGAAGGTGGCGGATTACTGTTCGACGGTACCGTGTTCCGCATTACGCCGATTGGGACTCTCACTATTCTCTATTCGTTCCAATACGAATTCCCAATCAATCCGAACGGCTACGCTCCTTACGGCGGGCTCCTTCTCGCCACAGATAGGGTGTTTTATGGGACCACGTTCGGAGGGGGATTGAGCAACAACTCCTGCCTTTCTACGCTGGGGTGCGGAACCGTTTTCAAGATTACGCAAGGCGGTGTGCTGACCACTCTTCACGCATTCGCCTCCACGGACGGTGCGAATCCCACCGGCGCACTGACTCAGGGTACGGATGGCGACCTTTACGGGACGACCGAGTTCGGTGGAGGCAGCGTTTGCACTTTGGGTAATACCGGTTGCGGGACCATTTTTAAGATCAACTCGAAGCGCGGCTTTACGATGCTGCACAGCTTCACCGGTGTTGATGGTTGGGGTCCGTATGCCGGTTTGATTCAGGGCATTGACGGCAATTTCTACGGAACAACTGAGCAAGGCGGGGCTTACAGCGGAGGAACCGTATTCCGAATCACCCCGGAGGGCGAACTGACGACTGTATACAATTTTTGCGCTCAGACCAATTGCTCTGATGGTGAGTTTCCAGTCGGCGGCGTGATCCAAGCTGCGGACGGAAACTTTTACGGAACTACTGCGGAAGGCGGAATCTATTACGGATGCTACTACGGCGAACAAACTGGCACGATCTTCAAGCTAAGCCCGGCAGGTGCGCTGACAACGTTACACGATTTCTGTCTTGGTGATGGATTCTTCCCCACAGCTCCGCTCATTCGCGCAACAGACGGGAATCTGTACGGGACAACCTATGAGGGGGGAAATGGCACGTACTGCACTGGCATCTTCTCACCCGGCTGCGGAGTGGCGTTCAAGATTGCTCCAGACGGTACATTCACATTGTTGCATCGCTTCTGCTCCCAAGCGAATTGCAACGACGGAAGTGCCATTTACGGCGGGCTGCTTCAGGGCACGAACGGCTACTTCTACGGGACGGCGTTGACCGGTGGAACCGGCCTGGATGGTGTCGTCTTCAGATTGGATGGCGGCCTTGGTCCTTTCATCACCTTCGTCCTTCCCTCTAGCAGGATCGGCCAGACCGCACAAATTCTCGGCCAAGGGCTGACCGGCACAACCAGCGTGACATTTAACGGAGTCGAAGCCACGAAGTTTACCGTGGTCAGCGATACCTACATGACCGCGATCGTCCCCGAGGGCGCGACTACGGGGGCGGTTGTCGTTGCGACTCCGGCGGGGGACTTGACGAGCAATGTGAGTTTCAGAATCAGCAACTGAGTGCGCGCGGTCGGAGGGAAAATTATGAGTTACTGGAAAAAAGTTTCTCTGGCCTGTGCGATGTTTGCTGCAATGGGGATTGCTTCGTCGGCGCAGGCACAGACTTATTTGGAAACTGTGGTCCACAACTTCGCCGGGCCTGATGGGGATGGTCCGGGTGGGTTGGTCGTGGGTAAGAACGGAAGCCTGTATGGCATAACCGGCTCTGGGGGTGCATACAACTTGGGAACTGTATTCCAGATCGACAAAGCCGGCGAACAGAAGGTCCTCTATAGCTTTAAGGGCAAACCGGACGGATACGCTCCTCAGGCTCTACTAGTAAGGAGTTCGGGCGAGTTCTATGGCGTTACCTATCGAGGCGGCTCTTTTGGCGCCGGGACGGTCTTCGAGTTGGATATGTCAGGCAATGAAGTTGTGCTCTACAGCTTTACCGGTGGAGACGATGGCTGGGGTCCCTACGGACTCATTGACGACCCGGCGGGGAATCTCTACGGGACGACGCTTGGCGGCGGAACATCAGGTTTGGGGACGGTCTTTAAGGTTACCCCGGACGGCATGGAGACTGTGCTGCACAGCTTCACGGGCGCGCCCGACGGAGAGTCTCCCTCGAGCGGCTTGGTCCGAGATGCGGCAGGGAACCTCTACGGCACGACCTTAGTCGGCGGCCCCTACCAAGATTGCGGCTTTTGGGACACCGGCTGCGGAATTGTATTCAAGATCAGTCCCGAGGGCGAGGAGACGGCGTTCTATAGCTTCTATTACCGTGGCAAGGGGCTGGACGGAGAACAACCTTCCGGCACGTTGATTCTGGACACGGCGGGCAACTTGTACGGCACCACCCAGGATGGCGGCGGGGACGGCCTCTATGGCGATGTGTACATGCTTAGCCCGACCGGGGAAGAGACGATACTTTACAGTTTCTTTGGGGATGACGATGGCGAAAATCCCATGGCGGGAGTGGTGCGCGACGCGGCGGGCAACCTCTACGGCACTACTTACCAGGGCGGAAACAAAGGAAACTGCTACGGAGGCTTCTTCTACTCCGGATGCGGTACTGTGTTCGAAATCGCTCCAACTGGCCAAGAGACTCAGCTCCACATTTTCACCGGCCGGGACGGAGAATATCCCTTGGGCAACAGCTTGATCCGCGATGCCGCGGGAAAACTGTACGGCACCACCCGGAGCGGTGGCGCCTATGGAGCGGGAGTAGTGTTCAAGCTCACGCCTCAATGACGAGCACGCGCGGCTCGAAGGAGACTACTAATGCATACATCATTCCGAAGACAGGTCGTTATCTTTACCGCATGCATCCTCTACTTTGTCACTCTCTGCGCGGCCTCACACGCGCAGACTTTCATCTTAATGCACAAGTTTGATGAATATGACGGGAGTAATCCCTACGGGAATCTGACGCGGGACGCCGCGGGCAATCTGTCTGGCACGACCTACGTTGGTGGCGCTAACGAGACGGGCGTAGTGTTCAGGCTGGATACGAACGGAAAGGAGACTGTGCTATACGACTTTCCTCCTTATACAGACGGGGTGTGGCCCCACGCAGGTCTCGATTTGGTGGCAGGCAGCTTTTACGGCACCACCCTCAGCGGAGGCGATCTTTCCTGCCTCATCGACGGCTGCGGCACGGTCTTCAAATTCGATAAGACCGGCGAAGTTGTTCTGCACAGCTTCACTGGCATGCCGGACGGGGCAAGGCCGTATGCTGGCCTGATACACGACAAGACCGGCAACCATTACGGCACAACCGGGAGCGGCGGCGCATACAATAACGGAACGATCTTCGAGATCGACAGGGCTGGCAACGAGACGGTGCTGTACAGCTTCATCGGTGGATCTGACGGTTCCGATCCCGAAGCAGCGTTGATTCGAGACAGCCTGGGCAATCTCTACGGCACTACCTTCCATGGCGGCTCTTATGAGGCGGGCACCGTGTTCAAGCTGGATACGGCTGGCAACGAGACCGTCCTCCACAGCTTCACCGGTGGAGCGGATGGTTCCAATCCCATAGCAGCGTTGGTGCGAGACAGCCTGGGCAACCTCTACGGAACAACCGAACTTGGAGGCGCCTACAACCTTGGAGCTGTTTTTAAAGTGGATACGGCCGGCAACGAGACCGTCCTGTACAGCTTCACGGGTTTGTCGGATGGGGCTTATCCTGGGACGGGCTTGATCGCGGACGGGAAGGGCAATTTTTACGGCACCGCGTCCTATGACGGCGATCCTCGATGTTCCTGTGGAACCGTGTTCAAGCTGAGCAAAACAGGAATAAGTGTGCTCCACACTTTCATTGGGTCGGACGGCGCAGACCCTGAAGGGCTAATCCGAGACACAGCTGGTAATCTCTACGGCACCACGGTCTCTGGCGGAGATAACACCGGCGACGGAGTCGTTTTCAAGATTGCCCCCTAAAGCCGAACGTCGCCGCGTTACTTCAGCAGCGCGGCCACCGCAGCTATCACGTCGCCGCTGTTCATCGTGGCAGGCTCTCGGCTTTTTCTTTACGGCTAAGCTGCCTCAGCCTGCTGCTGTCGCGCATCAGCAATCGCTTGGACGGCGTAGATGTGCCGGAGATGCCAAGCCTTGCACCTGTCGCAATAAGCGGCCTGCTCTTTGTACCCGTGGCAGGCGGCGAAGATGTCATTTGCATTGGCTGCCGCGTCTTCGCTCTCGAAAGATGTTGCCCGTAAGGACGACTTTAGCGCTGAAATCTTGCACTCCATAAACTGAACCCGAATCTTGCAGGTACATTTTTTCCGGGCGGTCGCTTGAGGTCTAGGAGTCGATTCGTCAGCGGGCGCAGGCGGTTGAGTCTCAGCGCGCGGAACTTCATTCCCATCGCTAGGATTGGCAGGAGGCACGCTTTTCCCAGCGCCTTGCTGCTGCTCCCACTCAGACAATATCTGCACGATGAGCAGGTGAGTCTTATCGGGACGGGAAGCGCGAACTGCGAGCGAGTGAAAGAGGTTCTCGGGCAACCGCACGTTATGGAACTTTCCGCTTTTTCGCTTCCGGCGCGGGTCTGAACCGTATCGCTCGACCGCCAACGAGTAAATCTGCTTGCAGCTCCGCCAGCTGTCTGCGACTTCGGGAATGAACCGTTCGAGAAATGACAACGGAAATCTAGCCAAGACTTCGTACGTGTGAAAGCTCAGCTTTGGAAACCTCAGCTCGGGCTGGTAGTAGCTCGCGACGGCAGCGCAGCGGGTATAAAAGTTCCTCGTGTTTTTCGTGCCAGTAATCTGCTGTGCAGCATCGAACGCGGGTATCCGACCGAAAGCTTGTATCCCGACGTTCACCCAGTCGCCGATTGCAAACTGTGAGTTCTGATGCGAGCAGTAGAGCTGACGCCCCTGTTCGAGCCATGAGTTCTGATTCATGGTGAGTGTTCCCCTGTTGACAGAGGAATGTGACGATGCTCCCCGCAAGGCGCGGAACAGGTTCGAACACGCGCCTGCGAGAACTTGAAGGGGGCGAGGGGCGTCTGTAGCGCCCCTCTATCTCTGCTTCCGTCGCTGGCCGGAATCTCAAAGGGTCCGGCTCTCGGAGGGTCTTTCCCCCATCACGAGAGTTCCCGGAGTTGTCAGCGCGATTCAATCAAGCAGTTTGACTAGAACCGCTTCTCGTCGCCGCTCTTTGTTATTGCCCGACGAGGGGCACGCTTGTCGAAAACTTGTGCCGGATTTCAGTGTCGGCGCACTACGCCATCTCAATGAACGTCCGCTGGCGTTATGCGGGTGCAGAATCCATCGTCGTCCACCTCTCTACAGATGTACGACTCTCCGTCTGCCGGAGGAAACCCCGTTGCCGGGGAACTTATTACTGAACTTTTACAGTCCCGCGAGTACCTATGATGGTCACGGACGGCTTCAGCACAACGCCAGCAGCTTCCGCAGCTTTGGCTTTCTCCGCGAACGTCGGTTGCGGCTTCGTGGCCGAATTCGCCCGAAGCTCATCGAGCTGCGCTGGTGTGAGAGCTGGCGGGCGAACTGAACAGTCCGGACCATTCCAGCGACCTGGGGCATTCCTGTAATCATTCTCAATCCTGTTAGACACAAGACCGGGGTGTCGCACGGGTTCCGCTTTTTGATGCGGCTGTTCTTCGTATGCCTTGTGCAACTCCCGTGCTGCTGACTTTACTTTTTCTTGAGCAGCGTGAAGTTCTGACTGCGCGTTGTTTAAGTTATTCTGTGCTTCTCCTACGATTGACATGACACTCCCCTCGATTTCAGTTTCTACTTCGTTCCACAAAGGTTGTTTCACAGATTTTCGATGTCCCGGAGGATGCTCTCTAGATGCTTGCAGAAGTGGCGCTGAGTTCCGTTGGTGCCTTGGTTGTCAGCGATGCCCTGCAAGATTCTCCCAACGAAGGCTGCACGCTGGCGGAGCAGCTCAGCCCGAACTTGCTTCACTGCGTCAGCAACTTCCTGCGGTCCGATATAAATAACTGAACCCTGAGGTCCGGGGACTGTCGAGTCACGACCGTCGCGACCATCTTTCCCGTCGACAGGGACTCTGATGCTTGACTGGATGACGTTCTTTGCGTCAGAAATCGCAGTCTTGAGTTCGCCAGCCAGATGAACGCGTAATCTTTTGTTATCGGCTTCCAGCTCCGTTACCCGGGAAGTGAGGTCAGCGAGTCGTTGATGGACTGTGTACTTGTTGTCGTTGTGCGTCGGCATCTTACTCGACTCCCAGCTCTCGCCGAAGCTCCGCGAACGCTTCCTCGCGTTCGTCTTTCTCGATGATTGCTCCGATGCGTTCCCCTTTCTGACGCAGCTCGAAGTCGGTGATGAGGTCGTTGGAGGACTTGTCTCGGCATATCATCGTCCCGATGGCGAGCAGTCGCTTTCGGTTCTCTGCATCGACTTGCTGCGGAGTCTGCAGAATGTGTTGGGCGAACCTCTGAGTCTGCATCGGTAAGCCGTAGTCGCATGAACGAAACTGGCGAGCATTGACGTTCGTCGCATCTCCAGGGTAAGCAGGGTGGGTCACGATACTTGTGTCAAAGAGTTTCGCGGAGCGAATTGTCCGACGCGCGATTGACCGACCAGCATTGTTTGGATCGACGATGGTGTCGAAGGTGTCGCCCCCTTCATCCACTCCAAAGGCAAAGGAACACGAGTCGAGCAGGCCGGACCGTACAGCGGCGTGAAGGTCTTTGTGCGCCTGAATCGACGGGTTCAGCTTGCAGACGAAATCCAGACCGTACTCGCTGTCATTGAGAGTGAGGGTTTTGTTCCGGGTGCGACCAAGAAGTTGGCTTGGATCGTGATTCACGCAGCAGACGACATCATCACCGTTTCGGAGGGAGCGCGAGAAGCACCCCGGCTGCAGGCGCTCGACAAAGCCGCCGAGGTCCTGCGAGAGCATGTTGTAGCTGGCGGCACGTCCGGCGACTTCGAATGCTGGTCCGGCGCGAAGCTCCGTCACTGCGATGGTGCGCGTTTCTACTTTGATTGCCATAGTGATACTCCTCTGCCCTGCTCCTCTGCCTCTGCTCTTGTGTTATCCGGCTTCGGCCTTGGCGGATAGTTGCGCTCTAACCACGCGAGAGCGTCGGGGTCCGTGATGCCGCCGTATTGCTGCTTTGGCTGTTCGTTCATTTCAAGCCTCCGCGAAACACCTCAGAAGCAACTCGCGATGGTCGGCCGAGGGGTTGATTTTTGTTGGCGAAGTCAGTTTTCTGCGCGTGCTCACGGTCTTGACGAATTTGCGCGTAGATCCCTGCTTCTCTGCGGAAGTGCGCGACGACCGAAGGGGGACAGTCTGCTGGCGGTTGAGTGAACGTCATCGTTTCAATAACGTTGGCGCCGAGACTCGTTGTCTTGAAGATGAGCACGCTCTCCGGCTGAGACTCAGGCGAGCCCGTACAATGCTTTATGCCCCACGAGACTGTCTTCACAAGCGTCGGCGTCGCAGCCATTTCAGCAGCGAGGCGCTCGCGAAAATCTTTGTACGGGACAATTTCGATGATGCCCGCAGACGCGAGCACTTGGAATTCTTGTGAGTTAGGGACGTGGTCGATTTGCCCAGACTTCGGGCCGGTGAGATATTTGATTTTCACGGTGCACTTACCTTTCGGGTGAACTTGCCGCCCTGATTGAATTGTCAAAATGATCGAGGGCTGTGACGGGCACGATCTACTGCACCTGTTCTGTCGCAACGTCTTCTGCTTCCAGCAGTGCATCGTCGACAGCGTCGCAGAACTCCTTCGGGAGACGCTTGCGGGCCACCGCATTTATCATCCGCAATTGGTCGATTCTTTCCTGCTTCTCTGCTCCGCTGAGTTGCGCCGTCATACGCTCTCCAAGTCGATTGAATCGAGCAGCGCCTTGTCAGCCGCTTCTTCCATCTGTAGTCGCTCGCGCTCGTCTGGGCGATGGAGAAGCTCCATCTCTGCTTTCGATAGCGGGTCGGGATTGTCAATCTTGGGCGGCTTGGTCAACTTGCGACTGACAGGCGTCGCGCTGAACTGCACGAGGTAGGCGCGCATCTGGGATTCAAGACGCGAAGCGATCTTGCTGGCGGGGCTTTCCTCAACCTTGATGTGTTCGTTCCCGTTCTTGTCCAACCAGCTTGTCTCACTCAGCGGACGCTCAGACGCCATCGCCTCGACCTTGCGCCAACGTGCGTAGATGCGGCAGTAGATTTCCAGCACGCTCGCGTCTGCCTTCGTGAGCTGCTTCCGGCGGCAGAGCTTCGGGACAATCCGCCTCCATTCCGCTTCAGCAACCGGACACAAATCCGGGGGCATTTTCGGGCGCCCGGACGCGAAGATTGGCTCATCGAGGGACCACTGCGGTTTTGTCCCCTGCAGTTTGTGAACTTCTTCCAGCTTCCTCTCCGTCGGCATTTATGCTCGGCTTTCCTGAGCAGGAAATAAGCGCTGCTCCGCCGTCGATTTTCGATATTCGATTTTCTTCGGTTTGGCGTCGGCGAAAAGCATAAGGTTGACTGCCCTGCGAATCTGTTCGGCAACCGGAACGCCCAGGGCGATACGTCGAGCGCGCAGCGCCGCGATCTGCTCCTCGGTCAACTGGACGAGAATTCGTTTTGCGTATGACATCAGCGTATGCCCCCTGATATACGCTCAGCCTGTGACGGGGTACGGCTCTGGGGAAGACGCTGGGAATGCGGTGCGGGCGACTGCAAAGGGAGCGCGAACGAAGCGCCATCGAGGGAGAGCGGCTGCATTCGAACTGCATTCGGAGCGCATTCGGGACCCCCGCAACGCGGTATTGATGCACGTCCTTCCGCGCAAACTCGGCGCACGCGCAGCGGCAATGTTGAAAATCAAAACGTGACCACCATACCGGGTGTTTTCAACAACTTAGGGACGACGGACGCTCGCTATTCGACTGCCAAGACGCTGTGCCTAATAGACTTACCAGATATTTAAGTTGGGGCGAATAGAGGACGAAACCGTCAGGGACGCTGCTGGGTGCGTGCAGACGGCGACAGCACAGAAGCGCGCACGAACTTGCAGGGAACCTGTTAGGAATGAAGCCTATTGATCTGGGTGAGCATCAGGGAATGCTACTTCGAGCGACCAATGG